>SDBV01000334.1_pt1 | contig 66808 bp, 88 predicted proteins | sample 2277081 | NCBI WGS metagenome assembly SDBV01 (sample SAMN10402039, study PRJNA504765) | marine sediment metagenome | isolation source: marine sediment core GS10_PC15, 223 cmbsf | place: Arctic Ocean: Southern Knipovich Ridge | collected 2010
TAACAAGGTTGCGAAGCATCTTGGTTGTTCTATTGAGACTGTTAGGAACTATTTGAAACGAGCAGGGGTGCTTTGTAACTTGGGAAGATCAGGACCGCATAAATCTCTGAAGCAAACTCTTGATGAGGTGAAGGTACTCTATCTCAAGATGGAAAGTATCGTGAAGGTAGCTAAACATCTTGGGTGTACCTCTCGGACAGTTGCAAACTATCTGGAGAAGGCGGGTCAAGCACGTGTCTTCATAGAAAAGGGATGGAACACACCCATCCAGCTTGATCCACAGAAGGTTCTTGAAACATATCATCGTGTGAAAGGATGTCCGAAGACTGCTGAAGTGTTTGGTTGTTCAGATACAACGATTCGAAAGTGCTTACAGAAAATCGGTCAGCCCTTGATTTATGCGTGTTGCAACAATGAGGCAACACAGTTCAAGAAAGGCCACACACCCCACCACAAAGGAAAAGCGGCTCCGTGGGTTACTGGTGAACGGCATCCACTTTGGCGGGGTGGGATATCAAAGAAGATAGGTACCTGTCCAGACTGCGGGAAGAAACTGAAATCATGTAGGGCAGTCCGATGTGCTTCGTGTGCAACAAAATATGTTTTTCGTGACCCTACTAAGAACCCAAATTGGAAAGGTGGAATCTCGTTTGAGCCCTACCCAGTTGAATGGACCACGGCATTCAAAAAGAGCATCCGCCAACGTGATGGGTATAAGTGTAGACTTTGTGGAAAATCACAACAGAAGAACGGGCGTGCGTTGTCGGTGCATCATATAGACTATGACAAAGAGAATCTTGATCCGCGGAACCTCATCAGTTTATGTGATCCTTGTCATGGCAAAACGAATAGCTCGAAACGTAGACATTGGACTCGATTCCTCAAGAAGAAGATGAAAGGTGTTGCCTAGATGCAATTTAATCCTGGTGGACAACCCTACTCAGTGCTTCCCGATCTCAGCGCAGAGGGATACGTTGCGTCATGGCTCTCACGTGATCGCAGTCATGGAATTGGCTATGATAATGGACCAGATAATTATACCATGGATGTAATCAACCCGCTAGATGTCCAATGGCAATCCGGAGGCGGTGCCTGCTTTGGTGGAACTAATGGATATCTCCGTAGTACAGTAGGTGCGCCGTTCAGGGCGAGTGACTCGCAGGGGACGATTACTGCATGGATCAAGCTAGATGGGCTAAACGGCGGGCAGATCGTGTTCTCAAGCAGCGATGAAGGGTCCGATACGCGCGCGCTGGTTTGCAGGTACAATAACCTACATCAGCTTGAGATAGTGATTGCTCGTGGGTTCGGTGATAACGATGAGGTCAGCGGCACCACGATCTTCGTAGTGGGCCAGTGGTATCACGTGGTGTGGCAGTCTACGGGAACCGCCTTCCGACTCTACGTGAATGGGCAGGCGGAGACCCTCATAGTGAACTTGGGTGGTAACACCGGTGACTGGCTCGCCGAGGTGCCGTCCAGGGATAACGTGACGATAGGAGCACGTTTTCGATCTGATGGCATCAAGGCACCCTTCGAGGGCGAAATTCGTGATGTAAGATATTATTCCGTTCCGCTAGAGTAAAAGGAACAAGGATGCCAACGACGGTCAAATGTCAATGTGGTTGTGGGACTCTGATCCCGTCCTTTGGAAATAATGGAAAGCCACGTCGTTTCGTACATGGGCATAATAGAAAACGCCCCGCAGAAATTGTCAAGTGTATGTGTGGTTGTGGGGAATTAATCGTTCGTGACAGCAAGCATAGACGCACATGTTATATCACGGGTCATATGAAAAATCCACCAGTGAGAGATGCTCTTGGTTGCTATATAAAAGGCAGTCCAGGACCACATCGGCTTCAACTTGACAGAGCCCAAGTACAACAACTGTATAAAGAACTGAAAAGTACAGAGCGTGTTGCTCAGGCATTGGATTGTTCCGCGGGGGCCATACTACACTTTATGCACCGTGAAAAGTTAGAGTTGACATATGCGAATTCTAGCCGTCCTTGGCCAAGAAAACCACGGAAACCAAGAGAGTATAAGAGGGCACGAAAGAATTGTACGGTGTGTGGACGAATTGTGTGGCAGCGGACAGATGTGGGGAATGCACACCGTCCAGTATGTAGTGTTGAGTGCCGGGAGGTATTGCGTGCTGAGTGGTGTCAGAGTCGGGAGAAGACTGGTTTGACCCCATTGTTGGAACAGATTCGCTCGTCAAGACAGTATATACTTTGGCGGGAGTTCATACTGGAACGAGATGGGGAGAAGTGCCAGAACTGCAACTCTACAAAAGAGGTCTGTGTTCATCACATTGTACCTCTGGTAGAAATAGTTCGTAAGGAGCATGTTATTACAATGGATGAGGCAAGAGTGTGTGAAAAGCTGTGGAACCCCACAAATGGAATTACTCTTTGTAAAGAATGCCACCGATCTGTGGCAATAATTCAAGTTCAAAGGAGCGCCTAAGTGAGTGATATTGCATACATGTTTCGCCAAGGTGTACCAGATGACAGCCTTATACTCCATGTACCTTGGGGGGACGTAGACTACTCACGTTTTGGACATACATTAACTCGAAGTGGAAAAGTTGTGATTGGTCATCATCAACAGTATGACGGAACAGATGATAAAATCGACTGTGGAGATATTGGTAACATTCAACAGGTTTCCATGTGGATCAAACCAGGATCAGACACGGAAGAGATTCTTCTTGTGGATACCGGTAATGACATCATGGTGGATTCTGGCGTAGTTACTTACGCAGGACTTTCAGCAGTAGCTACATATGTCAATGGAGTTGCTACAACTGCCCTCGCAGCAGACTTCTGGCAGCATCTCGTTTGTCAGTTCACACAGATAGATGCGAACAACTTTGAACTTGGAACTGATGGTGCCAACTTCGGAGAAATTGAACTATGTGATGTAAGAGCCCGAGATGCCTTATGGACAGCGGATAAGGTTATGTATGAATACAAAGCCACTCGAATTTACTTCTAGAAGGAGTACACAATGTCAGTAGAGCAGATTGCAGTACAGTCCACTCATATTGAGAGCATCTTCGTCTTGGATGATAACAACAACCCAGTAACGGGATTGGTAGCTGCAAACTTCAACATATCAATATCTCTCAATGGGGAGGCATCAGCACTCACTGTAACCATTGCAGAAGTCAACCCAACTACCAACCCAGGTGAGTACAGTGTTACATTCACTCCTAATGCAACAGGAAGATGGGTAGTCTATGTAGGACGACCGGGAACTGGATCAGGTGCAGACGAAGAGGTATGGACCGGTGAGTACGATGCTATCTACGGAGATGACAACTCGATACTCGGTCAAGCCCTTCTGGCTCCAAACATCACTGCAGTAGTTGCAAATGGAGATGAAGTTGAGGTGATGTACTACGGAGCAGATACACAGACATATCGTATTGAGATTCGAAGCACGACTGGAACAGTGGAAGCATATACCACGAATGAAGGTAATGGGCCAGTAACTTTGACTCCAGTCAATACAGGCTCCAAGGTCATAGCAGTATTCGGAGTCAACTCAGGAAGTGCAACTCCTACTACACGAACACGAACGATGTTGGTTACAATAGCTGGTTAGGATGAATGATGGCAAAAGAAACGAGATGGGAAGATAGATTCAGTTACCTTGATATTGGTCATGAGACTAAGAACGCGGAAACGTGGGCATTAGTACAAGGAAAGCTTCTCACTAGTACGCAGGCTGATTTGGATAAAGAAAAGTTTCACGTTGAGATTTACGGGGATGCAGATTTCACTGGACGGATTGACCACGATCAGAAGATGATAAGTGCCGCACCAACAGAGCGTCAAGAATTCACCTCTGAAACAAAACAGAAGTATGTTGTTTCACTGTTGAAGAGGAAGTGGCCGGATTATACAGTTTGGTGGTTCCCATTGAGGTTCAAGGAACCATACGTAGTAGAAAAGAATGGAGGCCCTACTGTGGCTAAAGAGACGAAGCTAAAGGGATTTGAAGTAAAACCTAACAAGGAAGAGAACCCCGAGAACTTCAAGCAACCTGATCCAGAGAGAGATAATCCTGGTGAAGGTGGAAAGGGTATGAAGACTCTGGTTATGAAGGAGATCAAGGACTCTCAAGTCTACGATCTATACAAGGACGGTACGAACGAGATTGACCGTGGTCCTATTGAAACAGAAGTCAACTCAACAGGAGAGTCCCTCAAGAGGTTCAATGAACTCAGCATCATTCTCAAAGGGGTTCTAGCAGGAGCCGGTATAAACAAGCTACCAGCAGGAACCGAGTCAGATGCAAATGCAATCATGAACCTCATCAACAAGGCATGTGCTTCGTGTCTTGCAGAAGATGGAGAGATCAAGCCAGAGGACTTCAAGAAGTTCCATGACGTACTTGCGTCAATGACAGAAGGCTTTATCATAGCAGTACGAAGTGGTAGTTTCACCAAGAGACGTGAAGCTCATGACTTGGTACAAGAGAGTGCTGGTAAAGCATTTCACAAGCAGTTGAAGAAGATAGTTGAAGATAAGAAGACGAAGGGCTTGGATGTTGCAATCAATCTAGGGAAAGCACTAGCAAGTATGCTTACCCACGTGTTCATCGAGTCTTCAATTGATCGGCACTTCAAGGCCAACCTTGCAGCACAGCTTATCAAGATGCTTGAATCAGTTAGCAAGAAGCTGGCAAAGGGACAGACGAACGTAACAGAAGAGATCGAAGTAGTCAAGACGTGGAGTTTGACCGAGTAGCGTCCTAACACTTTAGGATCAAGGAGAATACAATATGAACCGTATCCAGGAAATTCTAGAGCTACAAAAGAAGAGAAAGGCACACCCTCTTACTCTTGTTGAGGGTAGGCCAGTACGGAGTGGCGACCCTCTTACTGATGCTCTTACAGAGGTAGAGCCTATCTCTCCATTTGCAACACCAGCGGCAGGTGAGCCAGCACCTTCTCCAGCAGCACCAGAGGAAGTAAACCTTGAAGCTCCTGATAGAGGAGAAGAGGAAATACCCGACTCGAAGGATATGGCTCCTGGTGAGCTACAGATGCCAACGCAGGATGACGCTACGGAGCAGAAGCGTATTGCTCTCTTCAATACAGTTTCCGAATCTATTGATGCTGGTGAAGTAGAGAGAACGGAGCAGGCAGTCCGTGACTACATTGATACTCACCAAGCAGAACTTGGAGACTTAGCAGAAGTTGAAGATGCTGTCATTGACATGATGATCCAAGACAGTGTTATCTATCGTTCTCCATATGACAAAGACAAGGAAGAGAAGGAGAATGAGGAAGATGAAAGACCTGAAACTCACGTAGCAACAGCAGGTGAGCAAGGTAGTCCTGCACCACAGCAGGGGACTACTCAACCATACAGTGTGACCGCATCTGTTGACAAGGCACTTCAAGGTGGAGACCTCAATGCAATCATAGAGGACGCAGCACAAGTAGATGAGAAGGAAGTTGAGGAATCTCTTCGTGCCGTATTGAACAACATGGTGAAGTTCAATGTAGTTTCCAAAGAGCAAGAGGCTATTGAGGAGATGTGGAAAAGCAAACTACGGCAGCAATACTCTAGCTTTGATGAATGGAAAGACTACTCGGATACGTATGGTCTTGCCAAGCGGCTTGGATTCAACTCAGCCGAGGAGGCGTGGAAGGCAAATCCAACTGTTCAAGGTTCGACAGACCCGAAGGACTTCAAGATCGTCAAGGAGCAAAGAGGATTCAGGAAGAAAGGTGAACTGACTGAAGCAGGAGAGATGGGTGAGATTTCTCCTGAAGGTGAAGACGATGCAGGTAATGTGTGGTCTACTCATGCAGCAATTGCAAGGGCATTAGGTGGGGAACTTCATCCATTCGATCAGTATCAAGGACCGTACATCAATGTAAAGGGATATACTCTCTGGTTGACTACAGAGGATGGAGTTACTGGACGGGTCTACAATGAAACAGCCAAGATGTACTCTGATCCGTTTAATATCGAAGACCTAGCGTCGGCAACAGAAGCGGCACAGCAAGTAATATTCCCAGAGGAACAACCACCAAGTGATACAGTGGAATCAGTAAAGGAGCAGGTCTCAGTAGTTGGTGCCAAAACATCTGTGTCTCTTTCCTTCGAGAGTAAGGAAGAAAGGGATATGGCAAAGGGTGCTCTCATGCAGTATGAAGGAGTTGAAGAGGTTGTGGACAGAGGTAGCACTTCTATCGTTGTCTTCACTTCTGATGAAACTCCGGATATGGCAAACAAGAGGGTCATGAGCATTCTCTACAAGGCTCGCTTGGGTGAGAGTGTTGTGAAGGAACTTGATATTGGTGGTGCTGCTCAGAGAGCAGTAGGCGCAGTAGGACGAGCAGCCGGTACACAACTTAGAGGTGGTGGATTTGCTGCGGATTACTGGGTAGTTGCTTATGATGGAACTAACTACATTGCAAAGCAGTTCAAAGGTGACCAAGAAGCAGCACAAGCATACCAAGCACAACTACAGCAAGAATGGCAACCTAAGATACTTGATGTTCGAGGACTTGGATGGACCGGAGGCGAGCCGGGGGCAGAAGGTGCCGCAATTGACGCCTATCGACGTGAGGTACAGCAGAGAGAACTCACTACGGGAGCACGTATTGGTGAAGGTTTTGATCTAGTCTTCGACGCAGGTTTCAAGACGATCTACGAGAGGTATGACGGGCCGAACACAATGGAGTTACCTATCCGCACCGCGGGCGGGATGTCGGGAGCCGGAACATCGGACGTAGGCACCTCAAGCGCAAGCGCCGGTGGAGGGACAGATGTATCTGTCAATGCGGATAGTTCTCCGGAGGAGGTGGGAGTAGATGTACCATCTCCTCCTATATGGAGATTCGACGCTCCATTGGAGGAGGCAGCCGGGAAGCGTCTTGAAGAGATATTGAACAAACTCAAAGAGGAAGAAGTCCTTGATGGGTGGATCAAGATCGTTCCAGAGGAAGATGGTGGAGAATCCCCATACTACGTTCTTGAGTACGCTCCAAGGACAGAGACGGAAGCACGTAGATCATTCCCAGAGACAATCGTTGCAATGACTCTGGAGGAAGGCAAGGAAGCACTTGCTATCAACATCGCTGGGTATCGTCCAGTAGATGAAGAAGCAGAAGTTCCAGCAGAGATAAAGGCTGAGAGAGAAGATGAAGACTATGACTTAGTATATGAGGCAGATGGGTGGGAAGGCAAGAAGAAGAAGGTAGCGGGAAGAGAAGTGGAAGAGCCAACTCATCTGAAGTCTCTTGCAAAGAGTGCTGGTGTTTCCCTTGACAAAGCATTGACAGCATGGGGTAAGGCACAGAAGGCAGCAGAGAAGCAATACCCTGATGTAGGGAAGAAGAGCGACCGATACTACTCAATCGTAACAGGAATAGCAAAGAAGATGATGGGTGTCAAAGATGATGTAGAAGAAGCTAGTTCAATAGGAATACTACTAAACACTATTGCTTGGGCGAGTAAGAAGGCAAAGGGCTTTCAGTCTATACCAGGAGCAGTCTATGCACGTGCGTTGATAAACTTGGAACAGCGTGGTCTTGTTCGACGTGAAAAAATAGGTTGGTTTATTACTGACAAAGGAAAAGAATTTCTTGCAAGGGAAACTAAGGAGATGGCCGAAGGTTTCGAAACCATCTTTGAGATTGGTGGCTTTGGACAGCGGTTTATGTATCAACCAGAAGAAGCACCAGGAGAAGTACGACACGCACAGAAGCACGCATGGGGGAAAGCTGGAGGTTACCAAGCTACAAAGAAAGCAGCCAAGCAAGCATTTGCTCAGGCTGCACGAGGAGAGCCGGGAGCAGAATTACCAGAAGACCTCCAAGCTCTTGTGGATGAATACAAAGCAGCATTAGCAAGTGGAGATAACCAGACAGCAAGAGAACTAAGAGGAGAAATTGAGTTTGAGGCTGGTATTCAAGGACTCGATCTAGCAGGGATACTCGGTGAATCCGAAGAGAAGAAAGAAGATGTAATCACTGAGCAGATTGAGCGATTTTCTACTCCAATCATTCGAGTCCCTGATTTGGAAGGTAATCCCCGTGAAGTTACAGTACGTGGTTCCGTCGAACCTGGTGACCCCTCAGTTGGAGTGAGGGGGCCACTATACACTGCGGAAGCAGTATATGATGCAGATGGAATTGAGGAGCTAACAGAGCAGTTTGATATGGACACTGTGGAAGAGATCGTAGCTAACTTCTATGGGAAGTACCCAACGGAAAGGGATGAAGAAGTGGAGAAAGAAGCATATCCCACACCAGGGATGAAGATACGATCACAAGGACAAGGACGTGGAGTAGGCACGGGGCAAGGGGAAGGACCAGTAGGTGTTCCCGGTGAAAAGATATGCCCCTATTGCAAAGCTACACATATTGAAGGTGGAATCTGTCAGCATTGTCGGAGGAAAGTAGAGAGAGCAGCAGGAGACCACATCGAGGATGACTTCATTCCTACGACATTCTAGAGTAGGAAAAGGAAATGGGAAAGAAACTACTTGTAGCAGGAATAGCAATCATAACTCTGTTTGGTTGTGCTACCCCCATACGTCCGTGGATGTCAGGTAATCCAATTGCAACAGTGATCCATCTCTCAAAAGACTCACAGATTATCAGTATAGATGGGGAACGCTACTATTTGATGGATGACGTGGTAGTGATGCCTAGAAGTGCGTGGGAAGACATCGCCACAACGATACACGCAGCAGCCGAGGTTGTAGAACTCTACAATAAGTGGCTGGAGTTGTGGGAAGAGTACTTTAGGGAAGAAGACTCGTTGCAAGAGGAGCTTACTTCTCCAGAACAAACGCAGGTGTTCTAATGTGGGGTATCAAGGACCAGATTGTTGCAGCTATTGCGCAGAAGACTTCGAAGACAAAGAAGGTAAAGTTGCATAGAAGTACCGTGGACCTCGTTGGTACGGTTACCACCGAGGAGGAGTATAGCGAGTTTTTGAGCTTTTTGGAAGAGGCTCAGGTTACGATTTTGGAGGATTAGAAACATGAATCTAGACGAACAACTCCTAAAAGAGATGAGCCAAGCGGAGGAAGAGGCTTCTGAAAAGCTCAACAAGGTAGAGGATGACGAGAAGCCTGACGAGAAAAAGAAGGACGAAGAGAAGCCAGAAGAGAAACCTGATGGGGAGAAGAAGGACAAATCTCCCGAAGGTGAGGCTAAGGAAGAGAGTCTTGATGAGGATGCAGTCACCGAAGAGAATATCAATGAGTACATTGATAGCGAATGGGTGAGCCTCGAAGAGATGAAGGAAATCTCTCCTTCCTGTGCTGCAAAGATGGAGGAAGCTGGTCTCACCAAGATCAAGCTGTCGGTTCTTGATGAGAAGAAGGACGAAGATGGTTGGCCTGCAAGTAAGGAACTCAAGCGTAGTAGCTTTACAGCGTATTGTAAGCGACTAGGCTTTGATGGTCCAAACCTTGAATGCGCGGAGAAGGCGATGAAGTCTCCCAATAAGAGCATTCGTGGCAAAGCCTCCTTCTATAAGGGTGTAGTAAAGTCTGACACAGCCAAGTCGGAGAAGGATGTTGACGAGAAGTGTGGTAAGCCTCATAAGAAGATGAAGAAGGGGTACAAAAAGGAAGATGTGAAAGAAGATGCAAAGTCACTCTCTCCTGTCAATATCCAGATTCTTGAGCAAGGTGATAATGAGAACGAGTACTACGAGATCGTGAAGTCAAACTCGGTTCGTAGTGAAGCTCATATCATCTCCGCAGTCCGTAAGGCACTTCGGGAAGCCATGAAGAAACTCGGCAAGGACTTTGACAGCATCGAGGTTGCATTCCGAAGGGAAGCCATTGAAGAGAAGAAGGAAGAGACCGTGACGGAAGCTACCGGGAAATGGCCCCCAAAGGATGTTGACAAGTACGTTGGCTCCGAGGTAATTGTGGACCTAGTTGGCAAGGGCACGGTTCGTGGTAAGTTCGAGAGAGACGGTGACGGCTTCGCAGTTACAATTCCTGCGGGAATCAAGAAGAAGTTCCGTCAGAACGATATTACCCGTTTCCTTGTAAAGAATGGCTAAGGTAGGAGTTCCTCTTGCCTGATCTCACTACTGCGTTGTTGGAATCAGTGATTCATGCTGATCTAGCAGACGAAAAGATATTCACTAATACTCGACTGAAGAAGTTGTTTGAGGTTGAGGATTGGTATAATCTTGAACCCTCTGATGATCTTGCAGAGAACCTAGAGGCTCTCTATGAGCTTGAGTACAAGTATCAAATGATACGGACTCAGGAGTTTACTGGGCACCCAAGACGGAAAGAGAATATCCTTCGTAGAATGAGTGACCTACTTCTCCAGGTTGCGGCGGAGATAGCAGACCAGCTTACTCTGGTCTTTGCAGCGTGGTTGGATGAACATACAATTTTTGATCCAAAGAGATGGGCTGAGAAGCGGTTAGAAAATGAAGAAGAGGGGCAGGAGTTTGAATCCTTACAACTAGAATACCACTACCTAACCGGGGGAAGACGTACATATAAAGGAAAGTGGGTTGGTGGAACTTCTATAGACACCTTTGTAGAAGACAACTTAGATCAGTTTCCAATGTTGAAGAGTATGATTTCTGATTTCCTTGAGAGTGACGAAGCTGCGGGGTGGGATGAAGAGGAAGGAGAGTACCCATACAAAGGCGAAGATGCGGAGGAACGTTTTCTTCAGGACCAAAGATTCTCTGATTTCTACGAGAATTTCATCAAGGGTTCATACTATGAGCCAGACATCCTTCTTGAACTATACGAGAAAGCACTATTCCCTGTCTGGTTTGAGAAGTGGAAAGCAGAAGGAATTGAAGAGACTCGTGATCGTATAGAGAAGGCACACCAAGAGCTTGAAGCCATTACAGAGCAGCAGTATCCACCGGATCAAGTTGGTGGAAAACTCAGTGTAATAATCAACATTGCACACCAGACTGGTTCAATGATTGAGTATATTGAGGAGCAGCACCCAGACGTAACTGCAGATTTCCTTCAGAAGTTGTCAGAAAAGGATGCATCAGATTGGAATGAAGAACTCACTGCTATGGGTGTTGTGTTGGGAAGTGAGAAACCCGAAGCACTTGAGTCAATTGGGGAAGAACGACAGAAGTCTCTTCTACCCACACCAGACTTGAAGACTAACCTAGAGAACTTCTACGAGCTTGAGTACAAGATTTCTGCATTACGTCAACGAGGTTTCAAGGGACATCCAAAGAGGCGAGAGGTACTAAGTAGAAGGTGGGAAGAAAAAGCTATAAAGCTGGTCAACACGATTGCCAAGCAGCTTTCCCCAATCTTTGACTGGTGGATCAAGCGACATGATATGAACCCACAGGCTTGGGCTGAAGCGGAAACTGAAGGAGAGTTACGACGTGGGGGTGCATCCACCAACGCCAAACGGATGTGGAAAGTCGGACTCAAGGCTCTTTCACGACGAGCACGCATCTCTCGTGATCTAACAGATATTGATTGGGGTAGCATTCTTCCACAGACGCCAGCATTGGCTGATGTGGTTGTAAACGATCAAGAATCATTTGAGCTTTCTCCGGTAGAATTCTTGACAACCAACGTAACAAACCCAGACGATGTAAAGTCGATTCTCGTTGAACTCAACCGAGAACTATCATATCCTGCGTGGGCAGAAAGGGTAGCAGGAAGACAGTCGATCTTTGACAAATCAATACGGATGGTTTCAAGTGCGAAGAGGAAGCTTGACGGTCTTCTGTCAAGACCACCTCGTGACATCAAGGATCAGTTGGGGGAAGTCAACATCATTATCAACACTGCACACCAAGCAGGAGGAATGATTGATTTCGTTCAAGAATACTATCCAGATGTAACAGCAGACTTCTTGCAGCAACTATCAGAGTTGGATGTCACTGAGTGGGATGCAGAGTTAGCCAAGCTGGGGGTTGAGGCCGGGCGAAGAGCACCAAGGTATGAAGCAGAAGAAAGACGACTTCCTGTCTCTTTCATCTCACTACCACAAGGTGCGGAAGAAGATAGCAGAGTCGAAGAGCTAGTCTACAAAGCAGGTAGAGAGATCGTAGCGGTTACAGACAATGTATACAAGCTGGACGATGGGACGGTCTTCACTGTGAAGAACGAGGTAGTCCTTCTTGGTGACGACACGTACAACCTGGATCAGATTGACGATCAACTCGACTTCGTTGTTGCACTAAAGGGTGTTGAGGAAGATACCTATAGTTCAGCAATTGGCGGCGCAATGACCGTTGCTGCCACTAGACCTCGAAGGACTGTTATTCCTATTGGCTTGAAGAAAGTCAAGAAGAAGAAAAAGAGGATACGAGCTAAAGAAGCTAGAGACTCATCATCTTGGCAGAATGAACTTCGTGCCCGGTTGAAGGCATTCATGGCCGTTCGTGACCGTGAACCACCTAACACGTTTCTTGGGAAACAGGCTGCAGAGCAAATCAAGGTCATTACAGATGAACTTGAAGAACTTCGTAAGAAGCATGGAGTAATCAGCAAGCCAAAGCGTATCATGTATTCCACCGAATCTGTTCACAAGACAACCAAGAGAATCATAGAGATATCCGATGCCAAGCAGGACAAAGAAGCAGAGGATATGATCCAGCGTTATACCGCTGAACCAACAAACCTCTGGCTCTACACTGATCTTCCAATCGAAGATAGGATTGCTTGGGCATACCTCGCAGCAGATGCAATGAAGGAAGTACCGGACAAGGAAGACATCCTTCAGGCATTCGTGCAGGCATTGAAAGAGGTAGTTGCTGATCCAGATACATTCTGGAAGCAGATCAAGCAGAAGAACAAGATACGTCATGACTATCTCAAAGCAGCAGAGTGGTCAATCGAGAAAGTACCTCTGAAAGATATTGGTGTCTATCCTCGTTTTGGTGGCTTCTCAACTGAGTACAGCAAGGGTAACGTTCTTGATACTGCCAAAGCTGTGCATGATGACAAAGAGTTTCCAATCAAACGGAAGCGTATCCTTACAACGGCTGAACGCTGGGCTACGATCACAAAGTTCCTGCCCCCAATTCTAGTACCTGGGGGAACTCTACGTGGAAGACATGAAGAGTACGAGCAGACTAAGTGGGATATAGATGACGGTAACCATCGTCTTGTAGCCGCCGCAATTGACGGGGCAGAAGAAGTTGTATGCTTCGTAGGACGATCTAAGAAGGAAACTACTGAAGAAAGTACACAGATAATCAAACGTGAAAAGAAAATCATTGAACAGGACGAAGAAGAAGTCATTGATGTATACCAGAACCCATCTCCAGAAGAACTACAAAGTCTTATGGTCAATGACCAGTTCCATGCACTTGTAATGTCAAATGGAGACGTGTTGGTATGGAGTCCATATACATTAGAGCCGTGGGACATAGCAGAGCAGTTCGATCAACGGGATGCTCTACCTGTTATGGTGTTCACTGATCCAAGCACTAACTTTGCATATGCTGAGGTATCAGATGATCCACAATACACAGGTTGGGAGGATGAAGCAGAAGTTGAACAAGCAATACGTGCCTCTTGGCTTGCAACACAGTGGTCCCGACTGAAGATTGGTCAATATGAGAAGAAGGTACAAAAAGACTGGCAGAAGGAGTTGGATTTTGAACTAGAATCCACTCAACAAGTAATCAAGCGTGAAAAGAGGCGGATCATTGAGAAGCTGGGTAGTTTCATCTACAAGCTCCCAGAAGACAAGGCACAACAACTGTTTGATTTCTACATGTTGAGTGCTCTTCCTAAGTTCACTGACGATGAGAGTATTGATGCCGCAATAGAACATACTCAAGATAAGTTGCTCAAGCCCTTGAAGAAGGAACTTCTTGACGCTGTATTCTACTCCGTAGCCTCCGAGCTTCGTCACTACCTGGACAAAGGAAGTAGAAGTGATGGAAGAGATATCATTGATTATGCCAAGCTTGGTACTGAAGCTAAACGAATGTTCAATGAGTATATGGCAGAAAGTCCAGATTCCCGACAGGAGTCATTCGAGGTTGCAGATAGAATTGCAGGAGATGACCGAGAGACATTCATAAAGATGGCGGATGCCTTGTATCGAGAAGGTGATTGGTCTCATAATTATGGTGGAGATGCATGGGCGAACATCACTGATGGTTGGTTGAAACTTCATGCCGCAGAGCATCCTCGTGACTTGTCAATATGGATCGACCACGTTTATGACTTGCAACATAACACCGATGTAGTGTTCAACAAGGTCAAGAGCTATGCACGCAGTGGAGGTTTTGACTGGATCAAACGTGCTCTTGATTTGAAATTCAAGATCAAGTCTCCATACGAACTCTGGCCTCGTGTTTCTACTAAAATGCGAAGACTGGCTGGATTTGCCTTGAAAGCTGGAAAGGGAACTACTCTACAGCAGTGGACAGAGGAAGGTGTGGATAGGGTTGACATAAAACTCAAAGTGCGTGAACTTCTCAAGGCAGAAGACGTTGAGGCGCTTACGAAAGTCATCAAAGATGCAGCAGAAAAATACAAAGGTAACGACGAAGAGGGGTGGGCCACCTACAAGTTCCCTGATCCCCATAAAGCGAAACAGTTTGCAGAGGAAGTCCGAAACTGGGTAGCTGAAAAGACTGAAGAAGATGTCTATGTCAATATCATTCCAGGTGCGCAGTTTGAAATAGACACCCGTAGTAAGCCTGCTCTGAAGATCAAGCGAAAGGTTGTACTTCGACCAGAAAGACCTGAAGAGCCCGAAAAGCGAAGAGAGAAACCAACTCCCTATGATGATCCGGAGCTTGCAATCGCACTAGAATCGTCTGCAATGGGTTGGGTTGAAGATGATTTTGATACAGAACTAGCCACTCGTTATCGTGACCTTGTTCGTCAACTAAGTCAAAAGTTTGAGATGACAAGAGCAGATGAGACGGTGTTTGGTGACGCATTTGAGACACTTCAGGAGAAAGATTCCACAGCGGACCAACAACTTATCTCTGATACAATGGGAGATGCAGGCATTGGATGGGACTACGAACAAGACTCTGAAGGGGATTGGAGTGCGTCACCTGACTCAGATGTGAGGGCAATTGCTAGGGCTGTTGATCCAGAAAAACTTTGGGAACTTGGGGACGCGCGTTCCTACAAGGAATGGGTCACGAAGGGTGGAAAGAAACTCGCTGCTGAGTACAAGACATCGGCTGAACAGGTTAAGTTGATTCCTCGTAGAGTTCCGGAAGGTTACAAGTTTGCAGCAAATGAAATTGTCTATGTCAAACCCGGAGGTAAATTCCCTGATTACATTGGGAAGATCAAAGAAGGTATAGGTGGAAAACCTGCAGTTGAGGATATTTATGATAAGCCTTCACTCAGAAAATATCACGTCTACGTTCCTGAACTAGATAGCGTTTATTATGCGTATGAGTACAACATCAAGTCTGCTCAATTCAAACCAGGAGAAGAAGAACCTAAGTATGGGGAACCACCTCCAGAGAGACCTGAAGAGGAGCCCAAAAAGCGAGAGCCTAAGTTCAAGGTTGGTGATAAAGTAAAGCTAACGGCAGAAGCAGCAAAGTCTTTCAAACTCCCGTTCACTGCAGGGTTTATTACTGAGGTTGAAACATATGAAGGTTTTGATCCAGATTACAAACTAGTGTTCCCTGATGGAACGAGCGACCTCATTGATGAAAGTCATTTGACTCTGGAGGGGGAACCCGAAGAAGAGAAACTAGATGAGTTCACACCAAAGTACAAGATAGGTGATAGGGTAAAACTAAAAACCGAGAGTCAGAATCTCTACAAGCTTCCACCCGATGCGGGGATCATTACTCAGGTAGAGAGTTTCCAGAATTTTGCTCCTGATTACTATGTGGAATTTCCAGATGGAACAAAGAGTACTGGTATTGATGAGGCTGATCTGCTTCTGGTTGAAGAATCAGAAGAGGAGAAACCCAAGAAGGAACTCCAATTCACAGTTGGTGATGAAGTACAGATAGATGTTCCTGGTTCTGATTTGCACAATGCACAAGGAACCGTTACGCATGACTATTCACATGAGGAGAAAGGTGTCTCATCTGGCTATGCGATAGATACTCCTAAAGGAAACATGTGGTTTGCATCTAATGAAGTGAAACCTGTTGAAGAGAAGAAACCAAAAGAAGAACCAGTGAAGAAGACGCTTCGTACAGAAGAAGGTTTCTCACTCGGGGACACAGTAAACATCACGGGCGGAGGTCCAACGTACTTGGGCGGGAAGATCACTGAAAGTCCAGTAACAGGTGTATATGTAGATAAAGGCATACAGGATACTGTGCTTTATCATGTTACACACCCTAATGGAGCACGTGCATGGTATAGTGCTGATAGATTGTCATTAGCCACCGAACAGCCTGAAGAGGAAACACCGAAAAAGGAAGTCACTCTCACTAAGGGCCAAGATGTTTGGGTGATGCAATATACACTTGCAGATGGCACCAAGTACCAAGTACAAGGAATCGTGCGAGATGTAAAGGATGATAAGGTTACAGTGTATCTACCAACAGACTCTCCGATACCCGGAAAGACGATTGAGGTTCCGATCATAGATATTCGCCCGATGAAGAAGCAAGAGCAGACCATATTGACCAGACCCAGTAAGAAGATACTTGATGAAGGAGCACCAACAAATGCCAGATTATTACAATAGACCAGAACAAGCTACTGACCCGGAGCAGAGGAAGTTGGATAGCAACCCTGCCTTTGCTCAAGCCATGCTTCAGTATCAGAAGACTGGAGACCCAAGAGACTGGGAGGAAGTACGGAGACAAGCTCAGCGTATCACAAGACTAGACGGTCCTGAGTTGGATAACACTCTTAGCTTCTACACCAAGAAGAAAAAGGATGATGAAGACGAAGATATGGGTACAATGGGATTTGACTCCATAATGGGTATGGAGAAAGAAGAAAACGTTGTAATTCGTCCGCAGAAAAAGATACTGGAAAGAATAGCAGTAGCATAACAATGAAAATCTTCCAAGCATATCGTTACGAACTTAAACCCAACGACAAGCAACAGACAGCGTTGTTCAAACATGCTGGCGCTGCCCGCTTTGTCTACAATTGGGGGCTTGCTCGACGTATTGAAGAATATGCAGAAACGGGGCGGTCAAGTAATGCTATGGACCAACATAAGCAGTTAGTTGTTCTCAAGAAGACTGAACTGTCATGGTTGTGTGAGGTTAGCAAATGTGCACCACAGAATGCGTTGCGTAATCTGGATGCTGCGTTCAAGAATTTCTTCCGTCGATGCAAGCAAGGAAAGAAACCCGGATTTCCTCGATTCAAGAAACGCGGCGTACATGATTCCTTTCGCTTGATTGGGTCAGTAAAGGCGCTTGGTGATTATGCGCAACTTCCCCGTATCGGTAAAGTATGTGTGAAAGAAAACACAAGCAAACTCAAAGGACGTATTCTAAGCGCAACTGTCTCACGTGAAGCTGATCGTTGGTTCGTTTCCTTTTTAGTAGAACGTGAACGAAAAGACCCCAAGCCAATAAAGGGTGATATAGTTGGTGTAGACCTTGGTATCAAATGCTTTGCTGTGTTGTCTAATGGAGAACGTATTGAGAAGCCAGATTTTCTAGGACAAGCACTACGTCTGTTACGAAGACGGCAAAAGGCTCTGAGTCGTAAGCAGAAAGGCTCAAACAACCAAGCAAAAGCACGCCTTCATGTTGCTCGCGCACACAGGCGAGTCAGAAACCAGCGATGTGACTTCCTCAACAAGCTGTCAAGTCTCTTAGCGAAAACCAAGCAGGAGATAGTGATTGAGGATTTGCATGTTGCTGGTATGATTCGTAACCATAAGCTAGCACGAAGAATTGCTGATGCAGGTTGGGGTGAGTTCAGACATATGTTGGGTTACAAGACGGATTGGTATGGTTCATTGCTTACTGTCGCTCCAAGATTCTTCCCGTCTACGAAACGATGTTCACAGTGTGGGCAGGTTCGTGATGAGATCAGTCTTAGTGAGCGAACGTTCAAGTGTTTTGAATGTGGTTACGAGTGTGACCGCGACTTGAACGCAGCATTGAACCTATGTAGTTTGGCCGTGAGTTCCACGGTGACAGCTTGCAGAGAGGATGTAAGACATACTGCACGTATGCAGCCTCAGCGAAGCAAGAATCAAATACTATCTGTTGGGTCAGATAGGTAAATTTTGGAGAACGGAAAACGATAATCACGCGCCTAAAGGAGAAGGGGAAGGAAGATATGAAAGAGCTAGAAATCAAAGTAGGTCCAGACGATGAGGAAGAGAAGTTTCCTCCGGAGACTGATGAAGTTGATGATGTATTGGCAGACGAGGAACCAGAAGAGATGGTTCCTGAGAACCCTGATCTTCCTGACCCCGAGGAGGCCGGTAGTCCTTACATGAAGACTACTCCTACTTACATGGTTCAGATGGATGAGGACTTCACGGTTGAGACTCTTGAAGGAACAATGGAAGGTAAGGCGGGAGACTATCTTGCAAAGGGTCCAAAGGGTGAATACTATCCAATAGACCAAGAGGTCTTCGAGATGTCCTATGAGCCTTACGAAGAGGAAGCACCTGAGGATGAAGTTCCTCCGGAAGAGATTCCTGATGAACTACCAGATGAGATTCCTCCAGAGGACAAAGAAGGGTATGAGTCTGTTAGTGAGTCAATCAAGACAGGAAAACTTGACTATATCGCAGAGGATGATGAGTTGGTGAGACTCCTTGCATCATGGACTACCACAAAGATGGATAGGTACTATGCACAGGCAGAGGCAAGAGCTATGCGGCTTTGCGGGATCACTCGGCGTGAAGCTTCTACGCTCATCGAGAAATTGCTGAAAGGATAACGTAAATGGCTAGGAAGTTACTTACAGAGAAACTCGATGGCAATGCCTCGCAGATAGCTATCGTTGAAGAGGCTCCCAAGGAACCCGGCATCCTAGCTAGGGTACAAGGTATCTTCTCGGAGTGCGACGTTGAGAATAAGAACGGGCGCATCTACGAGAGAGGCTTATGGGAAGCAACCATCGGGAGTCAGAGGATTCAGGAGGGGATCAAGAGCCGAACTCTCTTCGGTGAACCAGATCACCCCCAAGACCGTACTGAATCCACTATTCAAGGAGCGTCCCACTTCATCACGAGCATGTCTATGACGGAAGCGGAAGACAACAAGGTTCGTGGTGAGATTGCTTTGCTCAACGTTCCAAAGGGGCGTTTGGTTCACGAGATGCTGAAAGCTGAAGTCAAGCTAGGCTTCTCTACTCGTGGAGATGGTGACTTGATCGAAGCAGATGACAAAGACGATGACGCTTTGAAGGTGGACCCAGAGTCCTATGAGTTCTACGGAACGGACTTCGTGCTCAATCCTTCATTCATTAGTGCGGGTGCAGAAGGTATCTCTGAGTCAAGTCAGAAGGCAATTCGTACTGCACTTACTGAGGCAGTCGAAGAGGGCAAGATGACTGACGAGCAGGTCAAGACTACCAACGCACTCCTCGAAGCGGTAAGCAAGACAGAGAAGACTCCGCTGAAGGAAGATGAACAAACTGAGGAAATCAAGTGTCCGAAGTGTGGAGAGATTCTTTCTGGTCCAGGTAAGGGGGGAAAGTGCCCAGTTTGTGGTACTACGCTCCCCGTAGAAGCAACGGAGGATGACACTGAGCAGAAAGACAAAGAAGAAACCTCGCCAGAAGATGAGAAGGAAGACAAAGAGGAAGAGGTAGAGAAGGAAGAGGAGACAGTAGTTATCTCCCCAAACAGCATGAAGGGCCTTGATGCAGTTCTCAAGGAACTTCGTACTGCTCACGAGGAACTCTCCGAGGCAATTGAGACGGCAGAAGCAGCAGACGAGGAGACCGCACGTCTACTCTCCGTAAGAGCAGACTTAGACAGTAAGATTGCAGCATTTGAAAAGCGAATCAAAGAACTGAAGATACAGTTTGCAGAACGAAATCAGGTTGCAGAGGCACGTACTAAAGAAGTAAAGCAACTCAAGCAGATGCTACATGAGCAGCAGGACGCTCATAACGCATTCGTTGACAAGATCAAGGAAGTGTTCAAGGATAAGGTCGATGCAGAGACCAAACTTGATACCTCCAAGCAGATGATTGAGGAATTGACGAAGCGCAACAGGAAGCTCCAAGAGGAGCACAAGAAGGAACTCCTAAAGCTGAAGAGGCAGAATGCCTCCAAGCTATTGGATACAGTGAAGAGAATCAAGAGTGAAGGTGTGGACTTCTCTGAGTCTTGTCGAACACTTTTCGAGAAGGCAAGGAGCGAGGAAGAGGTCGATGCTGTTTTGGAAACTCTCCAGGAATCACAGTCACACCGCTATTCCGACTTACCAATTGTTCCGCACTCCAGGGACGAGCGGCAGGAAATCATGAATCAGCTTGAAAAAGACGGGCTCTTGAATGAGAGCACACAAAAGACGGAAGAGGAAACCGAAGACCAAAGGGAAACCGCAAAGGTCTTCGAAGGACAGATTGTAAAAGAAAGGAAGAAGAAGTAATGGCTAAGGGCACTGATACGGCTGCTGCTCTAACCTCGAAGTTAGTAGAGGCGACGGGCAAGAAGGCCAAGCTCTATGAGAGCTATATCGACCCTGTAAAGAAGGCGTACAAGGCTGCACGGGATGAAGACCTTCCGGATCACGTAGTTGCAAACATGGCAATTTGTATGTCTAACTTGCAGGAAGAGTACCGGGGTAATGCTGTCAAGACCAATCTCAAAGAGGATACGTACACGGACGCGATCAGCACTCTCCAGCGGCACGGTTTCAAGATCATTGCTGCACTACTCCCTAGCTTGATTGCGGAGGAACTTTTCTCCGTTCAGGCGATGGACCGTAGACGAGGCGAAGCTTACTACCTCAACTATGAGTATGCAGATTCCAAGGCTGGTGTTACGGCCGGTGGAAGCATGATCGGTGCAAAGGTAGGCCAAAGCTCGACCACGTACAAGTATTCGTCTGACGATGACTACTACACGGCGAAGACGGGCGATGGGACGGAAACGAACTTCACGTGGACCGCAAGGTACGCGCCGGTTCGTGCTTCAAGCGTAACTATCACTGCCTCGGATGGTTCGAGCACGATGACGGTTACGGATGACGGAGACGGAAACCTCGTTGGTGACGTTGGTAGCGGAAACAACACCATCGCTTACACCACAGGCGCAGTAGACGTAACGTTCGTTAGCGCAGTTGCTAACAACGGAGCAATCACCTTCACATACCGGTACGATTGGGAGCGTATGTCCGCTTCTGATGCAACTGGTGTTCCCGCAATCAATATCGACGTTGAAACGATTGATTTGACTGCTAGAGACCGTATGTTGCGAGCACGTTGGCTCATCGGTGCAGCTTATGATCTTGAGAAGGTGCACGGTCGTAGTGCTCAGTCTGACCTCTTGACGGCACTCGTCGCTGAGATTCGTCACGAGATCGACGCAGAAATCCTTGCTGGTGTTCTTTCGGACGCGGCTACCAACGGTGCAACTACTGTTACATTCGATGATAGTCCTCCTAGCACCTACTATGGAAAGTATGAGTACTACAAGGAACTCATCTTTACTCTTGAGTCTGCGAGTGAGCAAATCTTCCAGGCAACAAAGAGAGGGATGGGTAACTTCATCGTCACGGGAAGAAGCCTCATGGCGATCCTCGCGGGTATGGACGATTTCGAGCCTTCCGTAAAGCTCGGTACTCAGCCTCCGTCAGGACCACACCGTGCAGGTACGTTCCGTGGTCGATGGACAGTCTATCGCAACCCATTCTATGCAGCCGACCGATTCTTGATTGGCTACAAGGGTGATGGTTGGTTGAATGCTGGTGTTGTATACGCACCTTACCTCCCAGCATTTACCACTCCTCCAGTCGCATTGGATGACTTGCGATACCGTGCGGGTTGTTTGACATCATACGCTTGGAGTATGATAAATAGTCTCTTTTACGTGGCCGGAACCTTAGTCTAAATCTAGACTTATGAATGACAACATAGACCAAGCATGGCTAGGTTCAACTCCTAGTCATGCTTGGGCAAACCAAGAAAGGAATGAGCATTGAAAGAGACCATCGAATGCAAGATTTGCGGGAAGACTATGAAAGCATTGAACGTACATGTACCAAGAATTCACAAGATATCATGCACAGAGTACAAAGAGCAGTTTCCAGGCGCAGAGATTTACTCAGAAGCAACACGTGAAAAGTATGCAAAGACTCTAAGAGCAGTAGATAAGACTACCAACTCTTACCGTCAGGCTATGTCAAAAGCGAAAAAGGGGGTTCCACTTCCCTCACTACAGGGAAGAAAGAGAACATTCACTCCAGAACATTGCAAAGCGATCTCAGATGCAAAGACTGGTAAACCACATGCTTCTCACTCTGAAGAAACAAAACGCAAAATCTCTGAGTCCAATATGGGGAAGACAGTAGTTGTCTCTGAGGAAACAAAAAAGAAGATTAGTATAGCTAACACTGGCAAGAAACGTACAGACGCAACAAGGAAGCGATTGTCAGAGGCAAAGACACAGTGGCATAAGGATAATCCTAAGAGATCAAAGACGGTATCTGACCAACTTCAACAATGGTATGAGGAACACCCCGAGGATAGAGCCAAGAATATGGCGCTGGCTCGTAGCAAGTCAAAGTATTTCAACACCAAGATAGAGCAAAAAGTAGAACAACTCCTCAAAGACTTGAAAGTGAAGTACACGGCACAGAGAACAATCAAGGAACTACCAGAGATATATAGATTTCACCACTGGGATTTCCTTCTACCCACAAAGATGATTGCGATAGAAGCAGATGGTTGCTACTGGCATGGCTGTTCAATTTGTCATCCCGAAAGACAAGACGAACTCAAGGAGGAGATTGACACAGCAGTTCTCAGAGATCAAGCTGCAAGTAAACAGGGATGGACAATCCTTCGTTTCTGGGAACATGAAGTAAACGAGGACTTCGAGCATGTGGCTCAAGTCATTGAAGAAAGTTTGAGCGAAAGGAAAGTGAATCATGGCTGAAATGGTATTTGTGGCAAATTACTTGCCAATTAGTATGACTCTTCACACAGGTTTGGGTAACGCAATAGTTCTCGAACCGGGATTCCAAGGTGACATTCCTGGAAACTTTGCCTATCTGAAGAGAACTCAACAGAAGTTAGCGGGACTAGTGGTAAAGAAATCAAAGAAGGAGTATGATGCAGAGGCAATGGGGGGTGAAGCTATCGTTGAGATGGACATTACCAACCACAAGAAGATTCCAGCACGTCTTGCACTCGGAACTGGTGCCTCAATTGAACTCAATCCTGGGGAAACGAAACGTGCATACGGGAAACCGGGTAAGGTCAAGAAAGTACACGGAATGTCAGTAGTAGTAGTTGATGCAGAAGTTCCTGTTGAGAAGCTGATGGAGATTCAGGGACTTGACAAGAGCCTGCAGACACCTGCATCCGCTGAAGAAGTCAAGGAACTAGGGAAGAGAACTATTGCTGAAAAGGTGAATCTTCCCCCAGACGAAGCCACATTCAGGTTCATGGTTGATACCGACGAACTGAAACTCTATGACTTACGTGGTGCAATAGCGGTACTTGGACTTGGCGTAAAGAGCCGAAGCAAGAAGGATTTGGCAGATGCTCTTGCAGAGGCACTATACCAGAAGAAATAGAGGCGGATAGATGAACAAGTCCGAGATGGTCAGTTACATCGTTGACGAATATCTTCCTGTGTCAATGGCTGTTCCTACCTCTGTAGTAACTAAACAGGTGGAGGAAGCTATCCGTTGGTTTGACAGGGAAGGTGCGGATATACGACTCCAAACGTTTCCGTATGGAGGAACTGTTGTAAAGGAACTTCCTTCTTATGTAGACATAGTGATGGAGGTATATCCTTCCAATGTAGTCACGGAGCTATTCACTGCTCAGACGTTGCTCCTCGGTGTAACCATTCTGGACTATGACTTGGAAGTACTCGTTCCAAAGTTTGCTCATCTAAGCACATTGAGAACGTTCCTATCCTCGAAGTTCCGTTGGAAATGGGTCAAACCAAATCTGTATATCGGAGGAACTACTACAGACTTTGGCTTCATAACCGTTCAGTATATGTATCACTACGACTACACTGATGCAACATTGGATATTACGGGAACATCTCTTGACTACGTACTTCGATATGCAAAAGCAATGACGGACATTCGAGAAGGAAGAGCACGCAGACTCGGTTCAATCATTGACGCGCCGGTTGATGGGGATACTCTTGTCTCAGAAGGAGCAATGGAGTTGGATCGAGTGAAGGAGGAACTCATAAACAAGAGGCGGTTAGTTGCAATCTCAAGGAGCGTGTAGTGCATATTGACGAACTCACAGTCAAAGACATCAAGCGTGGACGAGACTGGCACTTCCTGGACCTCAAAGGACGAACTGATGAGTTGAAGATGGTGGGAAGTCTGCCTCGCTATGAGGGTATTGATCCACCAATAGTTCAGTTCACAACTCGTTCCTCCGACTTTGCAACAAACAGGATGGTATACAACCAGGACATCGTTCTCCTTGATTTCAATGATGCAATTCAACAAGTAGACTTGAGGTTGAACGAACGTGTAAACCTGATGATTGCTGGAGACATAGCTATAAGATGCACCTGCCCCGCATATTTATTTTTCGGGCAAAAATACATACTAACACAGCTAGATGCTAACGCAGAGGAACCACCGGAAAACAGATTCCCTAGAATCAGAAACCCAGGACTGAAAAGTACAGTTTGTAAGCACCTTTCAAATGTGATGGATGTGTTTCCCTTCTACATTTCGGACATCACAGGGGAACTACGAAGACTTGGATATGACCAGCAGCAAGAAGAGGAGTGAACACAATGTATGACCAGAAGAAGACAGAAATCTTTCAGGCCCATGTAGCACGAGTACTCGGACCGGACATGCTCGAAGCGGACATCAACCTTGGCTTTGATGTACGAATTCGGAAGAAGATCAAGCTAGGCGGGGTTGATGCCACCTCAGTACGAGGGATGGATGAAGATGAGGTCAAGTCCGCAGTAGAATATCTTCGAGACCGGATTGAAGGCAAGGAAGTCACCATACGCACGACTCGAAGAGGTGACTACTACTACGCGAGAATCTATTATGGACCTGAGCAGTCCAATGTAGTTGAAGAGATGTTCTTGCAGGGACTCTTGAAGAAGTTCGACAAGATCAACTTCTCTAAGGAAGCACAGCAGGAAGCGCGTTATCGGGATGGAGCAACTGAATAAGGGTAAATGATTTTGGTATGAAAGGAAAGAAACATGAGTAGACCAGTATCTCTTCAGGAAGCCGGACTAATAGTTTTGAAGTGTAAGTTACTAAGTGCATTGGGAGAAACTCGAAAAACGGAACGAAAGGCTCCGCTTTCTGATATCAGTGAGGCGGAAGACAATCTCTTTTCCCCCGAAGAAGAAGCACGACTTAAAGAGGCATTTGACGCTAATGAACCTGATTCATTTGAGAAACTGACTGAGGATAAATTTGCTGAGTTTCAAATTTGGGCTGGCGATGCGCGGACTGACGCACTTATCTTGAAGGCAGTGCTAGATGGACGTCTTTGTGTTGGATGGGAAGATAGAGCAATGCGTTTCTTCAGGGTTCGAGAGAAGGAGTAGTCTGAGCAATGTCGAAGCTATTTCCCAAATCTCTTGCTTCCAATCTCCGCAACACAATGGATGAGATGATAAAGCTGAACGGGCAGGATGTCACGCTTTATCATGCTACCGTTGTTGAGGATGATCTAGGAGACTCTGAGACGATCACGTATGGATCAGGAATCTCAACGACAGTACTCATTCACTGGAGTCCTGAAATACGCAGGTTGAAGTCTCTTGGACTCTATGTGGAAGGTGCTCCATTACCAATTCTAGCCTACTTCAAGTATGCAGATCGTCCGGAAGTACGAGACTACATCAAGTTAGAATACCAGTATCCTGTTACAGACGAGAACAGCGTTAGCTCGAAGACGAACAAGTTTCAGGTAGTAGATATCAAGATTCGTGGACATGATGCAGAGGCTTTGTCTGTATACGTGATAGCTCCGAAGAGGTCATAGAATGCTACGTGTCATTGCAACACAACTGATGATCGACATTGCTGATGCCTTCGATTTCACGGAGACTATTGGCTCTACCCTCATTCCACGTGATGTGATCTACTATCCTGATGCAGATGCAATGCATAGGCGTCAGAGTAGGATGTCCAAACTAGGATATTCACCTGAACAGAATATGCCGTTCATCTCATTCTACCGACTTGGGGCGCGAGTAACCCCACATAGGATGAACTATACGGCAGCGGTTCATGGTGCAAAGTACACAGCTTCAGTTGGAAGTGTGACCAAGTACAAGATCATTCCTACTGACATGATGTTTCAGATTGAACACTGGTCTGATAACCCTGTGGACGCTGAGACAGCGATTGAGAACTATCTGATATGGTCGGCTCCGCCCTCGGAATTAGTTGTAACTGATACTAATGGGGTTGAGTTTGCATTTCCAATGAACTTTGATGATCCACAGGATAACTCGTTGAGGGAACCACAAAGAGAGGTTGGACGGATTTACAGGATTACATTTCCTGTTCTAGTGATGGGTTTTGTGGTTGTTGGGGGTAGCCCAATCAAAACGATACTCACTGAATACCTCAACATCTACGACAACACAATTGATGATGTGGACAATGCTCCACTGTTGGATAGCTTTACTCAGACGTAAGCTTGGATTCCAGCCAAGGAATAAGAAGGAGGAATAACATGGCTAACGCTCCAAGGTCAAAATTGACTGAGGTTGATCTATCTCAGCAGGTGCGAGGTACGTCAAACGTAGACGCTGCTTTGGTTGGAAAATCCAACAGAGGTATGCTGAATGAGCGAGTTGAAATCACTTCAGCAAAGCAGTTTGTCGAAGAGTACGGTAAACCTGTTCCTGGTACTTACTTCCATTATACGGCGCTAGCCTATTTGGACGAGGGAGCACGGATTTACTGTGTACGTACCGCATCTTCTAGTGATCTGCCTCTACACGCGGGGGCAATACTGATTGAGGACGGTGCATCCGGGAACAACTACGCGCTTTCGCCTGGTGTAGAGACTCCATCTGCATACACCTCTTGGTCAACAAATGATTGTCTGTTGGTTTGTGCCGACAACCCAGGTGTATGGGGAAACAGTGTGTCAATTCGAGTCACGCATGATGATGTGGATAGCGAGATTTTCTCGATTCTAGTCTACTACCCGAATGATGCAGGTATAGACGTTCTTCGGGAGACATGGCGAGTCAGTCGAGTTGCCACAAAGAAGGATGGGTATGGGAAAGTTCTCTACGTTGAAGATGTAATCAACGACAACAGCAAGTACATCCGTGTTGAGGACTATCTTTTGGCAGATGGCGGTCCTGCAGGTACAGTTATCCCTGCGGCACAGGCAACTAGTTTGACACTCACAGTTGGGGATAACGGAACCGTGGCGGCAGCAAGTGACATTGTGACTGCGTGGGATGCCAACTTCGCAAACAAGAACGAGGTTTCCGTAAACATGTTGCTCACAGGTGGTGAGGCAGATGGAACAGTAGTAACGAAGCTCTACGATCTTGCTGCAGCTAGAGGTGACTGTACGGTTATCTCAGACACCACAAATGTCATCACTACAACATTAGTGAATACATGGAGAGCTACGTTTACTCTTACAAGCGGGACAGAGAGCTACGGAGCGATCTATGCAGGCTGGGTGAAGGACGCGGACAACTACAACGGGGGCAAGATTCTTGAACTACCCCCAAGTGGTTACGTTGCAGCAGTATACGCACGCAACGAACGTCTAGGTGCACGTTGGACGGCACCATATGGTTACGTTCGTGGTATGCTTCCAGTTTCAGGTGTGGTCAAGGAGTGGAAAGATTCCGATCTTGATACGATGTATGCAAACCGAATCAATGCAATCAAGTCCAGTCCACGTGGTATGGCTGTTTGGGGGCAGAGAACCTCATACTTCCCAGAGGGTGCACTTGCGGGCGTCAATGTTCGTAGACTCCTCAACGAGGACGAGCAGGCAGTTCTTACGTTCCTCGATGACTATATCGGGGAGGAGAACACTGAGGCAGTTCGTACCAGAATCAAGGCGGCACTTGACCGGTACTTCCGTCCGAAGATTGGAAAGGGTGCATATTATGACGTAGTTGTAGTCTGTGACTCAACAAACAACACGTCAGTTGAGATCGACGCAAACAAGTTGGTCGTTGATGTATACGTGCAGCCAGTACGGATTGGGGATTACATTGACTTCAACTTGGTTATTGCAGATTCCGGAGTTTCTCTTCAGGAAATTGCGGCGTAACAGATAGGAGAAGAAAGTAATGGCAACTATTGGTCAAGTTAGAGGATTATCCGCCTCTGCCCGTCCTTTCCTGTGGGAGTTCTCCTTGGGAGAGGATGCAGTTCCGGGTGGTGGCGGCATATCAGAACGGTTGACTCTTCGGGCGCGTAATGTTCAGTTTCCTGACTCTACAATTGAATCAACGCTCTCATGGTTCAAGGGAATAGGTATCAAGCACCCAACTCGTAGAAACTACTCGCGTACATTGATTGTACGGTTTGAGGAGGGACTTGATGCATCTATCTATAACCGGATAATCTTATGGCAGGATTTGATCCACAGTGCGAAAACAGGTTTAGGGGAGAGTGATTATACGCTTACAAAGACGGATGCATTTCTACGAGTGTTTGATTATGCAAAAAATGAGAAGTTCAGTGCAGTACTCAGAGAGTTTTACCCCGAGAACGTACCTATTGTTCCCTTCGATTATGCAAACGCAACTGATCTAGTCTATGTGGATATTACATTTGCATATGACTACTGGGAACTTGGGGTTACATCCTAACGAAAGAAACTGAACGTGTTCGAAATTTCTGAAGCACGACAGCTAGGGAAACCCTTACTAACATACCAATGGGAGATTCTCTTTCCTGATCCTCCCATTGTGCTACTTCCTTACACCACATGGTTTTCCTTTCGTGCCAGAGCAGCTACACTTCCCGGTGTGAGCAATGAAGTATTCCAAACCAAGTTTGGACCGTACACCTTCCAACATGCTGGAAAGAAGGCATACTCACATCAGCTTACAATGCGTTTTGAGGAAGGGAAGAACAAGTCTGTAGCTCCACTTCTCTACCTATGGAACATGTTGATAATGAATGAAGTAACTGGTGGTGGACTGCCACAAGAGAGTTTGTTACTAGGAGCAAATCTTCTTTCTGATATGTTTCTACGGCTTACTGATGAGAGCAACGACTTGATCTTTTCCTATCAGATACATAACTGCTTTCCTATGCGTGTTGCAGATGTTACATTGGACTACGAGACAGCAAACTCAGTGATGCTTGATGTCACATGGAGTTATGATTGGTGGGGTATGGTAGCATTCCCGTTTGACATAGACTTCAAGCTATTCCCATAAGGATTGCAAAATGCCTCTATTTGAAATCGACCGTGTACGCTCACTGCATTCCCAGGCACAGTTAGAGTATCTGTGGAAGATTTCAGTCATTCCTGCGAAAGATGACCCGCTAACTTGGCAATGGGCACTCCTAAATGTGCCTCTACTAGCAACTCAGGTAAGTTTCCCTGGAGTGGATGTGGAGATAGTACCATTTCAGGCAGGAGGAGTTGAAAGGTATACACTGGGAAAGATCAAGCGGGGTGGACCAGTTTCAATCTCTTTTATCGAAACTGAATCAAGCATTGTTGAGGATTTCTTTCGTCAATGGCTGCATCATGCTGACTTCGATCCGATGCTCCCCTTTTCACTTCTCAAGTCTCAATACCATAGCAAGATTCGGCAACCGCGACAAGAATATGCGCGTGATATGAAAGTGAAACTTTACGCGAGAAACAATACAGCTAATCAAACCTATACACTACGTGATGTGTTACCACAAAAGATTGGACCCTATGAAAAGACATACGACCGATCAGGACCAATGATTATCCCAATTGGATTTGTCTGTGATGAAGTAACTACGGAGGATACGTTATTCCCCCCAAAGGCACTTGTACTATAAGCATGATTGGAGGTTACAATGAAGTTTTCTGATATTCCAGTGAAACCCAAGGATGAGAAACAAGAACTACTAAAAGGTATTGAGGTGTCTCTTCCCTCTAAAGGACGTGACTATTCAGAAGGAAAAGACAGTGTGCTAATTTGTCCATCAACAATGAACGAAGCCAAGTTCATTTCTGAGATGAGTCCAGAAACCTATCAAGAAAATCTAACGAGACTACTCCAATGTCTCATCGTAAGACCTAGAGCCTTGAATCCCTGGTCATTGACCATTGGCGATAGGTCTTATTTGTTTTTGTGGGTTCGGATTCAGATGAGCCCAACCTATCAGTTACCAGTAATGCAATGTGCGCGCTGTCAAGAAGTATTCCCAAACTACAGCTACGACCTAACAAAAGTACCAATCATACCTATAGGTGATGACTACACAGGACCAACGGAAGTTTCACTACCGAAGTCAAGTGATCGAGTTGTACTCCGTCTTGACACGGGAGAAGACGAGCAGGCGATTCAACAGTACGTGAAGCAAGACCCAGCAGCAAGTGAGTGGGTTTGTACCTACATACAGCCAATCGTGTCCGTAAACGACAAGAAGATGAGTTTGCAGGAGAAGTATGCTTGGCAGAAGAAACTCGATCCTGCAGACTTTGGATTCCTTCGTCAGTTCCATGCATGGTCATTCCACGGACCTGACTACGCGAACTCCCCATTCGAGTGTCCAAAGTGCAAGGTGGTATCTCTTGTAGATATACCCTTTCTACCGGAGTTCTATCTACCTTCCCTACAGTTTAGAGATGCTATGCGAGATGCAATTCACAGTTTCGCTCTTCAGAAACGGAGCACTGGGAACGATGCAGGAGTTGAACCAGATGGAGTTCCAGGAGTTCATGTTCCTCCGCACCAAGATCAAAGAACTACTGAAGGATAAAGAATAGTGGCTCCAGAAGCTAGGCTCACACCACAACAGAAGATGGACGATGCTCAAAGACGTAGTGAGCTAAACCGTGAGAACATGCGGAACCTTCTTGCTAAGGTAGATGAGATACGTGAGCAGAGTGGTGGTGAGCTTGATGTTACTAAGCTAGAAGGTGTGCTAGACAAGCAGAATGTCAAATTGCTTCGTGCACTTGAGGCGTATGCAAAAGAGATTCGGGATGACCCAAGCAGGAAGCTGCCCACTGCTCAATTGTTGCAACATCCTGAATTACTTCAACAGCAAGCAGGTGGCGGATTTCAGAGTAAGAGAGTTGTAGACCTTCTCTCTAGGATAGCGGAAAACACTAGTAAGACGGCTGACATTTCCACGAAGGAGGTAATCAAGGAACGTGCTGCCCCACCTGAACGAAGGAAAGAGAGAGAACAAGCAGATGTAGTTTCTGATCTTAGTTCAATAATGGGAAAACTCGTCAAACCACTTACCGTGCTCGCTGAATTGAAATACTTATTGGGTGGAAGAATGCTGGGAACAGCAAGTATGGGTGCAGGAATTCTTGCCGGAATGTGGGAAGAGAGAGAAGCTCTAAAGGATATTGGTATAGCAATCGGAGAGAGTGCAATTGAAGCTTTTGTTAGTGGAGACGTACAAAAGTTTCTAGCTCAGTTTACAGCCGCCGGAACTGAACTTGGTAAACAGGCTGGAAACGCAGTCTTAGATGCGTATGAGCGTTGGCGTAGAGATTGGCGGAGGGAACGTGCAGATGTAGAAGAAGCACAGGAACTCACGGGAATGAGTAGACGGAAGCGCGAAGAACTTGAAAGACAACTTCCTCCGGAAATTCGGAAAAGGATTGCGAGAGGAAAGGAACGTACTGGAGCCGAGTATACTCAAGCTGTCATAGCGGAAGAGGCACGGGATGTAGAGCTTGACGTACATAAGGTCCATAGAGAAGCACGAAGACAGGCCGCAAGAGAAGTAATGTTGTTGATGCGAGACCCTGAAGCCTTGTCTAGGGAACAACAGGGGCGTATGTTGGCGTTTGCACGCTCACAATTTTTCAATCCACAAGCATATGCTGAAGCACAGAAACAAGCTCTAGCCGGACAATTGGACCCTCGCAAACTTCGACGGGGAGTAGGACAAGAACTGGGGATCACGGAAGAACCCTCAGTTTCTCAGTTCTTTGAACTTATGACTGGTGGTGATATACGATATAAGGGGATGGAATTACCACGAGAAAAAGAGGAAGCATTTGTTGGGCAAGCACTAGCCAAACGACGGGGACTTCAAGAGGCAATTAAGGACATCTGGGGGGCACCAAGAGCGGCAGACATAATTGAAAAAGAGAGCCAGCGAAAGAGGAATGCACAAATTGAGGAAGAGCAACTCAAAGTCACAGAGGAACGACAGCAACAACAGATAGCAAGTGAAACGTTTACGCAGATGCTAGATTACTTGAAACAGTTGACAGAGACCGTAGCAGGTGCAGCAAAATCTTGGCAAGACACAACTGCCGGAGCGGTCGAACCAGCACTCAACGTATCTGGATCACTTGTAGGAACAGTGTTGTCTTCTAATCGTGATTCTCCCTTAGCAGAGAAATAGGAAACATCATGGCTGACATATATTCAGTAACTACGTGGGATGATGTTGATGATCGCTATAAAGTGCGGATTCTTGGATACCACGCTAAACCCGAGTTTGACCATAGGCGTCCTCGACTCATGATTACTGCATTGACTCCCCCCGAGTGGGTTGAGTCTGTATCAAGTCGGTGGCAAGCCCCTCTTGAAGCACTTGGAACTGGATTTCGAAAGGGGCGTGTGGGAGTAAAGGCAGCCGTAGCAGCAGTTGCAAAAGTGGCTGGAGCAGAAACAGCGTTAGCCGAAGAAGACTGGTCTGTTCTCAACAAAGCAGTTTCACGGCAATACTGGATGGGAAACACACCCCTTGAATTGACTCTGCCCCTAATCTTTATTGCAATGGATGATGCCTATCTTGATGTTGTAGAACCAGCAAGAGCACTTCAGGGGCTTTGTCTAGCAAGAGACGCTACCCGTGGTTTTCTGGACCCCCCGGATTCAGTGACAATTGACATTGGATATCTTCTACGGCTGAAAGAAGCACTTATCAAAGTAGTAGACATCAAATGGATTACAAGTCAGTTGGATAAATGGGGTAATCCACTCCGTGCAGAAGTGACTGTAAAGGTGAGTTCGCGTGAGGTTTACGTTTTGGATACTGATGAACATTACAAGGCACCTCCTGTTGGTGGCTGGGACTATATTGCACCGTGGGAGGTTAGAGGAACAGCAAGGGTTCGTGCATGAAGATAACAACAAACCGCTATGAACTCATGGATGATGTAGTAGTGGACTCTGTTGCAGAGAAAGACCCACTTTCTTCTCCTATCCAGAAGTTCAGTCCAACGCGCGGAGTAACTTACCACAAAGTTATGGGAGAAGAGGTATCGAGACCAGACTTGATTGCTTTCAGGGAATATGGTTCAGTCAAGTTATGGTGGTTTATCCTTGCAGTGAATGGAATTGTGGACCCTCTAGATGTTACGATTGGTACGAGCTTAGAGATTCCAAGCATTCTTGACTACTACGACTTTGTACGAGAGCAGAGCTAATGTTCGCAATCTCCGATCAGTATCTACTTGATCTTCGAATTGATGGAAAGAACTTCGAAACAGCACTGCGAGTTCTTTCACTGACTCTCTTTGACAACATTCAACTTCTAGCTCCCACAATGGAAATAGAGTTTGACGATCAACTCAATGCTTATACCGAGTTTGGTCCATTCAACGGAAGAGAGATATTCCAGGTTGCAATTGCTCGTAGTATTGGGGATGATCTACAGGATCATTCATTTCAAAGCTATGACGGAGTAGTCTTTGGGAATGTAACCAACCACAAGCATATGCTCGGCTTGATATCTACACGGGCTTTTCCACTTCTTGCACCCGCACGGTTCAAGAGTTACGCGAGCCAGAAGATATCAGCGATAGTGGCAGCTATTGCAGCAGAGAGAGAAGTAGGACTAACCACAACTGATATTGAAGCCACTGCGGACACTTACGATTTATTCTGTCCTGGATGGACCTATGCAACATTCTTGAAGTGGTTGTCAAGACGAGCAGTTTCTAACCAGCATCAGACAGCCGGTTTCATCTGTCATATTGACTTGGATGACAAGCTGAACTTCTTCTCATATGATTATGCCTACCAAAGAGTGAAACCCTCATCCGCAGTCAAGACTTTGACAGCAACTCAGCATGAAGAGACTGATACAGATATACCAATTCTTAGCTACATTCCTGTGATACAAGCAGGAAGACGAATCTATGATGGAGAGGCTAGTGGAAAGACGCTTGGGTACTTCGACTTTGAATCCACTGAATTCACATCTTCTCCATTCACTTTAGGCGCAACACGTCACAAGCCCTTATGCGATCAGGTATCAATGAAGATTAATGAGAGTGACGCAGAGGATGTCTGGGAGTATGCGGCATACCCAACTGCTGATGCCAAGTCATTAGGACTTGCCAAAGCTGAATCGGACATTATCTCTGACTCGGAAACCATCATGCGTATGGATGTCACCATTGAAGGAAACCTGGATTTCTCTCCTGCACAAAAGGTGAAAGTCTTGATTCCTTCTCCGCACGCCGAAAGACAAGTGAACCAAGCTTTCTCTGGGGAGTGGTTGATTGAAGGAATTGCTCATCAGTTGATTCCGATCTTCAAGACGAAACTTACGCTGGTTCGCAACGGAGTTGATGGTGCGGATGACAAGCAGTTGGTAACGTTGTAAGGAGAATGAAATGGAAGAAGCTAAAACTGCATATCATGGAATCTATCGAGCAGAGGTAGTCACTGTTGACGATACAGATGATCCGGATTCCGGGAGAATTCAGGTTCGTGTATGGCCTATGATGCAGCTATTAGATGTAGCAGTTCTTCCGTGGGCTACTCCTGCATTTGGATTGTTTGAAGGAGGAGAATCCGGAAAAGGTGTCTATACTGTTCCAGCAGTAGGTTCAAAGGTGTTTGTGTTCTTCGAGGCTGGAAGTGTATTGTGCCCTGTCTACTTTGCCTCGGCTCCTGGAGCAAGTGATGGTCCCTCTGGTGCAGACCCAAACAAGAAGATTTGGGTTAGTCAGTCGGGGCACCGAATTGAGATAGACGACACAGATGGTTCAGAGAAGGTCTCTGTTACACATAAAGACGGATCAATGGTAGAGATGGATTCAGACGGGAATGTGAGTCTTGTGAATGTCTCTGGAAAGAATGTGAAGTTGGGAGCGGGAGCTTTACAGACTCTACTTCTATCCACTGCTAGAACAGCACTTGAGGGACATGTTCATGGGGCAGGACTTTATCTTAGTCCGGGTGGCGGGGCTCCAGTTACCGGTTCGTCAGGTACACCAGAGTATCCAGTAGCTACTCCATTGAACTTGGCATCGGATGTAACGAGCGATACGAAAGCGAGTTAGTATAGATGGGAAATCGCTTAGACTACTTAGACAGCGTAGTTATCCCAAACTTTGCTCTCTACAGTGAAGATATCACACAGACTAGTGCGTGGGCCAAGACTAATGGAGCTATCGTTCCCAATTCTGCTTCTTGGATTGTGACTGGAACAGATATTGCTGATGAGTTGGAAAAAGCAGTAGGTGATGCTACAGTTAGTATGAGACAGCGTATTTACACACCACTTGATGACGTTATACCCTATACCTATTCAGTTTATGCAAAGACTGCAGGCTGTCCATTTATAGTTCTAAGTCTAGTAAACAAGGTTGGGATACCCTTACTTACATTCTTCGATTTGACCACTGGAGTTATCGGTCTTGATGGCCATGCAGTTTCCGGAATACAAGCTGCAGGAGATGGTTGGTACAGGTGTTGGGTTGGATTTGGTATGGGTGTTGGGGCATCAACTCCAAATATTACTCTCACGTTAGCCCAAGCAAATGCAGTACCTCTCGTTGGCGGTCTCGCTGTTGGTAATGGCGTCCTACTTTGCGGGGCACAACTAAATGCAGGACTTGCTCCTCTTGATTACATAAAGACGGAAGCAGAGATAGCCAATTACCGAATGATCCTTACTGTTGGAGGTTTGCTCCCGGATAGCCAAGTGGGACGAACGCTAACAGTCAGTGGGGGCAGTTCCTATACAGTAACTGACAACAAAGACGACTGGTGTGATGTAGAGGAAGATGCTTCAGGAGAAACTCCAGGTAGCTTGGTTACTATCATTGAACCTGAGCCTACTGGTGGAGATACAGTTGCCCTAATCACTCGTCTGAAAACCAAACCAACGGGAAGAGCAATCTTCTCTGATATCAACTCTGACTTTGACGTAGACCAAGATGGAGTTCTGGTTATTCTAGAAGATGAAAATGCTATCCATGACGAGTTGAAGAACCTGATTACGACAGGATTTGCTGAGAGAGTCATGTATCCCAACTGGGGAGTAGACCTTGATTCATTCCTCGGTGACCCCGTATCCCAGGAAAGAGCCCACTTCCTTGGGATGGAAATCGACAGGATCATCTCAGCGGAGGAACCACGGGTATTCATCATACGGCTCGATGTGAAGCCTAAACCAGACGATCAAGCATACGATATTGTGATGGAACATAAGATTGATCTGTTGTTCATCAAGTCCCTGTTTGCTAAACGGCTTTCTGTAGAAGAATAGGAATCATAGTATGGCTAGAAAACTTCTGGGCTATTCCACATCTGACTTTGACACGTTAGTATCCGAACTGCAAGCCAAACTTGCAGCGACAGCTACTTGGAGGGATGCCTACCGTTCGGGTGCGGGGCAGATGATTATCGAGTTGTTCGCCTACATTGGGGACATGCTTAGTTACAAGATTGAGCGGCGAGCAGAGGAGAGTGATCCTAGATACGCGCAGCTTCGTTCCAGTGTTGAGGCGTTTGCAACGTTACTCAACTACTCAATTCGAAGGAAAGTTTCTTCCATTTGCACGGCACAATTCTCTATAGCTGCAGCATATTGGGCGTCACACACTAACCCGATCATCATCAACAAGTATCTCTCTCTGTCTTCGGATGGCGGGATTCCCTTTGTTGTTAGTGAAGATACCTCAATCCCAGTTGGAACTACCTATGCAGATGTAACCATACGACAAGGAACCTATACGACTTCTTCAGTGGTGTCAGATGAAACCGCCGCGCAGACAATTGATATTCCAGCTTCGGATGTGGCAGTTGACGATGTAGAGAATTCCAGTGTAGTTGTTTCTGTGGATGGAACTGAGTGGACCAAGGTTTCATCTTTCATTGGACAAGCCGATTCCGCAGAAGTTTACACACTGAGAATTGTAGACGACCGGATTCAGGTTGAGTTCGGAAATGGTGTTTTTGGGAAGATACCAACGAGCGGGGAAATCATCCTTGTTGAGTGGTTGGAGTCTCTCGGAGAAGCTGGAAATGTGTTTGGGACTGGACTAATCACTACGATCAATGGAACTATTGAAGATAGCGGCGGGGTCGATGTAACAACAGACGTATCTGTTACAAATACGGAATCCGCAACTGCAGGAGAGGATGAGGAAACTGTTGAGGAGATTCGAGAGAACATGACCCAGGTTTTCCCAACAGGAGATCGAGGTGTGTCTGCGGAAGATTACATAGCACTTCTTCTTGCCTATCCTGGTGTGCTAAAGGCAACAGCTTATGGGGAACAGGAAGTCTTGGGAGGTGCACTATCAAATCCTGACTATGCGTGGCGGGTTGAACTAGTAGTTTACCCAACTGGATATGAGAGCATGACTACCATTGTCTATACCGCACTCAAGGCAGCGATAGAATCATATCTTGAGGATAAGAAATGTATTACCGCCGGAATTCAGTGGGCAGACCCGGTTGTAGTCTACATAGACTTTGACACGTCAGCATTTGCTACCGCAGAAGCATCCCTAAGCGATGTAGCAACAGACATTGCAGCAGTTTTTGCTGATCTACTGGATATTGCTACCATTGAGCTTGGGGAAGACCTTCGCTATTCAGATGTGCTCGAAGGTGTCAATGAGGTAGACGGAGTAAGCTATCACAAGACAGATGTATATGCAGCAAAGGTACTGACACAGGCGTCAGCACTGGTATGGGGGGGAACGTTAGATGTAACTCCTATAGTCAAAGGTAAGGTATCTGTCTACCAGCAGGATGCGAGTGGTAACCTCACAAAACTTGCTTCAGATGATTTGTCTGGAACGATTGTAGCAATAGGAAACTCCGGAGCAAGTGGGACTGTGGACTACGATACAGGAGATGTTTCCGTTACTACCTTTGCAGATGTAAGTCCAGAAGAGATTCGAGTGCGCTATCAAACTACAGATGAGGATTTGGTTACTCTTGGCACAGGTGACGGGGCCGAGACAGAGTTTGGGGGAACCCTCAAGAAACCTACTTCACGAGGACTCGTAACGGTTTACATTGATGACTTATACGTTGGTGTAGACGACGGAGACGGAAACATTCTTGACGCAGGCAGTGGATACATAGATGAATCAGCAAGTACAGTCAACTATACTTCTGGTGTAGTCAACGTAACATTCACTGTGGGAGGAACACCTGCAAGTGGAACTTTGGTTCAGGTGAACTACTCCTTTGACGGACAGGATATGGTTGTTTCGACTAACTACCTGCTGCGTCCAGGTATTGATGACATATCAGTGGAGAGGGTAACGTAACATGAGTTTGGACTACTCTGAAAATCTGATTCGATTTCTCCCCGCAAAGTTCCAAGAGATTGAGCGGGTGCAGGATTTGTGTGAGAAGATTGGAGAGATTCTTGATGACCTTGATCTAGAAATCACAGGTCTAGCTGATCTTCTATCTGCGGATAACATTCCAACTGCCTATTGGGATCGTATTGCAGCGATTCTAGGAATGGAACTATACCGAACTTCAACGGTGTCAACGGGGGAGACGACAGCAGAAGAAACAGTCCGGTTGCGGATGTTTCTCAAAGCGTTGATTGATATCATCAAGACCAAGACCTCGAAGCAAGGCTTGATTGATCTCATGGAGTTCATCTTTCCACAGCTACGAGGTATCCTTTGGACAGTCTATGACCTCTACACAAAGGATTATCAAGAGTTCAAGACGTATGGGCCGGACGTAGATTCGGACCTCTATCTATCCCCACACTTCCTTGTTGAGTTTCCCGAAACGGTCTATAATGACTTAGGTAATGGAGATGAGGAACTTGGGCGAGAAATCTTGGGAGTAATCGAAAACAAACTCTTGAAGTACAAGCCTGCACATACTGTATTACATATCAACGTCGATGTTCCCGCGTGGATTGTTGGAGTTCAGTACACAACTGTTGGTCTGAACACAGGTGATGATATTATCATTGGAGGAATCTTATGGCACAACTAAGAAAACTGCGCTGGAATACCGGTCTGACAATTGGAGAGGTTGAGGCGCAGGCCGAGCAAAGTTACTGGGACACCAAACGAACACGACACTTTGCAAATGAGCATGGTGAAGGTATCGTTAGTGGACTGCTAGTTACGGAAACCGCTCCAGCATCAACCTCTGTGAATATATCCAGCGGACGGGCACTTGATGCTAGTGGAAACTCTATATGGGTGGAAGCTGCTCAGGTACTTTCTCTTGGAAGCCTTGTTGGAACAGTCTATATCTACATAGAGTTTGTGGAAGTACTAAGCACTCCTTATGTTCCTTCAGGAGGAAGTGGCAGCGGGAGTGGAAGCGGAATTGACTACAAGTATAACCTTGACTCCTTCACCATCACTGCTTCAACAGTTGCTCCATCAGGGGATCAGGTTGAACTTGCTCGTATTGTTCGCACCGGTGCTGCGATAGTAGCAAGCGATGCTGCAGATGCCGATGGTCCTGTAGATGATGAGATAGGTTTAAGATATCGTGAGTACTTGGATAGAGAAGGATTCAAGCTTCGGACGAACGATAATCTCCCCGACACGAATTTGAGTACTGTTACCGTGGGGGAAGTGGGATGTGATTTTGATGACCTTGAGGAGGCGATTAGTTATGTTTCAAACCTGACTCAGAGTATAACTAGACAGTGTGCAATTCTCCTCTTTGAGAAAAAGAATGGTTCCTCCTGGACATCGGCGGCAGCAATTATCCTACCTCCTTATATTCACTTGATTGGTGTTGGCAAGCCAGCAATTACTTTCCCGATCTTGGCAGGACATTTGGTAACAGTGGAGGAAGGTGCGTCTTTTGAGAATATCCATCTGTGTGTTAGTACGGGCTGGACAAGTGTTCTCTACACTGAAGACGACGATGTTACGTTTCGTAACGTGGATGTGGAACTTATCACCGCTACGGATGTTAACAGCTATGCTTTCAGGATAGGTGCAGCAGATAGGTTCAAGATGCTGAACTGTAAACTCTTCCAAGAATCAACCCCCAAAGGCACCTATGGAATATCCCTTTCAGGAGCCGAGGATTTCATTATCGAGAATTGCTATTTGGAGGGCACAGAGAATCTTCTTACAGCAAGCAGTGCCTCAAAGAGGGGTCACATCAACAACGTGACACTCAAGTCTAGCTATGGGAGTAGTGCCACATGGGGTGCAGGTAGAGTTCAAGGCCAACATCACCAAATATCAAACCTGTATGCCTACGTAACGGCAGGTGCGTCAATTGGTTTGAGCTTGGAGGGCACGGACGGGTTTGAGTTCAACGTGTCGAACATCATAGTTGAACCATCAGTGTCCAACGATACTATCGCAGCTTTGATTTTGGATTACTGCCATGTCTCGAATGTCATAACCAAGGAAGGAAGAATGAGGATCAGATCAAGCTGCACAGTCACTGGCGGTGAGGTTCTCTTCACAGGAGCCCTCGCCGTCGAGGCGCTGGCGATAGATGGCCCAGGGAATATAATCTCGGGGCTCAGGATTGATAGGGGGGCTCAAGCGTTAGCTTGTATTCATCCCGCAGAAGACGAAGCTGACGAGAACCAGATAATCGGGTGCAGGTGTATAAACGACGGTACGGTTCCCTGTATTGATAATACCGTAGCAGCCTGCACAGACTGGCTCCTCGTGGGGAATATAGTCAGTAAGGCGACGTTGTTAGGAAATGATTGGGACATTGTAGGAGAGAAGGTGATCTAGGTTCGATGATGAAAATCAACAAGGCATATCGTTATGAACTCGAACCCACTGTGGGGCAACTCCAGATAACGGCCCGCATCTTGAGGAACGGAAGGTGATCTAATGAGCACGAGAAGCACGGACCAAGTAGTTGACGGAACTCTCGATGTTGCCGGGGTCTCCACATTGGTTGGAGCTACTAATGTTGCGGGGATTCTTACAGCCGAAAATCTTCTGAAGGTCGAGCGAGGTTTAGCCCGTAAGACAGTGTTAGAGCTTCATAACGTAAAGACATCGGGAGAGGTGGCACCCGAGTTCTATGTTTACGAGGAGGCTCTGCGCAGCACAGATGATACTGGCGATATCATCGCTGTCATAGAGAATGCGGGGGGGATATTGTTTGTCGAAGGACGAGCGATGGCTAAGGAGATAGGAGCACAGAACGTAGCCTTCTTCGTCCAGAGGGCAATGGTTGTGCACGATACGGGGGGGTTTGTCCTGAAGGATAATAATCTAGTCGATTCATACGATGGTATAACAGTCGGTGGTGTGACGTTCACAGTAGACCACAACACCGAGCAATGCAGGTTTGAGGTTACGGGAAAGGCAGCTACCAATATTGATTGGCATGTGGTTCTATTGGCTCAGTTCGCTGGAATAACCACGTAAGGGGGCAGGTACGGTTTGTCTTCAGTAGACAAAATCGTTAAGGATATTGCAAGTGCAAAAACTTTTACTAATCCTACTTTTTCTGGTGATATGCGGATGTGGCTCTTGGGGCTTAGGAGAGTCACGAGCCAACTTCGCGTATGAAATCTCACGAGGCACCTCAAGGAACAAGACACAAGCAGTTGCAATAGAGACTCTCTGTACCAAGCTAGAGACTGAACAGGAAGAACTCCTTGAGCAGAATCTTCCAATCAAGGAGACAATCACACAAGTCAAGACAAGAGCAAAGACAGTACAGAATGACATTAAGTACATGGAGGAATGGATCGGTGTAGCTAGGAAAGACTCTGGTCCTCCCCCGGAAGAATTCGAGTTCAAGAGTGACAAGTCAATAGAACTTCTCTGTGCCTATGCAGGATTAGTCTATGCCAAGGTAAGTAGGTGGATAGCCATACAAAAGGGAATAGAAAGAGCACTCGACGCTACCGTAGATTTGACTTCACGTGTAGTAAAGAAGGGAATGGCAAGTCTTCCCTGGTGGATCAGATGGGGGGCCTATGCAACAATTCTTTCTACTATTGGAGCAACAATAGCTGGACTATGGCGCTGGGGGCTTGGATACAAACGAGCATCCCACGAAGCAATAGACAGCTTCAATCAGTTGCCAAAGGATCAACGCAAGGAAATCACTAAGAACGCACACTACCTTGGGCAGATTTATGAGAAGAGACGATCTCAGGATAAGGTGAAAGAGCATAAGAAGAATGGAAATGGGGGTGCCTAATGCTATCCTATACGTGGACTGATCTACTGATTCACCTCCTTGCAGTCCCAATCTACCTGATTTTAGGAACTCTCCGCCATGAACTCTCTCATGCTTTCGCTGCAACGATACAAGGGCTGACAGTCACTAAGATCAGTGTTACCCCAAGTCGGCGGGATGGAAAATGGTATTGGGGATACGTGCAATGGACTAGTGGACTTGCAAACAACTGGACTCTCCTCGCTCCCTATCTTTGTGCCCTCCTGTTCTTAGTGGGTGGCATAGCGGGCTATTCAAGAGTCCTTGCTACATGTAGCTTCCATTACCTAGCAGTCTTTGCTGTGATTTTTATTATTTCACCTGTCGTAGATACAGCGTACAACATCGCAAAGTGGCTCATTTCTGATCGAGGTGACTTTGCGAGAGCGTTTAGTAAGGAACAGGGGTAATCATGCACAAGAAGAATTGGTTGACAAAGTTACCGTGGCGACCTCTAGCTGCTGTCAGTGTAATCATAGTTGCTATCGTCACTGGCATCATAGCCTATGTGATGTTGCAAACAACTACGCAGAATACGATCACGGCTACTCGCTATGAGAATCAAGTTATAGCTCTAAAGGAACAACAGAATGCAAGGAAGATTGAAGTTCTCACTCATACAATAGGCCAAAACCAGAAGATGACTCTGCAAATCTCGGTGGATGTGGCTCGAATCCGGGTTGTGCAGGAGATTATCCAAGAGGACGTGCGGGATATCAAGAGTGCATTGGTCCATAAGGAAATTGCCAATAGAGAATAAACCCACGAAGTCTGTTTGCTCCCCTCGTTATTCCCGTACCGAATTCGCCTCGGTACGGGATTTTTCTTGAAAAAACACTTGACAAATGAGGGAGAATGTGCGATACTGTTTGCAGAAAGGAGCGGATTATGCTACTTTTTGCAAACGAGAACGAGGATGACTTGTATGCTCTGCTCGATGCAGACGCCAATTCGGAGCCAAAGTCAGTGGGGATGACCTTCATATCTCCGGAGGAAGAGGACATCTTCCAGACAGCCGCAGAGAATGCCTGCATAGCAATTCAGATCAGGCGGACTCCAGAGAACAAGTGTGTAGTTCTCTGTGATGGGTTTCTCCAGGGTATACTCATGGACTATGTAGACCTCGAAAAAAGAGAGAGAAAATCTCGACTTTCCACTTGACAAACAGGTCTTTGTGTGCTATACTGTGGGCAGAGTTGAGAGAGGAGATGTGAGATGGCTGCAAAGATCATAGTTGAGCCTGGAAGTTTCACGATCAATGATGAAGACGGCGATGGGAACTTCCATATCTACATTCAGAGCAGCCTTGGCAAACGGTGTCTAGACACTGTCTGGGGCAGAGACGATGCACAGCATTGTGCAAATAAGTGGGCACGGCAGCTTGGAGATATCCCCGTAAAGATGAAGAAGTGAAAAGGAGATGTAGAATGAACGTGAAGCGGAATCCAGGGATCAGGCAGATGCGAGCGTGCAAGCGGAACGAGGATGATTTCTACTGGATGCTGCGCGACGAAAACGGCACTGATATAGCGGAGAGCCTCGAAGAGGAGGATGCAAAGGCGATTGCACACGCATTCAATCTGGTGTACGGAAAGAAGGAGGGTTGTTGAAATGGCAGCAGGAAAAAAGATCATACTGAAGGATCATCCGGACCAGCTTGGAAAAGGTGGACGTTACGAGGTCACGCAGCTTCACAACATGCTTGAGTTCAGCATCGGTCAGATGATTGATGCTAAGGAAGTTCGTAGTCTGATATCGAGGAAGGTCACTGTCATCATCAAGGGAAAGTGAAATTTCTCGAAGAAAAAGACTTGACAAACTACTCACTTCATGCTATAATACGCGCGGAAAGTGAGGATAGCAATGCCCACGAAGAACAGGCGGTGTTTTATCTGTGGAGAGCAAAAGGGACTGATAACGATTCAGGATGGGCCTGTTCTGCAAACCTGTTGTAAGAAGTGCTATGACCTAAACAAGGTCAGGTGGTCTTGGAATTCGGTAAGGAAGGTAAGGAGTACCTTCTTCGGAAAGTAGGAAGAAATAAGATGCCCACGAAGCTTGGTCAGGACAAGATTTACCAGATGGTGACGGACAGGATTCTCGAAGCTCTGGATAAGGGAACAGTCCCGTGGCACAAGCCTTGGCATTCGGAAGGCGGGTTTGACAAGAACCTGGTCTCGAAGAAGCCCTATCGAGGAATCAACATCCTGATCCTTGCAACAGCAGGATATTCCTCTCCGTACTGGGCAACGATCAAGCAGATTCAGCAGAAAGGTGGAAAGGTCATAAAGGGGGAGAAGTCAACTCCTATCGTGTTCTGGAAGTTCTTCAAGGTGGAGGAACAGAAGAAGGAAGGTGGTACAAGGGAAAAGACGATACCGTACCTTCGTTATTATCACGTGTTCAACATCGAGCAGACGGAGGGGCTGAAGGTTCCCGAGGATAAGAAGGAGAAGAAGAATCAGCACCAAGCGATTGAGAGTGCAGAGGCGGTGCTAAAGGGAATGCCGAAGCCTCCGCAGATGCGGTTCGGGGGAGGGCGTGCGTGCTACTCTCCCCCGATGGATCAGGTGACGATGCCCAAAGCAAACGACTTTGATACACCCGAGGCGTACTACTCGGTTTTCTTCCACGAGCTAGTTCACTCGACCGGGCACGAGTCACGATGCAAACGGGAGGAATTGATGGACCACACGCTGTTCGCGGATCATCAGTATTCTCGTGAGGAACTCGTTGCGGAGATCGGTGCTGCAATGCTCTGCGCTAACACTGGAATCGAGACCAAGACGTTTGACAACTCGGTTGCCTACATTCAGACGTGGAGGAAGAAGCTCTCCGAGGACAAGAAGCTGATCGTGACTGCAGCAGGAAGAGCACAGAAGGGCTCAGACTTCATCCTCAATGTCAAGTACGAAGAGAAGAAGGAAAAGAAAGATGTGTAACGACCGTGAGGCGTGGATCAAGCTGGGTGGATGGCCTGGATTCTCAGAAGTCTATGATGATGTGGATCAGGTTGTCTTTGATGCAATTGAAGCTCTTCCAGAAGAAGGAACCACTACCCCGCTCTACGTAGCTGATAAGGCCGCACAACTTCTGCGTAGCCGATATGGCATTGAAGGATACAGTGAAAGGATTGACGCGATAGCTGCTTGTCTTACAATAATCATGGCGGACCAAGTAGCAGGGATGGAGATGCATCAAGAAGATGTATGTGCCCCAAACTGGATGCTCGATGGATTTCATCCACAGATCAAGACAGTAGTTACTCTGGTGGGAAAGGAGAAGCAGTCATGAAGATCATTCTCAAGCAGGATGTGTCCGGATGGGATGTTTGGACAGTCCTCATCAAGACAAGGCTCTGGTCGAGTATCTATGTCTGGAACAAGGACAACAAGGCGAAGAATGCCAAGTTGGTTACCTGTTCCAATCTGCGTCTCGTCAACGCGGATGCTGCAGCGATTGCAGCGGCAGAGCAGTACGGGATCAAGGTAAGCAAGATTCAGAAGCAGTCTACCCCACCTCCGAACGAGGATAGCATATGGCACACCATGCATCCGATTGGAAAGAGGAGGAAGAGGTCAGCATGAAAGTCAGAATGCAGGTACAGTGTAAGCATTGTGAAGGTAACGGGTACACTCCGCAGGAAATACCCTGTACGTGGTGTAATGAACAGGGATTCACATTCAGATGGGTTGACTTGGAACAGCTTGTAAAGGACGCCCTTCGAGATGTGCTTGAGCACACTACGTTCACAGGGATTAGTGCTGAAGGACTCCATATTGAGGACTAGGAGGTATGTTGTGGCTAAGAGAACAAAGACGAAGAAGCCGAAGCCAACCAAATTTATCTGGCTTGTGCATACGAATTGGCATGGAAGAGTAAATGCTGAGAAGTGGAAGGTGGAGAAAGTTCTACGTCCAACAAAGTATGACACTTACTTGCTGGTGAGTCAGGTGGACAAGGAGCGTGTTCACGATGATAAGACTCATACTGTACCAGTTCTGATGCATCTCATTGACTGTGACAACGATACCTTCTATCTTGACACTAAGGCAGTACGGGATCATATTGCCCGTGTCAACGCTATTTCTAAGAAGCTTATGGAAGAAGAGGCAGTAAATGATGATTGGGATAAGTGGGAGGAAGCGTTGACAGCGTTCAATGTCAAGATAGACTAGAAATTCCGCAAGAAAGTTCTTGACATCTCACTGAGTCTGTGCTATAATACGCGCGGAAAGTGAGGAAAGGCATGACAGGAATGGTGAAGCGAAAGCTTCGGAGTGAGTTTGCACACCAGAGAGCCGCAGCGATGAAGGTGAAAGTTCCGGGATACGTCACTATTCGTAAGGAACTCCTCGCGGTGTTTCGTGGCAAGGACACGACGCTTGAGGATGTTCGTAGAGTCTTTGACAGCCATGAGATCGAGAGCAAAGCAACGAGAGTCATGGTGCTCGATTCGATCACTCGTTACAAGATGGACTTCTACTGTCGCCTTCTTGACATGCCAGACGTTCGTGCTGCCAAGGCTGTAGAGGTCAAGCCTGTTGTGGTAGAGAACGATCAGAAGAAGCTGGAGAAGGTGAAGGCACGTAAGGACAAGATCACCACGGCCAAGATTGCCAGAATGCTTGGCATCCCGACACATGCTATCTACAATGCTTTCAACTCAGGCAAGCTAGCAAGGCCGGGTGGAAAGTCAAAGGGAACAAAGCGGGGTCGTGGTTCGGAAATGACCTGGACTTCGGAAGATGTTGAGCGAGTGAAGGCGTACTTCAAGGAGGAGTAACATGAAACAGTTTGAGTTGCGAGGTCACATTTGTCCGAAGTGTGGGAGGACTGATATAGTTCCTCCGTTGCTGAAAGGACATTGTAGAACGGGGCCAATTTCTAGTCCATTTTCACATAGGTACACGGTGGATGGATATATTGAGCGAACTTGTCCTGGATGTCATTACAGGTTTAAGGAACTTCCACTCGATAGTGAAACCACAAAGGTAACTAGTGACTAGACACGATGGATAAGGAGGAGTAAGATGAGTCTAGCAGATGACCTTGCAAAGCTCCGCGAGGCCAAAAAGCAGGCAAAGAGAGATTATGTAGAAGCACTTGCAGAGCTACTAGACTCCAAGGAGGAGACTCGGGATAAAGCTCTTGACGAGAGAGATAAGCTTCGTGCAGGGCTCAAGTCAATACAGCAGAAGGTGATTCAGATTGGGATGCTAGCTGACAGTCCTGCGCATTCAGAGCGGAGACAACAGGCAATTGCTGACTTAGCTAGGGATGCTTTGGGCATACTAGAAAAGCTTACCGATGAGTAGACACGATAAACAACTCCTGAAAGGACTTGGCATCTGTCTAGCTCTTGGGGCGGCAATGTGGATTGGGGTTGGATTCCTTGTGTTTGGGTGGTAGAGAGGGAGAACGATGAAGGTTACATTTTGGATGTGGGTAAGAAATCAGGGAGATGGGAGCGTGGTTGTATTCATCTTTCCATCTGAAGAACTTGCCAAGAAAGCAGAGAAGCAGGAACTTGAACAGACTGGAGAAGATTGGGCTGAATCCTCTGTTGAGCAACAGACACTAGATGTAAGTATGGGAGGTCTAATCAGTCCACGACGCAAGACACCATTCGAGGAAAAGTACCCAAATGGGTATCTAGAAGGTGTATGCAACTAGGCGAGAAACCCAAGAAAAATCCAAGAAATAACTTGACAAACAGGGTTTCATGTGGTATAGTGCTCCAAAGGAGAATATGGTGAAGATTCCTGCAACAACTCTGACTAGCCTCGTGAAGATGGTGATGTTGAATGGAAAGATCACAGAGGCAGTCTTCCGGGAAAGACTGAGAGTCACTCTCACTGATCCTAACGATGAGATACTCTTGAACGCCATCCCGGAGTTGGATACTACCTTCGAGTTTGCCATAGCAGACTTGAAGGATTTCCTTAAGGTTCTGCAGTCGTTGAAGGACGATGTAGACGTGAGTTACAAAGAGGGGAAGCTGGTGCTCAAGTCAGGAAAGACCACCGTTCGTTATCAAACAGCAGAACCTAAGACCATACGGGGTGAAATACCCGAGAACAACTTCGATTCTATTTATACGGAGATGCTAGGATCGAAGTGGGGTAGCTTCACTCTGACTCGTGAACTCATTACCTCTCTGCTCCATTACAAGAAGATGAGTCCACAGAAGCTCACGTTCCGAACGGACATCGCCAAGAGACTCTCCGCTCATATTCAGTGTGAGTTTGGTCACGAAGTTGACATCGAGATCGACGCGAAGATCGAGGATAGTAGCATAGACGAAGGCAACCGGGAGTTCATGGTTCCGGTTGATGCATTCTTCTCTGTGTTGTCTTTGACTCTTGCAGACGAGGTGGTATACTTGACGGAGAAGGGTCTAGTAGTAGATTCTGCGGGCTATCAAATTGCTCTGAGTGCTGGATGAAAGGAGACGCAGAGATGACTGTCAACGGGCAAGAGGTCAGGTTTGCACACTTTCGTCCCTCGGAACAAGGAAACCGAGGCGGAGCGACTGTGGCCTATCGGTTCCTTACAAATGGGGATAGCAGAGACTACATTGAGCTAGCAGTTGCTCTTTGCAGTCCCGAAGACGACTTCAAGCGCAAGACAGGGCGTCAGATTTCCTCTAGTCGCTTGCTCGCTGGGTCAAGGCGGACGGGGGTACACAACTCTGTGCTTACAGTTCGTAGTCTCTCTGGTGATAAGTTTAGTAAAGAGAGACGTAGGTTGGTTCGGCAGATCATCGCTGAAACAGTTGCTAACGAGGTGGAGTTTCTTGGGAAGAGGAAAGACTGGTTCCAGGAGTATCTTCTTCCTAATGTGTTGTATGACTACATACTGAAAGAGTAAATAGGATAAGGGGGACATGGCGGAATGGAATACGCGCGGATTTCAAATGTCCGTGCTCTTTGAGCGTGTGGGTTCGACTCCCACTGTCCCTACCAAGGAAAGGACAAATATGTCGAAGAAGAAAAAACGCAAAGAGAAGCGTATAAGACGGAAGCGGGACTTAGGACAAGTGTTTTCCAAGGAGTTTCTTCAACGAGAATATCTTGGAAAGCGTAAGAGTGAGGCGATGATAGCAAAGGAAGCTAATTGTTGGCCCTCAAGTGTGTACTACTGGCGGAAGAAACACGAGGTGTATACACATTCACGTCTGGCACCTAATGTTATTGATCTAACAGGAAAGCGATTTGGTAAATGGCTTGTTCTGCGAAGAGCAGACAGGAAAAATGCGGCGGATGTACGTGCATATTGGGAGTGCCAATGTGCATGTGGGACACGACGAACAGTGGTTGGAGGAAGTCTTCAAGTAGGTACATCGAAGTCCTGTGGATGCATACAGAAGTATGATAATTTGAGAGGCTACAAAGGACTCTACATAAGCTATTGGAGACGACTGAAAAAGAGTGCAGTAGATAGGGGACGCGTCTTTGAGATTACTATGCCTTACGCTTGGCAAGTATTTGAGGCACAAGACAAAAAATGTGCTCTGTCCGGAATTCCTCTCTTTCTTACTGCAGAGGGAGCAGGGAAAGGGCATACTGCTTCTATAGATAGAATTGATCCAACACAGGATTATGTAGTTGGAAATATTCGATGGATACACAAGGTAATCAATAGGATGCGATGGACATATACAGATGAGGAATTTCTCAAATATTGTCGGCTCATAGTGAGAAAGTGTGGTATGAGATGAGTAGCCGTGTCAAAACCCTTGCAACTAAAAAACTAATTAGCCCCCCTCAATGGTTGGTAGATAACGTGCAGCTTGAGGTATTAATGGGGTCAATTGCATATGGAGTAGCAACGAGTCGATCCGACGAAGATATCTATGGATTCTGCATTCCGCACAAGGATATGATCTTTCCTCATCTTGCAGGGGATATTCCTGGGTTTGGTAGACAGAAGAAACGCTTCGATCAGTACCAGCAGCATGGGATCAAGGACACTGATGCACAGATAGAGTATGACATCACAATCTACAGCATTGTGAAGTACTTCTCTCTGCTTATGGAGAACAATCCTAACATAGTGGACTCTCTGTTTGTGCCAAGAGAGTGTGTACTGCACACCACGCAGATTGGAGAGATGGTAAGAGAGAAGCGAAGAATCTTCCTGCACAAGGGTTGCTACCACAAATTTCGAGGTTACAGCTTCAGTCAATTGCATAAGATGAAAGGAAAGAATCCTGAACCGGGGAGCAAACGAGCAAAACTACGAGAGAAGTACGGAGCAGATGTCAAGTTCATGTATCATATAGTGAGACTCCTAGATGAAGTTGAACAGATTCTTATGTTTGGTGACTTGGACTTGCAGAGAGCAAAGGAGTATATGAAAGCAATCAGACGTGGAGAAGTGTCAGAAGAGGACATCATAGCACATTTCAACACCAAAGAGAAGCAGCTTGAAAAGGTCTATGAGGAGAGTAAGCTACCTTGGGGACCAGATGAACCAGCGATCAAACAGCTTCTCATAGATTGCTTGGAAGTTCACTACGGAGACTTGAGCCATTGTATAGTTCAACCAGATAAAGCTGTGGCAGCATTGAGGCAGGTACAGGAGATCACGGAGAAAGCACTAAGGAGTATACCAAATGGATGAGGGACATCTTGAAGGAAAGCCAAAGGTACAATACAGGAAGCGTACTATCTATGTCTACAAAGACAAGGACAACAATCGCTTCGAGTTTGCTTGTCCATCAAAGAGTGCAGGGAAGAAGCGGCTGCAAAGGATGTTTCCTGGAAGAGCATTCTGGTTTGTAGAGACAAAGGAGAAAGAGATAGCAGAACCTCTTCAGAATGACTCAGACAAGATTGAGGAGAAGAAGGACTTCAAGCCAACTTCTCCTATTCGTTCATTTCGAATCGAGCAGAGAAACAAGCCCTGCTCGTGTGGGTCAGGGAAGAAGTACAAGCACTGCTGCTTAAGGAGGAAACGATGACAAATGAAAACAAGCACCTCCGGGGGGCACCCCCAATAACTCCATTGTCAGATATCCTCCCACCAAGTAATCCAACGATACCACCTCGTCTCAGAGAGAATACCTACCTGAGAGAACGAGCCGAAAAGGCAGAGGCAGATGCAAAACTCTATAAGGATAGACTTGCTCAGGTTACAACTGAACGTGAGGAACTTGAAGCCCGCGTGGACGAACTAAAGAGAAGTCTACGTCACACCATTGAACATGGTGTAAGTGCCGCACAGATTGTGGAACAAACGGAGAAAAAGGATGACAAAGGCAGAGACTAAGAAGTACCTTGCCAAATGGAAAATCATAACTGATGAGTTCGAAGCGACGGGTTTTGTAGTGCAAGGATTTGATCCCGGAATCGCGCTCTACGTTAATGACCATTACTTCCATCTAGACCGCCCAGAAATGGAGGCATTTCTTTGTGTGCTCAAAGAGAGACGTGAACTGCTGGAAAAGATTGGCTCTGAAGTTAAGCTTCCCTGTGTCATTGAATTTCAGTTGAAGAAGGAAGCTTATGCTAAGGAATGTGCAATGAGAGAACAAGCAATGAAAGACACTTTCACTCGTCTAGAAAATGATTCAAACTATCCTGATTGGATGAGGAAAGGAGTTGAGTGATGATTGAAAATGCACGGATCAAGTCTACTCACTTGGGAGAGGAAGATCATGGTATTTTCACTGCCATGCTCACACTTATGACAGGTGAAAGTCAGGCACAAGGATTTGGTGGTTATTGTCTTGATACTCCAAAGAAAGATGAGAATGGAACATTTCTCCGGCGCGCAGGAACAGCATTCGGAATGGAATTCGTAATCCAGGTACTTGAAACTTTGGAGGTATCCTCATGGGAGAAACTCCCAGGAACATATTGCCGAATTGATCGTGAAAGCAGTAGTTGTTCATCAGGCATTAGACGAATTGGTCATATTCTAAAAGACCGGTGGTTTGATCCGAAAGAGCTAGCGAAGGAATACCATGACTCCAAATGATTTATGGGTGGAGAAATACCGTCCTAAGAACTTCTCCGAGATGATCCTGTCAGAGAGCTATGCAAAGCTCTTCACCTCGTTCTTGGACAAGGGAACTCTTTCACACCTACTCCTCGTGGGGAGAGTAGGTTGTGGAAAGACCACGACCGCAAGAATCCTGATTGACACACTGGACTGTGCCTCTCTTGAATTGAATGCTTCAGATGAAAGAGGTATCGACGTAGTACGAACCAAGATCAAGTCGTTCGTGCAGTCCAAGTCATTCCACAAGTGGAAGATCGTCTTTCTCGATGAAGCAGATGCATTGACCAGGGAAGCACAGGACTCACTTAGGAATCTCATGGAGACATATTCGGATCACGCTCGATTCATTCTGACAGCAAACTATGAGAACAAGATCATTCCTGCTCTGCAATCACGTTGTCAGGTAGTACGGTTTGGTAGACTACCAAGGAAGGAAGTCTTTCATCTATTGTCAAAGATTGCAAAGGCAGAGGGTCTTCAACTTGATCCAGAAACAATACTAGACGTTCTGGATGATTCCTATCCAGATATTCGAAAGGCACTCAATCTCCTTCAGGTCAACACAAGAGATGGAAAGGTGTTATATACCAAGGAAACTACCCTGCTGGAGACTGTGAGAGAGTGTATTGAGAAGGGAGACTTGAAGCAGCTTAGACAAAAGATAGCAGAGGAGAACCCGGACTTCATTGCATTGTACCGAGGACTGTTTGATTTCGCTACTCAAAACAGAGCAATGCTCACGATTGTCAAGTACATGTACCAGGATAGCCTTGTTGCAGATAGGGAAATGAACTTTGCTGCACTCTGTGTGGAACTGATAGGGGAAAGAAAATGAGTGAAGAAATCCAGAAGGTCTTGATTACCAACTCCCGAATTGGGGTAGAAAATCGTGTTGCTGATTCTCTCATAGAAGTACTTATTCTTGTCTTCTTTCTTATTATCAGTGTAGACTCAATCAACAAGAGACTAGACCGTATTGCAGATGCTTTGGAAGTTAGAAGCATTGCAGAGTCAGTTGAAGAAGTGGAGAAGAAGCTAGACCTGATTGAAGATCGTCTAGAGACTCCGGATAACCTCGATGACTAACATCAACTACATCATGGGGGATGCTACTCTCCCAGTTGGAAATGGTTGCAAGTACCTAGTCCATATCGTCAATGATATTGGAGCTTGGGGAAAGGGCTTTGTAGTTGCTCTCGCAAAGAGATATCCAATGGCCCGGACTGCTTATAGAAAGAGCTATCGAAGATTCCGGCTTGGTGATATCCAGTTTGTAATGGTCTCACGTGAACTAGTGATAGTCAATCTCTTCGGGCAGAAAGGAATCTGGAGACGAGATAACCGGGCTCCTATTCGGTATGGAGCAATACGACGAGGACTTGCGAAACTTGCAAAGGAAGTACTTGATGAAATGAATGAGGGTGGAGAAGTCTCGGTACATATGCCTAAGATTGGATGTGGGCTCGCAGGAGGACGATGGGCAGAGATCAAGCCCCTGATTCGAGATGAGTTGTTGATGAATGATATCATTGTCTACGTGTATGGATTAGCAGAATAGGAGAATGAGGATGGGTGATAGAGCGTATGAGGAAGCACGGGCAAATCGACATATGTTATCTTGGCTCTGTGGTATTGTTCGTGACCTCTGTGAAGATGTGGTTCCAGCAGTAGATGGAAGGAAACTCCTCGAACAACTAGACGAAGCAATGAAGAAATGGCATGAGTATCGTTTCAAGCGTTTCAATCAGCAGATACAGGAAGCCGAAGAAGTATTGGAAAAAGCCACCAATATGTCAGACTATGGCTACCCAGGAAGTAGTGATAAGTTCGTTCCGCAGTCGGTGATTGAAAGTCTTCTCAAACGAATAGAGACGGTGGAGCATGGACTTTCTGGACCTAGTAAACAGAATCACTCTGACTAAGCAGCTTCCACAAGAGCCTGTTGGTTCAATCATGATCCCGATCAAGCGGTTTCTTAGTACGGATCAGAGATTGACCAAGCTGCTTGCAGACGTGGATATGTACTACTACACGCTCGGACCAGAGCGATTCTTGAAGCTATTGATGACTCGGATTCCACGGAGAAGATACTACTGCAAAAATCCAAAGAAGACAGAGAGCAAAGCAGATGAATGGCTCAATAATAAACTACGCATCTTCTTCCATTGCTCTAACGCCGAGCTTCCTTCAGTACGAGCTATACTGAAGGCTCATGGGCTTGATGTAAAGGAACTACGGAAGTTCTTTGGGTATAACAGGAGAAGGAAGTGATTGACAGGTTCGCTCTCCGTGTAGACTTAGCAGAAGCTTCAATCATGACACGCTTCTCCCAGCGTGATGCAGTAAAGACACTCTCGAAAGTGGAACATACGAAGATTCAAGGTGTAGTTCAAGCGATTGACCTCACGGAACTAGACTTCACCTCTGTCCTGTCTGCCTTCTTAGATCATACCTTCCCTATCAACGGTCGCTTTGCCCCGGTAGCCCAAATCTACAATAGGTGGAAGATATTCGAGCAGGAGCGGCTGCCTTTCATTAGACACCTGTTCCCACTCACCGGGGGGGATGAACAGATACTCTCAGTTTTCCTCCTGGACTTCAAGCAGCCTTGTTCTACAATCAAGATGCCAAAGGTCTACCGATTCTCACCGGACTTCTACCGGTTGCTATCAGTCCTTCGATACTACCAGGATGAAGAGCAGCAAAGACTCTATCCCTTGTTCACTCTCCGTAGCTTCTTACAGGCACAGATAGAATCACTTGGGAAGTTCCTCGACCAGTTGATCGTTGGACATCTAGATAGTGAGAAGGCACATGGACGTTATGCAGAGTACTACATGAAGACATTCTATTCCCAGGAGATGGTCAACAAGGCAAGACTTCGTCCGTCTGCAAACAATCCTGTTCACAATGTATCTATCAGGATTAGCTACGAGCAGGCACGTATGGCACAGGGTCTACTTGTTGGGGATATGACACACCCAAATGAGGCTCCTGTGGTATGGGCAAATTACCCGAAAATATATGAGAAAAATCCAAAAAAAGACTTGACAAATGGGGGAAAATGTGGTATAGTGGTGGGTGAGACTACAGCAGTACCAACTTCCATGAAAGACTAGGAATGGACTCAGACATGCAGGCACAGTTGGTTTACTTTGGTTGTCTTATGAACTTGGGGCAAGAATTACGCCAAAGGGTTACTCCGTCTGATGTGATGGTGTTTACTAGCCCTTGGATAGGGAAACTCTATTATAACCAACTGAAAAGTGGGCTTGAAAGAGCCGGATTCCATCAAATCCAGAGGCACGATATTCCAGATGGAGAAGAGTACAAGAACATTGGGGAGTGGAGGAGAGCTATCGACGCACTTACGGACTTCTTCTCCTCGTCAGTTACACCTTTGGTCATAAACTTGGGTGGAGGAGTTGTAGGTGACCTTGGAGGTTTTGCTGCGGGCACCTATCGCCTAGGTATGATTATAGCTACCCAACTTGGAATCGAATTAGGTACTTGCAATGAAAGAGTCTTGAAGCGGCTTCAAGAACTTATTATACGAGCAGGTCTCCATGTATCCACTGATGCTACCATTGAACCAAATCAAGTTCTCCAAATCATGCAGCGTGATAAGAAGTTTGTCAACGGGGTAAACCGGTTTGTTCTACCAGTTGAAATTGGGCAGGGATGTGTGAAAGAAGACGTTTCAGAGATGTTGGTCCGCGATGTAGTTGAGTCTTGCATCCATGAAAGGTTGATATGAATACTAACAAGAGACGCCCATCCTCAGTTTTCATGGGAAGAGACTATGAGTTACTCCCACTCCTCTTTGAATTTTATGCCCCATTGGCTAGAGTTGTAAGGGATGTGACCGCAAATACGCGACGCATGTGGAAAGGAGTTCAACTGGGCGATATGGTAGACGTACAGTGGTACGATATTGATCCAACTGTAACCCCCGATGTAGTATGCTCCTGGAACGCACTTCCAGACTATGCTAATTCAGTAGACGTACTTGTTTTTGATCCTCCCCACTTACCAGTAGCAGCAGCAAGTCCGAAATCACTGAAAGGATTTGTTCAACGCTATGGGCTCAAACAGTCAGTACAAAGTGATAATATCCAGGGTATCTTTCCCGCGTTTCTTCAGGAAGCTCAACGAGTTCTGAAACAGGATGGTCTTATTTTTGCAAAGATCAAAGACTACGTGCATAATCATCACTACCAATGGAACCTTTCCAAGTTTATTACTACTATTGAATCCATTGGGTATCTAACACCATGTGATCTAATCATCAAGAAAGACCCGTCAGCAGGAAATCTTCAATCCGGTCGTTGGAAACATGCCTTTCATGCTCGAAATGCTCACTGCTACTGGCTTGTCATTCGTAAAGGTAAGTGTGAACCTAAGAAATGAAGACCCTGAACATACCAACTCTTGCTTGCATCCACGGAATCCCGAGGTCTCACCAACAATGTAGCTTTGGGAACTTTGACTTCGCTGACAATGAGGAGTTGATTGACTGGACCCTTCGATTCCTTACAGGAGAGAAGTTCTGGATGTATCTGGAGGGTGAGCCCGGACGCGGAAAGACCCACTATGTTGTTGCACTACATAGAGCCTTGGTTGCAAAGGCAGGATATGAAGGAGCCGACTCCTCGGTCTTTGTTGAGTATCGGAAGTTGATGAACTATCTACGTAGTGGAGTTGCAGAGTTTGCAGTTGACGATATCCTTCATGAGTTCCTTGATTCAGAATGTCTAATCATTGATGACTTGAATGGTACTATCTCTGACTTCGAGATGAAACGCCTAGAGGAGATCGTGATAGACAGGTGTGCAGATCATAAGCGATTGGTAATCACGTCCAACGAGAACTACGCAAACTTCCTTGGGCGCTTCTCTGTCCATGAGGTCTCAAGGATTCAGTCGCTTTGTGTTGCTATCCACTTTGGCGGAACTGACAGGAGAAACCAATGAGTAACGACCAGCACGAGTGGAATGCAGAACTTCCTGTTGTTGAGAACGAAATTGAATGTCTTCTATGCAAGAAGAAACTCAAGACAGAATGTTATGGTGAAGGAAATTGTTGGAGTATGGTCTGGGGTGGCTTGATCTTTCGTGCAGCCGGTAATTTTGGTAGCACACTCTATGACCCACTTCCGTCCCGTATGATGGGGAGTGAAGAGTTTCTTCAATTCGTTTTGTGTGATGAGTGTGTAAAGACAAGAGGTGATTTCGTTGAGCATCGAGAATTCATGACTCTTGGTACAAGGACACTTAGGAGCGAGACCTACAATGAGTATACAAAGCGGAACCGGTGTGAGTCTGCGGAACGAAATCTCCGTGAAAAGAAACTACGAGAGCACCAAACCAAGATTCGTCGTGAAGCTGAACTGAAAGACAGGACTGAGTTCAATGACTGATGTACTCTTCCGCTGGGAAGACTATCTAAGCAGTGCCCTCACAAATAAGGTACTGCTCGTGCAGTTCTTGAACGTCTTGAAGGGGAAGATGTTTGAGAGCACTCTGTTGGGGAACATCTATCTCCTGCTCACTCAATCCTTTACAGAGCATAAGCGATGTCCAACAGAAGATGAGTTGATCCTTTGCTTGAAGCATCTTCCTGAAGCAGAGAAGAAGCGACTCGACAAGTACGTAGATAAAATCTATCACTTGTTCCATCGTCCACGAAACCTAAGTGCGGATGTAATAGCCCAGGAGACACAGGAGGCGATACAGAGATTCCTTGTGGGAGAGTTCCTACAGAAGAGTGCATCACAATATGAGACGAACCAACTTGACTACACCGCTCTGTTCAACGATTTCAAGACAATCAGGAACCTTACACTTGATGTAGATATGGGTACAGAGATCGGCTCGAATGTAGATCGAGTGATGGAACAAGTTGCTAAGGGCGAGTACTTCGAATCAATCTCTACAGGAATTGGTAAACTCGATGAAGTCTTACATGGTGGATTCTACAAGAAGCAGCTTGCAATCTGCCTTGCTCCATCGAACCGAGGAAAGTCTGCATTCCTTGTCAATCACGCAGTTGGGGCAGCAGCAGATGGAAAGAATGTCTTACTACTTACTTGTGAGATGACGGACATTGGGATCATTGACCGCGTTGTGAGACGTATCCTCCGTATGACAAGAGAGGAAATGCTTGATAACCTTGATCGGGTAACACACAAACTCAAAAGCTTCTTCCATATGTATGGCTCACGATTCATAGTGAAGTATGTGAAGCCCAACTCATTCACTGTCAATGACCTTGAAGCCTACTTGGAACGACTTGACTACATGATCGGGTTTGTTCCAGACGAGATTGTTATTGACTACCTTGACGAGCTATATCCATCAAAGACAGAGGCACGGATGGAGCTACGTCACCGACATCGAGGAATTGCAAGAGACCTGTTTGCTCTAACAAAGAGTGCGGATGTAGCAATCGTGACTGCTACTCAGACAAACAAACAAGCCTTGGAAAAGCACAAGATCACTGAGAAGTACATGGGGGAAGACTATGGGAAGTTCAAGATTGCTGATCTAGTGTACGTTATCAACCAGGATGCAGACGAGGAGAAGGCTGGGGTAGCTCGCATTGGGATCATCAAAGTACGTAACCTACCAGGAAGAGGACGAGAGGTCTTGGTTCGTACCAACTTTGAGATCATGTTGGTTGAAGCGATGCAGCCTAAGACGGGAGTTTCAGAGGAGGACTTGGAACCCATAAAAGAGGAAGAAGTAAGTGCTACAACTCAGAGTGACAAAACGAACTAATCCTCGTTTGCTGGAACGAATGGAACAGCACTACTCACACCCCAAAGGGTTTGTTGGTGGGAACATATGCTATGCAGTTTACTATGATGATATATACTATGGTCATATTATTGCAGGAAGTGCAACACGTTTTCTTCCAAATAGGAATGAGTTTCTTGAGATAGACATCACGCAATTGAACAACGTGGCAAACAACATTTTCTTCAATGTAAGCAAAGTTGCTGGTACGTACCCTATTCGGAATTTCACGGTAGCCGTTGTGCAAGCATTTGTAGAGCAAACTAAAATCGACTGGTACTCAAAGTATTCAGATAAAGTAGTTGGCTTTGAGACGTTGATTGAACTTCCGCGAACCGGTGAACTCTATAGGAGAGCAGGATGGACACGAGTAGGACAGACAAAAGGGTTTACATGCAAACGTATTGCTGGACATGGAACTGACAAATGGTCAGGAAAGCGAGTTTGGAATACAGACAAAGATAGTCTTAGACCAAAATGGGTTTTTGCATACAAAGTGAACGAAGAGAGTGATGGAACTCAATCCCTGTGACTCATGCATACACCGTCTCAAGATAGGGTTTCCTCATGCCTACAAAGGAGTCTGTCTTGGGTGTTGTGGAAAAATTCTTGTTGGTGGACAGATCATCATTATTGGGAAACCCTATTCTCATTATGAGGCAATAAAGAAGGAGACCAACGAGCAGGTCACTGAAGCGAAAGGGGTTAGCAATGGAACTTAGTCTAACTACCATACCAGTCACAATGAGGAAGCAGCTAAGACATCACCGATTTTTCAACGTAGGTATTATACGTGCCATGTTGCTGATTCTCCGTGGTCTCGTTCAGGGAACAGGATTAGAGTCTTACGTTGGACGACTCATTCCTTGGCGAGTAGAAGCAGAACTCAATCTTCAGACATTCTATGGCTCTGAAACAGCAGGCCATCTTCGAGGTTCTATGGCAAGGGTACTTGAGAAAGAGATAGCATCTGAGGTAAGTGCAAAGTATTCTCTTGGTGGAATCAATCCTGATTACTATGGATATGGGAAGATTACTCTTTAGGAAAGGTGGAGGATAATGGCAATGCGAAATCAGATCGGTCTCTGTCTGTTTGGTGACGGTGATACAGTCCTGGCTGCAGTTCCTCTTAGGCTCAGTTGGTCTCCAGACGCGGTTCAGGAATTATCAACAGTACACGGTATGAATGTCACTACGGAACTTGTAGACTTCACAGCCAACGAGATCAAGCGGTGTGACCTAGTTACGGCACTGAAGACGCTTCTAGAGAAAGGGAGTCCGTAATGGAAAAGTGTCCGACACACCCAAGATATAAGGGCAAGCGCAGACCTAAAGCAGACTGTTTGGATTGTTGGAGAACTTGGATATCAGCTACAGTCAAAGAAGACCCAGAAGCAGTGGTACTCGTGAAAGACTTTGAGATTATCTTGGAGCTATGGATGAAACGAATAGAGGAACAGAAGAATGGATGAATGGCTGAAGCTGATAATGTCTACCTTTCCGGGTAGACTGAAACGGAATGAGTACTACGTCTACGATTGCCCGTATTGCGGCAACCCAAGGCGCAACTTTCAGATCAATATTGTCTCACACGTATTCCACTGCTGGTCCTGTAACCGGGGTGGGCATCTAGGAACATTCTTCCATGACTTCAACCTGGACTACTCTTTGCTTCCTGAACGAGGAGAGCGAAAGGAATCCTTCCAAGTTGAAAAGGAACGCAAGGAAGCAGTCATGGCTCTTCCTGAAGAAGCAGATGATATCCTTAGCAGCATTGGCTGCTTCGCCAAGCAAGCATTAGACTATCTCAAGATTGATCGTGGACTCACAGAAAGAGATATCTTCAAATATGGGATCAAGTACTGCTACCACGGAGAATACGCAGGGAGAGTCATTGTTCCGCTCTATGAATCAGGAGACTTGGTATATTTCATAGCTCGCTCATATGGGTATGGAGTGAAGCCCTACTTGAACCCAGAGATGAAGAGGAAAGACATCCTTCCAATCCTATGGGGTGATGATCCAGCAGAGCTTGTCATTGTTGAGGGTGTATTCGATGCTATTGCTGTCCACAAGACTGGACGAACCGTGTTGCCTATGATCGGAAAGGCATTGAGCAAGGAACAGATAGCTCGGTTAGTTGACATGAACTTCTCTAAGCTGATCGTGATGACGGACGCAGATGCCTACTCAGACGGGATTCTGTTGGCAAAGCGGCTAGCAAAAGAGGAGCTAATCGTGGAGTGTGCAAGACTACCAGAAGAGGATGCGGATGAGATCAGTACAGAGGAGTTGGTAACAATCCTCCGAACTGCTAAGAAACCCTCTATGGTTGACTTTGTGACCGCAAAGATGAAGATGTAGCCCATTTCTCGATAATTGCTTGACAGACGATTATCGAGAAATGGAATACAACGAGCCAGTAATTGAGAAAGAAGATGCGTAAGATACGATTGACACGAGGCAAGTATGCACTCGTTGACGATGGGGACTACGAGTTCCTCCGTCAGTACAAATGGTTCTGTAAACCAAAGACACATACCTTCTACGCAGCAACGAACATACAAAAGAAGGGGAAACGGTATACACTCTATATGCATCAGCTTCTTGTGAAAACTAGGAATGGAAACCAGATAGATCATATCAACTGGAATGGGTTGGATAATCGAAGGAAGAATCTGCACGAAGTAACTCATTCAGGAAATCAATTGAACCGTCGTCCAGAAAGAAAGAGGGTGAAGGTATGAATCAGTATGGGAGCAATAACGTATGCACCTAAAAGTACTTGGTTCTCAATGCTACGTTAGTGAGGTTTCTCGACAGGAAGAGAAATTCCTTGTGGAGACACTCTCAATTGAGAAACCAGGATACCATCCAAAGGGTAGTGATCCGAGACATCGTTTCTACAATGCAAAAGACATGTGGTTCCCTTCAGGTCTACTCTTCCGAGTCAAGAGAGAAAGTTACAAAGCTAAATGGCTTATGGAACTAGAAGATCAGAGACCTAAACTTGGAATCAACTCAATCGAGCCAATTCAACTGCGTAATGCAAACGGAGAACTCCAAGAAATTACCTACTTTGATTTTCAGGAAGATGCTATCAATGCGATCTTGGAGAAGCAACGCGGACTAGTGCAGATAGCAACTAACGGCGGTAAGACAGCTATTATGGCCGGAGTTCTGAAAACTCTGCAAGACTCTGATATTCGTGGATTGATTGTAACACACTCGAAGGAAATCTACCCGCAGCTTCTCCAGGTCTTCAGAGATAATCTCAAAAGCGTTGGAGAGATCAATGCAGACACTATTGATGTCAAGGGAAAGCAGTTTGTGGTAGCAATGATAATGACTCTCTTGAACCGGAATGGAGTTGACCCCGATGTAACTGCTTTGCTTACCAATCACCATATACTATTCTGTGACGAATGCCACCATGTCCAAGCAGAGCAATTCAACTCACTACTCAAAATGTCTCCTGCAGTGATGAAAGTAGGATTCTCTGGAACAGTCCCAGAAGAGAATACGTACAGTGGGCTGCAAGTCCGTTCCTATACAGGAGATGTCTTAGCAGTAGTCTCCAATGCAGAATTGATAGACCAAGGAATCTCTGCCAAGCCTCTTGTCAAGCTGGTTCCTAGTGATGTAACAGAAGTCACCAAGGGACTCTACAAGAGATGTCTAGCAGAGTTCCAGGAGAAGCATGGAGCCTGCTTCCGACAGGGGGGTAGATGGAGGAGTGTCTGGCTCAAGATGCAGTTCTTTGCCTTCTACAACCGAGAGACTATACGTATAGGAGTTGTAGAGAACGAGGTTAGAAATAAAATCATAGCTAGAACGGCCGCAGGACTACCCGGCAAGCAAATATTAGTCATTGTAGACCGCGTACAGCACGGCAAAACCCTCTGTGAGATGACTCGACAGTATGCACCAACACAGGGTGTAGAGTTCATTCATGGGACAGCGAAGCAGAGGAAAGAGCATTTGGAGGACTTCAAGGCCGGAAGAGTCAACATTCTTATCTCCACCAAGATTCTTGATGAGGGAATAGACGTTCCCTGCATAGAATGCCTGATCCAAGCGGGGGGAATGAAGTCCAGACGGCAGCTTCTACAGAGAGTTGGACGGGCGCTTAGGAGGAAGGGTGGAGACAACACAGTCCTCATCATAGACATCTACGACAAGGGGAACAAGTACCTAACCAAATATGCCAAGGAAAGACTGAAGGTCTTTATTGACGAAGGGTTTGACGTTGAGATCGTTGGAGGAGAGAGATGACTAGACGAGGATTCGTTCAAGGAATGCTTAGTGCTATAGCGTTCCCCACAGCGTTTGTTGAAGTTCTCCTGCGTTCATGCAAAGAGAAGAAGTATCAGCATCTAATTGCTGCTATGGAAGCTGCACAAGAGGACATCTTTCAGAATACAGCCCGAGCGTCCGGAAATTGGATATCTGCGCCATACATTTTACTCTATACCACTCCACTAAGAGAATTTCTAACTCTAACTAAGTAAGAACCCAATAACCAAAGAAATCAACAACCAAAGACATTCCTGAGATGATGAGGCGGGCTTTCCAGATTCCACATCAAGTGGCCCCGTCCCAGTAGTCGCTGTTACATGGCTAGGGAAGATGGTACGAACAGGGTAATGCCTGTACGTGGTAAGGCTGGACCTGGACACGTCTGAGTATCATGTAGCTGACGTTGCTACTTCTTCTCCCGATACGCATCTGCCTAGCATGTCTCAGGCCAATAGTCTTAGTATTCTCTTGGAGAATAGTTCGCAGGGGGAAGTCTTTTTTCACAGCAGCAATCTCAATGAGTACAAGACTGAGAAGCAAGAAGAATAGCCTTGACGGCTTGCCGTCAAGGATAGCGAGGCGAAGCCTCGGATACCTACTCATGAATGTAGACATATACAAATTCCTTTGGTTATTTCCAGTCGAGAATCCCTGGGGAGACACGCCAAGAGAGTATAGAAATCTTGAAAAAGTACTTGACAAATGACTAGAAATGTGGTATATTGCAACAGAAGAGAGTGAAGTCATGGCTAAGATAACTGTAACGCACAATGCAGAGAGTTCTTGGATGACAGAGACAGACGTTACCAAGATACTTTCTGCAGGTGAAGAGCTATTCGCCCAGAAGTATCTAAAGATGCCTGAAGAGATATTTGTCTCCTTTCGAGAAGATGTCTTTGCCGACAAAGGAGGAGTCCTGAACTTGGCTGTCGGGCAATACCGTTCGACTCGTCTCTACGTTGGACCACGTGATCTAACAGGGAGGAAAAAGTCGTACTTGCAGCATATAATCTTCCTCCATTGCAAACTGCTTCAGTCTCCGCGAACTTACGATAGACGAGCGTTGGTAAAGACTCTGATCCATGAGTATGCACACGCCGTACATGCAGAAAATACAGAGAACTGGAAGAAGAACTATGAGAAGCATCTTCCGTGGAGCGAACGGAAAGAGGAGATTGCTGCGGACTTCGAGGCGGCAACTGCTCTAGAATACATCTGGTGTAAGGTCTACCAGAAACGAAACCGGAAGAGAACTACTAAGAAGGCACAGAATTGGAGAAAGAGATTCCTTCACACCCCCATTCCAGGAAGGATGAACAGACTATGACAGTCCAGTTTGAACCAATTATGACAGTTCGTGAGTTTGCCAAGGTAATTGCAGATGATTTGGATGGTACGTGTGACACCATTGACTCCATGCTTGAGAAGTATGAGAGAAACTTCGAGATTGACGAACTCGAAGCTGAACTCTGTATAGAGTTTGGTTTGGAACGCTGTCAAGGATGTGACTGGTGGATGGAATCCGGCCTTCTTGATGGTGGAGAAAATGATGAGTGGGAAGGATACTGTGATGACTGCAGGCCAGAGGAGGAAGAGGAATGAAGGATTGGATAGTCGCAGAATCCGGGAAGATCGCAGGTAAACATTTTGCTGTTCAACGGCAAAAGGATGGATTGTTCACAGGGAAAATCTATGACCCTAGGGTCGTTGTAAGGTACACAATGGAGTTGAAAAGGAACATGCCTGTATTGCATGGCTACCGTATGAAGATGACATCAGTCAAATCATTCAGGAGATAGAAGGAACAGACTAACATGATCTACATAGTATTTCTTCCTTTGGACACGGGTGGGAAGCTGATAATCTACCAGGGAGATGACTTGGAGGAGGCATGGAAGACAATCAATTCCATGCCACTTGGAGTTGATGCAGAAATGGAAACCTGTCCAATGGAGGTTGCATGGTTTGACGGTCAGGATGAGTATAGACCGTGGAAGGATATGGAACACTGGAAACAGAGTTGGGGGACAAGACATGAGTGAACCAAAGACGGCGCTGGACTCGATGCGAGAGTGGGTGATGAAGAACGCCTACAACCGCAATGGAGAGACGGCTCTGAATTTGGCGATGATTGCGTTCGACACAGCGATAGTAGCGTTATACCCAGGCATTTGCCCCCCCGCACCCTCGGCCGAGGAGATTACCATGTACGAGGCCAGACGGGCACTGAAGGCCATTCCTGCCAATGCCTTAGAGCAGATTACCAAGCTGGAGGCTAGGTGTGCAGAATTGGAAGAAATGTGTAAAGCTCTTGAAAGAGAAACGTGTACTGGTTGCTGTGCAGATAATGATCGTAAGCAGTGTCGTTACGGGGAGGTTGTGCTGGCTTCACGAGCACTGCGCTGTAAGGAGGAGACAACATGAGTGAACCAAAGACGGCGCTGTGGAAATGCATTCTCTGCGCAAAATCCTATGACGGCGTACCCGCCGAGCGCCCCCGGAACGGGCCGGTGTGCAAGCCTTGCGTTGCTGAGGATACAGCACTGGCAGCCAAGTTGCGGAAGAAGAGAAAGAAGAAGCGGAGGAAGGCATGAGTGAAACATGGTTCACAGCAGATACACATTTCGGCCACGCTCGGATCAATGAATATTGCAATCGTCCTTTCAAGGATGCAAAGGAGATGGACGAGTGCTTGATTGAGAACTGGAATTCACGAGTGAAGTCTACAGACTGGGTATATCACTTGGGAGATTTCTGTTTTCCAAAGTATGCTGATCCAGAAGAGTACCTGAAGAAGTTGAACGGAGCCAAGATTCTCATCTATGGAAACCATGATACGTGGGAAACACGGAGGCAATCTGTCTGGGGACACTGCTATGATATGTATGAGGTAACATGGCAGTTAGATGAAGGTACAAAACTCATGGCAAGTTGTTTTCACTATCCAATAGCAAGATGGAACAAGAGGGAAGGTGGTGCTTTCCAGCTTCATGGGCATACACATGGAGTTTATGACAAACCAGGAGAAGCACAGATGGATGTGGGCGTAGATGCAGTTGCAATGAGACACGCATACAAGCCAGAG
>SDBV01000335.1_pt1 | contig 66695 bp, 107 predicted proteins | sample 2277081 | NCBI WGS metagenome assembly SDBV01 (sample SAMN10402039, study PRJNA504765) | marine sediment metagenome | isolation source: marine sediment core GS10_PC15, 223 cmbsf | place: Arctic Ocean: Southern Knipovich Ridge | collected 2010
GTATATAATAGTGTTGATTGTAAGACTAGTGGGTGGCGGGGATTAAATTCGGAGGTCGGGGATAAATTATTTTCCGGGTCGGAGGAAATTAGTGGGTTAATTCGGAGGGGAGTTGTTTGGAAAAATGGGGGGAATATATTAGTTTGGTGTTCCAGACTCGGATGTTGAGGTGTCGTAAGTTTATGCGGAGTAAATACTTATGTTGGTTACCGGTCATTTGATATTATACCTTGTAGAAATTTTTAAAAAAAGGTGAGTCTTGTCGAGGCGAAGGGTAGCTAGTGATAACTCAAGAATAATGAATATACTGCCATTTTGGCAGTTATACATACAATCGCAACTCCAGACACATTTTATCCTCAATCGAAGTGATGATTTTTCGACCTATTTGGAATTAAATTCACAAAAAATTTGACCTATATTTGTCTTTAAGGAAAAAATTCACAAAAAAATTTGACCTATATTTGCCTTTAAGGAGAGAGGAAGTGCAGTTGAGATTTGTTATTAGATTGTCCCTATACTTTTTCCTTTCCACCACACATAAGAAATAATTCGTGGCATTAGAAATCCTACGCTACATCATAACGAATTGTCAAGGCCGTATTTTCACATCATACGTTGTTTTCAGGAACAAACGCTAACTTACGTGTACATAAGGACTTACGCCGAACGTACACGTTCGGTTGTAGGACCTTGGCATCATAGCATCACAACCGTTACAGTTTACCCATTTTAACAATCGACGTAAATCCCTACATCATAAGGACTTATGAACGCGTTCGTTTATCCTGTGAGAATTTAGTGGCTTGGCACGCCGGTTGCAATCCTTTACTAACGTCGAACCGCACGACGCGGACGACGGGAAAAGGAAAAACAAAAATGTTCTACGTTGTGATTAAAGACGATGCGATCGTAGGGTTGTTCAAAAGTTACTTGAACGCTAGGTTGTTGCAACGTAGTACTAACAAGCCGTTGGAATTTTCCGTGGTCAAGGTTAATGACCTGAACGAATTGTATCAGATTTTCAATTCTTCAGGAAATAGGACAGAGCGGATTGAGCAACTCTCGTTGGCATACTAAAAGGAAAACAAAAATGTTCGCATTGTTCTCAGGAAAGAAATTTCTCTCACTCCACATTGCGTTGGAGGATGCATTAGATTGTCAGCAGGAATTTCTTGAGCGTGATGATTCTTCACTTGCGTCAAGTATCGTGGAAGTGAAAGACCTGAGAGAATTTCACACAGCTTTTTGGGAAAGGAAGTAGAAATGAATTTCGATCGATTCAACGACGAGCCCTCCATCGGTGATACGCCCGATGCTCCCGCACTATTGGAGTGCGTTCAATGTGGGGCGTTGTTCGAGCCGAACGTTCATGCTACCATCAACGAAGAGTTTTGTAGCGACGGCTGCCAAGTACTCTACGGAGTAGGATATAATGATCGACCATGAAGTAGAAGAAAAAGCGAAGTATCTCGCATGGGATATTCTCGAACCTACTCTTAAAGTATTTTTCGACCGCAACGATCGCTACCCTGATCTATCGAAAATAATCGCCCGTGCGGTTGAGAATGTGATTCTTGAAGAATGGTGCAAATTCAATGGGGAGACGTGGGGATGACAGCGATTAGCATTTTTTGTGTGATTGTTTTCCTGATCGGTGCAAACGACATTAGAAGGGCGATGCGATAATGTCAAAATGTCCATCTTGTGACAGTGCAACAGTCAATGGGATATTCGTTCACGAATTGGGTTGTCCTGATTCGTATAAGGAAATCTTGACAAAATGTTCATGGTGTGGTCAATCGTTTGAGGCTGATCGATTGCATCGAGAATTTTGTAGTGAAGATTGTGCCGAAGCGTATTATAATTAGCTAACTGTTATCGGACGTCAATGGCCATTGACGTCCGATAACTTTTTACTTATATTTCGGAGAATTAAACGGATGGAAACATTAAATCCTAATAATGAAATCATGTGTTGCGTGAATTGCGGAAGAGATACTTCTTCCAAGTCCAGGTATTGTTTTCGTTGTATGGGTCGTGGGAAGTACTGTAGGCCGAGTGAGACGAAGGATCGACCCGTTCTGTCGCTTCACAAGGCCGATCCACTCCCAATCGACCCTCTCAGAGCCCCGTCAGGCGACCCTAGTCACTAGGGTGGTACAATCCATCCTAGGAGATCATGCGTCGCGTGACGGGGCTGTGAGGGGCTTCCACCACATAGGGGCCGATAACGGGGGTCAGGGACTATAGTACCTTAGGAATAGAGGAGGTTAAATATGTTAGAGCAAAATAAAAATCAGGTAAATGTGGGGAGTATCGTACAAATAAATATAGGATTTATTGATGAGAAGTTTAAGTGTTGTCTAGTGGTTGTGGATGAAGTAAAAGGATGGGGGGTTAGTGGGTATATAATTATTCCAGGGAAAGGAAATGCTTATATTCGATTAGATTATAAAGACATTGAATTAGTTGGGGAATGTAAATGGATGGTTGAATAATGTTCCAACAATGGACTAGCAAGAGGTATTTTCATGGGGAGATAAAAGGATGAAGCGGTCTATGTTCTGGCCATGGAGAAAATGTGTTGTATGTCCTCGTTGGTGGTGGGTAGGATTCTTTCACCCCCTTCGATATTGTTTTTGTAGTGAGGAGCATCACCCTCAGGCTTGGTGAGGAATAGAATAATGTTCCAACAATGGACTAGCAAGAGATATTTTCATGGGGAGTCGAGAGGTTAAAATATGCTCGTATTAACTAGGCGACAGAATGAAGTGATTATGATTGGTGATGATATTGAGATTATAGTTGTGGGAATATATGAAGATAAAGTAAAGATTGGAATTAACGCACCAAAGTCGATTGTGGTACATCGTAGAGAAGTATATATTAAAGTAAAGGAAGATTTGCAGAAGGAATAAAAAGAATGTTCCAACAATGGACTAGCAAGAGGTATTTTCATGGGGAGATAAAAGGCAACAGACAATCATGCGAAAAGTGTAGTGATTTTTCTAGTGGCATACAATCCAAGTTATCTTCTCCCGATGGGGAAGTATCTACTAGATTATATGTTGATGAAAAGACAGCAAGAACAATGATGGAGATAATTATATGGGATAATAAAAGAAAGAAGTATAAAGAATTGTATATAGGTACAATATCAGGCAGTAATTTTAGAAAGGTTGGAGTATGATAATTCAGATAGAATGTACATCATTGCAATTACAGTATATTAGTAAAGCATTACATTTGTATGATTATTCCTTATGTGGAGGCATAAGTATACCAAAGGAAGGATTGGCACTAGCTTCAATATGTGAGGAATGGTCAGAAGAAATGGAGAGAAAGAAAAGAAAAGAAAGAGGAGATATATAATGCTTATCAATAAAGAAAATATGAAAGTTGTTAGGGCGTATTGTAGGTTAAGGTGTAGTCTATGGTCAGAATATATTAAATGCGTTGACCCTAATGAGGAATTGGATATAACAACTAAGGAAATTATGAGACATTCATTTATGTCTGGAGTCACGGCATGTATGTTTGATGCTACTATAACAGATAGTAAACATAAGAAGGATGACAATAAGTATACCTGTAAGGTATGTGGAAAAAATGTAGCAAATGATCTATGGCCATTAAAGGATGGTATGTGTATTGATTGTAGGAATAAACCTTCTAGAGAAGGAATAGAAGATAATGAGTAAAGAAGATAAAATAACATTTAAATTAGCTCTATTATTATATAGTAGTCTTGCTTTATTATTCTTTATCGGTTGGTATGACATAGATTTATTTGAGTATGTAGCGGGCGGATTGTTAGAGCTTGGTATCGTTCTAGTAGTACTAGCGTGGCTACATAATCTAAGATAGCTATAGATTGTATGTGTGATCGTTTTAAGGAAACTGTAATGGGACCAGATGAAATAAAATATTGAGGGCCGAAGATAATGAGTAAAGAACCTTCTTCTGTATCAGAGTGGAATACATTATTAAGTGAATTAGGGCAGTTGGGTCATAAAAAAGGGACTCAAAAAGAAGCTTTGAATTTATTTATTGAAAATAGAGATTTTATATGGGAGTTTTTAATTGACTGCAATGGAGAGAAAATATTAAAAGAATTGGAACTAATGACGCAGGATAGAGAGTTCATATGTAGTATAATTCAAATATTTATTATTATAAAATTTGAGGCTACTGTAAGAGATATGGAGAAAGGAAATGAGTAAAGAGGATTTTACTGTTGGACAATCAAAGGTTGAAGACTTTTGGAAGTTTATTAATGAACGTCATTCAATTTATCTTAAAAGGAAAGAAGGTTTTCCTCGTCCTTGGACAGATGATCCTATTTTCCTTGATTGGAAATTCACAAATGTATTTAGAGAATTAGATCGTGGAACAATTGCAATACGACAAGTACTTCATAAACTTTATGTCCAGCATAAAGAATACTTGTCCTCCGAACAATATGAACATTTTATCAGTAATCCAAAAACTAGGGTAGGGTATAAGGAGGAAGTAGATAAAGAATACATCCGCAATCAATTTATAACATGTATCTTATACCGTATGTTTGGACATTATGAGAATTGTATCTTTGGCCCTATTACTTCCCCACCAGCATTTTATTATTTCCTGCGTGGTAGACGTGAAACAGGAAAACAAATATTCACTGGTGCATATATGCAACCAAGTATTAAAGGAGAAAATAAGTTATACTCATTTGAAAGAGTATGTAGACAAATAGTATTAGATGTTAATGATATTATTTTGGAAATTGGGAGAGAGAATCTATTACAATATGCATGGGAAATATTTCAAGACTATAATTTAATAGGACCTTTCCTAGCTTATGAGTTTGTTTGTGATCTTCGTTATACTGATATCCTTCGTAATGCAACAGATACTTGTACATGGTGTAACATTGGCCCAGGTGCAGGACGTGGTCTTAAAAGAATGGGATTAAATCCATCACTTGAATCTATTCAACAATTGTTTAATAAATCTTTTGATACATTAAGATATTGTGAAGGACAAGATACTAATCACCCTGAAAATCATTGGATAAATAAACATTATAATCTTTGTAGTTTAGTAATTAAACCTTTATACCCCTATTGGGAACTTCGAGAGATAGAGCATTGTTTGTGTGAATTCGATAAATACGAAAGAATACGTTTAGGGCAAGGTAGACCAAGGGCGCATTATAATGGGCGATCATAGGAAAGATCATGATTGTTTAGAGGCTATAAGAAAGAGGGTAGATGTTGCAGTAAAAAATTTATTAAAGCGTTTTCCAAAGTTTATAGATACTCATGCTCAACCTAATTCAAATGAGGAGTTTGGTGCTCTTTGGTCATTAGACATTTTATATTGGATCCAAGATTATTGTGAGAGCCTTATTGATGAAGAGGATTATTAAAAGACTAGACACAGATGAACGTAAATGTTTTTGTTCTGTAGATTGTTTAGTAGATAAATTAAGGAGACCACAAGATGAAAGTTAGGGTACTAATAAAACAAACTGAACATTATTATGGCACTATAGATCTAACAGAAGAAAGATTTCTCCAGTATCAAAAGAGATTGGGAGATAAAAGTAAAGAAATGGGGGTCATCAGTGTTATGTTAATGAAGGGTTTAGATAGGACTGAAGAATGGGATGTCGAAGTATTTCAGAATCTTAGTGGAGAATAAAGAATGAAAATGATCAGGATATTCCTCCTTTACGATGGTAGGAAATTTGTAGATAGAAATGATTCAACTATTTTAGATGCAGTATCTAATCTTGGGGAAGCAAATAGAGCAGCTAAAGAGTATGGGGATGTTGTTTGTTATTCTTATGATATTGGCCCTGGAAATGTTCTCCTGAACCAAACTTTTGAATTCCATAAATAAATGGGGAGTCAGTCAATGAATGTAATTAAACGTGATGGAACAATAGTTCCTTTTGATAGAATGAAAATAGAAAATGCTATGCAAAAAGCGTTTGTCTCTTTGGGGCATCATGGCCATATAACATATATACATACTTTAATGAGGTCTGTATTACAACATCCTATATTAAATGGGGAGAGCGTTAGTATTGAACAGATACAGGATGTAGTAGAAGATGTTTTAATGATTACTGGGCATAGAGATGTAGCTAAAGCATACATTCTATACAGAGACAATAGGACTAAACAACGTAATAAACGATTGAAGCCAGATATCACAGCATTGTCAGATTATATTCACTATTCTAAGTATGCTCGTTTTCTTCCTGATAAACAACGTCGTGAGACTTATCTTGAGACTTCATCGCGATGTCGTGATATGCACTTGAATAAGTTTTGTCTACCTTCTATTGATGGACAAGATATAACGGAGGAACAATATAAAGTAAGAGAGTTGATACAATGGGCATGGAAGTATGTAGACAATAAACAAGTATTACCCTCAATGCGTAGTATGCAATTTGGAGGAGAAGCAATTGAAGATCAGAATGCACGTATGTTTAACTGTTCTTTCACTCATATCGACCGTCCTAGAGTATTCAATGAAATTTTTTATCTTCTATTGTGTGGTTGCGGTGTGGGATACAGTGTGCAACAACAACATGTTGTTAAACTTCCTAACATCAAAAATAGAGACTACAACATCCTTAGACATCATACAGTAGAAGATTCAATCATTGGGTGGGCGAACTCTATTGAAGTTTTATTAGATTCATTCTTCAGTGGGTATTACATAGAATTCGATTACGGACGTATACGTCCACAGGGATCACCATTACGTGTCTCAGGTGGTAAAGCCCCAGGTCATTTTCCATTGAAAGGGCTTCATAATATTATTGTCAATAAACTCGAAAAGATAGTGGATCGAAATCTTCGTCCGATAGAATGTCATGATATTATATGTCACATCGCAGATAGTGTTCTATCAGGTGGGATTAGACGATCGAGTCTCATCTCTCTATTTTCAATAGAGGATGAAGAGATGTTGCATGCTAAGATGCCTGGACACTTTGAACATTATGGAGAGAATGGACAAAGAGCATTAGCGAACAACAGTGTGGTATTATTACGAAGTAATAATGTAGTAGGAGACTCATTAAAGAAAAATCCTTGGGTTAGAAAAACTGAGGAGGATAAAGAAGATTTCCTAAAAGTAATGGAATTAAATAAGAATAATCCTAATGGAGAGCCAGGATTTTTCTTTACAAATGATTTAGATTATGGTTGCAATCCATGCGGAGAGATTGGTTTATATCCTGTATTGATGGAAGAACATGAATGCTATAGAGGAGGTGAATTAGAAGGAACTATAGATAGTGAACAATCTGGAGTAGCATTCTGTAATTTAACTGAAGTAAACTGTGCCATGATTGAAACTCGATCAGAGTTTTATGATGCTGTTCGTGCTGCCGCTATTATTGGCACATTACAAGCAGCCTATACAGATATGCCATACCTCGGTCGTACGACCGAGGAAATAGCTAAAAGAGATGCACTATTGGGGGTGTCTTTAACAGGGATTATGGATAATCCAAAACTTTCATTAGATACTTATGTTCAACAGGAAGCAGTAAAATATATTAAGGATGCTAATGGAGAGGTATCTTCCCTTATTGGTATTAACCCTGCAAAACGATTGACGACAGTAAAACCTTCTGGTACTGCAAGTCTATTATTAGGAGGGGTAGCTAGTGGCATACATCCACATCACAGTAAAAGATATTTTAGGAGAATAACAGCAAATAAGAATGAAGTATTTGTTAAACAATTCCTTAATTTCAACCCACAGATGGTGGAGTATAAACCTAATGGTGATATCTCTTTAGTTTTTCCAGTAGAAACTCCAACGGGAGGTATAACATTAAATGATCTATCTGTTCAAGAGTTTTTAAAGCATGTATTCTCTACATATGATAATTGGATTAAACCAGGTAGTCCATCCCAGGATCTTACTCACAACATATCATGTACAGTATGTTTCAAACCCGAAGAGTATGAGAAGATGGTAGAAACTATATGGAGTAATAGAAATAGCATTGCTTCAATGTCTTTTATTCCGTATATGTCAGATAAGACATTACCATTTATGCCTCGTGAGTCAGTTATAGATGAGAAGGATGAGATTCTATGGAATAACTTAGTACAGGAGTATAAACCCCTAGACTATTCTACTATCAAGGATACTGATATGACTGGTGGATTAGTTATGGAAATAGCATGTTCTAGAGATAACGAGGAATGCGGTATCGTGACCACACTAGTTGAAGATACAGTGGAAGTATTCTCTCACCACACCCCACCTAATGTTGAATATGAACAGGTAGGAACTATTATTGATTCCCAAGGGAATAAACTTATTACAGCTAGGAGAAAATAGATGACTTCTTTAAAATGTCCATGTTGCCAACATAAACTTTCGATAGAACATAAATTATACATAATAAAGGATAGGAAGGGGTTTTTATTAAGTATTTTGATTAGACCTACTATAAATAATGAAACTAATAATACTTTAAAAAGTGAAGCATTTGATGTAGTTGAAATACCAATTGAGGGAAAATAATAATGCCAATCACATGCCCATATTGTAACAACAATATATCGTTAGAGATTATTGTAAATCCAAAGAAGATGGAAGAAGAAACTTTTTTCATAACTAGAAAAGAATATTCTGTGGATCAGAGTAGATCAGAAGAAGAAACGTTATATAATATATTAGGTTATGAAGCCGATAAGGATAGATTTAGAGTAAATTGGAGGTTAGGGAAATGAAAGAAACTAACTTCCAAAGGATATTAGTTACATCTTTTAAACAAGCTGGAGCATTAGTATTTAATATACATGGCCATTCTATGCAAATAGCTGGTATTCCGGATTTATATGTAGCACATAAAGTATGGACAGGATGGTTGGAATTAAAAACAGGGGTAAATAAGGCAACTAAGTTACAAATTAGTACATTAAGAAAGTTGGAAGTCATGGGAGTTAATGTACTTATATTAGTTGAGAGGAAACCTAAGATCATTGTAAAGGACAGCTATGAGACCATGATTGCTCAGTTCCCATTTATGACTAACAATTTAGATGGTGAAGAATTATTAGATGGATTGGCCTTTGTTTCGGAATTATAGAATGGAAAGTACAACAGCAGCTAAACAGGCGGCTAAATTACTTAAAGCTTCTGAACCTGAAAATCTTAACCCTGATATAGTAGATCAAATATTTGAGGAATTTGATGATTATACAGAAGAAATGATTAACCATTGGAAAAATGAGGTAAAGTGGTCAGATTACGACGAATTATTAATGTACCTGAAATTAAAACATGCGGCGAAACGGGCTTCTGTTTTAGATAAAGTAGTTCCAAGTAGAATTTGTCCTGAGTGTGGGAAAGCTCAGATAAGAGATAGTCTTTGGAGAGTTGACAAGTGGCATTCATCAGCAATTTGTATGGAATGTTATAGAAGTAATCATAATTATAGAACTATAAATTCTAAGTTCTATCCAGGTCACGATGAATTGGAAGTAGTGGATTTGATGAGGAAAATATTTCATAGTCCAAAAGTAAGATATGAAATAAATGGGGAAAATTTAAGTAAAATGAGGGGAATATTGGGAGTAACTCAAAAAGTATTGGCAGATGCTATTGAGGTTACCCCTATGATAACTCATTTGTATGAGGAAGGGTACACTAAGACTATTACAAGAGAAAGGGCAGTGAAATGCATGAAATTATTTAAACAGTATTTTATGAAGCGGCTTGAACAAATGGGGTACGATGTGGAGACAGAAGATTGGCACGATCCAGAGATAGAAGACATTGGGTAAAAAGGGTTAAACCAGTGGTATATTTGGAGGAGCCTTATTCTTATTTAGGATATAATGCTAAATACTATTTAAGACGACGCAGAGAAATTTGTAAAGAGTATTTGGGTATTGATGTAGATAAATATAAGGGAGATTCAGAATGACAGTTGATAATCAATTAGAAGATATTAGACTTAGAATTTTAAAGCTTGAAACCACATTGGAGGGCTTATTTAGGTTATTAACTGGTATGTCAATAGAAACTGATAGAGTAAAACAAATATCGCGAGAGTTAGTCCAAAAACATGGTATTCTTGTACAATGCGTTTCTAATGTAGAAAAAGAAGTCGTTCAACTAAAAGGAAAAGGAAATGACTCTACAAACACTAAAGAAAAAGATTAGGGAATGGTTGGGAATAAATAGTGATATTAGAGTATTATCTGACATAGTAAATAAATGGAGGAATGAAAATAGTGATCGTTATGATAACATTTCAAATGATATAGATTATGTTCAAAGACAATTGAACATGGATCTATCAGTTGAACAACTTGAACTAACTCGTTATTTATCAGAAAAAATAAAATCTGCCCAAGATCGTAGAGCTGAAGTACAAAGAGAAAATATGGATATTGAAAAAAGGTTAAAATTACTTGTTGAAGACTTACATATCTTTTATAAAGATTATGATGAATTTAGGAAATTAGATAGTAAATGGAAAAGAAATATAGATGAGTTATTTAAGAAAGTAAATAACACCCCTATGAGGGAGTCCCCAACCCCTCAAGATTTTTTATGAGAATACACTTGACAACTTCCCGATTATGGTGTAGACTTGTTATAGGACGTGGAAGGTATGGATACATTAACCCCTGTAGATACTAGGCTTACGCAGCAAGATGCCAGCGATATGCTGGTTGAGTATGCTGCTAGCAGGCTTGCAAGTTTCGTCCGTCCCTTCCAATTACGACGTGAAATAGAGGAAATTATCTCTGAATTAAAGGGGGAGAAAACTAGGATAAAACAAGGATCATTTGATGAGTTGTTGAATAAAGCCCAACAATTCATTATAGAACAATCTGGAGAAAAACCACAAAAAATTGCATTAAAACAAATTATGTTTCTTCAGAATGTTGTGGCTAATAATGATTTTGATGTTAGGTCCAAATTAGTTGCCAATGCCCAATTAACTGATCTTGTGGGTACGAGTTCGAAATCTAGGTCGGAGTTCTATGACCCACAAGATACGGCAGGATTGATTCGTAGGATGGTCGAAGAGATGGACGATTTAGTGGAACAAGAGGAGTCAGTATACACATAATGTCAGATAAAATATGTATGAAATTAGCTTGGTTGTTACCCAAGAATTTGGTTTATTGGTGTTATATTATGGTTCATGCTCATGCTACTTCACATAAGTATTCTAATTTAACACCAGATGAAGTGACTTGGAGTATGGCATTAAAAGAATGGGAGACTCAGTAAGACTTACATGCTTAATTTACAAGAATTTTGTACTAAATTTAGTATTCTTCAACGAGAAGATCAGCAAGATGCTATTGATCTTCTTTTGGGTATGCATGAAATTAATGAAGATTTTTTAGATGCACTAGTAGAAATAGTAGAAAATAAGCCTTTAGTTGTAAAAAAATTCGATTTAAGTGGAAAGTCTTTTCCAGACTGGGGCTAACTAAAACTTCTTTTCCCTCCGGGGGATGGACCATACTTTTCTTGCCGGATATGTGGCCCATCCCTTTTTAATTAAGAGTCCTCCACTGGAACGCGAAGATGGGTTGGACCTGGACTTTCGCGAAACCCATCTTCGCTTTGCAATAATAAATTAATATGAGATCATCACGCCGAGGATTTTTGAGAGAAGTAGCAGCTTCAATAGCAATAGTGTGTACATCTGCTTTAGCTCCATCAATTGTTAAAGTTGTAGACCCCATTGTGATGGAAGTTGAGTTTTCTTCTCTCTCAGGTTCTTTTTCTTTTTCAACTTATTGTCTTGAGAGATACCCTAAATTGAAGGACAAGATTTCAGTAGTATTAAAGGGCTGTAAAGAGGCAAATGGCTATGAAGTAGAAACTATTGAGATCCCAGTCAGTGTTTTAACTTAAGTTGTATAACAATAGTATAATAGTAATAGAAAAAGGAGAATAATTTATGAATTAGTGGTTGTGTATTTTGATTATAACTCCAACTAAAAATCGTTTTAGAGATATGTTCTTTAGAGAGCGTATGTCTGAGGGTATGGATGTTGGTCAATTATTAAGAGAGTATTTAAATAGCCCAGAATCCTCTCTTAATATAAATGACTATTCATTTAGGACACAACGAGAAGAGGAATTAAAATCATCTAGTGTCTTAACAACTCGTTGGCATAAGTTAAGACATCATAGTATCCAACAATCATTTCTTAATTCTATATATCGATTTAATGTAGTTCCATCTGGACGACGTTCTGGCAAAACAGAAATTGCCAAACGTCGTCTTGTTCGTAAAGCAGTAAAAAATAAAAAATATAGTAATGCAAGATTTGTAGCATCAGCACCCACACATCTTCAGGCTAAAAGAATCTTTTGGGATGATTTAAAGAAATTAGTCCCTAAGAAACTTCTTTTATGCCGTCCTTCCGAATCAGAGCTATCTTTATTTCTTGTTAATGGTTCTGAGATTCAAGTTGTAGGATTAGATGTCCCAGAACGAATTGAAGGTAATCCTATTACTCATATTCTTTTGGATGAATATGGTAATATGAAACCTTCAGTTTGGGAAGAACATATAAGAGCTGGTTTATCAGATCATAAAGGAACAGCAGATTTTATTGGGGTACCAGAAGGAAGAAATCATTATCATGATCTTTATGTAGACGCTCAAAATTCTGCTAACGAAGAATGGTCTACTTTTGAATGGCCTTCATCGGATATCCTAGATCCGGATGAGATTAAATCAGCCAGATCTTTATTGGATCCAATTACATATCTTCAAGAGTACGAAGCACAATTTGTATCATTTCAGGGTGCAGCATACTATCAGTTTTCAGAAGAAAATGTAAAATATCCTTTACAATATCAACCACATAAACCCCTCATTATTTGTTTTGATTTTAATGTTTCCCCTGGGGTTGCTGTAATTGCTCAAGAGTTTGAAGGAAATTATCAATATAATGGGGATTCACTTGTTGGCCCACCTTTTACTGGAATTATAGGAGAAGTTTATATTAGGGATAATTCCACTACCCCACGGGTATGTAATAAAATCGTGGATAAGTATGGTAATCACAAGGAACGTGTAGTATGTTATGGAGATTCGACGGGGGGCGCTAGAGGTACCGCAAAAGTATCTGGTAGTGATTGGGATCTAGTGGAAAAGATTCTACGACCTGTTTTCGGTCATAATTTCAGACTTAATGTCCCTCGAGCTAATCCTAGGGAACGAGTTAGAATTAATGCAGTAAATTCACGCCTTCAATCTGTAGATAAGCATATTCGTTTGCGATTGGATCAGAAATCGACCCCCAATCTTATTAGGGATTTGGAAGGTGTACGTTTAAAAGATGAAACAGGGGAAATAGATAAATCTGACCTTAAATTAACTCACTTAACTGATGCCCTTGGGTATTATGTTGCTAGAGAATTCCCGACGATTGAAAGAAAAATTAAGATGGAGCAGTTTTGATATGTATACAATACAGGCAGTTGTTGTATGTTATAATTGCAATAAAAAATACTTTCCTCCCCGAGAAGGAACTGCTAGTACTACAGATGGCTGTACTTTTTGTCCTTTTTGTGACAGCATAAATAATATAATAGTGAAAAAACTAGAGTATTTAGAAATTTATGCAACATGAAATGCAGTTTTTGCGGTAGCAAGTATCTAGAGGAACGTGGTGAGTATTGGGTATGTGTAAGATGTGGCCAAGTAAAGAACAGTATTATGAAAGAGTTCTATTGGCTATTATTTTTGTTAGTGACCGGAGTTATTAGTCTATTTATTATATGCGTTTAAGAAGTTTGGGACACCCTTCAATCTATAATAGGAGAAATAGAAATGCCTGAAGTTGTTAGTCCACAGATTACAGATGCGATTACTGGAACAAATGTAAAGTCATGGCATGATGGTCACATGGGAGTGGCACTAGGTATGGCGGAAAGTCATGCCGAAGTTGTAGCCAGCATGAATAAATCCCATGCCGCTACTATGGCTGGATTGGATCAATCTTTTGCGTCGAATATTAGTAGTTTAGGAAAGCGTATTGTTGAACCTGATGTTAGTCAAGCTATTAGCGAACGTTTGATCGGTGGTGCAGGACAAGCTGCTGTTCAAAGCGATCAAGTTACTGCGATAGCTAATAATTTGGCTCAGTTGAGTGCTGTAGTGGCTGAAATGAAACAGGTTCTTGCAGCAGTTGCAGCTAAACAACAGTAAATACCTTAATTAGGACCAAGAGGGGTCGCAGGTTTGTTACATGAGTTTTAGGGTGTCCTCTAGAACCCTGCGACCCCTTGAAATTATAAGTGTCATAAGAATTTATTATGGTGAAGTAAAATGAGAAAATTTTCCTTGGCTTTAATTATTATTGGGTTCATGATTATATTTTTAGGTACGTCTTTTGCAGCACCAATAAGAGAACGTGTATTGCAACCTAGTCAAGATGGTTTATACATTTGGTCTACCGAAATTAGACAGTTTCTTAAAATTGATAGAGTAGTTAATGAAGTTCAACGAGAACAGAATGATCTTTCTAGGCGTGTATTGAAACTTGAACAACGTGTCAAAGAACTTGAACAAAATTGAGTATTGGCTCCATCATCATAAAGGTACTAGTTCCCCATGGGCGGTTCGTTGGTGGCCGGAAGGTAGGAGAGGAAAACAACGTAATCGTAGCTTTGAGACGCCGTCACAGCGTGGTGAATTTATTAGAAATAATTTTTATCATAATAGTTTTCATGGAAAAGGCCGTAAAGAAGGGGATCAGGATCGTGAGCAACGAGAAAATCCCGAGAATTGGCCAGATGAGTTGTCGGAAGTAATGGCTAGAGTCTCGGAAATACGATCTACTTCGGGCCGAAGATACTCATTATTATCTGATGTGTATGCGGCTATGAAACAGTTGGGCTTTAAGAAACTGAAATAAAAGTGTTAATAATTTATGTCAGTCCATAAAATAGTAGCTAATGCGGATGGAATAGAGATTTGGCCTGATTCTCGGTTTTCTAATAAAAGAACTAGTACGGAAACTGATGTAAAAGATAAATTACCTCCACAGGATAAAAATGATAAAACTAAAATTGCTGCACAGATGAAGATAGATCTTCAAAATTCTATAGATCATAGAGATTTACGTGCCGATATGCCATCCGATGATCCAGCAATAATATCTGATCCCGCTCGACCAGACTTCTTTTGGGATGGTGATGATTTGGTGGCACGAGCAGTGATTGTTGAATCCGTAACGTGGGATGGCGAGCGGTACGCACCTATACTTAAAAGGGCTCGTGTCTAATGGCTACGGTCCATAATTGCCTTAGTTTTGAAACTGGCGGCCTGGAGGAGGCGGACGTTTCTACCCAAGGGGCTCCGGAAATTGGCACTACATCACCTACCCCGAAGCACGGAACGTATCGTCTAGGATTGATAGGAAGTACTACTACTGATCAGTTTATTTTTAATGTAAAGCCCGACGGGAGTGACTTGGATAACAATACGTTTTTGAATATAGGGATGTATATACAGTTTAATGATGTAACTCCTGTGGATGTCCAGCCCTATCTTATAGAGGTACAGACTTCTGCTGGTACACTCATAGGAAGTCTCGAACTGACAAGTGGTGGCGATATGGAGATTAGAGATGCTAACGGTACGCTCCAGGCGACTGCAACGACTCCGTTTACAGTAGACACTTGGCATCTACTTGAATGGGTAGTCGAGATCACGGCCACAGGTCTTACAGAACTTTTTATTGATGGAGATAGCGTTGCTAGTGACCCATCTGGTGATTATGATGCTGGCGGAAATGAAGTCGGTCGTATTCGTCTGAAGGGAAATTCGGCAGCTAGCGATAATATGTATATTGACTCGCTTTATATTCAAGACCAAGCCACCGAGCCAACTATCCTTGGTGATTTCGAAGTAAGGGCTTATGGCCCCGCTGGGGGAACGGGGTTTACGACGACAGGTACGGCTCCCGCGTTAGGGGCATGGGCCGATACCGACGAGATCCCATTCAATAACGCAAATAAGGCTGAATGGCAGGGTACCAGCGACACGTTTTCCGCGGTGGCAGACGGCAGTATAAATTCCGGCCCGAGCGGGGATAGTGGAATAGGGACGATTCATGGTGCCAAGTTTATTACTACTTGGAGACGAGATGGAGGAGCGGGATCAACTCACTTTATGCGGTTCGGCAATGATGTTGATACCCCTCTCGGGGAGACTGCCGACCTTGGACTGACTACTGGGTATCTGGGGTACATAGTTTTCTCCACGGCGGCGGGGGTAGTTCCACTTGCTACAGAGAACTTCGAATTTGGTGGACGAATTTCTGGTGCTCAGGACATGAAACTAGGTGACCAGATTGCCACATTACTGTTCTCACCAGCAGCAGCAGGAAATCCAGTGTGGTTTTATAATAAGAAGAGGCGAGTATGAGGTACCTTAAACAATCCACTGCGGTCACGGTTACTGTTGGCCCAACTATTGACGAGGTTGACTTCATTACGCCAATAACGAGTCTTACACACGCAGGTATTGTTGCTGGTCTCATTAAGGGTACGACGAATACAGCTATTACTGTGACTGCATCAGCCGGTGTCAACGATCTCGTCCACATTCTTGCAGGACACCACTCCTTAGAATTAACTACTGGTAATACAGACACTGTTGGTCATTTACGAATACATCTTTCTGATGCGGATTCATTCCTTCCCGTCTGGGAAGATTTTATGGTGGTAGAAGAACAAGTATTTGATAGCCTTCATGGTGCTGGTGATGTTTTAGATGTAAATGTAGCTTCCACGGATACAGATGCTATTACGGCAACGTCAATAGCTGCTGGTGCAATTGGATCCTCAGAATTAGCTGCTAATGCAATTGGATCTTCTCAATTAGCAAATGGAGCTATTACTGCTGCTAAATTTGGTGCAAGTGCAATAGATAATACTGTATTAGCTGCTAATGCAATTGGATCTTCTCAATTAGCTTCTGATGCCATTGGATCTACTCAATTAGCAACAAGTGCTGTAAATGAAATTCGTGATTCAATTATTTCAGATGCTACTACATTCGCTGGAGCTAATATTAATGCTACTATATCATCTAGAGCAACTCCAGCACAAGTAAATACTGAAGTATTAGATGTAATGCAAACTGATACATTTGCACAAGTTGGGCAAGAACTTCCAGCCGCTACACAAAGTATTTTGAAGATGGTTCAATTTTTATACAAGGCATGGAGGAATAAGAGTGATCAAACAGCTTCTGATTACCAATTATATAATGATGCTGGTTCTACTGTAGATCAACAAACAACTGTGACTGATGATGCAACAACGTTTACTAGAAATGTAATAGCTTCAGGCCCATAATGGCAATTGATGACCCTCAAAAAAGAATGTCGGCCTTAATGCCTTCACTACCTTTTCGTGGCCCTCTTGTGGATGCTACGGAATCAGGGTTTGATAAAGGAAATAGGCAGGCAGCAGATTTTATGTATTCTGGAATAGAAGCTGATGCACCTTCTGCTCAAGTTTTACCACCATTACTTTACCCTCAATACAGACGTCGTTGGGGATATGCTTAAATGTGGCTGAAACAATCTACAACTACTACATTACAAGTTGGCCCATTTTTGGATAAGACTGATGGTGTCTCACCAGAAGTTGGGCTTACTCCAGCCGCTGAAATTTCTAAAGGCGGTGCTGCCTTTGCAGCAAGAAATTCTGCAACTGCTGTTGCTCATGATGCAGAAGGATTTTATAGAATTGAATTAGATGCAACTGATACTAATACTTTAGGTCGTTTAAAACTTAAGGCTATTGATTCTGCAAATCATGTACCTGTTTTTCATGATTTTATGATTTTAGCAGCAAATGTATGGGACTCTTTCTTTGGTGCCGATGTACTTCAAACTCATGTTGTAGAGTTTACTGCTGATGTAATTGATGCTACAGCAATTGCCGCTAATGCCATTGGTGCGTCTGAATTAGCAACCGATGCAATTGGGGATGCTCAAATAGCAACTGGAGCCATAGCATCTACTGCCTTTGTGGCTGGAGCTATTAATGCTGCTGCCATAGCAACAGATGCAATAACAGCGGCTAAAATAGCTGCTAATGCTATTGGTGCGTCTGAATTAGCAACAGATGCAATTGGTGCTGCTCAAATTTCTTTATCTGGTGTTAGTAGAATCAGAAAAATTGGTACAGGAGTAGCTACTAGTGGATCATCAACTACTTTAACAGATACTTCTAGAGCAGAGACAGATACGGATTATTGGAAGGGGTCATACCTTTTAATTACTAATGGTGATCTTGATGGACAAATTAGATTAATTACAGCATATAATTTTTCGACAGATACATTTACAGTTGATAGAGCTTTTACACAAAATATTATAACACATGCTTATGATATATTACCTGGGGCTAGTGCAGAATTGTTAGTTGCAACTCAAGCATCAATAGATGCTATAGAGGCGGATACAGATGAATTACAAGGTGATGATGTACCTACTCTTATATCTACATTAAATAATTTTGATCCTGCCACTGAGGCAGTCGCTAATGTAACACTAGTGGCAACTACCACTACCAATACTGATATGGTAGCCGAAGCTCCAAATGCTGCTGCTATTAATGCAGAAGTTGTCACAGCTTTAGCTGCTATAAATCTTGACCATTTAGTTGGGACAGCTACTGCAATTCCTGCAATTGTATCTGGAACTTATATTGATCAAATGATGGATGATGGGACGGCAACTTTTGACAGAACAACTGATTCTTTACAAGCACAGAGAGACGATACTCCTACTATTTCTCAATTTGATGCCCGTACTTTAGTTGCAGGAAATTATTTTGTCGCATCTTCTGATACTGTCGCTAATGTTACTACTGTTGCATCTGTGAGTGGTGCCGTCGGTTCGGTTGCTGGAAATGTAGATGGTGTGGTTACCGGTTCATTGCTGGCAACGAATACATCTACGTCTGCTGGTACTGATGTAACTCTTGTTGATACATCACGTACAGAAGCTGACGATGTGTGGAATGGTTCTTGGTTACGTATGACAGGCGGTGGTGCGGTTGGGCAAGTTAGACTTATCACTGATTTTGATGCGGCAACGGATACTATCACTGTTGTTCCAGCATTTACTGTAGCGACTGGTTCCGGATCGGCCTACGAAATTCTATCAGCAGGTGGGTCTAATGTAGAATTATGGAGGACTGTACAACCTAATTCTTTAGCGGCAGGTAGAGTAGATGTTAGAGTTGGGAATTTATCTACGGATGTAATTAATTCTAATGCAACAGACGCAGATTTTCTTGTAGATATAAAGACTCAAGCTACGACAGCATTATCTGACATTAATCTTGATCATTTAATGGCAGTAGCAGCAGTAGGTGGGGATGTAGTTAATAGTTCTATTATCGCTCGCCTAACCTCTAAGTCAGCTACTCCTGCTTTTGCTGATTTCGTCAATACAACCGATTCATTGCAAGCTCAAAGAGATAATGTAGGAACAGCAGTAGGTGCTGATATTAGTGCGGATGTTGCTGATATTCCAACAGTATCTGAATTTGATGCTCGTACTTTGGTTGCTGCCAGTTATTTTGATCCTGCACTCGATACCGTTGCGACTGTAACAACTCTTACAGGGCACACGGTGCAAACAGGTGATAGTTTTGCAAGGATTGGGGCTGCAGGAGTAAGTCTTACTGATCTTGGTGGTATGGCAACAGCAATGAAGGCTGAAGTTAATGCTGAGGTGTTAGACGTTCTTCAAACGGATACGTTTGCGGAAGTTGGACAAGAGGTTCCAGCCTCAACTCAAAGTATTTTGAAGATGGTACAATATCTTTATAAGGCGTGGAGGAATCGCAGCAATCAGACCGCAACTTTGTATCAACTTTTCAATGATGACGCTTCAACTGTTGATCAGAAAGTAACAGTTAGTGATGATGCTACGACCTTTGAAAGTGGTGAGGTTGGGACGGGTCCGTAATAATGGCAGTGGATACAGCTCAAAAAAGAATGTCTGCGATGCATCATAAGTCAGTCTGGAGAGGACCTATGGTTGATGCATCGGAGTCTGGATTCAATAAAGGTAATAGGCAAGCTGCGGCTAGGTATTATTCAGGTATTTCGGCAGCGGCACCAGGTGGTGGAACTTTGCTTGAGCATCCTGGTATGTCTGGTGGTATGCAACTGTTGATGGGTGGTATGAACGCATGAAATTGTCACTTGTCAAAGGTTCGACAAACGTTACAATCTATGTGTTTATCCAAGACTCTTCGGTCACAACCGGGGCAGGATTAACCGGTCTAGTTTTTGATTCGGCGAGTTTGTCGGCATCTCAGGTTCGTCCTTTAGCTGTACGTGTAGTTGTCACACTTGCAACTCAAACTGTGACAGGGGCATATACATCCGGAGGTTTTGTAGAAATCGATTCGTCGAACATGCCCGGTGTATATCGACTAGATTTGCCAGATGCTGTTTGTGCGAGTGGCGTGGATAGTACCGTGGTAATGCTTAAGGGCGCATCTAATATGGCCCCTGTTGTTTTGGAGATTCAACTTACGACGTTTGATTTGAATACGGATGTGATTGGAACAGTTACAACTTTAACTGGACATACGCCACAGACAGGCGATAGTTTTGTAAGAATCGGTGATCCAACTTCTGCTGATATTAGTACTGATATCTTTAATCTAGCTGTTGATGTTTTAGGTATTCCAACTACTGCAGAATTTGAGCTTAGAACATTAGTTGCTGGTTCTTACTTTGATCCTGCCTTTGATACAGTTGCGAATGTTACAACTGTGGCAACTACTACTACTAATACCGACATGCGGGGAACTGATAGTGCGGCGTTGGCGAGTGTCTGTACTGAAGTCCGATTAGCTGAACTAGCAGCAGCGAATTTACCCACTGACATTGCAGCAATTAAAGCAGAAACTGCTTTAATTGTAACAGATACTGGAACAACATTAGATACGAAATTAAATGACATTCAAGGAGCAACCTTTAGCTCAGCTACTGATTCTCTTGAAGCTATAAGAGATAGAGGTGACGCTGAATGGATTACTGGAGCTGGTGGAACTGATCAGTTCTTAATGCAAACTACTACTATTACGGGATTAGTTTCTCAAACTTCTTTTAATTTAACAGCTGGTTCTGCTGATTCTGGTGCCTATATCGGGTGTATAGCAGTAATTACAGACGTTTCTACTGCTACACAAAAGGCTATTGGTGTTATATCTGCTTATTCAGGATCTCCTAATCGTACTATTACTTTGTTAAATGATCCTGGCATATTCACTATGGCCAATACGGATAACATCAGTATTTTAGCTGATCGTTCTGTTAAGCCAGCATCTGATAATGAAACAATTACACTAGCTTCTGGTCAAGTTTCCTTACTTACTGCAACTCAAGCCTCTATTGATGCAATTGAAGCGGATACTAATGAACTTCAAGGAGATGATGTTCCCACCCTTATTGCAGGTTTAAATGATCCTACTTCTGCTGTTATAGCTGATGCAGTATGGGATGAAGTACTTACAGGAGCTACGCATAATGTAGTCTCTAGTGCAGGTAGACGTCTTAGACAGTTAGAAGCTGGACTTATTTTACATTCGGGAACAGCTCAGGCCGGAAGTTATGGTACTATAACATTAGATACTGGTGCAAATGCTAATGATGATTTTTATAATCATACTCGTGTTGTAATAACAGCTAATACTGGGTTAGAACAGGAACGTCTTGTAGTTGATTATGATGGAACCACGAAGGTTGCCAAAATATCTCCTCCGTGGGTTACTATTCCTGATAGTAGTAGTGAATTTGAAGTTGAACCTGCACTTTCTCATGCGGATACTGGATGGGCGACGATTAAGATTGGTCTTGTTGTGGCGGCTACGTCCACTACGGTTACTTTGGACAGTGATGCTAGTGCTGTAACTGATTTTTACAATGATGATATTGTTAAGATCCATGAAGGTACTGGTGACGGTCAGATTCGAGTAATAACTGCTTATAATGGTACAACTAAGGTGGCCACTATTCATACGGCATGGTTAATTACTCCTGATACAACTTCAGAATATATAGTTGAAGATGGGCATCCGTATATTCCTTTAATTAATACTAATGTTGAAGATGTTCCAACAGTATCTGAATTTAATGCTAGAACATTAGTAGCAGGTAGTTACTTTGATCCTCTTAATGACGTTGTTGCAAATGTTACATTAGCGGCAACTGTGACAACGTTGACAGGGCATACTGCTCAAACAGGTGATAGTTTTGTAAGAATTGGAGCAGCAGGAGTATCATTAACTGATTTAGGTGGTATGTCTACTGGTATGAAGGCTGAAGTTAATGCAGAGATGGTGGATGTGGAATCAGTTGATCTTGTAACCCAACCAGGGCAAGAAACACCATCAGCAAATCAAACTCGTGATAAAATGTTGGCCCACTTATATAAGATAGCTCGTAATAAGGTGGATCAAAATGCCACAGAATTTAGGATTTATAATGATGATGGAATTGTAGTAGATCAGAAAGCAACTACATCGGATGATGGCACTACTTATACAAGAACTGAATTAGAGACTGGTCCATAATGGCAATAGATAGCAAACAAAAGAGAATGTCAGCTATTATGGTGAGACTATCATTCCGTGGTCCATTAGTGGATGCTGCTGAATCGGGATTCACTCAAGGAAATAGACAAGCTTCGGCCCATATGTATTCAGGTATTGTTGCTGGGATATTGGAACAACGTAGAGAATTGTTTGATCGTGGTAATCTTAGAGGAATTGGATCTGGTATGTTTTCCGGTAATTTCTAAAGGTTTAATTCAATGGCTGATACAGGAACTGTAGTAGTTACTTTTAAACCTAAAATAGGTAGTATACAACGTATAGATTTTGATTGGATTTCGGATGGATCAGGTGATGCTGAATTATTAATTGGTTCTAAATTGAGTGGTGAGTTAATAGCCCTAATTACTGATCCTGGTTCGGCTGCACCAACTGCTAGCTATGATATAACAATTTTGGATGATAAATCCATAGATATTTTGAATGGGAAGGGAATAGATAGGAATACTACTACTACTGAGCAAGAGTCCATTTTCTTAGATGGAGGTACTGCTGAGGTTGGGTTTTTTAGACCAGTATCTACTGATAATTTTACTTTTATAGTAGCTAATGCTGGTGACACTAAAGCTGGGTTGGCACAATTGTATTTAAAGTAATTTCTAATGATTATTTTTCATAAGAAAAATACCAGGTTTGATTTAGCATTTCCATTATTGGATGGTGCTATTCCTAGATTGTTTAACTCTGGGATTTCTCCTACTTTAGTAGCATATTCTCAAGATGGTACTGCGGCATGGACATTACTAACTATAGCAGACTCAGTAACAGAGATAGCTAGTACAGGCATATATGAAATAACATTAATTGCTTCTGAATTGAACCATGATAGAGTAATAATTAAATTTACAGGTGGAGCAACTGCTTTAGATTTAGCAGTAGAGTTTGATCTTAGTCCTAATTTTGCTCAATTTACATTAGGACCTACTTCTTTAGGACTAAATTTAGAGAATTTTGTAGGTGAACCAACTGATCTTGCTGTATTTAAGAAAGAAGCTAAGACTTTTGTGTTAACTATAACAGATACTAGTGGTGTTGCAGTTGACTTATCTTCAAAGACTTTAAGATTTACAGTAGAAACTAAAGCAGATCCTCCTGTCAGTCTTTTTGCCGTATCTGGTGGGTCTATAACAGTATCAGGAGATGATAATGAAATAGCCAATGTATCCGTTGCAGATACAGATACTGATAAAAATGCTGATAAATATAGATGGCGTTTATGGGATGATGGTGCGGTTGAAGTTCTTCAGCACGGTGGATTTGAAATAGTTGATACTTCTGAATCGGCTACATAATAATGTCTCATTTTGATTTGACAAATTTTGGTGTTAACGCTAATTTTAGGGTTGCGCCTAATGTATTAGGTAATAATCCACAATTAAAAAATGCCTCTAAACAATCTATTCAGGCAGATCCTAATGTAGAATCAGTAGGCACAACATCAGTTCTTTATGATTTAATGGTCGCTAAATGGTCTTTAATAGAGGACTTATGGGGTGGCACTAGTACTATGAGAGAGGGTGAAAGAATATGGTTGCCTATAGAACCTAAAGAAGATGAGCAAATGTATAGAAATAGACTGCATAGGTCTATTCTCTTTAATGCTTTTAGAGCCACAATCGATCGCTTAGTCAGTAAGCCTTTTTCTCATGCTGTAAGTATAGCGGAGATTTCTGGCCCAGATAAACTTCTGGCTATTGAAGATGATGTAGACGGTACTGGAAAAAACTTAACACAATTTAGTAGAGAGTTATTCGAGTCTGGTTTAAAATATGGGTTGAGTCATATTTTAGTAGACTTTACAAGAATCTCGGATAATGTAGAAACTAAGGAAGATGAGGATTCAATTGTGACTAGGCCATTCTTCATTCATGTAGAGCCAACACAATTGATTTTCTGGGATATAGAAGAGCATCCAATTACAAAAATACCTACATTGAATGAAATTAGAATAAGAGAATTGACTGTAGAGAAGATAGGTAAATTTTCCGATAAATTGGTGGAGACCATAAGAGTATTTAAACGAGATGTCTGGGAGGTGTGGACTTTTAACACTAATTCACAAGATTATGAGAAAACAGATGATGGAACTAATTCTCTTGGAGTTATTCCGTTAGTTACTTTTTATGTTCGAAGGACTGGCCCACTTACTGGGACCCCTCCGTTTGAAGATTTAGCTTGGTTAAATTTAGCTCATTGGCAAAGTTCTAGTGACCAAAGAAATATTCTAAGGTTTGCTAGGACAGGGATATTGTTTGGGGCTGGTTTTACTGAGGATCAGTTAAGTGGCGTAGCTTGGGGCCCAAATACACGACTAACTACTCCTGATGTTGATGCTAAATTAGTGACAGTAGAGTATAAAGGAACTGGCATAAAAGCTGGGGCAGAGGATCTTAAAGCATTAGAAGATCAGATGGAGCTTATGGGGTTACAACCTTTCTTTGAAAGGACGGCTAATTCTACTGCTACTGGTAAAATGATAGATGAGTCAAAAACTATTAACGATATACAAGCATGGATTCGATCTTTAGAAAATACATTAAGTAATGCTTATGACTTTGGGTCACAATGGTTGGGTGGTGAAGATCTTGAGGACTTGCAATTAGATGTGTTTAGTGATTTTTCCATAAGTTCCCAAGGGACGAAAGATTTACAAGCATTGATGCAAATGTCAAAGGATGGGGTTATATCAGTCAAGTCATTATTGATAGAAATTAAACGTAGAGGTGTTCTATCAGAATCTTTTGATATTGATGAAGAATTGGAATTGAGTGAAAGGAGTTTGAAAGAATTAGATAATGTTAATGAAGAAGTAACTAATGACGATGGATAAGTGAGATACTTATATTCGTAAATGAGAGATTTACATAGCAAGTAAGATACTTGCGGGAGTTTTTGATGGCTTTAAAAGCTTTGACTAACAAAGAAGAGTATGACGGACTTAGCTCTGAAGTTCAAACTCATTATACTATTGATGTAGATAATGCTGATCTTTTTAGACTTGGTGTTACTCCAGTCGATGGTTTAGAGATAGCTCCAGTTGCTAATCTGAAAAGTGCTCTACAAAAAGAACGAAGTTTTGCTGCTAACTTTAAGAAATCTTTAAGTGCTTTCGATGGTATTACTGCTGAACAAGCTAGTACTGCTATCACAGAATTAGAGGCTCTTAAAGTTGATGGTGGAACTAACCAGACTCGCGATGAGATTAGACTAGAGTTAGAGACTTCTTATTCTAAGAAGTTTGATGTCGATAAGGAAACTTTGACGAAAAAGTATACTACCGACATAGAGTCAAAGGATACTACTATTGGTACTTTGACTCGTCAGCTTGAAAAGCATTTAATTGAGAATGCTTCCATTTCTGCTATTAATGAAGCAGATGGGTCCACTGACCTTCTATTACCTTTGATTACCCAAAGAGCTAAAGTAGTTACTTTAGATAATGGTAATCTAGGAATTAGAATTTTAGGGGATGATGGGATTGAGAGACTCAGTCCTAAAGCTGGTAGTACTGATCCTATGTCAATCTCTGAGTTAGTAGGTGAGTTAAGGGCAGACTCTAAATTTGGACGAGCTTTTAAAGCATTAGGAACTTCTGGAAGTGGGGCTAACACTAGTTCTAGTGGGTTCCCCTCTTCAGGAAATGGAGAAGTTAGATTAACTCGCGAAGCTGCTAAGAATCCAGCAAATTATAGGGCAGCTAAGGAACAGGCTGAAAAAACCGGGAGGACTCTAGTAATAGATCCTATCGGTACTTAATGACAAAGGTATTTAATAATGGCTAATACTCTTGGTGTTTATGATCCAATTTTCTATGCTAATGAGGCTTTAATCCATCTTTGGGGAGCCTTGGGCATGGCTTCTCGTGTCCACCTTGGATATAGTGAAGAACGTAAATCGTTTGGCAAAGGTCAAACGATTAGTATTCGTAAGCCATCAACTTTCTCAGCAGTTGATGCTCCTGATACTACTGGTCAAGACCTTACTACTGAGACGGTTAATATTTCCCTCGATCAATGGAAAGAAGTTAAGTTTAAGTTAACAGATCAAGAGTTGGCTTTTACTCAAGACCGTATTATTGACGATCATATTGCTCCGGCAGCTTATGCATTGGCGGACAATATTGATCAGGCTTTGACTAGCCTTCACACAGATATCCCGTGGTTTTATGATTTATCTGGCACTCCCGTTGTTGCAGATGTTATTGGACCCAGGAAAGTTTTATTCGATAATAATGTTCCGATTCAAGATTCCCAGTTTATGCATTATATGATTGATGGAACCGAGGAAGCTGGGTTCCTAGGTCTGACTGCATTTGCTCAAGCCCAAGGTGCCGGTATTGAAGGGGTAAATACTCAACTTCGTGGTACGTTGGGTATGCGGTATGGTGTTGAAATATTTGCGAACCAGAATGTTAAGGCCCATACTAAGGGCACTATCGATGATACTGCTTTAGAGGTCACTGGTACTAATACCCAAGGGTCAACCACTATTGATTTAAATGCGGTTGATGCTGGTGTAGCTGGGACATTGGTTCCTGGGGATACGTTCAGTATTGCAGGTAATACTCAACGGTATGCAGTAACGGCTTTGGCTACTGCTGCGGCTAATGTGTTTACAAATGTTGCCATAACTCCTGCATTGGTTCAAGAGTATTCTGATAATGACGTAGTTACTGTTAGGGCCGATACTCACGAAGCTAATATCATGTTCCATCGTAATGCGTTTGCTTTAGTTATTGCCCCTCTTCCAGAGATTGGTAATGAACTTGGTGCCCGTGTTGCCACTGTCTCTGATCCAGTTACCGGCCTTTCACTTCGTTCTCGTATTTTCTATGAGGCGAATACTTCGGAAGTTCGCGTAGCTCTTGATGTGCTGTATGGGGTCAAGACTCTTGATCCGAATCTAGCTGTTGTTGCTGCTGGAGCTTAGAAAGTATTGAATTAAGGTAGAGGGGGCGGGGTATACCGCCTCGCCCCCTTTATTATATTTAGAAATAAAGCTGTGAATTTAAGTGAGAGGAGACGAAAAGGTGTGTAACCCTAGATTTATGGTTCTTGATGCTCCTTCACAACCTCAATCTATTGATATAGAAAAATGGAAGCAAGAAAGGAATGATGAAATGGGTAAATTACCCACTATTACTATGTATAAAGAGGGTGGTAAGAAAGTTAACATTAATGATACTATGGCAGATGAGTATCTAGAAAAAGGTTGGTCTCGTACTCCAGTTGTAGATAAACCTAAGTCTGTAACAGCTACTTCTAATAAGCCCACGGTAAGTAAGCCCACGGTAAGTAAGACCACGACTACTAAGTAGGTGAATCATGGCATTAGTAGTAGAAGATGGTACTGGTAAGACTAACTCAGAAGCCTATATTAGTGTGGCCGATGCTGACACTTACCACACTAATTATACTGGGGCTACATCTAATTGGTCTACTGCTTCTACAACAGTTAAGGAAAGAACGTTACGTTTGTCTACATTAGCATTAGACGCCCAAAATGTATTGAGATGGAAGGGGCGTAGGCAAAGTAAGGGACAGGCTTTAGACTGGCCTAGGAATAATGTAAAAGATTCTAGTGGATTTTTCATAGATTCTAATGTTATTCCAGAAGATCTTAGAAGAGCTAATGCTGAATTAGCATTGAGAGAAATTACTGATTCTGATGGCATTCTTCCAGACATAGACGATAATGGCATAATAAAAAGAGAGAAGGTGAAGGTTGGGCCAATTGAGAGTGATATAGAGTTTGTAGGTGGTGCGAGACCCAATACTTTATACACTGTTGTTAAAGTATTATTAAAAGACTTGGTGCAGAATCCCTTTTTCATAGAACGTAGTTAAAAATGCCTACAGCCTTAGATAATAAGCTAGTACCAAAGACCTTAGCTATTATTAATAAGGTCGGTAGGAATATGGACTTTACTTTACCTTTGGCTAGTTCTTATGATCCATCCACTGGTACGGGTGAAAAATCTATTTGTAAAACATATACTGTTAAAGCAAGTCCCCCAATTGATTTTGAACAAAGGTATGTAAATGGTGACTCTGTAAGACGTGGTGATGTTAGGATAATATTAGCTGCATCGGGATTACCATTTACTCCAGTACCTGATATGAAGATTGAATTTGATAGTATAAAGTTTTCAACAATAGCAGTACTCCCAATTTATTCTGGGGAGTTAGTGGCTGCTTATGATTTGCAGGCCAGAAAGTAATGGCAATACAATCTACTAATATTAGGGAGTTTGTAAAAGCAGTTAAGACTGAGATAGAACTGGAAGGGTTTCGACAATTTAGATTGTTTAAGAATAAAATGGCTAAGACAGTTTTGAATAGAGTGGTAGATAGGACCCCAGTTGACACTGGACGTCTTAAAGGAAATTGGGTGGTTGGTATAAATAGTATACCAGAAGGTTTTGATGCAAATAGATTTGATAAAGGAGGAGAAGGGTCAAAGGCAGCGGGTAGAGCTGTTATAGATTCTTCTTCAGGGATTTTTGATGATTTATTCATAGTAAATAATGTAAATTATCTTACTTACGTTCACGACGGTACTGATAGAATAACAGCCAATCCATTTGTAGCTCAAGTAGCTGATGAACTTGGATTAGAGTTGATTAGGTTTTAAGTATGGCTACTTTTCAAGCAATTGAGGATGCTATAAGGACTAGATTCAACACCCAGATAACTATTTCTCAGAATGTGACAACTCTGTTTGATAATCAAGATAATGAGCCACCGACCACTGGTAGGTGGATAAGATTTACTGTAACTCCTGGTGAAACTGAACAAGTCGAACTTGGATCTTCTAAGAGATTTAGACAGTTTGGAATTGCTGTTGCACAGATTATGGATGAAATAGGTAAGGGAACTAAGAACATAAACCTGTTGATTAATGCTATTAATACTTCAGGTATATTTAGATCAGTTTCTGTGGGTGGGGTAGTTTATCGTACTCCCTCTGTTTTACGAGTTGGTCGTGTGGGAAACTATTATCAAGTTAACGTATTGATTCCTTTCTACGCCGATGACGTAGAAGTTTAGAACTTGTAAAATACGCTATGTAAGGCGTGGAAATGTAGGGAGTTAAACAATGTCTGATGCTAATAGAATGAACATGGCGTATGTGAAAGAGTTGGTTTATGGTACTATTCCAACCGCTTCTACACCTGAATTAACTGATCTTCGATTTACTTCTGAATCTATTGCACAAATTACTAGTACAGTAAACAGTGCCGAAATACGTTCTGACCGGCAGATTGTAGACCATTTACGAACTACAATTAACGTAGCTGGGGATATGAACATAGAATTAAGCTATAGTGCTTTTGATGACTTTATGGAGTGGGGACTCCAATCTGCTGTATGGACTAACAGTGGAAACGACATAACTCTCACTGCTACGGATATTGCTGCAACTGGAGTCAATACATTTACTAGTGTAGCTGCTGCTTTTGGGGTATTTACGGCTAATAGATGGATTAAAGTAACTGGTTTTACTGGGGACACATCTAATAATACGTTTTGGCGTATTACTACTGTAGTAGCGGCGACATTAACAGTTACCGGTGGAACAACAATTGCTGATGCTGCGGGAGAATCAGTCACTATTACTCAAGGTCCGGAAATTGTTAATGGTGTAACAGATTCATCCTTTACCATAGAAAAGGAATATACTGACTTAACAACTACTTTTTCAAGATATACTGGAAGTATGATAGATTCCTTCACCCTTACTGTACCTAGTGATAATATTGTTACTGGATCATTTGGTATTTTAGGTAAGATTGAAGCTTCAGCTACAGTAACTTTACCAGGTTTAGATACAAAACTTGCGGCTCCGTCTAATGAAGTAATGGCGGGTATAGAAGACATTACTGCTATATTGGAAAGTAGCACTGCATTAGCCAGTACACAATTCTCCATTACGTTAAGTAATAACCTTAGAGAAAGAATGCAGATAAGCACACTGGGGCCAATAGGTATTAGTAGTGGTACTGTGGATGTTACTGGAACATTACAAGGGTATTTTACTCAGATAGCTGAGATTGATAAGTATCTTAATTTTGATGATACTGCTTTAGCCATACAATTTGCGGATAGTACTGGTAAGGGCTATGTAATTGATTTACCTCGCGTTAATTATTCTTCAGGCACACGAGTAGCTGGTGGAGTTAACACTGATATACTTGCTGACCTTGCTTTTAGTTCGTTTCGTCATGAAACACAAGGTGAAACAATTGTAATTCAACGCTTCACAGCCTAGAAATAGCTTGATAGAAAAGGACACCCAATATAATGCCGACTTTAAAGAATTACAAATATGATAGAGATAAGGAAGAAGAAGGGGTGTGGTTTACAACCCCTGAAGGATTAAAACTAAAGATTGCAAGAGCGGGGAACGCCAAGGCTACAAGAATGATGCGTAGACTTGGTGTAGAAAATAGGAATAGATTAAAGAGAACTAATGAAACTTCAGGGGACTTAGTTGATGATTTATCTAAACAAGTTGCAGCTAAACACATATTAGTAGATTGGGATGACATATTAGAAGATGATGAAGTAACAAAAATACCTTATTCTCATGAGAAAGCTTTAGAACTTTTTCGTGAGTACAATGAATTTTTCACTGAGATAATGGATTATGCAGGTCAGGATGAAGATTTTAGAATTGAGGAAGTTTCTGAAGCAGTAAAAAACTAGTTGGGGTACTACACTGGAATCTTGAGTGGGGTACCAAGGAAGAATTTTTAGAGAGGCAAGCAGCCAAAGGTGTAATGTCTGCTAAGCAGACATGGGCCTCTAGGACAGTAGTTGAACCATACTTTCAAGATGTTTGGCAAGCATTTAATGAATTACATAGGGCAAGACAAATAGGGTTTGGTGTCAATGCCATAACTTATAGTGATATTTGTGCATGGCTAGATATCCACAATATTTATGATAATGATGACAGAAAATTTTACTATGAAGTCATTATCAATGTAGACTCTGAGTTTGTAACGTGGGCAAGAGACCGAGAAGAAAAGAATAGTCAGAAACCTAAACCTGAGACGAAGAAAAGATAATGGCTGCAACATTCGGTATTGCAATTCGAGCTATTTTAGCACGTCAGGGTGCAAGAGTATTTAGAGCAGCAACCCGTGATATACAACGGGACGCCACTGGTGCGGCTGTACGAGTTAATCAACTTAATACATCTGTCAAAAGATTAGGGGGAAGTTTTGGACTTATTGCCCGAAGTGCAGCAGGATTCATAGGCAGTATTGCTGCAATTGCGGGAATTAGGAGTACTATTAGAACTATAGCTGAATTTGATGAAGCCACTACTCGTGCTAGAGTCATAATGGAAAAGACTAGAAAAGACTTTGAACCTTTTGTTGAAGAATTTAGACGTTTAGCGGTGGAGACAAGATTTACTGCCACTGAAATTGCAAATTTTGGGGCAGAATTGGCTCAAGCAGGCTTTAGAGGTAGGGATTTTATTGATGTTTTAAAGCCATCTTTAAATTTGGCTGCCGCCGGGGCTATAGAATTATCTAAAGCTCAAAATATAATGATTGGGACTTTAAGTCAATGGGGATTTGCATCTACTGAGGCTACTAGAGTTACTAATGTATTAACTAAAGCCTCATTTTTAACGGCTGCGTCAATTGAACAAATAGCAGAGGCTTCTAGAAAAGCAGCCTTATTAGCGAAAGAGGTTGGGCTATCTTTTGAAGAAACTACGGCAATTGTTGCTATTTTAACAGAAAATATTAGACAAGCTGCTAGGGCTGGAACTGGATTTAGGGGTGTAATGGCTTCTTTACTAGCCCCATCAAAAGAAATGCAAGAGAGTTTTGTAGCAGCAGGTGGCACTCTAGAAGATTTTAGTATTATCAATGGTAGACTAATAAAAGTAATGAGTGGTCTAAAAGAATCCTCTTTTGGAATTACGAATACGACTAAATTACTTGGGAGAGAGTCACTAATAGCTGGTTTGATTATGCAACAATCTGGTGATAGAATGAAAGGTTTGGGTAGTCAACTAGAAAATCTAGGTACATTTGCTGAGGATGCCGCTAAGAAATTTGAGGATACTTTACCCGGTTCTTTTCGTAGAATGATATCGGCCATAACAGAAGCTCAATTATCTTTGGGGGATTCTGGTTTATTAGGCGTAATGAGAAGTGTAGTAGATTTTACTAGAGATGTTGTGTTGGCGTTAAAGGGTCAAACTGAGGGTTTTATAAATACTAAAGAATCAGTAATAGCTTTTAAAGAAGCATTGTTAGCAATATCAGGAGCTTTTGCCGCTTTATTAACTGGCAAAGCTATTTTTGCTGCTTTAGCCATATCTATTAACCCCATTACTGCTGCTTTAGCAGTCGTAATAGGTGCAGTTATTCTTTTAAGGAATGAGACTGTAGAAGTTGGGGAAGTAAGTACAACTGTTTCTATAATTATTGTTTCAGCATGGAAAAGTGCAGCGGATGTGATTATTGATGCTATTAAGTTAATGATAGCAGAATTGAAAACATTACTTATAGCAGGCAGGGTATTTAAAAACTTTTTTGTTGATTTATTCTCAGGAAATTTATTGACTATTAGCCCGGAATCTATAAAGTCTATTGATGACTTTAAAGAGAGTTTGGATGAAGTATTTAAAGCAACCTCAGGGTTAACTGCGTCATTCAATACTATAGGCACTCGTTTTACATCAGAAATAAAGAAAGCTAACGATGAATTATCAAAATTAAAGAAATCTGCGGGTACAGAGTTTGGACCTGGGGCTTCTCCAGGTGCTGGAGGTACTGGAAGTGAAGGAGGAGGTGGAGATACCACTAAAGTATTAAAAGAACTAACTGCCCAACAACGTTCTTTAATTGAGTTTACTGATGAATTGGGTGATTCATTTGCTAATGCTTTTGGAGAACTTATAACGGGGGCAGGAACAGCTATAGATGTAGTAAAGAATTTAGTTAATGAGCTAGCTGAATTAATTATAAAACAAACTCTTTTACAACCTTTGGCCAATAATATATCTACTGGTTTTGCAAACTTATTAGGTGGTTCTCAAAGAGGGCTGAATACATTCGCCCCGGGTTCTTCTAACCCAGCATCGGCATTTTTAGAGGGTCAAGGACAAAGATTTGGAAGTTTCACTGAGGATACAGCGGCTGGTGCAGCTTTAACTACTGCCGCAACAACAGCAGCCGGAATTACTACCACTGCTGCAACAACTTCCAGTAGTCTCTTAACTACAGGACTAACAGCAGCATCAACAACTTTTTCTGCGGCTGTAACAGCAACAGGAGGTAGTTTTACCGCTGCTGTAGCAGCAGCAGGAGCATCTTTAGTAGCAGCGGCTACGGCAGCAGGAACGGCTCTTTCGGCAGCCAGCGTAGGTGCGACTGCCTTCAGGACCACGGGTGCCGCAGCAGCAGGTAGTTTAGGGGGTGGCCTACATGGTGCCCAATTTCAAGCATTCGCTCATGGGGGCGTCATAGGGAGCCCTACCTTCTTCCGGGATGGTCTGGCAGGGGAAGCCGGCCCAGAGGCCATCCTGCCCCTCAAGAGGGGGTCTGACGGCAACCTGGGGGTGTCCTTGGCTGGGGGGTCCAGCGTGGTCGTCAACATGAATATTCAGACACCTAATGCCGATAGTTTTAGGAAATCTAGACGACAGATATTTAGTGATATTAGACGATTAACTGCGAGATTAAGTTAAATGGCTTTTCACGAAGTACAATTTCCGACTGATATTGCCTACGGTTCTGTTGGTGGGCCTGGGTTTAACACCAATGTAATAGTAACAGATTCAGGGGCTGAAGAAAGAATAGCACGATGGTCGGATGCTAGGCATAGATACAATGCCGCCTATGGTATTCGTACTCACGATCAATTGAATGCAGTTAAAGTATTCTACTATGCTAGAAGTGGTGTAGCTAATGGGTTTAGGTATAAAGATTTTCATGACTTTACATCTTCTCTTAATGGAAGAGACACCGAATTAGCTACTGATGTTACCATAGGTACTGGGGACGCTTCTGCTACCACTTTTCAATTAATTAAAACATACATAAGTTCTCCAACAACAGCTTCACGAGTTATTACTAAACCAATTGCTGGTACCATACTCATAGAAGTTAACGACGTAGCCCAAACAGATGGAGCAGATTATACAATAAATGCAACAACTGGCATAGTGACATTCACCACTGTTCCAGGGGCTGGTCATGAAATTACTGCTGGCTTTCAATTTGATGTGCCCGTAAGATTTGGAGAAGAGATTGACAGTCTTTTGGCCATGAACTACGAGACTTTTGGTTCAGGTGGGATACTAGATATCCCATTGATTGAAATTGTTAATGAAGAACCAGTAGATGATCTTTTCTATTTTGGTGGAGCAGCTACCCCAGTATCAGTAGGGGCAGATATCACTATTACTCAGATTGATGGACGAGTACAGAGACTAGATGCTAATGGATCTGGACATAAAATATTTCTTCCTGACGAGACTAATCTTAAACTTGGTGGCCCTTATTTTTATATACAGAATCCAGATACAACTGATTCATTGTCTTTAAGAACTAGTGCTGATGTGGCTGTAGCTACCATAGCCAAATCTCCGGATGTAGGAAGTAGTATAGTAGTAGTGTTGGGACTTAATGCCAGTAGTGTTAAAACTTGGTATGTATTTTAGGGTAAGTAATGAAACTACTGGGGCATGCTTTGAATATGGATTGGGCACAAATAGTATCTTCAATTGTAGCGGTCATAATTATTATTACTGCTCCTGTTGGATGGGTAATAAATATGGTCCTTAAAATAGATAGGCGGACTACAGTGCTAGAAACTAAGCATAAGAATGATAGTAAAGTTCTAGATAGCATAAGTAAAAAAGTGTCTGACGTAGCTGATAGTGTTCAAGTTATTAAAGTGGCCATAGCTAAAATTGAAACTGTTCTAGAAGCACGGGCAGAAGATTCTAATATGCCACAGAGACCCTAAATGCCAATATCTGAGGAAACATTCTATGGTGGAGCAATCTTTCAAAGTATATCAGCTACTTTGACTCTTTACCCATCTAAAAGAGTGTGGATTATCCAAGCAACAGCTAGTCAAGTGGTAAAACTTCCCGATGCTACAACTTTAAAAGAAGGTGGACCGTATTTCTATATAATTAACATAGGATCAAATGATTTTGATCTACAAGATAATGATGGAAATGTTTTACAGACAGTGGCCCAAGTTACTACTGATATAGTACTTTGTTCTTTAGAGAATAACAGTACTTCAGCCGGACAGTGGTTCACCTTATTACGGGCAACATTATAATGGCACTCATATTCATAGATGGATTCGATCATTTAGCTAGTGCTGATGTTGATGATAAATATTCAGATTCAGCTCAGGGAGGGATAGACACTACAACATTTAGATCTGGTTTAGGTTCTTTAGATTTAGATGGAGGGAGTGGTCAGATTTCTGCGGCAGTTCCTAATCAAGTTACTTATATTGTAGGGTTTGGGTTTTATCTTAGTACACCACAAACTTTAGCTACTAAAGATCTAGTTAATTTTAATGAAGATAGTCCTTCTCAAGGTACTCATGTTACATTACAAATAACTGGGGATAGAAAGTTTAGAGTAATTAGGGGTCAAGAGTCTGATTTCTTTGAGGAGTTGGGTAAAACAACTGATAGATTTGATTTATCAGATGGCTTTCACTATATAGAATTTAAAGTAACTGTAGACGATTCTACTGGAAGTTTTGAATTAAAATTTGACGAAGAAAGTATTTTATCTGGTACGTCCTTAGATACTCGAAATAATGATGCTACACATTGTCCGTTAGGTGTGATAAAACAAATAGTATTCAATGAAATTCCAGGTTCTCCTGTTGATACATGGTATGATGATTTGTACATTTGTGATGCGACTGGAACTAAAAATAATGACTTTCTTGGGGATTGTCAAGTAACTACTATATTCCCAAAGGCAGATGGAGCATTGGAAGATTGGGCACTTTCAACTGGGTCTGATTCATTTGCGATGGTAGATGAAAATCCACCAGATGATGATTCTACTTATGTACAATCCAATGTTTCAACTGAACAAGATTCATTTGATATGGATGATGTTTCTAGTATGATTACTATATTAGGAGCCCAACTAACAATATATGCTAGATTTCTTACTGGTTCAGCTTCAATTAAACATTTAGCTAGAGTTGGAGGGACTAATTATCTAGGCAATACTAAAGTATTAGCAGCTACATATGATTTTCATATGCATATGTTTGAAGATGATCCTGATATTAGTAATAATTGGACAATAAGTGGCCTTAATGCTGCTGAATTTGGAATGGAAGTAGTTTAATGGCTCTATTATTCGTGGATAGCTTTGATCATTACTCTACCTCAGAATTAGGCCAGAAATATGATGGAGCGGGGACTGCATCCATAGTCGACGTGGATGATACTAATGGAGTAGTCCCTAGAAATGGGACCCAAAGTTTATACTTCGGGGCCCAAAATTTCTTAAGAAAAATGTTCGTTCAGAATTCTACATGGGTTATGGGTGTGGGAATGAGGTTGAATGATGATCTAGGTGGGTCCCTACCTCATGATATTTTTACGGTTAAAGATTACACAGTGGGAACAGCTACTCAATCACAATTATCTTTACAATTATTTCATGATAATAAATTTAGGGTAGTAAGAGGGGATGCAATTTCTGGCACTGTATTAGCAACATCTACTGGTGTATTTTCTTTAAAAAATGAATGGCATTTCGTAGAATTGCAATGTGTAATTGATCAAACAACAGGATCTTTTTCTGCTCAATTTGATGGTACGACAATAGATGGATTAACAGCTACTAGTCAAGATACAGCATTAAGTACTAATGAATTTGGTAACGCTGTAATTCTTAGAGGAGTTATTGCATCACCAGCCACTAAATGTTGGTATAACGACTTTTACATAGCTAATGGTGATAGTCCTGGTGTTACAGCAATGCTTGGGGACATGAAGATTGACGCATTATTTCCTAGGGCTGATGGAAACTATGAAGAATTTACGGCTTCCAGTGGGACTGATTCTTTTGCTCTAGTTAATGAGTTACCACCAACTACTGATGATAGTACTTATGTTGAATCTCAAACCGCTAATGAAAAGAATTCATTTTTAATGGATGAAGCCGGTAATTTTACAATTCATGGGGTACAACATACAGTTTTTCTACGGAAAACAGATGTAAATAGGAGAAAGATAAAACATCTAACTAGAATTGCTGGTACAGATCACAAAGGTGATTTAGTTAGAATGGGAGACGTATACACAATGAAAACTAAGATGTGGGAAACTAACCCGCAAACAGGAAGTCTGTGGTTACATAGTCAAGTTAATGGTGCAGAATTTGGAATGGAGGTAATATAATTATGACGTGTAGTCAGAAGATGCCTAGTTACATTGGAACGAAGATTATTTGTGCAGTGCCAATGACTGCTGGGAGGTTTGCTGAAACACATAAAGATAAATCATTGCCTACAAACAATGTAGATGATAAAGGGTATTTGGTCGAGTACTCGGACGGATATAAAAGTTGGTCCCCTAAAATTACTTTCGAGTCTAACTATCGTTTAATTTCACCCGGAGAGAAGAGACTTGTTTAGAATGGAGGTTATTTAGTGGCATACGGCCCTAAGTCTAAGACTTTTGTTAAAAGTTCTTCTAAACCTAAACCGAAGGCTAACCCCAAACCCCGTAAGAAGAAAGGAAAGTAAAATGGCAGCATTTATGAGAAGTTTTAACCCAGTTAACCCAACATCTAATAAAGGTGCTCATAAGAGCGGGACTATGAGTGATTTTAAGACTCCTAATTCGAGTACCCCTATAGCCCCAGCTAAATTTCAGTCTGATGCAGTACCTAATTCTATTAGTAGTTCCGTTAATGTGCCAATGAAAGATGGTACGAGTGGAGTTAAGTAACTATCTATAAGTTTTAAAGCCTTGGAGTCTATGTTTACACTACTTTTCGTAGGCTTCAAGGCTATTTTTTATTATGAATGATAAAATATTTGAGACGAAATGGAAAGCTGAACAAAATGTTTGTGAACGGTGTGGACATTATCAAGTTAGTGTACATCCTGATTGTGAACGATATGAATGTGTGAATTGTGGGTACATGATGCAAAGTATTCTATGCAAAAGAGATTATGATATGGACCATAGAGAATTAAAGTAGTATCATGGCAAACGAAGCAAGAGTTACCCAAGTAGTTGCTGAAGTATTAGCAGAAAGTTCTGCTAATCCATTTGCTCGTGTAACTCAAGTTGTTATTGAAGTTTTACGTCCCAGCGTTGCTCCAGCAGAGATAGTTTGTGATTTTGACAAGATACCAATACCTACTATCAATTGCCATAGATTTTCTACTTGTTGGAAAATAGAACGTCTCGATGGAACTATATTTAGGTACACAGATCACAATGTCAAACTCACAGTTCAGGGGCAGGTTTATACACCAGTAGATAGTTTTCTAGCAACAGCAAGAGAGGCACAGTCTCAATTAGAATCTATCAACGTAACAGCAACAGGAGCAGTGGCCAGTACATCATTTGTAGTTAATGATATGATTGCTGGTTTCTTTAGGGAAGCAGAGATAACTGAGTTTGTTGTAGACTGGAAGTATCCGTGGGCGGGAATTCTATTATGTAATGTGTATATAATAGAATCCCTAACTTTCGATGGAGAAAGATGGGTAGGTGAATTTGTAGGGCAAGGGGCTAGACTAACTAGACAGGTCGGTAATGTATACAGTAGAAATTGTAGGTATACACTTGGGGATCAAAAATGTGACTTTGATTTATCTACAGCAGGATTTACTGAGACCGCTGTTGTAGTTACTGCTATTGTTACTGATAGAGAGAATACTCAGTTTACGGCAACAGCCTTAACTAATGACGATGCTTTTTGGGCTCAAGGTAGTATATCATGGACATTGGGGTCTAACACTGGTATAGATACTGAAGTTAAAACATGGACTAAAACAGGAGCTGGGTTTGTATTATCCATTCCCACTCCTTTTGATATAGCTGTTAATGATGAATTTACAATAACTGCTGGATGTAATAAGACTCAAAGAACTTGTATCGATAAGTTTGATAACAATATAAATTTCGGTGGCTTTCCAAATATTCCAGGACCGGATAAGGTTTTGAAAGGACCTAGTATTGAAGCTAGAGGGGGGGCTAGAGCAGTAATATTCCAAACTATCTTGGATAATATATGACTGGTAAAGAAGTTGTCATTGTAGCCAAGACTTACATTGGAACTCCATTTCATCATTTAGGTAGAGTGAAACATGTTGGAATAGATTGTATTGGAATAATACTTGGGGTAGCGGAAGAATTAGAGATACCACTGATAATACATCCAGAGTTTAAAAGATATGGACGAAGGGCGAAACAACGACCACTTTTAGATTACATGAATGAACAATTTGTAAAGACAGAGAAAAGAGAAATAGGTTCCATAGTAGTGTCTTGGTTTGATAGAAAAACAAAAGAACCTAGTCACATGGGAATTGTAACCGGGATAGGGCAAGTACATACTAATGGTCACTTAGGTATTGCTATAGAAGAACATTGGTCCCCTAAGTGGGTGACAAGAATAGTGGGTTATTATAAATATCCAGGTGTAACATGAGATGGTATTGTAGATTTTGCAGAATGTTTAAAGAAGTGGATAAGAATCTAGTATGTAATTTCTGTCAGGATAATAAACAATCGTTCAATTATATAGACATAGATGATGATACCAGAGTAGAAGAGCAAGCCACAGTAGATATGTTTGGGGAAGATTAATGGTTGTTGCAGCTTTTGCATCATTAGGTACTCAAGTAGGGGCCCAAGCTACTACTTCAGCTTTTGCACAAACGGCCTCAGCTTCAGCAGGAAGTGCGGCTATTAGTGCATCAGCCATAGGCTCGTCTATAGGGTCCGGACTAATAGCTGTTGGAGTACAGATAGGTCTTAGTTATGCTTTCCCTAACGTAACAAAGATTGAGGGCCCAAGAATAGGGGAGATACCTTTAGGCTTTACAGCCGAAGGTGCTCCTATGACAGTCTCCTTTGGCCCACTGAATAGAATAGGTGGAACAGTAATATATGTTTCTAAACTACGGGAAAAGAAATTAGTTGAAGATATAGATACCAGTGGGATAAGTTCTGGCGATTATCAAGAGGTTACTACCTATAAGTATAGTGTAGACTTAGCTGTAGCTGTTGGAGAGGGAGAGATAAATAATGTCACAAAGATTTGGGCAGATGGTGATGTAATATTTAGACGCGTTGATGCCCGTCCTGAAGAGACTGCCACTATTTTATCTGTAGAACTAATATCTTTCTTAGGTGGTTATTTACCTCTCATCATGAGATTGAAGTCAACTGATAGTGGTGTCATTGATTTAACTGAATGGAGCCACCCTAGTTTAATCGATATTAGTGGATTTGCTAATCCAACCAATAATGTTATTGCAGGAATAGTACGTAGAGTATGGTTCGATCCAGTTACTCCCACAACCACTTATTTAGATATCTTTAATCCACTGGCTGTAACCGAAGCGGCTGGGCCAACAGTAACTATAGTACAATCATTTGCTCAAGTGCCTGGCTTTAATTTATTTCATCCTAAGACTGCTACTCGTATAACTGTACGTAATGGAGATGCAACCCAAACTGCGGATGGAAATCTTGAAGCCAGTAGAATATTTGAAACTATTCGGACTAACACACCACTTGTACCATTTAGGCATACGGCATATGTGTCTTTTGATAATTTGAACTTAGAAAGATTTAATAATAGAGTTCCCCGTCTTGAGTTTCTGGTAGAGAAAGCCACTACTCAAACTCTTGGAGATGTAATCAATACTTTATTACAAAGGGGTGGAATACCTTCTGCTAATATAGATGTATTGGATATCCAAGACACTAATGTCCAAGGATATACCATATATGGCCCAGTGGCCATGATAAATGCTATTCAAACATTAGTACAGGCATTCAATCTCATAGTATTTGAAGTTGATGGTAAGATAACTTTCAAACACCGTGAGAATTCCACTGTTATTCCTATTAATGCATCAAGTTTAGCTGCTCATGAAACTGATAGTGATGCCCCTAGGACATTAGATATTACAGATGTAGCTAGTTTTAATTTACCTAAGACTATTGATGTTAATTACTTTGATATAGGTAATGATTTTCAAAAAGCTAATCAACAACAAAGAAGAGTGAATGCCACAGTAGATACAGGACAGTCTATTGATTTTCCAATAACTATGACATCCGCTAAGGCGGCTGAAATAGCCCAACGTTTTCTTTGGGGAGCATGGACTAATAGACAATCAGTAGCTTTTACTTTACCCCCTAGTTTCTTACAGTTAAATGAGTTAGAAACTGTTACAGTAACAGTAGATGGACATAAGTTTAGAATAATAATTATTAACATAGCACGAGGTAATAACTATAAACTTGAATGCCTTGGGCATATAGAGTCTATTGAAGCATTGAATTTTGATGATTTAACGGATGATAGCCCCGATATTGGGGATTCAGTAGATTCACAACCATCTGGTGATTCACTTATAGCTTTGGGGTTTATAGATATTGCCCCATTCTCTAATGCTCATGTTAATACTTCAGGAGCTTATTTTGCATTAGCAGATTATGATAGAGATGGTGGTTGGCAAGGAGCACAACTATATATTGGGACCACTGATGTAACTGATAGTGGGTTATCCTTGGCGTTGGATGTTCCTAATGAATCTATAATGGGCTATGCCACTACTGTATTGGCGGATGGGGATACCGAAACTACAGACATTGTAAATGAAGTAACAGTAGAATTATTCAATGGTACATTGACTAGTAAGACAGAACTACAAATATTTGAGGGTCAGAATATAGCATTACTTGGGGACGAAGTTATTGGATTTCAAACTGCTACTCTTAATGCAAATGGTTCTTATACTCTCTCCAATTTACTTAGGGGCCTTAGAGGAACTCAAATTAAGACAACTACTCATGCTGTTAATGACCGCTTCATTCCTCTTATCACTGGAAATCTTGCTTTCTATGGAATAAGTTCCGCCCAATTAAATGAAGATTTTGGGATGAAGGCTATTAGCACAAGAGCAGATTTAGCAGATGTACCTTTACACACTCATACATATGTAGGTGGGACAGTTACACCCTTCGCACCTGCACAAGTAGAAGGTGTAAGGGATGGATCAGATGACATAACTGTAACATGGGAAAGAGTTACTACCACTAGATGGAATCAATTTGGATCACAACCTTTCCCTGCTAATGAATTTGGGGATGAATTGTACACAATAGAATGGCGAACTAGTGCGGATGTTTTAAAAAGAACAGATACAGATATTGTTGGACCTGCTAGAACAATTACGTACACATCAGGTGATCAAACTACTGATGGATTTAGTGTACCAGAAGATACCAAAATTCAAGTGTTTCATCAAGGAACCTTAGTTGTTAAAGGACCTGGTAGTACTTCTATTACAGTAACCTAACAACGAAAGGAGTACATTATATAAATGGTGCGTCGTATTTATTCGTTTATTTAGTAAGGATTTGTTTAAGGATTTAGTACTATGGGTGTTAAATTAGCAAAGAAATTCCCTGTTAATTCTGGTGTGGGTCTCACTAATGTTACTGGCACTGCAACAATTGTATCTGAAAAGCCTAGGGATGGCTTGGATGATATTATCTTTGCTAGTATCGTTGATGACGACCTTACTGCCCCTCCCACTAGTCCAACTACTGGTGACAAGTATATACCCGCTGCTACAGCCACTGGGGATTGGACAGGTAAAGAAGGGCAGATAGCGATCTTTGAAGGGCTCTGGGTCTTCCTTGCTCCTGCTGTTAGTATGAAGATTTGGCTTGAGGATGAGAGTATATTTAAAGAGTATGATGGAACTGCTTGGGTGTTTGAACTTCCAGCTTCAAGAAATGTAATTACTAAAACGGCTGCCTATGCAGTATTAGCTGCTGAAACTGGAGCAGTATTTAGTACGGTAGGGGCAGGTGGAGCTGTAATATTTAGTCTACCAGCCGCTGTTCCTGGATTAGAATACCACTTTTATGTAGGAGCTGTACAACTTTTACGTATTAAACCAGTAGCAGGAGAATTTATGTCTGTAGCTGCTTCTGGTGTTCCTGGCACTGTTAGTCAATTACTTCAAGCTGATTTACCAGGAGAGGTCGCACACATAATATGTGTAGAAGCTACTATATGGTCTAATTATACTGTAATAGGTACTTGGTCAATCGCAGCAGAGTAAAAAAATTTGACACACATTAGTATTAAGGGGGCTCCTCTATCTTTCTCGTGGCTAAGGTAGAGGGGCCTTCCTTTTTCTATAGAAAGATAATAACTAATGGCGACTACAGGAAGATTAATAAATATTGAGATGGAAGTTGGACAATCAGGTGGAGAAAATCTTTTTAATGCTGCACTACGTAATTTAGATATAGCAGTATTCCCTGCTGTAATAGATAGGGATTTACTCGACCCTCCTGGTAGTGAAACAGGGGGGGAGGTATATATTCCTAAAGCTACAGCTATTAATGCATGGACTGGTGAAGAAGATAGTATAGCATACTATGATAATGGCTATAAATTTATACAACCTATTGAAGGTATGGTGGTTTATGTAACTGATGAGAATGCTTTTATAGAATTTGATGGTACAAATTGGGTATTCCATCGTACATCACATTTAAATATTGAACATAAGACAGGGGCATATACAGTTTTAACGTCCGATAGTGGGAAAGTATTCACTAATTTAGGTGCCGGTAGTCAAGTGACATTCTCTTTACCACTGGCTACTGTTGGGCTGCATTATACATTTAAGGTAATGGTGGCACAAGAAATTAGATTAGATCCACAGACAGGAGAACAAATGACTGATCCTGCTGATGGTATTCTTGCCTCTGCTGGGGAGTATATTACAGCAAATGCTTTGACTGAGTTCATACATATAGCTTGTTTTACTGCAACAGAATGGGATGTCCTAGAAGTCAGTGGAACATGGACTGAAGAAACTCCATAAAAAATTTGACTGTATTTCTCTTTACATAAAAGGAATAGTAATGGAAGCATCTTTTAGTATAATAGATCTTATAATAATGTGTTTCACTTCAGTAGTAAGTTGGGAATTATTAAAATATATTAGGGGCCATGTTAAATGGGTCAAATAAATGGTTCCCCTGTTAAATAGAGCCTAGTTCAAGACACCACATGTCGTAATACCCCTCTTCCAGGGGTGGGGCGAGATGAGGAGGAGCAACTCCCTCAGACCCTCTGTACTGCTCTCAGAGAGCTTTTCAGCCCGATACCATACTATCCTATTATGGGGCTGACGAACCGCTGTAGAGGGCTAGGATGGGCTTGTAAGGGTTATCGGACCAAATGGGCTGTAAGTCCTTGTCAATACTGGACTTAGGTGTTCAGAAAAATCCGATCAGAGGGCTTGACATGACTACGGGGATCTGGTACAATACGGGACTGAAGCTGGAAAAATAATATATAGAAAAAGGAATTTTGCTCATGTCAGATTTAACTTTCTCAAATAAAAATGTAGAGCAAGCATTTCAAGAAATTCTTTTTGAAATTAATAAGCGAGAAGCTATTGATAAACATTTAGACGAAATAGATCTTCGTCGGGCATTCGTTGCTGGAGAAAGATGTATGCTTAATTCACTCTATATTGCAATGGATATAGATAGGCCAAGCATAAAAGCTGCTAAACAAGTAGCTTCAAGTGCTGCTAGGAGAATAGCTGGTGAATAAAGTTTTATTAGTTTGGGATTGTGATTCTTCTTTAAAAATCTATCAATTTAATGTTGAAAATGAAATATTTGAAAAGTTGAAAAAATGCCATGAAAGATATGTCAATATAAATGAAAATGAGGAATTATTATGGCTTTGCGAATGGTTAATGGGCAGAGATGCTGATATTGTATTTGATAATATAAAAAGAGAGGGTCTTGGTATTGCAATTGTAATGGAATCTACACTTATAGTATGTGGGTTTGCTAAATAACAATACTTATGTCCTAATAGAGACGTCAGAATGGAGGTGGATTATGTGAATACAACAACCGGCTCTAGCCGGTAAACTATACCCTTTACTTGTTCTATGGGTATAGTTAAGTAAGCTACACAAAGGCCGGGTTAATTCCTAACTAGTCGAGTGATTCATAATTGGCCCGGTCTTTATGCCCGTCTACCCCAATGGCAGAGGGATTGGACTTAAAATCCATTCAGTCTCGGTTCGAATCCGAGGATGGGCAATGTTTGTAATAGTAGTAAACCCATAGAAAAAGGAGTAGTAAAATGCTAGTGGTTCAATGTGATAATTGTCATAAGACTGTAAAAGAAAACTCGGAAATGTGTATTGGTAGTTTTCAATTTGCTTTAATGAAGGATGGGAAAATTAGGAAAATAAGGGAGAAAGAACCATATATAGTTCAAGGGCATTATTGTAGTACTAAGTGTTTTTCAGAATCTTTTAATAAGACAAAGAAATAGAAAGGAGTAGTAGATGTTAGAATCACATAAAAGAATAGTGTCTTTTCTTGGTGAATATGGTCTTTCAGCTAAAGGAATTCAATGGAATTTAGCTCAATATTGGGGGGTACATGTCTCTACTAGTTGTATATACTATTGGTTGAAGAGAGGGGGAGTTTGTCTACGAGATTATAGAAATGGGCAAACTCCTGAAGCTGGTGGTATTGTAGATGAAGCTTTAGCTTTTTAGACTATAGTAAAGGAATAATACAAAAGAGAGATAATTAATGTCTAAAATTATTATAGATTATAGAATAAGTGGTACGATGGAAGTAGAAATTGATAAAGAAAGATTGGAAAGATTAGAATATTCTATGAAAAACATGAAAAATTATCGTCAATGTATTCATGTTCAAGATGAATTTGTAGAAAAAATTGAAAAACATATTGAGGAAGGAAGAAGTAATAGAGAAGTATTAGACTTTGGTATAGAAGTTGATTAAAGGTAATTTTAGTGGGCCCATAGCTCAGTTGGTTAGAGCAAAGAACTCATAATTCTTAGGTCGTAGGTTCGAGTCCTACTGGGCCCAATAAAGTATAGAAGTCTACTGAAATGGAAGAGTTATAGTGACTACAAAAATAATTGAGATACCACAAGATTTATATTATTGTATTGTCAATGATCTTAACATGATGTTACACACAATAGACCCGTTATTAATTAGGAAATTTGTGTTAAACTTCCAAAAACGAATAGAAATGATATGTATAATTATGAATTTTGATAAAAGTGAAGTTGAAGGTATGATAAGGTTTTTTATTAAGTATTCAGATCTTTCCGATTCTATTGTGTTAGTGGATGATAAAAATGATTAGTGCTATAGATCAAATTAATCAAATTGTGACTAAAACTGTTTTAAAACCTCTTTCAGAAGCTACGAAGAATCTGTTAAGTCCAATTAGAATTGATAAAGATGAGTACCTAGAGATAGATTTAGATAAACATGGTAGAAAATTCATTACACAAGCCACTAAACTCCAGCCATATAGTTTTGATGAAGGTGGTCATTATTACACTATAAATGGTGAAAAGCACTATAAGAACGGCTCAATTTCAAATGCTGTAGCCTTTGGGTGGCAACGGCGTATTCCTGAGCGTAAAGAATTGGGAAGAGGGAAATGGTCATTTGCCTGTACTGATTTTACTGTTTTAACATTACATCATATTTGGCCTAAAGAAAAATTAATCTTTCAATCAGAAGAAGCGAAGTTAATGTATCGTTATCTTCTGACAAGATTTTTTTCTCAAGCACGTAATGCAATAATGGGGGCTAAATTTAAAGAAGATGGAATTGTGCCCAAAATGCCGGATGATTTTATTGACCACCCAAAACTTCCACTAGCAGATTACCAAAAAGTTGCCCTATTGTCTTGTCTTGGGCAAGAATCTTATGGTTTATTTATGGAGCAAGGGACAGGTAAAACACCCATAGTAATTAATAGAATTTGTTTAGAGGGTGTAAGAAAACGACGAGATGAGGGCAAATTATTTAGGGCATTAATAATTTGCCCCAGCCAAGTACGTCTTAATTGGAAAAGTGAATTCTCTCGTTTCGCACTTTGCCCAGGAAAATTAGGTGTATTACGTGGGGACTTAATTAAAAGGACTAGGACTTTACTAGACGTTGTGAGGGATAATTCTAAACATAATTGGGCCGTTGCAATTATAAGTGTGGATAGCGTACCCAATACTTTTAGCCCCTTATCTGTTCCGCAGTGGGATTTGATTGTTGTGGATGAATCCCATTATATTAAAAGTCATAAAACTGCTAGAACAAAGTATTGCCTCAAGTTTAACGATATGAAATATAAGCAAAGAATGATCTTGACTGGAACCCCTATTGCTAATTCATTTTTTGATTTATTTACTCAATTAGAATTTCTTGGTGAGGGTCTTTCTGGTTTCACTTCTTTTGGGCAATTCGCAGGTTTTCATGGTGTATTTGATTCAAAGTCTCATGCTAATCCAATTGAACGATTAATTGCTATGCGTGGATTACCCTTACTTCAGGAGAGATTGGTTAGGCTATCATTTCTCATAACTAAAAAAGATGCTAATCTGAAGTTACCAGAAAAGTTATATGATATCTGTGAAGTAGAGATGACAACCCCACAATCAAAAATGTATGAGAAATTGCGTAAAGAGTTGGTCGTTGAAATTGAGCAGATTTTGTCAACCCCAACTACTATGGATAAAACTGTAACTTGCAATCATATTTTAACGAGACTATTACGCTTGGCTCAAGTAACTTCTGGCCATATTAAATGGGATGATGGTAAAGTTGAACAAATTCCTGGAGGTAATCCTAAAGTAAAAGAATTAATTAGAATTTTGAGAGAACACTTTAGGTCAGATCCACTTGGAAAAGCAATTGTGTGGTGCACATTTATAGAAGATATGAAAGTTATATCACAATCCTTAAAGTATTGTGGAATTAAACACACTGGATACCACACTGTTATTGACCCAAAATATAAATACAGAGATAGTTTTGAAGCTCAAAGAGCTTTTAACTGTGACTCCGATGCCAAAGTATTCCTTGCCAATCCTGCATCGGCTGGAGAAGGTCTGAATATTGTTGGGTATGACACAGCAAAAGAGTCCAGTTCTAAAACTTATACGAGTTTAGTAGTTTATTTCTCTTCTAACTGGTCAATGATTCAACGAGCACAATCGGAAGATCGTGCCCATCGTCGAGGCACAAGACGTAACGTCCGTATTACTGATTTAGTTGTTCCAGGTACTATTGATGAGGATATTAGAGCGAAGGTAATGGAGAAAAGACAAACAGCTAACCTTATTCAAGATGTAAAGGACATCCTTAAATCTTTGAAAAGGTGAAAGAATGACAGAAAAAGAACAAATAGAGAATATACGTAAATTAGTGAAAAATGTCATAAGAAATTTCAAAGAGGAAAATAATGTTGGAACTAAAATTGGTATTGCAAAGTGCATCTTAATAGAAATAGATATACAATTACAACATCTTAATCTTATATTAGGAACATTGAAAGAATATTTAAACAAGTACGAGGATCATTAAATGCCTAGAGTAATATTGTTAGAGCCCTCTTCACTCGATGTAAGTGCAGCAGAAGAATTTGGAGAGATAGTGTATATTTCCAGAAATCGTTTTAGTTTCGACATAGATACTATCATTATCAAGACATCAGATTATTTGACAAAAATAGAGTATGTACCACTGGAAGATTGTATATGTTTGACAGGTCATTCCCAAAAATTAGCAATTTTTGTGGCAACAGTCGCAAGTTTGTATAGTGAGTTTGGGTTACTGATGTTTGATTCACAAAAGACTAGGTATAAGAAAAGGATTTTTAGAAATGTCCCAAGTGACAGTTAATAGATGTATTACAGTAGAAAATACGTTACATGCTTTAGATAAATTGAAACAACAACATTCCAAATCCTTGGATTTTTTACGTGAATTGGCAGTAGTCATTAAATCTGAAGAGTTGATGTTAGAAGAAAGTGTGGATATCGGTTTTCTTCTCCGAGAGTGTGAAGTTCAATTGGATGAAATGAGGAAAGATTTTAAAGCTCATAAAGAAGCCATTGGTAAACAGACATGTTTTCGTTTGGCTCTACAAGATAGGGATAAATGTAAGGGGAAATTGGCAACAGGGTCAGTAAAGACCACACATTTTTCAAGATTACCACATCCTGAAAGAGAGCCTGAGAAATTTGCAAAGCTGGCTAAGTTCTTTGGAATGAACATAGATAAATGTACCATAGGGTCAGTAAGGTTCCATTGGCCTACCGTAAAGAAATATGTCACTAATTGCATGCAAGAAGGGAGAGAGTTGCCTCCTGAGTTGAGTGATGTGGATGTCGAACTAGAAATGACCTATAGAAGGAGAATCTAAAATGAGTAAAACTATAAAGGATGTTCTTACAGAAAATTTAGTACCAACAATGAATCAAATTGGAAAAGCTGAGGTGGAATGTACACAATGTAAAGAGAAGTTAGATGTGTTTACTATGCAATGTGGTCCTGATGGACCTCTTTGTCATGATTGTGTGGATTGGAACAATTATAGAAAAGAAGGTGTGATGAAAGCCAAAAAGAAGGAGAATCTAAAATGACTCTTACTAATAGTGAGGAATTTAATGAATGGTGGGAAAGAGAGTCTTGTGGAAATATATCATTACTTGATATATTTAAAGCTGGTTGGGCAGTAGGGTATAGAAGGTCACAATCTTCAAGTATGTTAAGAGAGGAGTTAATTCTCGATGAATTTAGGAAATGTATGGATGACGTTAATGAAGTAGATAAAATTGTTGTTAAAGCCCTAACAGAAGGAAGAATAACTAATGACTGATCGAACAGAGTTGTCAAAGGACGTAGAAAATTTGGATGTTGATTATTTGGCTGAATTTGCTGAGGAAGATAAGTCCCTTGAAGGACTTGAAGAATACTTTATTCCACCTACCCTTAAAAAGTTGGAAGCTAATAGTAAACCAATAGAGGTTGTGGAGGAATTCGGGGCAGGATCAATGATCCTTAGTCCACAAAATGATTGTGTTTGGAAGAAAGGTGATCCTCCATTTAAGTTCGTCCCCATTCTTTTTGTACCCATCTTTAGGAAGTGGCTCAATTTCGATGATCCAGAAGGGCCTAATGTTGTTGAAACTTCATTTGATTCAATGTCTGATTTAGCCAAGGTGGCAAGAAATCCTGAAAGAAGGAATGCGGAAAAGTATGGGAATGATAACTATACTTATCAATGTATCGAACATCTAACTTTTGGAGGTGTTTTATATGACGGAAAATTTGCTGGTACACAGTGTGTTCTATCATTTGAAAGAAGTGGCCATTTCAAAGGTAAGAGTTTTCTTACAGCAATTCAATCTAGGCGTTGTATGGTCAAGGGGGAATTCATTAACCAACCTCTATGGTCTCAGGTTTGGGGTATCGAGTCAATTCCTCAGACGAATAAACGTGGAAATCGTTGGTTTGGAATTAATTTTAGGGTAGGTACACCATCAGTTATTGAGCAAAAGTTTGTCGAGCCTTTCAAGAAAATGCATGTAGATTGGAAAGAAATGCAAAATAACAAACGTATCATTTTTGATGATGAGTCTACTGCTAATGATGTTAATGTTTCGACTCCAGTTGATGCAGACTTTGCATGAAAATTAAATTAAGAGGATCCTTTGAAGATAAGGGAGGAGTTCCTAAAGAATTCTCCCTCGAAAGTGAACAAGGGATGACCTTAGAAATCTCTAGTGGCAGTGGTGAAGTGTGTAAAATTGAATGTAGTTGTATGCACGGCACCATTGCCACTAGAGTTAATATTTGGGGTGACCTATCAGTAGAATTAGATTATAATGATGTGAAATTGAATGGATACCATGTCGTGGTCAAGAGGGTCTAAAATGAGTCAAATTAAGGTAAATCCAATTAGTCTTGATAATGCTTTACATACATGTGTTAGCTGTATTACAGAAATGTTAGATAAAACTCCTACTACTACAGATTGGATAAACTTAAGAGCCGCTAGAAATATTGGTTATGAGGCTTTAGAACAATACCGTGAGATGAAAGAAAAGGAAAGTGCTTAGAATCGAATAACGGATTATTGATTAATGGCGGAAAAGGGATATCGTCAGACAATACTATCACGTATAAATGCCTTAGCGGAACTGGAAAGAGCTGGTTGGTCGTATGAACCAAAAGGAAATGATGAGGTACTCATAAGATGTCCGTTCCCTGGGCATTCAGATGCTAATCCATCAGCTAGTTTAAATATCAATAAGAATTTGTGGAAGTGCTATACCGCAGGTTGTCAGGGTAAGGGAGATATTCTATACTTACTTGCATTAATTCAAAAAGTTGATCGTAAGACAATATTAGCAGATTTATCTACGAGATATGATCTTGAAGTAGTTAAAGTAATTAATCCAGAGATTATTGAGAAATACCACCAAGCTATTTGGAAAGCTGGGCCCCATCTTCAAGAATTAGATAAGAGAGCTATTGGGCCAGACCTTATTCGTAAAGCCCGACTTGGGTATAACCAAGGTCGAATTACGATTCCTATTTTTAATGAAGTGGGGCAAGTTGTCAATCTGCGGAGATATCAACCTGGGGCCAGTAAATCAAAATACACCCATACCCGTGGGTACAAAACTACAACATTATATCTACTGGATCAGTTAAAATATGACACTATATGGATTTGTGGTGGAGAATTAAAGGCCCTAGCTATTAGTCCCCTACTAAATAAAATGGATATGGGGGCGACGGCTGTTACAGGGGGAGAAGGTACTTGGAATAAAGAATTAACTAAGAAGATAAAAAATAAGACTGTCTATATTGCAATGGATATAGATAGGCCAGGGATAAAAGCTGCCAAACAAGTAGCATCACAAATAAAAGGATCTGTTAAAAATGTACTAATAATCAAGTTACCACTTGATGTGGATAAATTCCCCAAAGGTGATATCAATGATTGGTTAATTACACATAAACCTACTCAAGATGATGTAAGGAAAGTCCTTAACGAAGCTAAACCGTTTGATTTTAAATATGGAGATTTTCCAGAGGATACTAATGGAGACCTACCATTAGAAATTGACTTAAGTGGGGCTGTTCACCCTGATAATGTTGGGAAATCATTAAAATTAGAGGGTATTATAAGTGGCATTGATGTTATTCCATTCATGATACCAAAAGAAGTTATTATTTACTGTGACCAAGATCAACCTAATTGTCATTCGTGCCCTGTTTCATCGTATCAATTTTCTGATGAAGGAATCAAGTTAACAATAAAGGACGATTGTTATGGCATCTTAGATATATTCACAAGTCCAAAGGAGAAACAACGTGATCCTATTAAGAATGCACTAGGTATACCATATTGTAAAACAATGTTATACAAAGTTAATTCTTATTATAGTGTGTACGAAGTTCGTTTAACCCCACAATTAAACTTGCGTAATGAGAATACAGCAGATTATAGAGTTCAACCAGGGTATATAGTTACTACAAAAGATGTAGAACTAAATACTCCATACTCATTAGTTGGTAGACTTTATCCTGATCCTAAAACACAACAAGCACAGTTGGTTATAAATAAGATAGTACCAACAAATGATAGTTTGAATTCATGTAATATTACAAAAAATGAATTAGAGCAATTAAAAATCTTCCGGCCACAGGAATGGTCTTCAGAATCTATGAAAGAACAATTAGATACTCTTTATTCTGACCTAGAAGCTAATGTAACAAGAATTTATCAACGTAGGGAATTACATTTGGCGTTGGATCTTACTTGGTTATCCTCATTGTATTTTAATTTCGACGGTAGACAACAGAATGGTTGGGTTAACCTACTTATTATAGGTGATTCGGCACAAGGTAAGACCGAAACATCGTTACGACTCATGGAGCACTACGGACTAGGCATACGTCATGACTGCAAAAATGCGTCTGTGGCAGGTCTCCTAGGGGGTGTACAGCAGATGGGGCAGAAGCGTTTTATATCATGGGGGATAATCCCTTCAAATGATAGGAAGTTGGTAACTTTGGAGGAGATTAAAGGAGCAACCAAAGAAGTACTCTCGCAATTAACAGATATGAGATCTAGTGGTATGGCGGAAATTACCAAAATCGAAAGAAGAAAAGCCCATGCCCGTACTAGGTTAATTATGATCTCCAATCCTCGTAGTGATAGACCAATAGCATCTTATAACTTTGGTTTGGATGTAATTAAGGAACTAGTGGGTGCACCAGAGGATATTCGTAGGTATGATTTAGCTATTATATTATCTAATAAGGATATTTCTTCAGAAGAATTGAATAGATTAACATCTCATAGACCAGTAGTAGACCACAAATTTACTCCTAATATTTGCAAGTTAATTATATTGTGGGCATGGACTAGAAAAGAAGAGCAGATTAAATTTGAGAGTGGAGCAATAGAACAATGTCTAGAGTCAGCCATTAAATTATGTGATCTTTTTTCAGAAGAAATACCACTAGTTGATAGAGCAACTGTAAGATTTAAAATTGCAAGGTTGTCTGTAGCTTTAGCAGCTAGAACTTTTAGTAGTGATGAGTCATTGGAAACAATTGTTGTTAGGAAATGTCATGTAGAGTACGTTGTGGACTTTCTGACCAAGGTATATAGTAGTAATAGCTTTGGTTATGACAATTATACTAAAGCCATAGAATTTCAAAATGAAGTAGTTGATCCTAAAGAAATTACTAAGAGAATAATAGAAACATTACATCCTTCTGATCTAATTGATCAATTACTGAATAACAATAGTCTGTCTACCATAGATTTCTCAGACTGGACAGAATTAGATAGGGATGGGACCAGGGGATTTATATCTTTCCTTGTGAGAAAACATGCCATAAAGAGAGATAAGTTGGGTTATAATAAAACCATAGGATTTATAGAATTATTACGGAAAATTAAAGTAGAAAAGAAAGATATATTAGAAAATCAAATAAGGATACAATTTTGATGAAGAACCCTAAAAGAAGAAATTTATGTTTATCAGCTCACATATATAATTGTATCTGCAAAAAAATAGCTTATTCTATGCCTAAAAGGACAATATATTGGTGTATAATTAGGGCATTAGCTACTGTTAAATCAGTGAATAAAAGTAAACTTTATCATTATCATGAGGAAAATATATTAGTAATGGATATGATAGAGGAATGGGAAAGATATAGAGTCGGGGAATTAAAATTATGGTGAATATAAAGAAAATATTTCGTAAGGATACAATTTTGATGTCTAAACAAGATATAGTTAAGAATGTATTTCGACGAATGGCTGAGCATACTCAACCTGTATGTGAATCTGGTTGTAGGGTTCCACAGTCATGTTGTTCACCAGAGTATTGTCTAATGGCAATTGAGATCGCATCAGAAAATTGGGGTATTGATTTGGAGCCTTTGCGAACCGATCATCCTACATTACCGTTTATGGGGTCGAAAGGATGTGTGATAGAACCACATTTTAGACCGGATTGCACTTTGCATGTTTGTTGTATTAACTCTATGGCTCTACGGCCAGGATATCCGAAGTGGACAAAGAAATATTTTAAATTGTGGGATGAGATAAATGAATTAATGGAGTAAAATTATGATAGTGAAAATGGAATGTACTAACTGCTCAATTGTATTGAACATAGATTTTACTATGTATTTACGAACTGTAAATAAAAAACCATATAAACGATTTATTGGTACTTGTGATGTATGTAAACAAGAGAATATTTGGGAAGAAAGAATCTTTTCTTATTGTGAAGAAGAAGAATAATTATGATAGAATGGAGTAGTGAATTAGATTCATTTATGTGTACAATTTGTGGAGAAAGTACGAGTAGTCCTTACTGGTGTGATGAGTCGAAGAAGGGAATGATAATAAACGAGTTAGTACATAAGATTATGGAATTTCAAAAAGATAAAGGCTTTCCTACATCAGTAAATTTAGATGACTACCAATATTTAATGTTCAGAAACACTTTGTTACTAGAAGAAGTATCAGAGTTATTTACGGCCATTACTAATCAGGACTTAGTGGAGATAGCCGATGGTTTTGCTGATATTATTTATATAGTCATTGGTACTTGTGGGATATTGGGTATACCAATAGAAAAAGTGTTGGAAGAAGTACACAGATCCAATATGACTAAGGATCTGGGGGCAGTTAAGGGTGAAAAGTATGAGAAACCTAGAATAAAGGAAATATTAGATGTCTAATATTGTATTAGTACAACCAGTATTTGAATCTTTAACTGAATTATGGTATAAAGCTTTAAGTACTATTGTTATAGCTGGCGATGAAATAAAATCTCGTGATGGGAAATGTAAAGAAATATTAGGAAATCAATTTATATTAACTAATGTGTATAGAAATTTTATTACTGATCCAATAAGAAAAATGTCCCCATTTTATGCCGCGGCTGAGTTACTTTGGTATTTGAGTGGACACGATAAAATAGAAATGATAAGTTACTATGCCCCTCAATATAAAAGATTTTCGGATGATGGAATAAAAACGTGGGGTGCTTATGGTAAAAGGTGGCAAAGGTACAATCAACTAGATAATTTAATTGACTTACTACGGAGACACCCAGATACTCGACAAGCTATTATGACTTGTTGGAATACAATGGATTTGGGATATGCTCATGAGAAAAAAGATATACCATGTACTATATCATTACAATTCCTTATAAGAAATAGTACCCTATACTGTATTTGTACCATGAGATCTAACGACATTTGGCTTGGTTTGCCATATGACATATGGTCGTTCACTTGCTTACAAATCTTGATAGCTGAAGAGTTGGGCCTTAAAGTTGGTACATATACTCACCAACCTGGGTCATTACATTTATATGAGAGGAATTATAAGAAGGCTGGTGAAATATTGAAAAATCAGGAAGAAGATACCATTGAGTTTGATTGGAAGAATTTAAGGACTTGGTCCCTTGAAAAACAAATAGAACAGGCATTGTGGGAAGAAAATGAGGGTAGGAATGGAAAAAAATGGAAACCAGATAGGCATTTCAAACATACTTTACTGGGACAATTAAGTATCTGGTGTGGGTTTAAAACATGGGGCATTGAATATTGTTGGCCTGGATTTGTAGACAATGATGCTATGCGTGAGTATATTACAAATGTTATACTAAAGAAATAGGAAACGTATAATGCTCATTTTGGACGGGACAGATAATGTAGGTAAGACTACACTCTGCAATAAATTAGCTGTATTAGCTAATGAAATGAAACCTTTTAACGAAGTCAAATTTAAAGTTAATCACATGACCAGACCGGATGAGGATTTTAATTTCTTTACTGACTACAAGACCTTGATGGGTCAGTATATCATACAAGATCGTTTCCATTTTGGGGCCATTGCTTATCACAACCTTTGTCCTTATAACCAAGATCAGTTGAAATTCATAGAATCTTGGCTTTATAGATTAGGAAGTATGATTATAATTGTTCATCCCACTAGTCAATTCTATTATAAAACACGATTGAATGTTTCTAGGCGTAAAGAAATGTTCGATGTCGAAACAATAATAAGAGCTTACCATAGATATGATGATATTGTACTAGAGTGTTTAGAGAGTGGTATGAGGACCAGTTTTGATGAAGTAATTTATGTTGATTTAAATGTGGATGGTGACATAGTTTCGACTGCTGACGAACCTCATCTTAAAGCTATTCTAGAAGTGTGGTTTGATCGGATAAGAATAGCTAATGAATTGTTTGAGTGGGGTAGGAAACAAGGAGTTAATATGTAATGAGTATCTCGTATAGCGACAGAGCTCGTTGTATCCTTAAGCATTGCCAAAACCTTCACGAAGAGCCGAAATTATGTAAACGTAAGTTTGTGCGTTCAACGATTCTTAGTACCCATACAAGTGGGGTGACCAGAATATTTAGTAGAACAAATGGCCCAATTAAAGATTTCTTTGAGTGTTCTGGAGAACTAGCATCATGCGGATGTATGCATTCTGAGCAAAAAGTGATTATGGATCTCGTTGGATCCATACACAACCCTGTATTTCAGTATCTGATGATTATTAGTTATTCACCATGCACCCAGTGCTCGAATATAATCATAGCTAGTAACATGATTGATTGCATAGTCTATGATAAGATTACTCAACATGATTTACGTGGAGAAGATAGATTATATCAAGTAATGCCGGTGATAACAGTTAGAAAATTAGAGGAGATTGCTGCTGGTGGTCATAGGGGTGAGTTATGCTTTATAAAAAGATGGAGTAGCTAATGAACAATTTAGATTGGTTAATATTAATATTCTGTTTTGGATATTCTGTCCTAACTCTCTTAGAGTTTCCCTCTAAGAGAAGGAAAAAGAAGGATGAATGACACGTTTTCACATCGGAGGTATCATGATTAAAGAAATGGCAATTGAACTTCTTTGGTTTTCTTTACTTCTTGCTGGCATTACGATGTCTCTCTCTTTATTTTTTGGTTTATTTAAATGTCTTTATGTATTCATAAAGACATTTACAAAGACATACAATAAAGATGATAAACCTAAACAGTAAATTCAGGATTGTAGAAACAGAGGGTGAGTTACCAGATTTCAATGGCAGTAAAGATCTATTCTTGGATTTTGAAACAAAAAATAATACAGAGAACTTAGATGATGGTGAGTTTAATAGATACTCTGGATTGTACCCATTCCGTGGTGATAAGATTGGGAGTTTAGCAGTAACAGCAGATGATTGTGAGGAAGTATACTATGTCCCAATGAGGCATACCAGTGGCAATAACATAGATATTAAGGTATGCATTAGATGGTTAAAGGATCACCTAAGTTCATGTACGAACTGGGTTAATCATAATGTGAAGTTTGATGCACTGTTTGCTCATTGTGAGGGTATTGAAATAAGATGTAACTTAATTGATACTCTCACTTTATCTAAAATTCACGACTCAGATAGAGCTAGTCATGGCCTTAAAGAATTATGTAGAGATTGGCTTCGTATGCCAATGGATGAAGAAACAATTATTAAAAGTTATCTGAAAAGCATGCGCACTAGGGACTATATGAGAGTTCCTATTGATATTATGGGAAAGTATGCATGCATGGATGCCTTTGGAAATAGGGTCTTGTATAAATTTCTTGTGGCTTCACGACCAGAAGACTTAATTCCTATATGGGATATGGAAATTAAGCTAGCACCTGTCTTATTTGATATGGAGGTAGATGGGTTAAAGATAAATAAAGAAGTAATGAGTCGTGAAATGTTTAACTCCATGCAAGCTATGGAAAAGTATCAGGAGGTGTTAGAAAATTTAACTAATAGAGCTTTCAAAGATTCCAATAAGTGGATCTCTGATGTTCTTTTGAATGAACTTGGTTTACCTATTCTCAAAACAATAAATGAAAAAGTATTAGGTGGTGGGAAGAAAGATACGGGTAGGGCAACATTTGATAAGGTTGCCTTACAGCTTTATAAAATTCACCCACAGGTTATTATGAATCCAAAAGCAGGTAAGGTAATAGATGCATTGATGGCGTATAGATTGGAAGAACAATTTATTGGGTTGTATTGTGTACCTTTTTCTTTATTAAAAGATAGTAATGATGTAATTCACCCAAGATATAACCCAGTGGTAAGAACAGGTAGAATGTCTTGCTCGAAGCCTAACATACAACAACAAAATAAGAGATCAAAACAACTGATTATGCCTCACCCTGGGTATGCATTTATATCCACTGACTATAGTCAAATTGAATTTAGGATTATTGTTCATTATATAAAAGATCAAGATGCCATTGATGCATATAATAGGGACCCAAATACTGATTTTCACAAATGGGTCATGGAATTAATTGGGACCACAAATAGGGGGGCAGCCAAAACTGTAAATTTTGGGGCATGTTTCGGTCAAGGGAAACTTGGAGTAACTACTCAACTGACTGGTAATCCTGATGTAGTTGCTAGCATTAATGAAGAATTGGGAGAATTGATTAAGATAGGTGAGATAGATCTTAAAGATAAAAGTCGTGAATTTGAATCACGATGTAGAAAAAGAGCGAATAATTTGTACAATACTTTTCACTCACGATTACCAGGAATTAAAGAAAAGGCCAATAGTGCAGCATCTACTTGTTCTCAGTTAGGGTATGTTAAAACCGCTTATGGTAGACGACGACATTTACCTAAAAGATGGCAATATAGAGCTTTTAATAGTGTAATTCAAGGGACAACAATGGATATTATTAAAGAAGCTATGATAAAACTATCCCCACGACACAATGAAATATCTAGAAAGTATGGCCTGAAAGTCTCTATTAATGTTCATGATGAAATAGTCTGTATGGCCCCAGAGGATGAGATGATGAACCCAGAATTACATAAACACATTACTGAAACACTAGAGCATCCTAGTAAATCTTTCAGTGTTCCTATTAGAACTAATCTAGGAGTATCGAAAAGAAGTTGGGCTGAGGCAGCCGGGGAGGATACTATTAGGGATGAGAGTGGTAAAATTATTGCGGGGAACTTGATATGAGAGAAATAGCAATTAATATTTGCTACGGTGGATTTGGGCTTTCAAGAAAAGCTATGGAATTTTTATGTGAACTAGGGGATAAGAAAGCAAAAGAAGTATTGAATCCCAGTTCACAATTGGGAGGACATGAAAGTTTTTTCTCTGATATTCATTACGAGAGAAGAGATTGTCCTTTATTAATACAAGCTATAAAAATATTAGGAGAAGAGGCTTATGGTAACTATTCTAAATTAAAGATTGTTGAAATTCCCGATGATGTTGAGTGGCAAATTGAAGAGTATGATGGAATGGAACATATTGCAGAAAAACATAGGATGTGGTCATAAGGAAATATAATGCCAAGAGAGAGGAGATCTAGGAGACGACGACCACTTGATGTTGAATGCGAGGATTGCAAGGAGAAACTTGAATTTATGGATGAAGCTAATGGTATAGCTATATGTCCTAAATGTTTTACTGTATATGATCTAAGGAAGTTTAAAAGGAGAGATGATGATAGAACCATTCAACGTAGTTAAAACTGCTATCAAAAACTTACAAGAGATTGATCTTCTTTTACTATCTAATATGGATAAGGGATCAGTCACAATAGAAGGAACAAAGTTAATTAGAATGAGGTATGAGATATCAGAAGCAATAAGAATATTAGAGGGTTTTGAGAAGAAGGAAAATAAAGATGAAAGTAATTTGGAAGTATGAGTTAAATGACGAACATATTTATGTACCACGTAATTCTAAAGTACTGTGTGTTAAATTACAACATGGTACACCATGTGTTTGGATTTTAGTAGAGGACTATGATGAAAACGTAAATTTATTACAATTTCAGGTTGTGGAGACAGGAGAAGAATTTGATATCACTGATAGAAAATATGTAGGAACTTATGAAGAAGGTCCATACATTTGGCACGTATTCGAGGTAATAAAATAATGGATTGGCAATTTATAATAGATAATTTACAATCAATTAGTATTATATTTCTATGGCTTAGTAATTACTGTATATGGAAGGTATTGGTGAATAAAGAAAGGAAAAAGCAATGACAAAGCCACACAATTTTCAATTAATTAAGGCCACTATTCTAAACTTAAGAGGAGAAGAACTTATTTTATTAACAAATATGGATAAAGGAAAAGTTATCCTAGAAGGGGAGTATTTAGTTGATCTTTTGTCTGGCCTAAAGGAGTCTATAAGAATGCTAGAGGACTTAGAAAGACAAGAAAAAATTTGACTGAAATTCTCTTTAAGGAAAGACATGTATGTCTTTGAGCAATAAAGATAAGGTTTTAATATCTTTTGCGTCTGGAATATTGAGGCATTTTAGTGGGGCTAGTGGGGCTAGTATACCAGGAGAGTATGTATTAAAACCTAATGGTGTGCAGATAATAATTAAAGCATACGATAAGAGTATATCGACTACTATCCCGTATAATGTTATAGTCAATATTACTCAAAATTTCGAATCATGGCAACGAATGAGATTCGAAATAATCCAAGAGTTAACTATAGCAATTAAGGAAGCTAAAAAATGATGAATGATTTTCAATATGGGCGTCTTTTCCTTATTCTATTGCTGTACGTGGATCGTATTAAACTTCTCTCGTTTCATCGGCGTATTATAACAGAACGACATGTCGATTGCCAGTGGGATTTTTGCATCATACGTTGTTTTTGGGAAATGTTTGTAAGTCCTTGTGAAATAAAGACTTACAACGAAAGTATACGTTCGGAACGTGTCGTTTGGTCATCATGATCTCATAATCGTTACAGACCACCCATTTTAACAACAAACGTAAACGTTTGTGTATACGTGAGTTACAACTTTTTTACGAAAATCAAGTCTAGTGGCATGAGGAGTGCATTCCTTTACTAACGTTCAACCGCACAACGCGGGACGACGGGAAAGGGAATCAGAACGATGTATGCTATTTTCCAATATTACCGACTTGTGACCTTAGAGAAAAATTACGAAGCAGCTACTGAGCTAGAGCTTAAATTGAAAGGGTCTGACATATTTGAAGTCAATTCCTTGGACGAACTAAGTACTGCAATGAATTGCAAGAGAGAGGAACATCGCAAAAGTATGAAGCTTAGATTTAAAGAACTAATGTTTAATTTGGCGAATGCTAGAGATTAGTGCGTGGCAGATTGGAGACGACGACGGCAAGGGGCTGGAGACCCTATTGTTCTGGTTTGAATCCAATCTGTCACGTATCTTGTCTCCGGGAAAAGGAATTAGAACGATGGCTAAACTATCAGCTAATGGAACGGAATTAGCACGTATCGACGACGACGGAATTGAGCGTGTCTGTCGTTACTCCGTACGATCCAACGGTTGGATTCTAGTAATGCACAAATGGCGGGAGTCGTCTCCCTGTCGTTGGAACATTAGTGCGTGGACACGATACGCTCGACACCTAAATGACTCAACCTGTATCAATTCGTGGACCGATCATATGATCAAAAAGAATGGCTTCAAAAGGGTAAACTAATGGCCAATAAAGAAACACAAGACCTGAATCTTGATATCGTGCTGGAATTCCTTATCACAAACAAAGTTGCTAACATTGCAATTGACTATGATAAGGAGCTAGTAGTCATCACTGAGCGTTTCGGATCAGAAACAACGTGGGAATTTGAGTTGGTAGAGGAATAAAAATGATGTATAATTCTACTGAGGAAATACAACAGCAAGTGATTCGATTTCAGTTTATCAAGGACGATCTACAAACTGCGTTAGCAGCATTGAATATCCTACACGGGCGTATTATGTTGGTTGATGATCTAACTTCAATTAGAGGGAGATTAAGTCATGAATGCTTCAAAGCATTCATGCTAGTACATAAAGCAGAGCAGAAACTCTAAGGGAAGAGATAAAATGAACTTTACATTGAATTGTCATGTTGAAGATAAGGATAGATTTAAGGTTAGATTCTACCCAACGTTTTTTACTATACGTTCTGTGGATATGAGCTTAATGTTTGATTATAATCAAGTTGATTGTCTCAATAGTTTAGCGTCCGCTGTTGAAGAAGTCCAACAGAAATTAAATAAGGAATAGGAAAATGATTGACATCATGTCAGAAATCTTGGGAGTGGAAGAAAGAATCGAAGTGCCTACGTTAATGGATGTAATGGAATTTTTGCGTAAACAATCTATGAGTCAGGAATTGTTCAACTGCATCCCCATAGGCACCGCTGCAATTGTATGTTTGGAATGCACTGTTGATGGATGGACGTTGCACGCATCGGTCGATGGGGATGATATCGACTGTAAAAATGATGCTACGTTCGTAGCATGGGGTGAAATCTACTTGGTTGATAGTAACGCAGACTTGAGAGCGTGTGCGCATCGTATGATCTCGTGCGTACGGGATGAAATGGAGAAAGAATATGAAAACTTTGCTGCTAACACTCACTGATTCTCAATATAAATTGATTATGATAATCAAGAAAGCTCAATTTGAAAGAAGTATTGAGGTACTAAAAGAGTGTGAAGATGATGAAATTAAAAGGATTAGGGGAATTAACAGGATTAGGGACGCAATAGATATATCCGGGGTTATTGTGAATACCTGCGAGGAATGGTTCGACGCAGTATATGATCCACATAGGAAAGAAGGAAAAAGACAAATAAGGGCTGAATTTCTTATGGCCCTATGAATTTTGGGGATTTTGACTTGACACGTTTGGGGGAATCTGATAGACTACTTGTTGTTCGGTCGATGGCGATCGGACGCTCAATGATACAGGGTCTGTTTAAAAGGACACATTGTATGGCAACCGAAGTGGCAGAACCGATGGCGGCTGAGCAAGTTGAGAGTGTTGATACCCCTGTTACTGAAAAGAGAGGGCGACGTAAGGCGGAAGATGATCCACGAGAAGTTTTTGTGGTGCCCGAAGAAATGAAGGACGACAAGGGGAAGATCAAGGTATGGAAGAATGATTGTGACTATCGTTGGGGTGGAGAGGATGATTGCCACCAACCTATCAAAAAGGAATTGTTCGCCACCAATGAAATATATATTGACTATCGAATCGGTGCAAAGTTATACAAGATTAGGTTGATCCAAGAAGAAATTGATATTCTCTTGAGGCAACGGGATCAAACTTCATCCATTGAAAATGCGGCGTCTCGCGAGAAGGCCAAGAAGGTAATCAGAGGGAAGGCAATGCTGGATAAATTGATGGCGGAATTAGCATCCGAAGGTGTGGACATGGAATCCCTGTTGAAAGTCTAGGTTATCCTTTTCCCGATCAGCCCGGTCAACACTTATTAAATTCCGTTGGCCGGGCTGATTTTTTGTTGGGTATTCGGATATTATGTGGAGGACAAGTATGTTATGAGGGGCATACGCTCAGAGGCCACTAGACTATGGGAAGGTGGGAAATATGCGGCAGTGGTCCAGGGTCGGAGGTTGTAGGAAGCTAATACTGCCGCATGCGGCAGGTTGGCAGGCCGGTGGTTGGGCGTAAGCCCGCCGCATGCGGCGGTTGTACCCTTAGAGTGTTGCGTCCGGTGAGTGTGGGTGTGAGATCGTTGTGTGAGGTATGGTAAGATGGGTAGGATACGGGATTTCCGACTTGAAAGAGGGATATACTTGTGGTATACTTTCGGTCGGGCAAACGTAGACGTTTGTGTCGGGAATGCTTGTGGGAAAAGGAAAAAAGAATGAAGTCAAATTATCAGGCAGCGGTTAAGAGAATAGATAAGGAAATAAGGGAGGGGGAGATTACGTTAAATTGTCAACTGAAGTATTATGAGTATGTTAGAAATAACGTTGCGAAAATGGTAGGGAAAATTGACCTACAAATTGAGCAACTGAAAAAGGAACGTGAAAAGGTTGTTACAGACTTCACTATTGCCCCTAAAAGAATTGCTGAGATAAAGTTATTTATTATAGGGTTAGTGGCCAAGAGAAATAAAATGTTGGTAACACCTAAGATCAAAAAGGTTATGGAACTAAAAGCTAAACTTAGAGCTTTGGGAGTGGACGTATGAAAATTTACGAAGTATTTGATAGTGGAAAAAAGCTGTAAATCCTCCTATGTGGGAACATCCTGTATGTAAGGATTTTGAGTCAGCGAGGGACTATGCTAAAGAATGGTTAGGAACATGGTCAAATTTTTGTCCAAATAAAGTGAATGAAGTGAATGATTATAGTGGATGTGGGGACACTATTGAAATACGTGAAGTTGAAATCATAGGAAAAGAAAATATGAGTTTTTTATGTCTAGGTGTAATTGAATTTCAATATGACTTTTTTGAAAAAGAGTTAAAACGTGTTTTTGGAGAAAAGGTAGGACGAATTGATATAGTGAGATTTGAATGGTCTGAAGAGAGGGTATGTGTATGTGAAGCAGATATTAAAATTCATTCTGAAATTAAAGCGTTTGTAACAGGGTTTACTAGTGGGTTTAAGTCTGCCATTTAATCCTGAGAGAATTGATAAAATGAGTAGGGTAGTACTAACAAAGGAATTTCTCAATAATGTTCCCGATGGTAGCTACATAAATATATTAAAATCAAAGGAAGGGGGGATGTGCTTTATTACTATTAGAACTTTAGATTGGAAAAGAGTTAGGGCCACTAGTTGTGGAGAAAATCTACAAGAATGTATTGATGAATTGAGTAAGGCAGATATGACATTGGCACCGAAAATAGAACCAATGAAAAAAGTAAGCGTTGATGATGTTTTACGAAGTATTTGGAATAAGGTTAAGGGGAAGTTGAGTGAAAAGTCTGAAGAGGAAGAGAACTAAAAGGAAAAAGAAATTCATTACAGAGGAATATCTCCATAAGGTATGGAAGAAACATAAAACAATGGAGAAATTGACGAAGGAATTGAAGGGGTTGAATGATTGATTTTCCACGAAATTAAATAAATACCCCGGAAAACCGGAGAAGGGGGAGAGTGGGGTAGGACATGTCGAGAATAGCCACTAGATGTTGTGGTGCCCCCGCCGGTAGGCGGATTCCGACGAATCCGACGACCTGGTCTGAGCCCGAGCAAGGGTAAACCGGTCGAGTACAGTGATTTACTGGTCAGATCGACAACAAACGTACACGTTTGTGGGTAATATTACCCACAAAAAACCGGCTTTAAGATGCCGAGAGTGCCGATCTGTTCCACTAGTGAGACAGGTTATATACATACCTGAGTGTCGCTTATTTCAAAGTGTTAAGATAGGTATTTTGATCATAAGTCTTTACCACGACATAGATTACAACTTTTTACAAAATTCCGAGGGTGTAAAGCACCCCCGACCCTCTTACTAACTATTACTATATATA
>SDBV01000336.1_pt1 | contig 66602 bp, 63 predicted proteins | sample 2277081 | NCBI WGS metagenome assembly SDBV01 (sample SAMN10402039, study PRJNA504765) | marine sediment metagenome | isolation source: marine sediment core GS10_PC15, 223 cmbsf | place: Arctic Ocean: Southern Knipovich Ridge | collected 2010
TGAGTCCTGCTGTCGAGGGGATGACGAGTCGTTTTAGGGATGACGGTAGATAAAAAAACTATTCTTTAAAAAATTGCTTCATCGAGTCAAACCAATTTTTCGCTTTAGGGCTATGCTTTTTAGCACCGCTTTGAATCAGTTGGTCAAACTTTTCGAGCAATTCTTTTTGCTCACTCGTGAGCTTAACCGGTGTTTCAATAATCACACGGCACATTAAATCACCCACTCCACCACTGCGAAGTGCTTTGACACCCTTGCCACGCAAGCGAAATAGGCGCCCACTTTGAGTTTCAGATGGAATGGTTAGTTTAACTTGGCCATCTAATGTCGGCACGGTGATTTCACCACCTAAGGTTGCCGTTACAAAACTAATGGGTACTTCTGAATATAGATCGTTGTCCTCTCGATGGAATATAGGATGTTTTTTGACATGAACTTCAACGTATAAATCACCCGCCGGCGCACCCATTAATCCTGCCTCACCTTCACCGGCAAGGCGAATACGATCACCACTGTCGATGCCCGCTGGAATTTTAACCGATAATGTTTTGCGCTCTTGTACTCGACCTTGTCCGCGGCATGATGGGCACGGATCTTTAATCACTTTGCCCTGCCCTCTACAGGTAGAACACGTTTGCTGTATGGCAATAAAACCATGCTGCATGCGAACTTGGCCAGCACCTCTACACGTTTGACAAGTCACAGGTCCCGAACCTTTTTTTGCACCGCTTCCTTCGCAAGTACTACAACTCACCCAGGTAGGCACTTTAATATCTTTGCTCGTACCATGCACGGCATCTTCAAGGCTTAAACCCAATTCATAACCTAAGTCTGCACCACCTTGTGCTTGCGCTGATTCCCTGTGCCCCCCGCCCCCAAAAATATTCCCAAAAATATCGCCAAGATCCCCAAAAATATCACCAACATCTTGAAAACCGCCAAATCCTGGCCCACCCGCTGCGCCACTAACACCGGCGTGTCCAAATTGATCGTAGGCCGCACGTTTTTGTGAGTCGGATAATACGGCGTAGGCTTCTTGAATTTCTTTAAATTTCTCGCCAACGGTTTTATCACCAGGATTGCGATCAGGATGGTATTTCATCGCCAAGCGGCGATAAGCTTTTTTTAATTCTGCTTCGCTTGCATTTCGCACAACGCCTAACACTTCATAATAATCACGTTTTGCCATAAACGATTTAACCTCATAACCTAACATTGAAAAAGCGCGAAGTCATATTTCGCGCTTTTTGATATCAATTATTTTCACTTAATCACACAATTATTTCTGATCGTCTTCCTTATCAGCATCGCCTTTAACTTCTTCAAACTCAGCGTCAACAACATCCTCTTTTTTAGCACCTTCTTCAGGAGCAGCCTGAGCTTGTTCTGCACCTGCACCACCGGCCTGGGCACCCTCTCCTTTTTTAGCGTATGCCCGTTCTGCAAGTTTTGCTGAGTGCTCGGTCAGTTCTTTAGTCTTGGCCTCAATCGCTTCTTTATTGTCACCTTTAATAAGCTCTTTAAGCTCGTCAATGATAGTGTTAATCGCTTTTTGTTCTTCATCAGAAACCTGATCACCTAATTCTTTAACCGATTTACTAGTCGCATGAATCATTGAATCAGCTTGATTGCGTACATCCGCGAGCTCATGGAATTTGCGATCGGATTCTTTATGCGTTTCTGCATCTTTAACCATTTTCTGAATTTCATCTTCAGATAAACCAGTGGATGCTTTAATCACAATCGATTGCTCTTTACCAGTCGCTTTGTCTTTTGCCGACACATTTAAAATGCCATTGGCATCAATATCAAAAGCAACCTCGACTTGCGGCATACCGCGTGGTGCTGGAGGAATATCGGATAAATCGAAACGCCCTAGCGACTTATTAGCCGTAGCCATTTCACGTTCACCTTGCAATACATGCACTGTCACAGCAGTTTGATTGTCTTGTGCTGTTGAAAAGACTTGTTGTGCTTTAGTTGGAATCGTCGTGTTTTTTTCAATAAGCTTCGTCATCACACCACCTAAAGTTTCAATACCTAACGATAACGGTGTGACATCCAATAACAACACATCTTTCACGTCGCCGGCCAAAACAGCGCCTTGAATCGCAGCACCGACAGCAACGGCTTCGTCTGGATTAACATCGCGCCTTGCATCTTGACCGAAGAAATTTTTCACCGCTTCTTGCACTTTCGGCATCCGTGTTTGTCCACCGACTAAAATGACATCGTTAATTTCAGACACTTTTAATCCAGCATCATTAATGGCCGTCTTACAAGGCCCAATGGTGCGCTCGATTAAATCTTCAAGCAACGCTTCTAATTTAGCGCGAGTCACACGAATATTTAAGTGCTTAGGCCCACTGGCATCGGCTGTGATATAAGGCAGATTAACATCGGTTTGTTGTGTTGATGAAAGCTCAATTTTCGCTTTTTCTGCCGCTTCTTTTAACCGCTGCAAGGCCAGTGGATCGTTGTGTAAATCAACACCCGTGTCTTTTTTAAATTCATCGGCGAGATAATTAATTAAACGAAGATCAAAATCCTCACCCCCCAGGAAAGTGTCACCATTGGTCGCTAACACTTCAAACTGATGTTCACCATCAACATCGGCAATTTCAATAATGGAAATATCGAAAGTACCACCCCCTAAATCATAAACGGCAATTTTAATATCGCCTTTTTTCCTATCGAGTCCATAAGCCAACGCTGCTGCTGTGGGCTCGTTAATAATACGTTTCACTTCAAGACCAGCAATACGTCCTGCATCTTTTGTGGCTTGTCTTTGCGAGTCATTGAAATACGCAGGCACGGTGATCACCGCTTCTTTAACCTCTTCGCCAAGATAATCTTCAGCCGTCTTTTTCATCTTCATCAAGATGCGTGCTGATACTTCCTGCGGCGATAATTTTTTATCTTTAACTGCAACCCAAGCATCACCATTGTCTGCTTTGACAATTTTATACGGCACCATTTTTATATCTTTTTGCACAGCCTCATCTTCAAATCTGCGACCGATTAAACGCTTAACTGCAAAAACAGTATTTTCCGGATTGGTCACCGCTTGTCGTTTGGCAGTTTTGCCAACCAAAACATCCTTATCTTTAAAAGCAACAATTGAGGGCGTAGTGCGGTCGCCTTCGGCATTTTCAATGACTTTAGTTTTACCCGATTCTGTTATAGCAACGCAGGAGTTGGTAGTACCCAAGTCAATACCAATAATCTTAGCCATTCTAGTACCTCACATTCTTTTAGTTGTCATTAAACTGATATCGAATAGGTGGGGGCAATCACACGGATTTCAAGTGATAGGCACAAGACTTGCAACCTCATCGGTCTTAGGCTTAGGCGCTCGCTTTCAGGACGTCGTGGCCAAGGAGGGCAAGGAATGCTTCCATATTAACCAAACCTGGAGAACCACTACACAAGCTGATGTAAGAATGGATAAAGTCTCACAGTAGTCAACGATATCCACTCTAGGCATTCTATGGAGGAGTCCTTAGACTTTCGGCTGAACACGGAAGTGTCTTCCACAAGGACGTGGAGGTTTTAATGGCTTACTTAGCCACTATAACCTTCGCCGCTCGCAGAAGCCGTCCATGCAATTCAAACCCTCTTTGCAGCACTTGTACAACGGTATTTGATTTAGCATCAGGACTCTCTTGCATCGTTATCGCTTCATGTAATTGAGGATCAAACGCTTCACCTTGCTTAGGATTGATTACGGTGACACCATGCTGGTTTAATACTTTTTCAAACATCTCTAAAGTCAAACTCAAACCGTCATAGATTGTTTTAGCTGTTTCATCAGCAGGCTCACCACCTTGCAAACCACGGACTAAGCTATCTTCAACATGGAGCAGACCCTCTATCAGCTTTTCATTTCCAAACTTATGAGCATTACTGATGTTTCGTTCTGAACGGCGACGTATGTTTTCGACTTCGGCTTTCATACGCAACATTTGATTTTTATAGTCATCTCTTTCCAATTCAACTCGAGTGAGTTGATTTTCTAACTCATTACGGGCTGGAAATTCAATGCCCTCAGGCCGAGGTTGAGCCTCTAGATCATCCTGATCCTCAGGTTCATCTTCGGAAAACTCTTTCCACTTATTTTCAACTGTTTTCTGTTCCTTGCCTGCGTGTTGCTTTTCGGGGTGACGAGATGAATCTTTATACTTACTCATAAATATCTCCAATTAAATCATTAAACCTTAGAATAATAGTAACTGCTCACACCTCGTCATTCCGCGGTTTACCTCGTCATTCCGCGGCTTACCTCGTCATCCCGCAGCTTAGCTCGTCATCCCGCGGCTTGCCTCGTCATCCCGCGGCTTGACCGCGGGATCCATAACGCACTACGTGCGTTGGCGCGCAACACGCGCCTGGATTCCGGCTTTCGCCACAATGACGGACGAGTAGTTACGAATAATATTAACCACAATAAAATGATATAAACCACAATACTAGCACTTTTTTCAATAAAATAACTATTAAAGTAATGCTATTGATCTCCACTATTACAGGAGATTACCTTAACCCGTTAATGCTTGACTCAACAGCTTAGAAGTGACATCCACTGCTGAAATCACGTGATGATAACGCATTCGCGTTGGCCCTATAACTCCCAAAACACCCACCACTTTACCCTGTGATAAATAAGGTGCTGTTATCACACTATAATCATCAAACATTTCATGACCCGATTCCTCACCAATGAATATTTTAATTCCTTTGGCCTGTAAAGAGCAGTTTAATAAATGCAAAATACCTCGTTTTTGTGAGAAGGCCTCAAATAGAGATTGCAAGTTCTGATAGTTATCAGCCTCTACTGCAGCAAATAAATTAGCTTCCCCGGCAATAACACAACCATTATTGTCTTCCTCTTGGCAACTTTTTTCTGCAATCTCCATAATCACTTTCAGCATCTGCTCAAGATCTTGACGACTTTTTCGCATCTGCCTGAGCAATGTTTTGCGCGCATTTAGTAAGTTTTTTCCAGCATAATATTGGGTTAAATAATTGCCGGCTTGTTCTAATTCGCTTTTAGAATATTCACGTTCCGTATGGATAACCCGATTTTGTACTTCGTGTTCATTTAAAACTAAAATAACCAACACGCGTTGTTCTGACAGTGGTAAAAATTCAACATGCTTTAAAATAGGCTGCTGTTTTCGAGGCAATGTCACAATACCTGCAAGCTCAGTGATTCTCGACAGTAACGAAGATGCCTCACTCACCAATGTTTTAATGTCGCCATCAGGCGCGAACTGCTCACGTAATTTTTTAATCTCTTGTTCTGCCGGCAATTGAATGGTTAGGCAATTATCAACAAATAAGCGATAACCCGGCACTGTGGGTATGCGACCAGCAGAATGATGGGGCGAATGCAAGTATCCAGCAGCTTCTAAATCAGCCATGATTTTTCTAATCGTTGCCGGACTAAGCATAAGCTCAGACTCTTCGGCCAATCTTTTGGAGCCAACCGGTTGACCATCGCGGATATAACAGTCCACTAGATTTTTTAAAACCGTTTTCACTCTTTGATTTAGAGGCCCACTTTTTTGTTTCTTTTCCACAATGATATTCGCTGCAAGTATATTAGCTTCAAGTATAACCTAGTGCCTGATGAAAAAAAATGCTATGCTCAAACATTATTTGACAATGGATTCGCCAACCCGTATGAGCAATAAAGCTTTTTCTCATATCGTTCTAATGGGCCGTCAAGGCATTGACGGGGTGCCAGAAACGCTATTATCCCTTAAAAATTACCTAACAACACTCAATGCACAAATCGCTATTGAAAAAAGTTCAGCTGTGATGCTGGGTGATCAAAAATTACCTATAGTCACACACGACGATCTGCCTGCTGAAACTGATTTGATCATCGTGGTCGGCGGTGACGGTAGTATGTTAAATGCGGCACACATCGCCTTGGGTTATGATCTACCCGTACTAGGCATTAACCGCGGTCGGCTCGGTTTTTTAACAGACATTCATCCCAACGAGCTCATTAAAATTGGCGATGTGCTCAATGGGCATTATCAAGAAGAAAAACGCTTTTTATTAAAAGCAACCTTATCTCATCAAGAACAAACCATCGATGAGACAATTGCACTGAATGACGTAGTGCTATTGCCTGGAGACTCGGCTCACATGATTGAGTTTGCGACCTATATCGATGGTCAATTTGTATGTAATCAAAGAGCTGATGGTCTGATTATTGCCAGCCCAACCGGTTCTACAGCCTATTCTCTATCGGGTGGTGGCCCGATACTGCATCCACAACTCAATGCAGTCGTGCTGGTCTCTATGTTCCCCCATACATTAAGCAGCCGTCCTATTGTTGTCAGCGCTGAAAGTCGCATTGAAATTCTCATTTCAGCCACTAACGACAGCTCTCCTCATGTCAGTTGTGATGGACTAGAACGCGTGACTATTCCTCCTGGTGGCAAACTAACCGTACGCAAAGAAGCAAAATCATTTCGACTCATTCATCCAAACGACTATAATTACTACACCACTTTGCGAGAAAAATTAGGCTGGGAAAAACCTGCACTACGCATGCAACATGAATAACCATTATGCTGACTCACATTCATATTCGAAATTTTACAATCGTCCAATCGCTCTCATTGGACTTTAAAACAGGTCTGAATGTATTAACTGGTGAGACCGGTGCTGGAAAATCCATTTGGGTTGATGCCATCGAATTAGCAGCGCTGGGTAAACGTGCCGACACATCCGTCATACGCCAAGGTCAAACACAATGTGATATCACGGTTTGTTTTGATTTATCCCACATTGCATCAGCCACAAAATGGCTTAACGAACACCAATTGGAAGCAGAAGGCGAGTGTATCGTTCGACGGACGATTCAACGCCAAGGCACATCACGCAGCACAATTAACGGGCGCCCCTGTACGCTACATTTAGTTCGCGAATTGGGCCAGCTCATCCTTAATATTCACAGCCAACATCAACAACAAAAACTATTAAAACCCGAGGCGCAACGCCAAAGCGTCGATCATTTTGCAAAACACGAAAAAACGCTCAATGACATTCAAACAATCTATTCACAATGGCAACAGACTCACTCACAAATTGAATTATTAAAACACAAAGCCCAAAATCGCGATAGCGAATTGAGTTTATTTCGCTACCAACTCACTGAACTTGAAACAGCCGCTATTGAACCCAATGAATGGCAGGAACTCTCGAAGCAACATCAACAATTGCATAACGCCAAACATTTAATGGCACAACTCAATCAAGCACTTAATTTAACGCTTGAAGACGAGCAACACTCTGCGACTCATTTATTATCTCAAGCCATTGCTGAACTCAATGACATTCAACTCGATGATCCACAGCTTCACAGCATCAAAGCATTATTAAATACGGCCGCCATTCATTTACAAGAAGCTGGAAATGAGCTTGGACAATACCGTGATCACCTGGAATTGCGCCCACAAAACTTAGCGACTATTGAAAATCGACTCACTGTGATTCATGATCTAGCGCGCAAACATCATGTTGCACCTGAAGCATTACCGGATATTCAAAAATCGCTTATTCAAAAAATAAAACAGCTCGAAAATATTGATAGCCGTATCGAAGCGCTGCATGAAGATCAACGACAACTATTAAATCGTTATGAAGAAATTGCTAAAAAAATTACACACAATCGCAAAATCGCAGCGCAACAGTTATCTCGATTAATCACTCAATCGACTCAAAAACTCGGCATGGAAAACGCTCGCTTTAGCGTGCAACTTGACCCAATCGATGCCACTATGAGTGCCTATGGCAATGAACGAGTGACTTTTCTAATCAGCACGAATCCAGGGCAAGACCTGAAACCGTTAAATAAAATTATTTCTGGCGGTGAATTATCAAGAATTAGTTTAGCACTACAAGTCGCGATCGTTAGAGAAAAAGACAGAATAACATTAATTTTTGATGAAGTGGATCTTGGTATCGGAGGCAAAACGGCTGAAATTGTCGGGCAATTACTGCGTAGCCTTGGTGAGTATCATCAGTTGTTATGCATCACTCATTTACCCCAAGTGGCCGCAAAAGGGCATCATCATTATAAAGTAATTAAAACAACCACTCGACAATCCACCAACACTGAAATTGTTGAACTGAATCAACAACAACGTGTCGATGAATTAGCACGCATGTTAAGCGGTGCCAAAATAACCTCGCAAACACTATCTCATGCTAGTGAGATGCTTTGTTCTTAAATGCAAGCAGCTTTAGTCACTATTGCGAAAGCAGAAACCCACTATCATCCCCGTGAAAGCGGAAATCCATCGTCATCCCACGAAAGCAACAATCCATCGTCATCCCCGCGAAAGCGGGGATCTAGTTATTTTTCAATAGATTACTGGATCCTCGCCTTCGCGAGGATGACGGTGCGTTCGCAAGGATGACTCCGGACTTTGCAGCAATCTAGCACTAACATTCGTCTTGGAAACTCATCGACTGACTGGCTTTCCTTTTTTCACACAATCACGACAAACACCATAAATCGTATGCTGATGATCTGTGATGGTATAACCTGCTTTTTTAGCGATCTCAATTTGATGCCGTTCAACAGCCTCATTCACAAACTCCGCAACTTTCCCACATTGGATACAAACCAAATGGTCGTGATGCTCGCCTTGCTCTAATTCAAATATCGAATGACCGCCAGCAAAATTATGACGCCTAATCAGCCCCGCTGCTTCAAATTGAGTAAGCACACGATAAACCGTTGCCAACCCAACATCCTCACCCTCATCCAATAAGGCCTTATAAATATCTTCCGCACTCAGATGATGTTCTGTGGCCTGCTCTAGGATTTTGAGAACCTTCAACCGCGGCAAGGTGACTTTTAACCCAGCTTCTCGCAATTCGTCATCTTTCGACAAGTGACTCTCCTTTCAAAATCAGTTATGATGCGATCTATTCTATTACGGAGTGATGTAATGAAGCAATGCATTGGACTAGTGGTCGCCCTATTCTTTTTAACCGCGATGTTATCAGGCTGTTATCGTATCGAAGTCCAACAAGGCAATGTCATTACTCCTGCCGATGCTAAGGCCATTAAAAAAGGGATGAGCGAAGCTCAGGTGAAGCGTCGACTTGGCACGCCTGTGCTCAGCAACATCTACCGCAACTACCAAATGATTTATGTTTATACGCTACGGCCTGAACATGGCCAATTCCAAAAGCGATCGTTGATTATCTATTTCTTGAGAAACCGCGTCTCACGAGTTAAGGCCAGATTCGGAAAGGTTAATCTTCCGAAACCTGTGTCGAGCCACAAGCGCTAGCTTTTTTGGCTCGTAATAGCCGAGCTTGCTTGGGATCGATGGTTAAAGGCCGATAAATCTCGATACGATCACCTTCTTGTAGGCTAGCATCTAACGATGCGGGTTGACTATAAATCCCTAGCTTAGCTTCAGGTAATTTGATTTCAGGAAAATACGATAAAATACCCGAGCGTTTAATGGCCAGTACCACCGTGCAACTTTCTTCGACCTGCAAGGGAATTTCGATTTGTTGACTTGGAGTGGCATGAGCAACAATGACATTAATCATGATTTAAAACCTCATTAGCACGCTTCACAAATGAATCGACTAAAGTCGTGGCTACCTGACTAAACACGGGCCCAAACATTAATGCTAATAATCGGTTTGAAAATTCAAACTCCAAATCCAGCATGACTCGACAACCCCCATCGTCCAGTTCTTCAAAGCGCCAAAACCCTTCCAGCATGCGAAATGGCCCTTTGACCAAGCGTATCTCCACCATTTTATGCGGCTGCAATCGGTTTAATGTCGTGAACGATTTTTGAATTGCACCACTGGCAAAACTAAGCTTTGCCCTGACCTCATCTTCATCACGGTATAAAATCTCAGTGGCCACACACCAGGGCACAAACTCAGAGTATAGCGCGATATCATCCACTAGCTCATACATCTGCTGTTGCGTATAAGGCACGTCAGCGGTTTTATTAATTGTGGGCATTTATTTCGTAACTCGCACTATTGATAGCCTAATGATAATATAACCTACGCTATGAACAAGCAAACCCAAGCCACCCAAAAGAAATCGATCGCGTCCAATAAAAAGGCGTTTCACGATTATACCATTCAAGACCGTTTTGAAGCAGGGCTTGTGCTGGAAGGCTGGGAAGTTAAAAGCTTACGTGCCGGGCGTGCTCAACTCAAAGAAAGTTATGTGGTGCTAAAAGGGGGCGAAGCTTGGTTAATTGGCGCACACATCTCACCCTTGCAAAGCGCTTCAACTCATATAGAACCTGACCCGGTGCGCACTAGAAAATTGCTGCTCAATAAACGTGAGCTCAGTAAATTGTTTCATGCTAAAGATCGTCAAGGTTTCACTATCGTAGCGCTCGACCTACACTGGTATCACAATCATATTAAATGTGAAATCGCCATTGCCAAAGGTAAAAAAACGCATGATAAACGCGAAGCTGCTAAGCGAAAAGATTGGACTCGCGAGAAACAGCGTTTGTTAAAAAGAACTTGATTCTATTAACAAAGAAAATAATTCCTCTTGCCATATAATAAGTCAGAATAATTTGCATGGGCAGTGAATAACGAGGCAATACAATAGCATTACTAGAAAGTAAGATAAAATACAAAGCACATCCCAACATAAAAATTTCGGCGAATCGAACGTGTTTATCCTTAATCTTTAGAGCGGACACTATACCGATCACCGCAAATAAATAGAGTAAGACGACCAAGGCTCGTATCGTATAATATAATAAAGTCAACGCACAATATGAAAAAAATCGGATGTAATCTCGCCAAGTTCTCACATGAATGTATTTAAAAAAATTACGGACAACTCTCGACAATGGCAGCAATGGTTTATCTGGAAATAGAAAATTTTGTAAAAATTGCGGGTCCAGCATAAAGAAGTTAGTAGATAACCCTTGCTTAAAATAATTCAGTGTTAAAAACGGATGACTGAAAACAATCTCTATATTTTGCAACATTCCAATCGATAGCTTGGAATTCTTCTTTTGATTTCGATCATGCGCTTTGGCATAAAGTTCATAGTTTTTTGGGAAATAACGATAAATCCCTTCATTCCCCATCACTTGTGCATATTGAAATGTACCCACCACGTGTTTATTCCGTAACTGCCAACCGCCGACCAACACAACACTCGGTAACGCAATCAAAAGGACCATGAGCATGATTGACTTCTTTGGAAAACCCTTTGAGAGCCCAAAAAGAACAACACCGATTAATATTGGGATAATTAGAAAATAACTCACCGGTCTGGTTAATGTGACCAAAGCCATAAATAAACCCATTAGAAAAGAATGCGAATACTGAGGACGCCTAGCACTCAGAATAAAGACGCCAAACATTAACATCAACGATAAAAACACCACAAACAACATATCGCTCATTACGGTAAAGGTATATGAAAGCAATAGATAATTTACTGAGATTAATACGGCTGCAACTAACCCAAGCTTACGATTTCCTAGCTTTAAACCAATCACATAGGCTGAAATGATAGGAACAGCACTTAATACAATTTGGAAAACAATAATTTTCGACAAGCCAGGACCCAACAAGAAAAAAACGAAGGCGATAAATATTGGGTAACCCGGGGTTCTAAAAAACATAGGTATGTGATTGGCATTAAGAAAATGTCCCGTATTTAACAAGGTTTTTGCAGGAATCAAATAGCTATTGGTATCTTCCCAAGTAATCTGAGAAGCCCACCCTTTATAAAAAATAAAGAATAAGGCTAATTTCACTAGAATAGTCAACAGAACAATTAGGATGATTGGGGCTACTTTGGCTCGACGATGCTGACTTTGCATGTTACTTCAATTTGAAACCTACAACACTTAAAAATCTCGATCACATTTAAAATTCTCTCATATTGAAACAAGACATGCACGCAATGATTTGTTCAAAAACAACACTGCCGTCATTCCGCGGCTTGACCGCGGGATCCAGAAACAAAAAACTGTAATTTTATACGCACATGTTTTGAACAAAAAAAGCACTGCACTTGAAAATATAAAGCATAAACAGTAGACTGAATAATGTAATTAAACCATCTTCAAGGAGATCTTCTATGAAAAAGTTATTAATTTTACTGGTATTAATCGCTGCAAGTGTTGGTCTTTATGTCGCTTACGCCAATCAAAGTCCAAACACTGCAAAGGAGCCTCAAGCTCAGGCAACCAAAGCTCCTGAACATGTTCAATTAGCTCAAAATGTGAAACCAATGCTTCCAAGTGCACCTGCTTGTAAAGGTACGTTAACTGCTGGCAGCACTGCTTGTAATGCCAAAGTCCCTGATACTATAAAATTGAGCCCTTCTGCTAAACCGCTCGAAAACAGCCCGAGTAGGGTTGTTATTAGTGCTAAAACCAAAGCATGCTATAACAGCCTTAGAGTCGCCACATATCCTAATCCTAATTTCTCAACATCTTTTCCATATGGTTCTGGAGCGCTAAGCATAACTTTATTGTTCAATAAAGGCACCAGTAATATAAATACTATTATGTTAAAATGCTCCGACTCAACCTGCTGCCATGGTGGTGTTCGACTGTCATACTATAATCACGGTTAAAGCAATTTCATGTTTCTTAAAAATCAACGGGTTATCACTGACCCGTTGACTTTATATTGTCTATAATTATAATAGACACCCTCAAGGGGGCGATCTGGCTTCGACGCGGGTTACAACACCTTGTGGTGCATGTCGAGTCGGCAGCGAGGCTCGTTAAATGATAGTTGCAAAACAAATAGTTGCAAACGATAGCAACATCAACGCTGGTGAAGGACTTGCCGTAGCTGCGTAAGCAGCCTAAAGCCTAGTGCTTCACACGCCGATTAAACACCGGCAACAGCCCATTGACCGATGAGTGCTTGGGTAGTCGGAGTCTCTTTGAGACGTTCAATGGTCATATCTTCCAGGCTCGCAGTCGGCTGTGGCCCATGGTTTGACTGTTAAATTAAAGGGCTCGCTATGTGCTCTACCCTGTCCGTCGGGTGGCTCATAGTCAAATTAAAGACGGGGCTAAGCATGTAGAGCCAAAGGTCGCGGATCAGCGGACGCGGGTTCAATTCCCGCCGCCTCCACCATTTAACTAATTAATTAATAATGATATTTTTTGAAGGACCAACGCCACGTAACCCTGTTAACAGTAGACTTTTCTCAGCACGATGTTGCTTGATGCGTGCGTATGAAAATATTCCCTTGATTTAAAACAGCTTCACGACCAACAAGCTCAGGTGGTGGAGAATTTGCATTTAATACTTATTCTGTTTTATAATTGCGCACATTGGATTTTTTTCACTGACCACCATTGTCATTGCTTATCACGCTTTATGGTCCAAAAGTGTCATTATCTACCCAAGGACGTTTATTCCCCCAAGGAATATCATCATCCGGTTTGACCGGAGACATGATGGGACGTTTTATTTTAAGTATATGGGAGTTTATTGATGCGTAAGGTTAAAACAGCTAGCAAAAAAGCCAAAAATGTCGGCACTAAAGAACAAAAACAAGCTATAAATAATAAATTTTATAACTCTCAGGGAGAAGAAGAAGAAGAAGAGGAAGAGGAAAAGGAAGAAGAGGGAAGAAAGGAAAAACAAATAAAAGCAGATGTGAATGAAGAGCAAGAAGCACTTCCTTTTAATGAACAGGAATCTATGGGTTCCTTTTATCTTGTCCCTAATGAAGCTCTTGATTTAATATTTCAGCACTCAGATTATGATAGCTTAAAAGAACTTTTAGCAGCATCAAAAGCAATGAGACATCATGGGCAAGGTCTAGTACATGCCAATATTTCTAGAGATATAAATACTATTAATACCAAATCAGACAATGACTTAAAAGAAGTTTTAGTAGTATCAAAAGCAATAAAACCTGGTGTGGGAAATCTAGTACATCCCAATATTTCTATATCTATAAATGCTACTAATAACAGATCATTTGTCTCAGTAGAAAAAATTCCCGACTTTAAGAACGAAATAATAAAATTTTCAGCTAACATAGAAAAGTTTTATGCCGCGCAGCAAGCTCTTTTTGATAAGATTGCACCTCTTGCATCTACTGAAATAATTTCCAAACAAATTTGCTACCTTAAAGAAAAAATGCAACAACTTGTAAAAACTGAAACATTTTGGAAACGTATAACGCCTGTTGGACTTAAAGATTTAAATAAAACGCAAAGAGAACAAGGAGAACAATGCGTTACTCGTATATATTTCCTTCTACAAAAATACGAAAAATTGCAGAAGCTAAAATCAATCTGGGAAACATTCCAAAAATCTCCAGAAGCTAGTGAAGAGCAACAAAAAGAAATAGCAAAGATAAAACAGTCAATAATCAATATCGTTAGTGGAACCCAAAATTCTGAAGTTAATACTAAGAAGCCATCCGCTCCAAGCTTTTGGTCATCGATAAAACAACAAGGACTTCGCCTGATATCTTCACGCGAAGCGTTTGTTCAAGATATCAAAGCGCTACAGCCCAAGAACGAACAAGTACCACAAGTCTTAATTTATCTTCATGATTTACATACAAAAATCAATAAATATAAAAGAGATTGTAGGAATGAGGGTGTCAGCGCTCAACTAGACACCCACCTACAACAAATTTCCGCGCTAATACTCACACTAAATACTATCAACAACAAGTTCGAAGAAGATTTTCACAAAAAATTAGCAGACACTGATCTTGATAGTTTGTTGAAACTAGAAAAACAATCATTGCCTTTAGAAAAGAGTGTGCGTTTATTTAAAGAATCTGAAGCCTATACAAGAATGTTAACTCAAACTATCCACTACAAACCGAAAGATAAAGACAGAGAATTGATGAAGAATTATAAATTACTCAGGGCACGTTTAAAGACTAAGGTCGCAAGTCTTATAGAAGGGAAAAAAAACGTGGGGGATGAAATTGACATGCTTCTAGACGCAATTATATCGATGGAAAAAGAAATATTGGGTTATTGCGATCAACAAAGAAGAGTAGACAATTATGACAAATCCTATCAATTATCACTAGCACTCTATAATGAACTGCCTAATAATGAACTGCCTAATCATAAACGGATTAAAAATGAAGCTTCTCAACGTCTAATAGACACTTGTAAAACCATAGCTCTTTCTTTGGATGGGATGCTGAGGCACTTAGATAAGAAAATAGATGATTCTAATTGTACTATAATTGAAAAAGATGGATTTAAATTTAAAAGACTTCACCTTGAAAAACAATACCAGCAATTTACAGAATTACAGGAACGATATACGCAACAGCTACAGCTGAATAAAACGGGGGGGCCATCAAAAACTTTCAGTTTTATTTAGCTAAATAACCTCCCCACACAAAACAACCAACCAACCCCAGTAAAATTAAGCTGGGGTAGTTTTTTATGAGAGCGGCAAAATCTGGGCCGCCACCTCCACCATTTAATCGTTTGATTTAAGATGTTATTTTATGGGTGCTTCGTCAGCAAACGCAGGCAATCCTTTCCAAGTTTCACCTTTCAATTTTGACAAAAAATCTTGAAACACAATTTTATAAGCATCTGCCGTTTGATATCGCTCATTAAAACGTGCGGACAACAAATGCCGTCCCACCCCGAAATATCAAACATTTTGCAATAATAGGATGTGTATAAAGTTCGCAGATAGCACGAGATAACACTAAATCATGCTCAACTTGATCAGAACTACCCCAAGGCGCAACATTACGCCAAGCTGTGATTGCCGCTTGCGGAATCATAATTCATCAGGCTCCACGGTTTCGTTTACAAGAATATGCCATCGATCATTATACTCAATTATAGGCTGATCGATACCTGTAACTAATAATCTTCGAACAGGTTTTTTACCTTTTAATACCTTTTCTAATGGCTCCAAATCGAAAGATAATTTAAGAAAATCCAAAAGATAGCCTAATCTCTGTGCCGCAGTAATCTCAACATCTTCAGATTCAAGCAATTCAGCCAATCTACCCGACTTTAATTGTTCCGCCAATTCACAAAGCACAGTCGCAACATGACTCACCTGACCTGCTGCCCCCATGTAACGCACTAAATCAAATGCTGTCATCTCAGGCGTAGCAACATGCATCATGCCGGTTGCCGTTTTTACAGGTTGAAAATAGCGAGCATGAATCTCGCTCTTGTAAAGAAATTCAATCCGCACTTGCCCTATTGTAATTGGGCGTGTTTGTTTATCCGTCACTACCTGAAAGATCATCGGTTGCTGATGAGCCACCCCATGTAAAGAAGCTCCTGTTAAAAGAGACACATAATATTGCTGTCCCAAATACTGCATAAGAGGATGAATAAACCAAGAAGCCGGCAAGGAACCAACAGCATGATATTCAGGCGGTATTATGGTATAAAAATCACTTCGAACGCGAATAAGCTTACCTTTGACCCGTAAACGATGCGCTGCTAATTTGAAAGCGGCATCAGTTAATTTAAGTCGAGCAATAGCTTCTTTGCGCAAAAACCAATATTGGCCTTGCGATTGAAGGTAGTCTAGATAATGCCGTAAAGGTTGGGTTTCTTCTTTCATATACAAATAGTATCATTAAAAGATACTATTTGCATATGAAAATTTAAACTATAGTTAATTATGCTTTTCAGACTAAGGCTAGCAAACTATCATGTTCACCTTTTAGGGCAAAATCAGAGTGCTCATAGAGTGCTCATTTGCTGCCAATTAACGACAATGAAAGACAACTTCAATTTTAGAGCATTATATGTTACTATTTGATTTTAATTGTAATTTGTTGTCTCCGATTGTCGTTCATGGAGACATTTTTGGCTAGATTCGGGTTCAATTCCCGCCGCCTCCACCATTTAATCGGGTTCTTCCGGATTTTGTGTTGCAACTTGTTTCCAGTAAGAGGCTGAAATATAATTGGTTATTAATTTTATACGAGAAAGGCAAGGAGCCTGGAAATGAGCAAAATAACCAATCATTTGAACCTAACTCCAGAACTGTTAGGTCTATCCGACATTACTATTACGGAAGTGATTAAGACACGTGAAGGGGGCATCCACATTGTGGTAAGCAGCACTAAAACAGAAACGCTTTGTCGTCATTGCAAATTACCCACCGCACCTTACGGCCATGGCCGTTTTTTAACGTTGCGTCATTTACCCATATTGGGTCACGAAGTTTATATTCAAATAAAGCCTGCCCGAGGCATTTGCACACGTTGTGATGACAATCCTACCACCACACAAACATTAAGTTGGTTTGATCGCAATGCTCGTCACACGAAACCGTATGATGATTATTTAATGTTGCAACTCATTGGTAGTACGCAAACCGATGTTGCTAAGAAAGAAGGATTAACGGAGGAAATTTTACAAGGTGTGATGGATCGTTACAAAATAGACGAAGTAGATTGGAACGGCATTCATCGTATTGGTTTGTTGGGTATTGATGAGATTACTAAAAAGAAGGGTCACCAAGATTATGTGACGTTAGTCACCAGCCGTCATGATGGAATCAATAAAATATTGGGTATCCTGCAGGGAAAGGAAAAGTCTACAATAAAAGGGTTTTTAAACACTATTCCTAAAAAGAAACGTAAAACGATTACAGCGGTTTGTGTTGATTTGTGTGAAAATTACATCAACGCCGTACAGGATAGCTTGAGTCCGGAGATTCCGATTGTAGCGGATCGTTTTCATGTGGCTAAACTCTATCGGAAAGCCATTGATGAGTTACGTGCTAGTGAACTGAAGCGCTTAAAAAAATTATTAAGCGAAGATGAATATAAGTTATTACGTCCAGCGATTAAGAGACTGATAAGCAAAAAAGAATGTTATTCAAAGCAAGATAAAAAAATGTTAACCCCTTTATTTGCATTGTCACCAGGCATTAAAGCAGCGTATCGATTGGCACGAGAGTTCACCCACATTTATAATACTCACCATCGACAATCAACAGCGCAAACGAAACTGAAAGCCTGGGTTGAAAAGGTTGGGGAAAGTAAGGCTACTTGTTTTAACACGTTTACTAAAATGGTAAAGAAATATGTTGAGCCGATCAGTAATTATTTTATTGCGCGTGATACGAGTGGTTGGGTTGAGGGAATTAACAATAAAGTAAAGGTGATTAAGCGACGATGTTATGGGTTATTGAACCTAAAACATTTCTTCCAGAGGATATTTTTAGATTTGCAGGGGTATACGCTTTTTCTTCCTAAACAAAGGGTTACAGCATGTTAGTTGCAACACAAAATCCGGAAGAGCCATAAATCTTAGCTTTCAGTTAAAGGAGAATATATGTCACAAAAAATAATCTGGCTACGTGCTGAAACAAAACCTCACGAACGTCGCACCCCGTTAATTCCAGAACATGCGTCAGAATTAGTGCGTAGCAATCATACGGTTGTCGTCGAGAGATCCATCGATCGTATTTTTAAAGATGATGCGTATTTAGATGCTGGATGTACGATAGTAGAATCAGGTTCTTGGCCTGATGCTCCACTTGATGCCTATATTTTAGGAATTAAAGAATTACCTGAATCAGATGAGCCATTAAAACATCATCATATTTATTTTGCCCATGCCTATAAAAATCAAGAAGGCGCTGATTTACTTTTAAGCCGATTTAGGAATGGCAAAGGTTTGCTCTATGATCTTGAATTTCTCCAAAACGATAAAAACAAACATCGCCTCTCATGTTTTAGCTATTGGGCGGGCATTGCGGGCTGTGCTGTTACATTACTATTATGGGTTCAGAAGTGCAAACAAAATAACAAGCCACTTAAAATACCTGAATTTTATTCAGATAAATCAATATTGATTAAAACATTAGAGCAGGAATTGAATCAAGTAAACAAACCATCGAGTCTTGTTATTGGCGCGCGTGGTCAATGTGCACAAGGCGTCATTCATTTTTTGAAAAAGTTGAATCTTGATATAACGCGTTGGTATAAGAGAGATACAAAAAGTGCAGCAAGTTACCCTGAAATATTCCAATACAACTTATTGTTTAACTGTATTTATCTATCTGAAAAGATTACACCATTTATCACTAAATCGCAGTTATCAACTACAAGTGGTAAAGGTGAACTTTCAATCATAGCAGACATTAGTTGTGACCCAAATGGGCCTTACAATCCGCTACCAATCTATAATAAAATAACGACATTCAAAAAACCAACAATCAGGGTAAGTGATGGTCCGCAAAGCATTGATGTCATGGCTATTGATCATCTGCCAAGTTTTCTACCCAAAGAAAGCAGTTGTGACTTTTCGGAGCAATTACTACCTCATTTACAGCAATTGCTTGCCGTAGGGCCTGAATCACCGTCATGGAAACGAGCAGCTTCTTTTTATCAAAAAGCAGCGAGGGTTCAATAACAGGGAAAGCATATAAATATGGGGCTCCCATTGACAGGAATTAAGTTGCTTTACGGACGATCTAGCCTAACAGTCGCAATACAGATTTTTACTTTATTACCATTGTATGCTTTTAACCATAAGCAGGGTTTTTTCCTATTAAAATTGGAATGAATAATGTCAGTGGTTCTGTAAAGACTCAGCCACTATCTCAGGATGTCCAAATTGGTCTTTACGGCTATACTCGTCAGTTTTCACTCAATGGAACCTAAGATTATGAATTGCCCTCATTGCCACAGCAAATCCACACAAATATTAAACCAAAAAACAACGTTGGGCTACAATCAATATCGTTGTTGTGATGGTCATAAACAATTTAATGAGCGCACTGGAACCAAGTTAAATAATATTGAGTATCCAAGCGAAGTTGTGATGATGGCGGTGCATTATTATGATCGTTTTAAAGTTAGCCTTGATGATGTGGTTGAGCTTATGGCGATGCGCAATTAAGACGATTTTTCAATACCTTCCAATAGTTCCTAGCCCTCTGATAATCGGGTTGCTGGGTTAGTACTTGAATAATATCCACCACCGAAAAAAGCCAAACTTCATTCTCTTCATCATATAAGCGGCGGATTTTATAATCTTCAAAAATAGCTAAATTTGTTTTCATAGACCTTTCTCTCCTATTTGAAATTATTTGTTAATTCATTTTGTTTATCTGCATTGACAATTAAACTCAAATGATCATCTTTGATTTCAAGGCGATTTGATTTAATCGCCAAACAACCAAAGACAATTAAAAGAGCGGCAAATATATCCGTAACGCTTCAATGGCTATGTTTATTCCTATCCTAATACAAAATTTGAAACAATCAACTACTGTTTCAGCTACTGTGTTTATTTTGGGGTTATCTAACGACAATGATAGACCATCAAAGATAACATTTTCTACCTAGTAAATCCACTCTAACCCTTTAATTTTTGTTGGATTTTCTTGGCTTTGGTAGTCTTTCATGGTTGCTGCTAGAATCTCTTTGCGTGGATTCAATTCCCGCCGCCCCGTCAATTTCTAAAGGTAACAAAAAATGGAAACATTAAGCGATTTTCCCAAGATTGAGTGTCCATTTGTTCGAAAAATATTTCAAGTGGATAAAGAAGACCATAAAAAACACGGTAAAGCCTTGCAATTACGCAGCCCAGAAGTCTATTTGGTTACCGATGAAATTAATCCGGCTTACGAATGGATCTTGAACGACCCAAATACTATTGCTATCGAAAAGCTCGATGGCACCAATGTGAAAATAAAAACTGAAAATGGTCGCCTGCAAGCACTACAAAATCGAAAAAATGTGATTGACCCTTTGCAAATCCTTAAAGGTAAAACCTTTATTATTGAAGGCATTTTTACAGCTATTCAGAAAGGCTACGTTGAAGATAACCTCGAACAAGCCGGTGAAATCATTGGCCCGAAACTGCAAGGGAATCCTTATGCGCTAGACAATCACATTTGGTATCCCTTCGAAAAAGCAGTCAAACATTTAAAGTACAGATCCTTTCACGAACACGAACGAAATTTAGCGAATCTTAGCCACTGGTTTCAGCACCACCTAAAAAGTTTGCATCACAGTAAACGAGTTGGTTATGAAAATGCTATTTTCGCTGAGGGCGTTATCTTTTATAACTTAAAACGCAAAGCCGAAAAGAAAACCTATATGGCAAAGCTCAGGCGCGATATGTTTGATTGGTATTACTCTGATAAAATCAAAATACTTGACTATACTCTTGCCGATACCACTTGAAGATTGTAGTTATTCGAAAAATCAAGAATTCACGATCTTGAGAACATATTGTGGTGACCTTCCCGATTTAATCTAAGCAACTTTAATCAAATCATATGAAAACACACCGGGATTAGTTGATGTCACCATCCAAAAAGATATTTGGGTTTGCAAAGAGGCTTGGGCCCAACAGCCAATTTGTTATGCATGGTGACTCCCAATAAGACAAGAAGATGATCCCCAAATATCCTAATCACTACTCTTTATAAGCAATAAACTGGCGAATCTTCCCTGTTTCTTCATTTCGTGATATTTGTGAAACTTGCTCTATTTCAAGTTCCGCATTTTTTAATCCTAGATTTCCGAGTGCGCCTAATAATTCATCTCTTATCACCATCGTATCAAGATTATTGCTTGAAACAAGGCGAATGATTGCACCCTCTTTGGTTTGCTCCACTTGGAATTCATCGATTTCCTGATGTTCTTCTAATGGTAAGCGAAAAACCATTGGGCTAATCTTGATATCATTTTTATAATTAAACCAACTCGTTGCCCTCGCTCGGATATCTCCTGCTAGACGGTAAGTATGATTAGTTATTTCTCTAATGCTGACTGAATCATCGATGACATAACGAATGAGAGGGAAAGTAGTATTAAGAAGCCCAGTCATCAGCAGTTTTTTGGCATCATCTGGATTAGAAACTGGATTAAGATTTTCATCAACGGGTTCTAAAATACAGCAATCATCGCTTATCCACATGCCCATGTGCCGATGATCTTCAACACCCATGATGCCGGCTTCGACGCTGCCCCACATATTATTGACTTCAACACCCCACGCTTTGCGAATACTATCGCGCCCCGATTCATCTAAAGGTTCTGAATTCGTTGAGATGTAAGACGGTTGAATATGCAGCAAGTCACCCGAATTTGCTAGATGACTAAGCTCAACGAGCACTGTGCTATAGCCAATCAAGTAATCAGGCTGGTATTCTTCTAATCGCTTACCCATTTCTTTGATAGGCATCGATGCAGGAAAATGTTTCACCTGTACGGTGTCATCTGGGTTATTCACAAAAACGGGTAAGCTAGCATGCAACCAAGTTGGCGCTACGATGATAGCTTGTTTTGTTCCAGGGCCTTTTAGTTCATGATCACGTATCGGATAACGATAAACTTGACAAATTAAATCAGCAAAATCTTCTAGACTCCAAACAAATAAACCACGCAATCCAGATGAGCCACCCGTTGCAAATAGCAAATATTGATTATCATAAAATGGATTATCCGTTGCGCCATCACGAAAATTTTTTAAATGCAACTCTGCTTGTTCTCGTGTGATTACTTGATCAGCAATAAAATCATTCCAGTGCTCAAGAGTATCTTGCTTGGTGGTCATCGGAATTTGATTAATCTCCTCAAGCTTAAACGAAGCAACATCGAGATCTTTTAACACATTTTTATAATACGTCGTATGTTGTTTGGCATGAGTGAGCAATCGTTTAAATGCATATAATTGTTGTGCAGCCAGCTCTTGTTTAGACCATGATAAATGCCGCAGATGATCTGGCATTTTATTTCTAACTAACGCTATAAGTTGCTGCTGTGTTTCTTTAAAATCCATTTTAATTGCTCTATTGTAAATCATCGAAGTATACACATTATAGCTCGGTCGCTTGCGGGCGAGTTTTTTATAATGCTAATTTTAGCATATCAGTAAACACAACCTAAGTAAACTTAAGTAGCAACAACAAACGTCTTTTAAGTAAGCAGCACAAAAATTTTTTTCTTATAACTATTTCCATGAAAGAATTATTTATGAAATAAAAACATGACTCAAATCCAATTATTTATTGAATTAATATTAGCGCGGCGAATTGATTACACATTGCAATTGCAGCACAAATTGAATATTTAATTTTTTGTGCTATGGGCATGTTGTGGTGCAAATTACATCGCACTACCACACCCAGATGTGTTTACACATATTAGTAAAAGTGATTTAGCACATTTAGAAAAACTGTTGCTACAAATGAAAGAAAATATCGTTTTGAAAAACTGAATAATCTATCAGCACTGCGAAAATTGTTTTCCCCTTTCCCAAGAAACTAGTGTAAAATAATCTACACATGAACAAACAAAACACAGTCTTCAATAAATTCTACCCTTTCATTGTTGGCATTTTAGCCTCCACTTTCTACATTTATGATTTCACTGTTCGTGTGCTGCCCGCAGCCATTACCCACGATCTAATGCTAAGCTTTAATATTTTCGCACCTGGGCTTGGCTTGCTATCGGCTATATTCTTCTATGGCTATGCACCCATGCAAATCCCTGGGGGTATGCTTTACGATAAATATGGCGAACGGGCGATTCTAACTTTAACCATGGCGATCTGCGCCCTCTCAACGGCTGCCTTTGCCCTCACCGATAATTTTACTCTCGCACTTGTTTTTCGCTTCATCTCTGGGTTTGCTGCCGCATTTGCTTACACAGGGGCATTGTATGTAGGCGCTCACTGGTTTCCTCGCAAGCACTTTGCACTTTATGCCGGATTAGTACAATTTTTAGGGTGTATGGGCGCCATCATTGGTGGAGCCCCTATCGCTTTGCTAACAAAACATTATGGCTGGCAAAATACAACACTAATGATTGCCGCCGCTGGGATAATTTTCGCATTACTAATCGGGCTCGTGATTCGTGATTCACCTAAAAAACAAATCACTCCTGAAAAGCATTTACTCCATGGTGGTAAGCGATCTGCTTTTCGTCATGTCGTCAAAAAACCAGAGAATTGGTGGATTGCCCTATTTGGTTTCGCCATCTGGGCACCTGTTATTTTATTCGCCGTATTATGGGGTGTGCCCTTTTTAATGGCACTACACCATGTTTCCAAAGTACACGCCACTTCGGCAATGGCGATCATTTGGTTAGGAATAGCCTTTATTGGGCCGTTGCTGGGCTGGTGGTCCAGTCACATTAAACGCCGCAAATTACCGATGGTTCTCGCAGCTTCCACAGGGCTGGTCGCATCGATTCTCTTGATTTACTTTCCTCATGTTCCTGATGTTGCGATAGGAGTATTATTATTTTTATATGGTGGCGCAACTTCTGCACAAGTACTCAGCTTTGGCTTGGCTATGGACAACAATCGTAGTCGCGTTTTAGGCACCGCCATCGGTTTTACTAACATGGCCGTTATTGCAAGCGGCGTGGTCTTGCAACCCACCGTGGGCTTTATCTTGCAGCATTTTTGGGATGGCGCGAGAGTTAATGGAGTGGCCGTCTACTCTGTCCACGCCTATCAAATCGCGCTACTTATGATTCCAGTATGCTTCTTACTCGCACTGATTATTAGCTCATTCTTAATTAAAGAAACCTATTGTCAAAAGGTTTAAGCGAGGATGGCCCTGGATTCCCGCTTTCGCGGGAATGACGCGCTTATAGCACTTTCCCTGGCTCAGCTTGCTTTGCCTTCCTTGCTTTTTTAATCACCCAATCAAAGTAACGATATAACAACCCAGCAGCGATGCTATTGACCCGCATCAGCAAACTCATTTCAAATCCAGGCGCGATAGCAAATTTTTGCTTATCGATGCCACGAACAATAGCATTGGCCACTGCCTCAGCAGATAAAGGTCGATGTGATCCAGCAATCATTTTTGTTTCCAATGGCTTGACCTTATTTTCTTCTGCTAACTGCGGAGTGTCTGTATCAGGCGGATAGACAATGCTCACATCAATACCAATCGGTTTCAGTTCACTGCGTAATGATTCCGCAAATCCTCTTAGCGCAAACTTAGAAGCGCCGTAGGACGTATAGCCAAATATTCCGGTAAAAGCGGCACCTGAAGAGATCAACACAATACGCCCTCTACCCCGCGCTTGCATTCTAGGCACAATGGCTTTCACGGCATAAAGCGTGCCCATAAAATTAATTTGCATCGTCTTTTCAAAATTTTCTATGGGCAGTTCTTGAAAGTAACCTGGTAGCGCAACGCCCGCAGAAGTGATTAACAAATCAGGCTCACCCAGATTTGCAATGCATTCATCCAATGCTGCAACAATTGCATTACGATCGGCAACGTCAGCAGAAACACTATAAAAGCGCTGCTGCTCATCTGCTTTTGCTGTTGCAATTTCATCTAGAGCGGTTTGTAGTTTTGCCCGGTCGCGGGCGATAATCGTAATGTGATAGCCTTGCTTTGCTAGTAATTTTGCAGTTGCACAACCAATACCACTTGATCCACCTGTTATAATCGCATGACGCCCTGCAGGTTTGGCCATCTCATCCCCTCCTTGTCAACTCACTCATCATTTTTTATATGAGAAAATTAAACTTTTCAGCAGCACTCAATACAATCTCTGCCGCTTTTTGCATTTGCGCCTCAGTATGTTCTGAAGTCACAAATAAACGAATAATGGCTTCATTTTTCGGCACTGCAGGAAACATCATATGACCAGCATCCAAGCCATGGCGCTGTAGATAGTCACTAATCGGCATCGTCAAACGCTCATCACCATAGACTACCGGAATAATCCAGGTTTCAGAGTTTAGTACATTCACTTTACCTCTTAACAGGTTGTGCATGTATTTAACATTTTCATGCAATCGTTCACGACGTAGTCGGCCATCTTCACTGCTGGCTAATTCTAAAACTTTAATAATACCACCCGTAGCCGCTGGCGCTAACGCACATGAAAACATTCGGCATCGCGCATACCAGTTAATATAACGCGCTAAATCTTTTCTCGCCAATACCGCACCACCCACGGCAGAAAAAGCCTTGCTAAACGTCATGACATAAAAATCGACATCGCGCAAAACACCATGCTCTTCTGAAAACCCACAACCATGCTCGCCAGCCAGTAAAGTAGAATGCGCCTCATCAACCAAGGAGAGTGCACCATACTGTTTGGCAAGACGGATCACTTCACGTAAATTGCCGACATCACCTTCGGTGCTATATAACCCTTCCACACAGATCAACGTACGCGTTTTCTTATTGACAACGCGTTGTAAGATTTTCTCCAATTTCTCCATATCGTTATGATTGAAAAAATGCAGCTTTGCACGAGAGAGCTGAGCGCCTTCTAAAATCGACATATGGACAGCCTTATCAAGAATGATATGGCTACCAGGCTTCATAATGGCCGAAATAGTGCCGATATTCACGCCAAAACCAGAGGTAAACAGTGAAACACCATGATCTGGCATATTAAAAAATTCTAATAGCGACGTTTCCAATTTCTCATGCAGGCTTAATGTCCCACTTAAAACAGGGGAACTCGCAGCCCCCAAACCAAAGTGATCTAATGCATCCTTAGCGGCTTTAATGACTTCTGGGTGCTGGCCATAACCTAAGTAGTTGTAACAAGCCATGTTAATGACTTTAAACGTCTCGCCGGTTTGCCGCTTAATTTTAGTTTCGGTCGACTGGCTGGTCAGATGAACGGATTCATAAGTGTATTCACCAATGTCGTTTAACCCATCGATGACTGTGTTCAGCCCATTCACTTCGGATAAGTCTGGGTCAACACCACGAATAAAACAATCATAGGTTCGATAACAGTCCTCGTCGGAATTGAGAGAATCAGCAACAGACAGCGCTTCTTCGGCCTGCCCAGCAGGACCTGCCGGATTAGAGCTATTGCTAGCCGGTACCGATTTTAGCTCGTCTTTAACTGGTAACTGCTTGATATCTATACTTTCCATTTACTCACCTTTTCTGCTCACCTCATGTTTTTGTTTTCGCCACTTCCCTGTAACGTAGGTATACCATACCCCTTGTCGCTTCACAAAGAATCGACACAAAATATGGCGATTTTAAACCCGTAAGAATAATCATTTTAACCAAGGTATTCAAGAGGCTTATTTACCATCGGGTTGTTTTCGATATTGAAAGGCACTTGGTCGTTCATTTTTTGACACCGCAGTCCCAAAAATATAATCCCATAATGGCGAGCTCACACCATACCAGCGGTTTGACCAAGCAAAGTGATGCTGCAAATGATGCCTGCGCAATATCTTACTCACATTGAATTTAGGCTGACTAAAATGAATAAAGTAATGCACGTAATCGTAGCACAGATAGCCCACTAAGAACCCTGCGAAAAAAGGCCACATATCTGGGCTACCCAAGGTGATGCGAAATAAAAAATAAAATGCAGTCGCTAAAGTCACCGACATTAAAGGGGGTGCAACCAAGCGATAGCGATCGTAATGATAATCATGATGAACTTCGTGGAAATAATAAAAAATTTTCTTTAACCGTTCATTCTTTGGGGCATAATGAAATAAAAAACGATGCAGAATATATTCAAAAAAAGTCCAACTAAACATGCCTACAATGAAAAAAATAAAGGCATAACCCAAAGGCACACCAGTATAAACTCCCCATATAAATTCAATCGTTGCAATGGGACCCCAAAGTAATAGTGGAAACAAAGGATGCGCTTTGCTCAACACTTCTAATATCGGGTTAGAAAACAAACGTACCGATTTATTATCCTTCATCTGAAATACCTTTTTTATAAATTCGATAATGCTTATATCGGACTCCACCGTAATTTTCGCAGATGGTTTTCATCATCTCGTTATCTTCATGCACCATGGACATCTCCATGCTATCCATACCGCGAGTCAAGGCGCGTTGAGCGACTTTATACATCAATGCAGCACCTAACCCCAAACGCTTATACTCTTCTTTTATGCCTAATAAAATAAACTTCATGCCTCGGATTTTATGTTTGTACCATAGCAGTTTAAAAATTCCGATTGGCAATAACTTACCTTTTTTTAATCGTACAAAAAGTTCATTCACATCGGGTATCGCACAGGCAAAACCCACAACTCGATCACCCTCTTCTGCAAAATAAACCATGTTCGGATCGAGAATCGGTTTCATATTCTTAAAGATAAAGCGAATGTTATTCTCCGTCATCGGCACAAAATTATTGGTATTTATGGCTTCAAAATCATTGAAAATTTTTGTGGCTTTCTGTATTTCTGATTCCAATGCCCTAAGATTAAGAGGCCGAATGGTGAGCCGACCTTTTGCTGTCAATCTCTCTGCGATTCTTTTGGGCCGATGTATCGGCAGTGTGACTTGTATGTTCTCCGTACGATAAGCATAAAGATCGACCTGCTTCACTAAGCCGTAATTTTCAAGCAGCGTGCGATAATAAGGAGGATTATAAGTGAGTAATGCTGCAGGTGAAGAATCAAAACCATCGATTAACAACCCTTGCGTCTCATTCGATGAGTAATTTGCTGGGCCACGCATTTCATTAAAACCACGTTCTAGCAACCAACTTTTTGCGGCATCAAGCAACTGATTTGCTACTGCCTGATTATGAATACATTCAAACAAACCAAAAAAACCTACTTTATCACGATAATAATCGTTATGACGTTGGTTTTTAATCGCACTAATTCGACCGACTACTTTTTTATTTTGATAAGCCAAGAAATGTTGCACTTCACCACTTTCAAAAAAAGGATGCTTATTCGGATTCATCAATTCCTTAAGCTCAAGTTTAAGCTGCGGCACATAGTGAGGGTAATCCACATAAAGTGAATCGGTGAGATTGCGAAATAGTTTTTTTTGTTTACCCGTTTTAACTGCTTCGATGCTAATCATGCTCAGTTCCATCGCAGCGTGTGCTGTTTATTGCTATGAAATGTTTCATTTAAACTAACTACTGCTAATATAGCCGACGCACCCAATAACCCTAACATCAACCAAATAGCATGTTGCCAAGGATGAGATCCGCCATTACTATATTGCATAATCACGCTGATGACCACTCCACCCGCATTTCCAGCCAACATTAACAGACTCGTTGCAAGACCGGCGTGATAGACTCCAACTTCTTCCTCTGCCATGGTCAGTAAAATAGCATAACCGGGCAAAAATAGGCAGCCCATTAACAGGGCCAGTCCGTATAAAAAAACTAGATCGCTACTATGACACAATGGATATAAGAGTACAACTACAGTACAAATGCACAATATCGCAAAAGGCTTTCGACGCTGGAATCGATCTGACAACGCAGGAATAATCAGCGCTCCAATAATCCCACCAATAATAAACAAAGCGCCCACAAATCCACTGTGCTCAGCATTGACTCCATTAGACGCAAGCACAGGTGCAAGCCAAGTCATCAACCCATTGAAAACTCCGATAGATAAAAAAGCTAACACAAGGATGACGATGAAGTTTTTATTACGGCACAATAATGTGATGCCAGGGCCTTGGTGATGGCTTAAATTCGCATGCCATGAAGTATCAGGATTTTCTTTAGCCAATAGGAGAAATGTCCCTGCAGCACCAAACGCAATCAATGCAAAGAGCCAAAGCGTAACTTTAAAACCAAATGCTTGAACGAGGACTGGTGTCAATCCTATTCCCAAAATCATACCCACAAAAAGCCCCACGGTTGCCATTCCCGTTGCCATCGCACTCTCATGCTCACTAAACCAATCCGCCACCAATTTTGAAATCCCATTTATAATAAATGGCTGAGCAATGGCAATGCCGAGTTGCCCCAGCATCAAGCCCAAAAAATGGTGATTAAACAGTCGCAGACAAGCAGCCATTGCCATCAGCACAGCACCACTTCCAACCACTGTCTTATAACCATAGCGATCGATCAACCACCCAGACGGAACAGCAAGCAACACATAAAAGAATGGGAATACTAGTGTTAACGCACCAGCCCAGAACTCGCTAATCCCATAATGTGATTCGATAAAAGCAATGATTGGAGCAAAATTTAGCCACAACATCTGACTCACAGCTGCAACAAATGCAAATGCAAATGCAAATGCAAATGCAAATGCAAATGCAATTAATGTGGCCCATCGTTTGGAATACTTCACTGTCTATTATACCTTTCATTGTGATGATCACGACCGACGAAGCAATATTATCCTAAAGAATTTTTTCAAGTCAAATGGTGAAAATTTTGACTCGCGAGCTTGCTCCCGAGATTTCTTTCTTTATAAAGTTAAAAAATAGCGCTACATTGCCGCAACTCCATGAGGCTTGGGCTGTTGATTTCAGGAACGCCCCCTGCTCTAAAAAAAACTTCATTTGAAATTGACATTTAAGCAGGTAATCGATTATAGTTTTCGATCATTTATCTCACCCTGGCCCTGGTGGAAACATATTGGATTGATAAAGGACACAAGGATTTGCCAATGAAAAAGCTCATTATTTCAATATTCATTCTTATTATAGTCAACTTATCGATGATGACTTCTCCTGCTTTGGCAGTAGAAGGATATGATCTTGATCAGGGGGACACTGTTTTTACTCCTACGGGAGGGTTTCATACCGATCTCTCTTTTTTAACCGATCTTCTATACAGAGGCTTAACTTACACGAGGCATAGACCTGCAGTGAAAGGTAATATTTACTACCTATATAATGTCTCAAAAACGTTCTACCTTATCGGCGGTGTTATTGGCGCTAATGTTTCACTTCCCGGAACCACGATCACCTTTATTTACTATGGCGTGATAGGTGGCAACGACAATAAATTCAGCTGGTCAATAACCCCTCTTTATTGGGCTTTCCCATACGATACCTCAGCTCGGAGGTTAGATTACTTCGAGTTGATGAGCAAAGTTGGCTATAATTTCGGTTTATTTAAGCTCTCTATCGGTCTTGGCTATTCTCCAGCCTGGTTTTCTGAAGCAGGAGTCGCTTTCTACCCCTTCGCATTACTGGACATTCCCATCACAAAAAAAATATCAGTGTTTGGAGAATTAGCTCGCCAAACCTTAAGCAATAATACGAACTTTGCAATACCCAATTACACCACTTGGTTTGCGGGCGTTCAATACGCGAAAATACTGGGCTTCGTGGCCAAACTTGAATATGTCGACACTAGCGTGCCCGAAAACGAGTGTTTCGGCGGCACCAACATATGTGATTCACGAGTGGTCGCTTCGATAACTCGCTCAATTTAAAGAAAGAAATCTCGGCCGCTCGCGGCCGAGTATAAAAGCAGAACACCATTATGCCTGCTAAGAAAGTGAAAACAGAAACATTTGACTTTGAGCAATCATTAGCTAAACTCAACCAGCTAGTCGAAAAAATGGAAGCGGGTGATCTAACCCTTGAGCAATCATTAAAAGATTTCGAGGAAGGCATTGATATTATTCGTCATTGCCAGCAAGCACTCACTAAGGCTGAGCAAAAAGTACTTCACTTAACGAGCGAACAAGGGCAAGAAAAATTACAACCATTTCAACCTGATGAAGAATGATCTCCTACAATCTGCAACCACACTTTTGCATTACCGACAACAGATTAACCAGCGCTTGGAACAATGGCTGCCTAATACACAAACCGTATTACACAATGCCATGCGTTATGCCGTGCTATCTGGCGGCAAAAGATTACGTCCGCAATTAGTTTATGCAACGGGTAGCTGTTTTGGAGCCTCAATAACTGATTTAGACCACCCAGCTGCTGCGGTGGAACTCATTCATTGCTACTCATTAGTGCACGACGATCTGCCTGCAATGGATGATGATGATCTAAGGCGTGGCCAGCCCACTTGTCATAAAGCCTTTGATGAGGCGACCGCAATACTCGTGGGCGATGCACTGCAAAGCTTAGCCTTTGAGCTCATCGCTTCAAACACAAATCATGCTTGCTCTGAAACAAAAATCGCCATGATTAAAACACTGGCACAAGCCATTGGCTCAAATGGCATGGCGGGAGGCCAAGCCCTAGATTTACAAGCAGAAAAACATCAGTTAACCCCAACTGATTTAGAACAATTGTATGATTTAAAAACCGTTGCGCTGATCAAAGCAAGCGTCATGTTAGGTGCCCAAGCAGCAGATTTAAGTGATCAAACGTCATTATTTTATCTCGAACAATTTGCCAGCAAGCTTGGGCTTGCCTTTCAAATTCAAGATGATATTCTCGATCTCGAAGGCGAGACCGCTGTCATGGGTAAAACACAAGGTGCCGATCTGGTCCATCAGAAAGCCACCTACCCCTCCATAAAAGGCCCGACTCAGGCAAAACAACAGGTTCAGGAATACTATGCACAAGCTCTCGATGCTTTGCAAAAAATCCCTTATGATGCTGATATGAATCTGTTAGCTGACATTTGCCACCATTTGCAAAATCGTCAACAGTAAGCGCATTCATTGTGGAAAACTTGCATAGCATTCGATTACCCGTCATCATTCAGCACTTATGAAGACGTCACCCTCACAGTTTCCGTATTTAGCAAAGATTAACTCACCTTTGGATCTTCGCCAACTCGCCGATAGCGAGCTTAATTCAGTCGCTAAAGAATTGCGAGAATTTATAATCGATCGTCTAAACCACTGCGGAGGACACTTCGCCGCTAATTTAGGCGCTGTAGAACTCACGCTTGCGCTACATTATATTTATAATACTCCAAAAGACCGAATCGTTTGGGACGTAGGACATCAAGCCTATCCACATAAAGTGTTAACGGGACGAGCCGATCAACTCCACACCATCAAACAACCTCAAGGTTTAGCGCCTTTTCCAAAACGCGAAGAAAGCCAATACGACTCTTTCGACACAGGACACTCCAGCACTTCCATTAGTGCCGCGCTTGGCATGGCGATTGCCAACCAACTCGATCATCAATTAAACCAACACTGTATCGCAGTGATCGGCGACGGCGGTTTGACAGGTGGCATGGCTTTTGAAGCGTTAAATCATGCCGGTTGTCTAGACCCTAACTTATTAATCGTGCTAAACGACAACGACATGTCCATCTCAAAAAATGTCGGCGCACTCACACACTATTTTGCAAGAATTCTTTCTGGAAAAGTCTACTCAACACTACGAGAAGGCGGCAAAAAAGTCCTTGCAAAAATGCCGCCGATTTCTAAATTGGCTAAACGTACTGAAACTCATATTAAAGGCATGATTGTACCAGGCACGTTATTTGAAGAATTGGGCATTAATTATTTTGGCCCAATCGATGGCCATGATATCTCAAGCCTTCTAAAAACATTACGCATCATTAAATCTTTATCCGGACCAAAATTATTGCATGTGATCACTAGAAAAGGTAAGGGTTATCCACCTGCAGAAGCTGATCCAATCAAATATCATGCAGTAAAACCCGGATTTTATAGCCCTAAACCCACTAATGATAAAAAAAATAACTCGCCCAAATCACCGACTTATTCTGAAATATTCGGGCAGTGGTTGTGTGATATGGCAGAGCAAGATTCGAAACTGCTTGCCATTACTCCTGCGATGTGTGAAGGCTCTTGCATGAATGCTTTTGCCAAACAATTTCCACAACGTTACTTTGACGTGGGTATTGCCGAACAACATTGCGTGACATTGGCAGCAGGGCTTGCTTGCGAAGGTAAAAAACCGGTCGTCGCCATTTATTCTACTTTTTTACAACGTGCTTATGACCAACTCATCCATGACGTCGCCTTACAAAATCTTGATGTGACATTCGCGATTGATCGCGCAGGTTTAGTCGGCCCCGATGGTCCAACTCATGCCGGCAGTTTTGATTTATCGTTTATGCGCTGTATTCCTAATTTAGTCATCATGGCGCCTTCTGATGAAAACGAATGCCGGCAAATGCTCTATAGCGCCTATCAACATCCCGGCCCCGCTGCGGTGCGTTATCCCAAAGGTTCCGGCCCTAAAATAACAGTAGAAAACACCATGCAAGCCATCCCCATTGGCAGCGCACAATACCGTCGGCATGGCCAACGTATTGCTATTTTAGCGTTTGGCAGCATGGTCGAACCTGCTCTAGTTGCTGGAGAGCAACTCAATGCGACTGTCGTTAATATGCGTTTTATTAAACCTTTGGATAAAAATTTAGTGCAAGAAATCGCAAACCAACACGATTTAATCGTAACTGTAGAAGAAAATGCGATATTAGGTGGCGCAGGTTCAGCTGTTTCTGAATTACTCAATCAAAACAATATTCGCTGCTCTATTCTGCAATTAGGATTACCAGATGAATTTATCGAGCATGGCAATCGCCCAGAACAATTAGCTCAATTAGGGCTTAACAGCGCGGGTATTACCGCCTCAATCAAGAGGGAATATCCTTGCCCAACGTTAGATTGTTTATCGGAATAAGGACTTCACCTTGTTGTTGCATTTGCACCGCCACTTTATGCTCCGGCATCCACGCATGACCATATATAATTTCGGCAGTTGCTGGAATCAACCCTTCTTTATTCATGCAGCGTGCATAATGCGATTTCATGGTCTGCCAACCTTTTTTCCCCATCAAACCGCGCCTTCGCTCTGGATGCACGTTGTGCGCGCCGATTGCTTTTATATCTGAAAATAATCGGTTTAGCGTTCGATAATGAACCGTCAATTGCTCCATATCCATCACAGGCTCAATGAATTGATGATGCAACAATGCATCACCGATATGATGCATATCGATAAACTCATGAATATGGGGTTTTTCATCAACTTGACTAAACGCATCGCGTAATTCATGTAGTGTGTCTGGGCCCAAAGTTGAAAACAACAATAGCCCTCTCGCACGCAACGACAGATAACAAGTTTGCAAATAATGACTCGGGTTGGGCTGCCAATGCAGCATTGAATTCGACACCAATAAATCAAAAGATTCTTTTTCAAAAGGTAAATTCAAATTTTTCGCGCAATAATATTGAATTCGACTATTGGGTTCACAGCTCGATAATGATAAAGGCAGTGCCGACACCACGGTTATTTCTGCATCGGGATAACGCTTGGCAAGCTGCTTTGCCCCATCATCAAAACCCACAGTGTGATATAAAATTTTTTCAGGCGCCATCCGCATAAATTGCAAAATATCTAAAACACGGCTTGCAATTTCACGGTATAAAAACGCAGCATCGCGGCCCTGCGGATTCACTCGTGACAACGCTTGACAATGAGCCGCCAAGTCAATGGAATAATGTAATTCAGTCATCATTTGAATTGTTTATACTCGCGATGCAAGCGTTTTGCCTCATTTTTAAATTGCTGATAGCTAGATTCTATTCCGTTAATATCTTTTCGATTTAATGATATTTCTAGAGTTTTTGTGACAGCCATTAAATCTAGGAGACCACAATATCCCATGGCACCATGAATATAGTGGATATGTTTAGCCATCGTTTCCCAGTCTTTAGCCTGATAGCTTTTTTCAATCTCGTCAAGTTTAGTGTCAAATTCATTCATAAAACCTTTCAACATTTTTTCAACGAATTCACGATTGCCATATTTTTCTATCGCTTCATCCCAATGAATCGCCCCCATATCTGCTGCCTTATGAGGAATATAGTGATTGATGTGAACCCGAGCTTGATCACTTGCCAGCGGTTTTCTAGCAACCTCATTCATACCTACTGCAAGGCTAAGTGCTTTCCCATCATCGCCCATGTGGGCAGTTAATGCGATAATGGGGGTAGGCTTTCTTTGTTGTGAGGCCTCCAATGCCCGAATGCGCCGTGTCGTTTCATTGCCGTCAATACCTGGCAAACCAACGTCCATATAAATTAAGTCGTAGCGATTTTCTCGTGTCTTTTCTAGGGCTTTCTCACCACTCTCCACGACTTCGACAGTACAATTTAAATGCTCTAACCTTGATTTAACAGCCAATTGAGCAATAGGGCTATCCTCAACCACCAGGATTCGAATCGTTTTCAGCTGCTTAAATGACACCATTGCTCCTGTTTATGTTGATTTTAACTCTCAAAGTTGAGAGCATATACGATTATGTCATAATATAGCTCAGATGATCAAAATACAGTGATAAGGATGCCTTATGCCACTGAGAAACTCTCGAAACAGCTATGGTCAAATCACCAAAAGCTTTCATTGGCTTATCGCACTACTAGTCGTCCTCATGCTGATTCTTGGGGCCAGTTTAGACGATTTCAGTGAACCCGCAAAAATCATTCTAATTAACGTCCATAAATCTATTGGCTTAACCATCCTGCTGCTGATGATATTACGATTCTTCTGGCGCCTGAGCAATCCCATCCCTGCACTACCCGCAACCACAGCCACCTGGGAGAAAATAGTGGTCCGCGCTTCTCATCTGTTATGGTATGTGTGCCTCATTGCTATGCCACTAACCGGCTGGATGATGTCAACTGCCGCAGGCAAGCTGCCTAACTTTTGGTGGATTGCAAAAATAGGAGTTCCCGGCATACCTCAAAGCAAACCCCTTGCAGAAACTATTTCTAACATTCACACAATATTGGCCTGGGTGATTACTGCACTACTTGTTTTTCATATTTTAGGCGCACTAAAACATCAATTCATCGATAAAGATTTTGTGCTGAAACGCATGCTGCCCCTATCTAACAAAAAAACCCCTGTATAGACCTTTTAATCCATGACCACTAAGCTTCCATTCAATGAAAGCATTTAAAAAATGGTTATGGCAAAACGATTGCATTTTGTGCCATGATGCCACCAATCGTGATATTGCACTATGTAAGGTTTGTGAAAAGGCATTGCCTTGGAATAATAGGTGCTGCAAACGTTGCGCATTGCCGATTGAGCAAACCGAACAAGCACCCTATTGTGGCCAATGCCTAACTCATCCTCCACCTTTTTCGAGCACAATAGCTTTATTTAAATATCAACATCCTATCGATCAATTTATCACTCAGCTTAAATTCAGCAAAAAATTAATTTACGCAAAACTACTGGCCAAGTTATTTGGGGAATATATTAATCAACATCAAATCGCGAAACCCGATTGCATTATCCCAGTACCCTTGCATCCCCGTCGTCTTCGTGAACGTGGCTTTAATCAAGCTTTGGAAATCGCAAGACCTTTAGCCAAACTGTTAAAGATTACTTTGAATTTTACGAGCTACCAACGACAACGCCACACCAAAGCACAATCGACTTTATCAGCAAAAAAACGCCTTAATAATCTTAAAAATGCTTTTATAGCAAGCAAACCCGTTCATGCAAAACATATCGCTATTATTGATGACGTTATGACCACCGGCCAAACTGTCACTGAATTATCTAAAATAATCAGCCAAACATGTGAAGCTAAAATTGATATTTGGTGCTGTGCTAGAAGTTCGTTACAAGTATAATCAGCGCATTTGTATGTTTTATTTTCAATTTAAGCCAAAATAAGTTAATATTTAACGATATAAACAGATCACTTTGCCAGTCGAAAGCGGACTTCTAAAGCAAATATCCCTTATAATTAACAACATACAATTACATGCTTACATGCTAGAAATAGCTTTTTACAAATGGTGATCAACATTGAAAACACTATCGCAATTTAGCTTAATTTTACTACTAATGATATCAACGGCTTCTTTTGCAAGACCATGGGTCAACTTTAGTATTACTAATAAGACTAAGCATCCTATCTTTGTACACTTTGCAGGGCAAAAATGTATTCATGACGGCAAAAAGTACATTCAAGTGCAGGGCAACCCTAAATACGCTACTTACCAGAAGATGCATCACGATAAAATAAAAGTGGGAAGCGGTGATGCATTTCAGATCGAATATGATATGGACAACGAGGGTGGATCACATTTTATTCTCAACCCAATTGGTTGCAAAGGTAAATCAAAATTACTAATTAGTTTATTTAACACTAATGGTGACAAAGTAATGCATGATGTGACATTAAAATTTGTTAGAAATAGCCATGCTGATTATACTACTAAAATTATGAATAGCTCTCAAAACGCTTATTCGATCACACCTACTCAAGGCGGCCATACAGGATATGTTGGTACACTAAAAAGTTTGTAGGCTGGAAATAATATAGCCCTGGATTCCAACTGCAGTCTGCCGGCCATTTTATTTTTGTATAGATAATTGGATTCCCGCCTTCGCGGGAATAACGAGCGGTTTCAGGAATGACGGACGTCCTTAAGCTTTTTCCTCCTTAATCTTTTTTCTTTGGAATATATAAATCAGTCACCGTCCCTTCAAAAATCTCAGCCGCCACCATCACCGATTCAGACAAAGTTGGGTGCGGGTGATTGGTGAGTGCAATGTCTTGCGCATCACATCCCATTTCAATAGCCAAAGCCGTTTCCGAAATTAAATCACCGGCATTCACACCAACAATACCCGCACCAATAATAGTGCCGCTTTCATTAAATAATAACTTAGTAGCGCCTTCACTGCGCCCCAATGATAACGCACGACCCGACGCCATCCATGGAAACACGGCTTTTTTATAGGTGATGCCTTCTGCCTTCGCCTGATTTTCAGTCACACCAACCCAAGCCACTTCAGGATCAGTATAAGCCACCGATGCAATCTTAGCGTCAAAGACATGCTTCTTACCTGAGATGACTTCAGCTGCAAGTCGCCCTTCTGCCGAAGCTTTATGCGCCAACATCGGCTGACCGACAACATCTCCAATTGCAAAAATATGCGATACATTCGTGCGCATCTGATTATCAACTGAAATAAAACCACGTTCATCCACGTTAACACCCGCTTTTTCTGCATCGATCAACCGACCATTGGGAGTGCGCCCAACCGCCACTAAAATACGATCAAAACGCATTGGGTTTTGATCCGGCGCTTGCTCACCCTCAAAGCTCACCCATAAACCATCGTCCTTAGCTTCAACTTGAGTGACACGGGTTTGTAACATAATGCGTTCATAACGCTTAGCAATGCGTTTATGTAATGGCGCAACTAAATCAGCATCAGCGCCTGGAATAATTTGTTTCATCATTTCAACAATCGAAATACGCGCACCCAACGCATGATAAACCGTCGTCATTTCCAAGCCAATAATGCCGCCACCAATCACTAACAAATCACAATCCACTTCTTCTAATTGCAAGGCGCTTGTTGAATCCATAATTCTTGGATCATCGGGAATAAACGGCAGCTTCACTGGAAGCGACCCTGCGGCAATGATTGCATTGTCAAATTTGATGGTAACCTGATCTTTACCTTCCACACGAATCTCATTTTGCCCAACAAATTTCCCGTAACCTGTCACAACCTGTACTTTTCTTTGCTTCGCCATCATTTTCAAGCCACCCGTTAGGCGACCGACAACTTTTTTATCTTTCCATTCACGTAATTTAGCAATATCGATTTGTGGTTTTTCAAAATTCAAACCAAATTCAACCATATCTTCACAATCATCAATCACTTTAGCCGCATGTAATAATGCCTTAGAAGGAATACACCCCACATTTAAACAAACACCCCCGATTTCATCATAGCGCTCCACCAGCACCACTTTGATACCCAGATCAGCAGCACGAAACGCTGCCGAATAACCTCCAGGCCCAGAACCTAACACCACCAACTCAGTTTCAATAACCTCTTTTTTCATAACAACCTCTTTTAATTAATCTCTTTCATTACTTTTTTATAAAGCCCATGCACAATTTTTATAGTCAAAGTGGATGGTCGAAGGTAGGACCCTTTTGTAGCGCAACTCAAGCGCAGGAGGACGGAGTCCGACGAGCCATTGCGCGGAAACAGGGTCCTACCTTCGACCATCCACTTTGACTATAAAAATTGCGCATGACAAAACCTTTTATCAAACATCAGGCGATAATAAAAGAGTACGAATATCTGCAAGGCGATTTGCCAAATAAACAATAAATCGCGCCGCTTCAGCCCCATCAATCACCCGATGATCATAAGACAAACTCAACGGCATCATCAGCCGCGGCACGAGTGTGCCATCATCCTGATAAACCGGTTTCTTCATCATTTTAGAAACCCCCAATATAGCCACTTCAGGCGCATTAATAATCGGCGTGAACGCCGTTCCACCAATACCCCCTAAACTGGAAATCGTAATACAACCGCCTTGTAGTTCATTTATTTTTAATCTAGACCCACGTGCTTTTTCACTAAACTCACCTAACTCTTTGGCCAACTCATCTAAATTTTTCTGATCCACATCACGAATCACCGGCACAACCAAACCATTCGGCGTATCAACGGCAACACCAATATGATAATAATGTTTCACAATTAAATGCTCACCCGTCTCATCCAATGATGCATTAATTAGAGGAAATTGTTGCAGCGCATCCACCAAAGCTTTCATTAGAAACACAATCGGGGTCAAACGAATACCTTGCTTGGCCAATGCTGCTTTCTGTTCCTGACGAAACGCTTCCATTTCAGTGACATCAGCCTCTTCAAACTGAGTCACATGTGGAATATTGAGCCAATTGCGATGCATATTAACAGCAGTCGCTTTTTTAATTTTTGATAACGGCTCAGTTTTAATTTCTCCGAATTTACTAAAATCAATTTTAGGCGCTTTTGGTAATTGAAAACCTGCTGCAGGCACCTTACCCGCTGCAATTTGAAGTTGTTGCTTCACAAATTGCTGGACATCCTCTTTAACAATTCGTCCTTTTTCACCACTGCCTTTAATTTGAGTTAAATCCACTCCAAACTCATAAGCAACTCGCCTCACACCTGGGCCTGCATGCACATCTCCTGTTACTATGATAGGTTCTGCAGGTTTAACTTTAGCCGTTTCAGCTTCAGGAGTTTTAGATTGCGGTTCGGCTTCAGGTTCTGTTTTAGGTTTTTCGTGAACTTCTAAGGCTTCTTCAGCTTGCATCAATAAAATTAAATCATCGGCCGCAACCTTATCCCCAACACTGCATTTAATCTCAGTCACTTTACCGGAAAAAGGCGAAGGCACATCCATAGTCGCTTTCTCACCTTCTAAGGTGATCAGCGGATCTTCTATTTGAATTTGATCGCCTGACTTAACTAAGACTTCAATAATGTCTACATCGATTTCACCACCCAAATCAGGCACGCGAACTTCTTTAACAGAGATTGTTGGCTTTTCAGTAGAAACCGAAGCTGTTGCTTTTTTAGCAGGTTCTTTTTCCGGCTCCTTAGCTTGCGCTTTTGCTTTTAAGGTTAAAATTAAGCCACCTTCAGCCACCTTATCACCCACTTTAACGGCAATCGATTCCACAACTCCTGCCATAGACGAAGGAACATCCATCGATGCTTTTTCACTTTCTAAGGTAATTAGAGAATCTTCTTCAGCTACAGTATCGCCAGGAGCAACGAGGATTTCGATCACCTCAACGTCTTCAACACCCCCTAAATCAGGGATAAATACTTGTTCCTGCTTGTCCGCCACAGCGCCACTCCTAGTTTTTACAGGGTTCGATTTTATCAGGATCGATATTGAGTTTTTTTCTCGCTTTTAACAATTGCTCCTGCTTGAATTGACCTTCACGCATTAAACTAACTAATGCAGTATAAGCAATCATTTTGGCATCGACTTCAAAAAAATCACGCAGCGTATCACGACTATCACTACGCCCAAAACCATCCGTTCCTAAAACATAATACGGTTTATCGATTACGGAGCGAATTTGGTCGGCAAATAATTTGATATAATCCGTCGTCGCAATCACTGGCCCCACACGATCTTTTAAACAGTGCTCCACATGGGATATTTTTGCAGCCTTTTCAGGGCGCAGTCGATTGTAACGCAATACAGATTGAATATTCTTACGCAGCTCATTAAAACTTGTGACACCCCAAATATCAGCACTGACATTAAATTCTTTTTGCAATAATTCAGCAGCCGCAATGACTTCTCTTAAAATGGGGCCTGAACCTAGCAATTGCACATGCAATTTAGCTTTACTTTCGGCCTCTTTAAACAAATACATACCTTTTATAATATCGTCCACAGCATCTTCAGGCATAGCCGGGTGGGCATAATTTTCGTTATGCATGGTCAAATAATAAAAGATATTTTCTTCGTCGACATACATCCGCCGCATTCCATCTTGAATCACAACGGCTAACTCATAATTAAAACAAATATCATAAGAAATGCAGTTGGGCACTACACTAAACATTAATAAATTATGACCATCTTGATGTTGCAAACCTTCGCCTGCCAAAGCAGTTCGCCCCGCTAACCCTCCTAATAAAAATCCACGAGCACAGATATCACCCGCTAACCAAGCTAAATCACCAAACCGTTGATAACCAAACATCGCGTAATACGCATAAAAAGGAATCATGGTCACCTTATTACTGGCATAAGAAGTCGCCGCAGCGATCCACGAGGCCATTGCACCCGATTCATTAAGGCCTTGTTGCAACAACTGACCTTGCTCATCTTCACGATAATACATCAATTGTTTCTTATCTTCGGGCTGATACAGCTGACCGAGCGGTGAATAAATCCCAATTTGACGAAACAAACCTTCCATACCAAAAGTGCGCGATTCATCGACTACAATCGGCACGATACGATCTTTAATGTTTTCATCTTTTAAACATCGGGATAAAATTCTTACAAACGACATGGTTGTGGAAAATTCACGATCACCACTCCCATCGAGTTGACGTTGAAAGGTATCGAGCGATGGAATTTTCAACTTCTCATGCCCAATAGTACGATGAGGCAGCATGCCACCTAATTGTTCTCTTTGCTTAATGAGAAATTGAAGTTCAGCACTATCTTTTTCTGGGCGATAAAAAGCAAGTGATTTAACTTGCTTATCGGTTAATGATATTTCAAAACGATCTCTAAAATTCAAAAGATCGGCTTCATCCATTTTCTTAGCATTATGGGCAATATTTTGGCCTTCACCCGATCCCCCCATGCCATAACCTTTAACCGTTTTCGCTAAAATCACCGTGGGCTGACCTTTGTGTTTAATAGCTGCAGCATAAGCCGCATAAACTTTTTGCGGATCATGGCCACCACTTTGCAAATTTTGCAGTTGCTCATCACTCATATCGGCGACAAGTTCTAATAATTCCGGGTATTTTCCAAAGAAATGCTCGCGCAGATAAGCACCATCTTTAGTTTCAAGATTCTGAAACTCACCATCCAAAAGCTCATTAATGCGTTTAACTAATAAACCCGAATGATCCTTAGCAAATAGAGCATCCCAATCACCACCCCAGACCAACTTAATGACATTCCATCCTGCACCACGATAGATGCGCTCAAATTCCTGAATGACTTGACCATTACCCCAAACCGGGCCATCAAGACGTTGTAAATTACAATTCACCACAAAAATTAAATTATCAAGTTGCTCACGCGCTGCAATGTTCAGCACACCTAATGATTCAGGTTCGCCCATTTCACCATCACCACAAAAGGCCCACACCTTGCGTTCTTCGGTATTCGCAAGTCCTCGATTATTTAAATACTTTAAAAATTGCGCCTGATAAATGGCCATAATAGGGCCTAAACCCATCGAGACTGTGGGAAATCGCCAAAATTCTGGCATCAACCAAGGATGCGGGTAAGACGATATACCTTTACCACCCACCTCTTGACGAAAATGATCGAGTTGTTCCTCGCTCAAGCGACCTTCCAAAAAAGCTCGTGCATAAATACCGGGAGCAGAATGACCTTGGTAATAAACTAAATCGCCGCCATGATCGCGACTCGGCGCATGAAAAAAATAATGCAAGCCAATTTCAAACAGTGTGGCAATGGACCCATAACTTGCAATATGCCCTCCCAAGCTATGATCACGATTTCCACCACGCATAACCATGGCAATCGTATTCCAACGCATATAATTTGTGAGGCGATTGATAACTGTGGCATCTCCCGGCAAAGTAGCCTCTGCTTGTTTAGGGATGCTATTAATATAAGGTGTATTCAAACCGGCCTTGAGACCTATTCCTTTTGCATCTCCGTGTTTTAGGATTTGCTCCAACAAAAATCGTGCTCGATCAACACCCTCATATTTAATCACCGACTCGAGCGAGTCTGCCCATTCTTTTGTTTCAATGGGATCGATATCATCAACTGTTGGGGTGAACTCATCAGACATTTTCTACAAACACCTTAAGTAATGTTTTTGGTAGGCTAGAGCATAGCACGCGTTGCTACCCTAGCCAAACACCAATAGTAATGAGCGCCATAACCACGAGCCAAACCAAAAGTGAACGATCAACAAGTACAGCGACTTCTGCTTGATTGGGCACAACTGAGCGATCATCACTAGTGCCTTGTTGTAGTGCAGCTAGGCCCCAAGTCGTGACTAGCTTGCCCGCATCTTCTAGACCCATCAACAAATTTTTAACCCATAGTTTAAAAACAACAACAAAATGGCTCACCAAAGCATAGCTTAAACCCAGCAATCGAACTGGAACCCAGTCGAGAACACCTTGTGTTTTAATGGTAAACTCACTGAGTTTGGGATGATTTTGTGGGTGATGTTCGACTAGAAAATGACGAAGTTGATCGACCGACACATATAAGACCAACCCTACCGGCCCAGTAATAAAATACCAAAAAATAACGCCAAATAAGCGACGATACGTCAGCACAAATAAATCTGTCGTCTCTACGCCAGGATAAGGTTCTTTTTTAAGGTCACGCCCATCCATGAAATACCACAACACAAATACATTTAAAACATAGTTTCCAACGCCACCCAGTAAATGATAGACCAAAGCAAAAACCACACTTACGACAACCAATAACGGTAAAATTAAAATGGCCAAACCCACCAATCCATGCCCTTTAGTCACATGGGTTATTTTATCAGTCATCCAATTGAAATAAGGTTCGATCCAATTGATTTGATGTGCGTGACTGCCTATTTTTAAATAACGCTGTAATCCCAAACAGATGAGTATTACCGTAAATGACATGATCAATCCCTCCCCATGTAATTTTTAATCTCTGCGCAAACGATCTGACAAAGCGATCGGCGTTGGATAACGAAATACAATCCAATACGACGACACAATAAAAGATAAAATGGTCGTCGCTTGAATTAAATAACCCGCTGCATTACCAATCAATCCGCTACTCAAGCCGACATAAGCGATAATCAATGAAAATTCACTGACCTGTGCTAAGCGAGCACCCACCTCCCAAGAAACATGCTTTGGTTCACCCACATAGTGTAATAGAACTCGATAGACAACTGGTTTAAGTAACAATATCAACGCGACCAATATAAGCGCTGGAACAATTACGCTAGGAAGATATAATAAATTAAAACTAGCGCCTACTGAAAAGAAAAACAAGACTAGAAAAAAGTCCCTCACTGGCTTTAAACTTTCAGCAATATAAATTGATATCGGGCTTGCAGCGAGTGAAACACCCGCAATAAAAGCACCAATCTCATTCGACAAACCAAGCACTGCAGCAAGTTGCGACATGCTCAAACACCAGGCAATGGCAATTAAGAACATATATTCTTTGATGCGATTAAACTTAGCAAACAACCTGCGCAGAATAAAACGTTCAAAACAATAAGCAAAGATTAATACGGTTGGAAAACCAACTGCTACAAGCAACACTTCATTGATCACCAACCCTTTTATAGTCGCAGCACGCATCAGCAGTAACACCACAATCGCCACTAAATCTTGTAGCAATAGAATACTAATCATGACTTCGCCGGTATGTTGGTGATGCAATATAGTTGTAGGCAATAATTTAATACCGATAATCGTACTTGAGAACATCATGGCAGCACCAATAATCATGCATTCCATATTGTTGTAACCAAATGCCCAGCCAATCAAATAACCTATGACAGCAAATGCCAGTGAGCTCGCAAAACCTACTAAACTCATTTTTCTTAACATATGGACAAGTTTCTGTGGTGGCAGGTGCAATCCCAGCAAAAACAATAAGAAAATAATCCCCACATCGCCAATTCGCCTAACCACTTCGGAATCACCAACGAGTTTCAAACCCCAAGGACCCAAAATCACACCTAACAATATATAAGCCACTAGCGTGGACTGTTTTGTCATGAGTGCAAAAGTTGAAAGAATTGCCGCTCCGGTGAATATCAGAAATATAGAGAATATGAGATTATGGTCTGGCATAGATAAAACTTCTTGGAGCTGATGCTCATTTTAGGGTTTTTAAATCCAAAATATTCCAATTTTTATAAAAAATGGCCTCTTAATTCAGGAATTGTATCATTTTTCACACAGTTTTCTATTAAAAATCCAAAAAAATATCATAAAAGTGTTTAACATCATTGATTTTCATTGTAAAATGTAATTGTCGTTTTTTTAGTATGGACAATCAGGGAGAAATAGCATGCCAGCAAAGAAGACAACCAAAGGACTTAGAAGGAAGGCAGCCATGGTAAGCGCCGCGCAGTTTAGCAAGGTTCAGAGGGAACTGAAGAAACTGCAACTCAAAGTGCGCGCTGTGGAAAAGAAGGCTGAAAAAGCCAAAAAAGATGCTGCTAAGAAATTAGCTGCAGCCAAAAAGGGAGCTGTTAAAAAATTAGCCGCTGTCAAAAAAGCTGTCGCTAAGAAACAAGCAGCACCTAAGAAAAGAAAACCCGTGAAGCGTAAAGCAACGACGAGAAGAAAAACTACAGCTCGCCGTAAGACCACACGCAAAGTGGGACGTCCTAAAAAGACTACTGCGAAGAAAGGAGTGGGTCGCCCTAAAAAAGCATCTACTGGAAAACCTCGCGGTCGTCCACCTAAGAAGAAATAACTTCTACATTCTTTAAAACCCCACAGCATTATTATGTTGTGGGGTTTTTTTATGGGTGTTTGTAAAACAGCATTCCAGAGATAAACCATCATTCCCGTGAAAGTAACTGACACTATTCCCATGAAAGTGACACACATCATTTCCATGCGACCCTCGTCATTCCCGCGAAGGCGACTCACGTCATTCCCGCGAAGGCGGGAATCCAGAGATTAAACAGCCAGTCCTTTATCAAAAAATAATGTTTTTTTGATTTTTCGGTAAATCATTTAGTTCTAAATGACTGGATTCCCGCCTTCGCGGGAATGACGGGTCACCGCGGGAATGACCTGTTTCTGCGCTCATGAGAGCGTTATGAGTACATTACTCTTTAGCCTTCAACGCCTCTGGATCAAGTCCTTTAGCCTGCTTTAACAAATCAATCAAGGCTGTTCCAGTTAAGGCACCTGATTCTGCAAATACAATAACTCGTTTACGCATAATCATCACTGACGGTACTGATTTAATCTCAAACTCCTCGGCTAATTTCGGCTCTTGATCAATATCAACTTTGCCAAATAAAACTTCAGGAAATTGCTTTGAGACCTGCAAGATCACATCATTAAAAGACTTACAAGGCCCGCACCATGTCGCCCAAAAATCAACGACCAGCAAATCACTGCGCTCAACAATTTCATCAAAATTGTTATTATTCACTTCCACAACATTCATATCTCAATACCTCCTTATCATTTTAAAAGGATTGCATATAACCTTTGCTTGATATCATCCACTTCACCCACTCCAGATATCCGCCGATAAGCAGGTGATGAAGCATCATCGAGGGCTGCCCACTCTTTAAAATAATGAAGCAAGGGTTTGGTTTGATCATGATAAACAGCAAGACGATGACGTACAGTATTTTCGCGATCATCCTCACGCTGAATTAAAGACTCTCCCGTTACATCATCTACTCCAGGTACCTTCGGCGGGTTATTAATGGCATGATACACTCGACCTGAAGCGGGATGCACTAAACGCCCACTCATACGCTGAATAATTTCTTCATCGGACACATCCATTTCAATCACATAATCAATTTTAATGTTCTCATGACGCAATGCATCGGCTTGAGCAGTTGTTCGTGGAAACCCATCTAATAGAAATCCCTTCGCGCAATCGGGCTGATCAATTCGCTGTTTAACTAATTCTATAATCAGATCATCTGAAACAAGCTGACCACTGTCCATCACTTGCTTCACTGTTTGACCCAATGGCGTATTCGCTTCTACAGCTGCACGCAACATATCGCCTGTAGAAATCTGTGGAATTTGAAATTGTTCACAAATCAATTTAGCTTGCGTGCCCTTACCCGCACCCGGTGGCCCTAATAAAATAATGCGCATTAACAAATCCCCTACATTTTTATCATAGATTCTTCGCGTACAAAAATACTATACATGAAGCCAGAGTTTAGCAATAGCGCTTCAACCTTTGTAGGTCTGTCCGGCGACGCACTCGCCCACTTAGGGCAATACTCAAGACAATACCCCGACTAAAATCTGTGTGTGCATTTGAACAAATATAAAAACTGCCCTGTTGGCCTCGGGTAAAACCATCTGCATTAAATTCAACAGCATGATTGCGCCCAAAACTACTACGCCATAATAAACGATAACCTCTAGGCAATTTCCCATAACTCATTAAGACTTCTCCACTATTGATCACTTGAACAATTTGCCCTTTATTCCAGCGACCATCACAGGATTTGTGATTACTACTACCACAATAAACCACAATTTTTGAACGCTGAGTTGCAATACTACGAGCAAATTGAATACCAGCAAGCACCCGATTAGAAATGGCAATTAACTGATTATTGTTCAAGAAATATCGCAAACTCGGTATCGCCATTGTCGATAATAAAGCTGCGATAAAAAGGGCAATCATCAGCTCAACTAAAGTGATCCCCTGACAACGACCTTGCAATCCATCATTCCTTATATAACTTAGGCCAAACCTTTAGCTGTCTTACTGTATTTCCACTGACTTCTAACACCTCCATTGGGTAGCCGGCAATTCGCGCACCTACTCCAACAATTGGAATCATCTCCAAATACTCGATGACCAATCCACTTAGCGTTTTAGGGCCCTCAACAGGCAAGTTCCACTTAGTTAATCGATTGAGTTCGCGCACACTAATGCGGCCATCCACCAAACAAGAGCCATCTCGCAGTGTATTTACTAAACGCGAAACATCCTCAACATCTCGTGAAAATTCACCAACAATTTCCTCTAGCACATCTTGCAGTGTAACCAAGCCTTGAATATCGCCATATTCGTCAACCACTAAGCCAATCGACTTATGTTGATCCTGAAAATTTAGTAATTGTTGATTCAACGATGCACCTTCAGGTATAAAATAAACTTTATCGGCTAATTGCAATAAATCATCTTTAGTTAAATGGCGCTGTTGCAAAATAGACAACACTTTTCGCAAATTTAACACACCCATCACTTGATCGATATTTTCTCGATAAATCGGCAAATAGGCATGTTTGCAATGCGTCAGTTCATATAAAATTTTATCCCAACTCTCTTGCAAATCAATACCGTGAATCTCGGCTTTAGGCACCATCACATCTTCAATCGTCACTTGTTCCAGGTCTAAAACCCTAAGCAACATCTGCTGATAGTCCGATGATATTTTACCTTTGGCCTCATGGACTACGGTACGTAATTCTTCTGCAGACAAAGGCTCGATTGTCCGCTTTCCGACCTTCACTCTAAATAACAGTAATATCCCATTAGCAATGCCATTCACTGACCATACGAGCGGATAAAATAATTTAAGCAATATAGTTAACGGCAATGAAGTACGAAAAGCGACTTGCATCGGATGAATAGCCGCAAATGTTTTCGGTGTGGTCTCAGCAAAAATCAGTATCACTAAAGTTAAAGCAATGGCCGCTAACAACACCCCCACTTCACCAAAATAACGCACTGCAATTGCCGTTGCGATTGCAGATGCTAGAATATTAGCAAACGTATTGCCCAGCAGAATCACGCCCAATAAACGATCCGGGCGCTCCAACAATAACGCAACCCTTTTAGCTTTCGGTTTACCTTTTCGAGCAAGATGTCGCAGGCGATAACGATTGAGCGACATCATACCCGTCTCGGAACTGGAAAAAAATCCAGACAATAAAATCAATAAAATTAATACTAAAAATAACACCCAGTTATTCATTATAATTACTCACTACCGCTGATTAAGCACTCGATTTTTGGGTAAAACACTAACAGAACTATGTGGCTCAGTATTTTTCAAAGAAACGGTTGTATTTAAAACCAATTTACTGCCAAAATAGGCTATGACCAGCAATAATAAACCTCCAAGCGTTCCATAAATCGCTTTTCGTCCTCGCCAACCCCAACGATAACGTCCTATCAATAAAACAGCAAAAATAATCCACGCAGCTAACACCATCACGCTTTTTTGAATAATCGCAATATGGGCGAATAAAATATCATGATAAAAATATAAGCTTGTCACTAATACGACGCTTAGTAATACAAAACCCAAACTCACCACTTGAAACAATAATGTTTCCATCGATTCCAACGGCGGTAATCTCTGAATAAACACACCTTGGGGCTTATACCGTAAGAGTCTTTCTTGAAATGCAAGCAGCACCGCTAACAACCCGGCCACACACAATACACAAAACGTCACTATCGCTAATAAAATATGAAACAAAGTATCCGGATCTGCTGCTGTTTTAACAATAAATTGTGCTGGAAATAATATCACCAATAAAATAGATAACGCCGATACCGGAAATACAAAGACTGCTAATAAATCTACAGGTTTAATAAATACTACCACCCAAATCATAATCGATATGAGCCAAGTCGTTAAAGATAACATATTAAAGAAGTTGAGATTTTGCCCTGCCGCAATATCGATCCAGGCGTGTAATAACAACCCGTGCAAACATATTGCAACAAAACCAATTCCCAATATCCACGCTTTACTGGAACCAATACGATGACTCTGCAATGCGACCAATCCCGCAGCGAGATAACAGACCATAGCAGCTATTGAAATGATAAGCACATCCATTTGCTACAGGATAGCATACTTCTGTTATAATGCGCGTCTTGGCAATCACAATGGGCATGGCTTTATGTTTTCTAATCTCAGCGAGCGACTCACGCAAAGCATTAACAAACTGCGTGGTATTGGCCGTTTATCCGAAGATAATATTAAAGAAACCCTCAATACAATTCGCAAAGCGCTGATTGAGGCCGACGTTGCTTTGCCTGTTGTCAAAACCTTTATCGAGCAGATTCAAAATAAGGCGCTGGGTCAAGCTGTCATGCGTAACGTTCGCCCTGGCGAAGCATTAGTTAAACTCGTCCAAGATGAGCTAACTCATATCCTAGGTGAAACTCAAACCACACTTAATCTTAAAGCTGAACCACCTGTTATTATATTAATGGCCGGCCTGCAAGGTTCTGGTAAAACCACCACCGTAGCCAAACTCGCCAGATGGCTGCATCAGCAGCAACAAAAATCCGTGCTTGTCACTTCTGCAGATATCTATCGACCTGCCGCCATCGCACAACTCGAAACCCTAGCGAAACAAATCGATGTTCACTTCTTGCCAAGCAGTGAAAAAGACAAGCCTGTGGATATTGCAAAAGCTGCTGTTAGTAAAGCCAAAACGCAGTTTCTCGATGTCGTCATTATCGATACTGCTGGGCGCCTGCATATTGATGATCAGATGATGCAAGAAATTCGCGCTATCAGCGACGCTATCCAACCTACTGAAAACTTGCTCGTTGTGGATAGCATGGCCGGTCAGGATGCAGCGCATGTCGCAAAAACGTTTAATGATACATTGGAACTAACGGGTGTGATCCTAACGAAAACCGACGGTGATGCCCGCGGTGGTGCCGCTCTTTCCATGCGCATGATCACTGGCAAACCCATTAAATTCGTCGGTATTGGCGAAAAAGTCGATGCGCTATCGCCTTTCCACCCCGATCGAGTGGCATCCCGAATTTTAGGCATGGGTGATATCGTCAGCCTAGTTGAAGAAGCACAGCAAAAAATCGATCAAAAGGAAGCTGACAAGCTCGCTAAGAAGCTTAAAAAAGGCAAGCGCTTCGATTTCAACGATTTCTTAACTCAACTCATGCAAATGAAAAAAATGGGTGGCGTACAGTCGCTGATTGGCAAATTACCCGGAATGGGGCAACTCCCTAAAGCCGCCAAAGCCATGCTCGATGATAAATTACTGATTAAAATGCAGGTTATTATCCAATCTATGACAAAAAAAGAACGGCGTTTCCCGGCCTTAATCAACGGTTCACGCAAACGCCGTATCTCTTCAGGCTCTGGCACCACCATACAAGACGTGAATAAGCTCATCAAGCAATTCACCCAGATGCAAAAAATGCTAAAGCGAATGAAAGGCGATAAAATGATGAAAAAGATGAAACATCTAAAAGGACAGCTACCTCCAGAGCTCATGGGCAAACTGCCTGATAAGTTCTAAGTGGGTGAAAATTTGAATCAATTGCTTCCAAATTCCAAAAAACTTGCGTAAAATAGCCGGCTCGTGGCGGTTTGCCCTAATAAATCTAAAGTCAGAGGTGCATAAACAGATGGTAGTCATACGCTTAGCACGCGGCGGTGCTAAAAAGTCCCCATTTTATCATGTGGTCGTAACAGACAAACGCAATTCCAGAGACGGTCGCTTTATCGAGCGCGTAGGTCTTTATAATCCTATGGCACGAGGCCAGGCTGTTAACTTGCGCTTAGAAATGGAGCGTATCGATTATTGGCTAGGCAACGGCGCAGAGCCTTCTTTAAGAGTAAAACACTTAATTAAAGTCTTTAAGCAAGCAAACTCTGCCGAAATCAAAGCCGATTTACCCACTATGGCTGAGCAGAAAAAAGCTCAAATTGAAGCGGCAGCTCATGCTGTGCAAAAGCAAAAAGCTAAAGAAAAAGCAAAGGCAAAGGCTGAAGCTGAGCAAAAAGCCGAGGAAGTTGAAAAACCCAGCGCTGAAGAGACAGCATCCGAATCAGAACAACCTGCAAAAGCTGAGGCAGAAGCTAAAGAACCAGAACTGAAGCAACCCGCAAAAGCTGAAGCAGAAGCAAAGAAACCTGAATCAGAGCAACCCATAAAAGCTGAGGCAGAAGCGAAGAAACCCGAATCAGAGCAACCCGCAAAAGCTGAAGCAGAAGAAAAAACGGCTGTAGAAGAAGAGCCTGCTAAATCCGAATCAAAACCTGAAGAAGAAAAATAATCGGGAAAAACATAATACTACCGTCATTGTGCGGTTTGGCTGCAGTGTTTTAACCTTTAACCATATAGGATAATCGTGTCAGAATTAAAGGACTGGATTCCCGCTTTCGCGGGAATGACGTGGACATGGTTCGCTTTCCTGGGAATGACGTGGACATGGTTCGCTTTCGCGGGAATGACGTGTTACTTGAAATGACCTGTTAATTGTAATGGCGTCTTATTTCAAACGATTGCCCTGCTTTAATCAAATACCATCATGCAAAACAAACTGATCATAGGCCGACTGGCAAGCACTTATGGAGTACAGGGTTGGCTCAAGGTTGTCTCCTTTACTGAACCCGCAAACAATCTATTGCAATACCACAACTGGCAAATCAAGCACCAAGATCGCTGGCAAGTCATGCAAATGACCGCTGGCAAACCTCACGGCAAACAGCTTGTCGTCAAACTGGAAGGCATTGATAACTCTGAGGTAGCCCGCCTTTATACTAATGATCTCATAGCCATGAACCGCAGCGACTTACCTGCCCTAGAAAAAGATGAATATTATTGGACGGATTTAATCGGTTTAAACGTAGTCACCCTATCCGGTGTTCAATTAGGCACAATCGATCATTTAATCGAAACCGGTTCTAATGACGTGCTCGTCGTTAAAAATGGACGGCAGAGGCTCCTACCCTATACGGACGATGTCGTCCACAGCATTGATTTACACCACCGCATTATGGTCGTTGATTGGGACCCAGAGTTTTAGAGTAACACTTATGCAAATCGACGTGATCAGCCTGTTTCCAGAGATGTTTCAAGCCCTCCACTGCGGCATTGTGGGCAAAGCCATTGAACGTCAATTATTGAAAGTCCATTATTGGAATCCCAGAGACTACACCACCGATCACCAACACACCGTGGACGATCGCCCTTATGGCGGCGGCCCTGGGATGGTGATGAAAGTAGAGCCGCTTTGCAAAGCCATTGAAGCTGCAAAAGCACAAGCAACCCAAGCGAAAGTGATTTACTTATCCCCACAAGGCCAAGTGCTTACACAACAAGACATTGCTAATTTCGCCAAGCAACCCCAGTTAATCTTGCTTGCAGGACGCTACGAAGGCATTGATGAGCGAGTGATTGAGCTGCAAGTCGATGAACAATGGTCGATTGGCGACTATGTGTTAAGTGGTGGCGAGTTTCCAGCTATGGTACTCATCGATGCCATCACCCGCCTACTCCCTGGCGCGCTAGGACACGAAGACTCCGCCAGCCAAGACTCCTTCAGCAGTGGTTTATTGGACCATCCTCACTACACTCGCCCAGAAATTATCCATAATCTGAACGTCCCAGAAGTCTTATTAAGTGGTGATCACAAAGCCATTGCTCGATGGCGAAAAAAACTAGCACTCGCTAGGACTTGGCAAAAGCGTCCAGATCTGTTAAAAAGACGAGTCCTGACAGACGAGGAACAACGGTTACTCGATGAATATCAGAATGAGGTGAAAAAAGCTAATGAGTAAAATGATTCAAGTAATTGAGCAAGCGCAAATTAAAGATAAGAAAATTCCAGACTTTGCCCCAGGCGATACCGTTGTGGTGCAAGTTAAAGTGAAAGAAGGCAACCGCGAACGCCTACAAGCATTCGAAGGCGCGGTGATTGCAAAACGTAATCGCGGTATTAATTCTGCATTTACGGTGCGTAAAATTTCTCATGGTGAAGGCGTCGAGCGCGTATTCCAAACCTACAGCCCGATCATCGACAGCATCAAAGTGAAGCGTCGTGGTCATGTCCGCAGTGCAAAACTCTACTATCTGCGTGAATTAAGAGGCAAGAAAGCTCGGATTAAAGAAAAGGTATAACCTTCTGACATCTGCGTCCATGAGCAGCCATGGAGGTCTGAATTGGATAAACCTGACTACCAAGCCATTCTCAATACCCCGATCGGCTATCTCGGGATTCGCTGCGATGATAATGCATTACTCGGCATTGATTTTATTCATGCTCAATCCGAATTAAAACCCAAAAATACAATTGCGACACAAACAATCCAACAATTAAATCATTATTTTAAAAATAACCAACATCAATTTAACCTTCCCTTAAAGTTAGAAGTTACTCCATTTCAATCACGAGTCCTTAACGCTTTATTAAAAATTCCAGTCGGCAAGACAAAAACCTATGGTGAACTTGCCAAACAACTTAAAACAAGCCCAAGGGCAATCGGTAATGCTTGCAGGGAAAACCCTATTCCGGTTATAATACCTTGTCATCGCATCACCGCACAAAATCATTTAGGTGGTTATAGCGGGCAATCAACAGGGAAGGAGATAGACATCAAGCGATGGTTGCTTGAACATGAAACTTAATTTTATAACTATATGCAAAAACCGAAAATCACTAGTCAACAAACTGCCGCCCCAAAAAAAGAAGCATTAGCGCTGTTCTTAAAAGAAAGTTTCTCAGATAAAATAAACTCTAGAGGAATAAAAACCGCGACTCGCCATTTAAATTTAATTGCTGATTTTATTAATCACCAAATCATAAAAAATAAACACTCAAATCAAAATTTTGCTTATAACCCAGAAGCCGTCGATTTAATCGCAATTTTTTTAATTAATGGTTGGTATAATACCACTCGAATTTTTTTCTTGCCCATGCTTTACAAAGAAATTAATTTCAATGCGCTCAAATTTCAAATGAAACAATTTACGAAAACTCTAAAAGATTTAAAAATAAATCCAAACGACAAACAAGAAATCCTAGGGAAATTAAAAGATGAAATTAAGTCTGGACTGAGCGAAATCCCATATCCGGAAAATGCTACTTTTAAAATCGACGAAGACAATGCCATAACACAATTAGAGATGATAACCAACCTAATGGCAAACATAAACAATACAGATAACGAATCGAAGCCTGCCAATGCTAATTGGCTTACTTTCATTTTAATAGGAGGTTGGACCTACACAAACAATCTCATTGTTATTAGTAAAGGACAAGAACAGCTAGCAATAAATTTACATTCCAAAATAAACAGTTATCTTAGCCAGAGAACCACAACAAGCAAGCCAGAAGATGCTGAACAACACAGAACACAAGAGAGCAGTCACCTAACTGTGTCACCCTAAACTCACAAGTCAATTTTTAATCATCCTTCGAAATAAATTATGAATACAATCGTATTTGATTTTTGAGCAATATGGCGCGGCTGAATGCCTTTTGAGTTATGGTTTCTATTGCCGACAGAATAGTGTCTACGTCTGATAAATTGTTATATATTAAGTTTAAAGGTAACTGCTCACACCTCGTCATCCCGCGGCTTGACCGGTCATCCCGCGGCTTGACCGCGGGATCCATAACGCGCCTGGATTCCGGCCTTCGCCACAATGACGGGCGAGTAGTTACGTTTAAAGAAAGGCTGTTCGTTTACATATTCAGAGTGGAAAACTGGGATCGGGACATATCGGGGCGAATTGCACTCAACCCAACCTCAAACATTAGCCGCAAAATAACTCTGAGTCCCTTGCGCATGAATCGCCTCTCCCAACCGATTCAGGGCATGCGAATAGGCGGCGGTGCGCATATTAATGTCATTTTTCTTCATGATATCAAACACCGTATTAAACTCACGCACCATAATACGATATAACTTCTCATGAACTTCATCAAGCCCCCAATAATAGCCATTTTTATTCTGCACCCATTCAAAATAGCTCACGGTCACACCCCCGGCATTCGCCAAAATATCGGGCACGACTAAAACATTCTTATCCGTTAAGATTTGATCGGCTTTACTGCTAATCGGACCGTTGGCCACCTCAATGATAATCGGCGCCTTGATCGTCTCGACATTATCCACACGAATCACATTTTCCAACGCCGCAGGAATTAATATATCCACATCCAAAGCCAATAATTCATCATTCGAGATTTGCTTAGCCGGAACAACATTACACACGGTCCCTTCACAATACACCGCTTGCACTTCATGAGTCTCATGTTTCATGCGCACAAGGCTCGGCACATCAAAGCCGTCATTACTATAGATGCCGCCTTTAGAATCACTCACCGCAACGATGCGATAGCCATCCCGGTGGAGTAGGTCTGCCACATGCTGGCCCGCATTTCCAAATCCTTGCACAGCCACCCGAATCTCTTTCGGATTCCATTGATTTTTCTTCTCAAGCTCTTTAATACAATAATAAGCCCCTCGACCCGTGGCATCATTGCGACCAAGGCTACCGCCCATCGAAATCGGCTTGCCGGTGATCACGCCTGGCGAATGCCTGCGTACTATTTTAGAATATTCATCCATCATCCAGCCCATAATCATTTCATTGGTGTAGACGTCCGGTGCTGGAATATCCGTATGCGGCCCAATAAAATCGACCACCTGCTCGATAAAGCCACGACTGAGCCGCTCCACTTCCAATCGGGATAACAGCTTAGGGTTCACAATCACGCCGCCTTTTGCGCCACCAAAAGGAATGCCCACCAATGCACATTTTAAGGTCATCCAAAATGCCAACGCTCTGATTTCATCCAACGAGACATTAGGATGAAAGCGAATGCCACCTTTTGTGGGGCCACGGCTATCGTTATGACGCACGCGATATGCCTGATAGATTTCCAACTTCCCGTTATCCATTCGCACCGGAATGGAAAACGCCAAGGTGCTTTGCGGATAACGCAATCGGTATAAGGTTTCCTCCTCAACGGCAGCGAAGCGAGCTGCCTGATCCAAATGAGATAGCGCATCTTGATATAAAGTGCCCGGCATGATGTAGACTCCTTTGTTAGGCTTAGAATATTTGAGAAGGATAGCAGATTGGCAAGTCGGTTCCAATATGCCCCCATCAAGTTGCTGGGAGCTTTAGTCTTGTTTATACTGCAGGCCAATCAAAACTGAAAATTCATTCGGATCAAGAGAGAAAACAAATATGGAAGCTGACAAATCAAAATCAAAAGAATCCCCATTTCATTTAACTCGTGTAGCTGCAAGAAAAATTTGCGACGATTTTCTAAGATTTAGTTCAGACAGTGGTGATGGTGGAACTGTGACTGAAAAATCCTCTGGATACGACAGCAAATCACAACAGGTTCCTGAATCTGCCTTATTGGACGGAAAAAGTGCAGAACGAATTATAGCCTATACAATAGTCGCTGCGAAGAGCTGGAATGAAGAAAAAGAAAATTACTACAATTTTTACAACTTAGCTCGACTATTAAAGTGCCCCTATACAGGCGGCACCACCAACGAACAAGCTGAAGCATGTGCGCGGTCATTGATATCAAAACTGAGTGAACGCCACCTTAACATATTAATTGAAGTGTTGACAAAACTTGAACTTGATACAATACACTTTCTCTCAAATAACTCGAATACAATGCCCAAAAGAATTCACGCTTTCAGGGGAAATTCTATTCTCACCTATATCTGGAAGCACTTGCGCCTAACACAGAGCGAGACTCTTATTCAACAAAAAATAAACCCTATAATGCAACAATTCCAAAAAAAAATTAATCAAATTATAGCAGATAGTGAAAAAAAGACCGACCAAGATCCAAATCTCAGTCTAAACCCAAAAAATTTATTTGATGAAAAGAAAGTTGACCAACATACAAACCCCAGTCTAAACCCAAAAAATTTACCGGATGAAGAAAAAACTGCTTTTAAAACCCTATTCATGGGATTTGTTAATGAATTATTCAACATAGAAGCTGAAAATCTTAAAAAATATCCAAATTTTGTCAGATTGATATGCCATAGTATTTATCGAGAATTAAAAGAAAAAGGTATAGAAGAGAGTGAAAGTGCAAGGTTTATCGCGTTGAGCTTTCTTGTATTCCGATTTATAATTGGGCTAGTTATGAACTATGCTACAGATGTCAGACAAACCAATGATAGCGCTGTTGAGTTCGAAAATAATGTTCTAATATACAATATTGCAACACCATTAACTTTTATTGCCGGGCATAACCCAAAAGAATATCGACAACTATATAACAATTACAAGAAACATATAAAAACCGTCTTCTTCTCAGAAAATACCCCTGATAGGGAGATTACTGCCTTTATTGCATTTAATGCAAACTACATCAGAGCGTTCGTGGAGGAAATAATGACCCCTTGTATTGATGAAATAGCCAGTGTTCATGCAGACCGTCTTATTAAGATAGTCAACACTATTTTGCACTTTGGCCAAATTCCGGAAAATCGATCAAAACTTTTTACTATCAAAGAGCATGAAAGTAACAGACCTAATGAAACCACACTCAATGAAATAAATGAATTTTTTGATGCAATAGTTTCAAACTCAGGCCCCAATTGGCAAGTAAGCGAAGGATACAACTCTGACACAATTACTCCTACACGAGGATTAGGATAGGATAGACCAACTAAACAAAATTAAGTACACACGTCGTTCATCAAGATCCAAGTATTCTTTGGGAACAGACCTCCTGCCCTTGGCACTCCTTACCTTCCTTGATCGAGACGGCCTGAAGTTAATAACCCAAACCTTATGCTTAGCTAGTCTTAGCGGTGCCACCTGATCCAAATGAGATAGCGCATCTGGATTGCCGCAAAGCGATCAACCTTGGCTGGTCTTGTGCATAAAAAACTCGGCCGCAAGCGACCGAGTTTTTTTACCCTATTAATATTTCGCCTGCGCGGGAAACCCGCGCACACGGCGACTTAAGGGAAGATGGCGCTCTCCCCTTAAGAAACTCCATCGCCTTTGACTCGCGAGCTTGCTCGCGAGATTTCTTTCTTTAAATTCTGTTGAAACAGTCTCCTGAATTGTTCAGACAGTGCCACTCTCCAATACGAATGGAGCCCGCTCTATTTAATAGTTTAAACTGCAGTTGAGCAGACGTTTGCTTTTGTGTATAATTTCAATCAGTCGAAAGGGACAAATGGATGACTAAATTAGCAGGGAAAAAATGAAACAGCCAATAGAAAAAAAAGTTCAAGGAAAAAAGAAAAAATCGCTTCCTCCAATTCCGGGGGGGCAAAAGAAAGAACCGGAAGAAAACAAGACAACAACGCCAGCAGAAACAATAGCTGATAAGAAAAAGAAAACTCTTCCGCCCCTCCCAATTCCGGGGAATAAAAAGAAAAAACCGGAAGAAAAAAAGACACCAACAGAAACAATACCTCATCAGAGTCAGAAAAAGCAAACACATTTGCTTTTCCCAACTCCAGGGGAAGAAGAGGAAGAAACGGAAAAAAAAGAAGCAGGTAAGGGGCAATATCAGTTGTCTAAGAGAGACGCTGAAGAAATCTATGAACGGTTTCTAAAAGGTAACATCAGCGTTACCCTCCCCTCAAAGAAAAATTATAGGAAAATTAAACAAGGTGGCTTATTCTTTTTGGTTCCAGAAGAAGAAGAACATCAAAATTTTCTTCAAGAAGACCTTGGTTTTACAGAAGGTCTAAGAATGACTCTTCTTGACCTTTTAGAAACCGAACGAAACTCTGAACTTTTAAAAAACCCTGAATTGATCATCAAGATTGGAGAATGGAGCAAAGGTGTACAGCTTATTCAATGCCTAGCATTAAAGGCTGAGATGGAAAAGGACAATAAAAATACTCACCTTAATTTATATAATTTATCTCAAATACTAAATTGTATTGAAGGCCAAGAGCAACTTGAGATATGCGCTTTATCATTAATTGCAGTTCTACGCCCTGCTTCCATCTCGATACTAATTGAAAACCTGATCAGAGCCGAACTTTATGAGAAAGCGGATTTCACTTCAGCGGATTTTTCAAAAGGACGCCCCTTATTCAGAGGAAGCTTGTTTATCACCGCTCTTTGGAAACAATTGCGCCGTCTAAATAGCCATAAATTCGTTGAGGAAAGATTAAAACCATTTGTTAATAAACTCATCACATATTCCAAAGAAAATAGAGAATCCTTAAGACAACTATCTCAAGAAGAGATCAAATTTGATCCTACAAGACTAACCAACACTCATAAAGATTTTTTCCGGACATTATTTATCAAACTAGTCGGCAATTTATTCGTAGATGAATTATCACATTCAGTTGATTATCCAGACTTCTCAAAAATCGTATGCAACAGCCTTTACAAAACACTACAACCCAAAGTTAATGATGATGAACAAATTGCAAATTTCACTTCAACCTCCTTCTTTGTACTACGCTTTCTTAGCGGCATGCTGCTGGATTGCATTAACGATATGCTTTCAAATAACCCCACAGATACAATTGAAGGCTTAGGCTCTAATAACCTTGAAACTTCCGAATCTGATTTTTACCGAAAAATTTTGATAGCAACCTTTATAACCCCTCTACAGGTCCTTGCCAATTACGATAAAACTTCTAAAAATACTCAATTATCTGCTAAGAGTCAGAAATCTATAGCCAAAGTTTTTTCTCCTGATAATGCAGATCCTAGAAAACTTGATCAGTTTCTTGAATACTATGCCAACCTTCTTCGTACTTTTACAAAAAACTTAATGAAAGCGCCTATCGAGCATGAAAATGAAGACATTGAACCTCAAAAAACCATCGCTGTAGAAAAAGAAGGCATATTCCTCGACCAAGAAACTAATTCAACTGTGGGCAACAGAAAACCCAAATTTAGCATTCGACTCAACAAGGAAACTGTGGAAGTAAATTTTAATAGAGGAAAAAGAAATAAAACACCTCATAAGCATGCCTGCCAAGACCAACACACAAAACTCAGAGAAAATTACGAAGAATTAATGGAGGAAAATCCTGGCAATCAATCAGGAAGCAGACTCGGTAGAATTAAACAATATAGCAGAGAAAAAATTAAACTACAAAATCCAAAAATCATCACAAAGGAAGGGTTAGATTCATTCTTTAATATGATATTCAACAAAACTGCTTGGAAAGACAACAAACAATTCGGCCAATCTGATGCTTCCAATTTGGAAATCTAATGCCACGCAAGATCGATCGGTTTAAGTATTATTTTTGGGTATGCAACTGGGTTTCCGCCCTAGCAGGCAACTTCCACCCCAACCAAGCCGCCACTAACAACAACACAGGCAAAATCGACAGTGCAATTTGATAGTCACTGACTGAATAATGCAAAACCGCAGCACCCGGCGCATTATGGCTCGCTAATAAAACTAAAACCAATCCAATCAACGGCTGCAAAATCGGGGCTGTGCCTACAGAAAACGTATTCACAAAACCCAAACTGGTCCCGCGCATTTCAGGGCTTGCAATCTCATTGCCAATCACTAGCGTCAACACATAACTGCTGCTCACCAAACCTAATAGCAACATCAACGCCATCACCACAGCCAACGACAATGCCGGAATATAAATGAGGAACGCGAGAATAATAGCAGAAGCAAACGCCCCACCGACCAAAATAATGCGGCGATGTGCCCTGCGGCTATCCAACCATCCGATAATCGGCACACCGATTGCCATACCCGCAAACATTAAATCGCTGGTGAGTGCGGCCATCATTAAACTCAAATGATGCTCCAGTTGAAAAAACGGCACTGCCCACAACGCGACAAAAACAGTAACAATGCAAAACATTATTCCGGAATAAATGGCATTTCGCCAAGCGACTTTACTTTTTAACAACACCCTCAAATTGTGCATCAAACGAGACGGTGTCTGAGAAGAAATCGGCGCAATCCAGCGAGGTTGATCGCGGACAATCAGCCATAAACAGACAGCAATTACAATGCCGATAACAGCCGCTCCAAACATCGAATCACGCCAACCCAACGTTTGCACGACATCAGCAAGAAAGTATCCTGAAAATATAGTCCCTAACATCCCAATGGCTTCAGCAATCGCCACCATAATCCCGAATCGCTCTGCAGGAAACCAACGCGCGATTAATGTCATGGAACCCACAAACGCAAAGGCTGCACCAGCGCCCATTAAAAGCCGGCCCATTGCAGCAACAGCCACCCCATCTGCACCTGCAAATAAAAAGCAACCCACTCCAGCTATCAATGCGCCCAGTGATAACAAACGACGCGACCCATAGCGATCGATTAACATCCCGGCCGGAATTTGCAGGGTCACATACACATAATAATACGCGCTCGCTAACAAGCCCCCACCAAAAGCACTCAGTGAAAAGCTATGCATTAATCCAGCGACTATTTCACCAGACGATAATTGTAAGGAAAATTGAAATAATAAAAACACAGCCGAGACTGCCCAGACCAACCAGGCCAGTCGTTTGTACGACAACCTACGAGGCGGCAAAGAACGCTCGCCGCTTGAGGTGTACTGTGCTAGATTATGATTGGGTTTTATGACCGCTCTCATCTCTTTATACTCATTCAAATAATCACTGAAATTTAATAGCTAAAATTGGACAGCCATAATATGCTAATTGTAACATTTTGCAAGTAACACTTGCACACATTTTAACCGATCCTGGAGGCAACAAATATGACCTGGGTAGCTATGAAAACATTCGGATTTATTCATGTCCGTGGGGCTGATGTAACCGCATTTTTACAAGGTCAGCTCACCTGTGATGTGAACCGATTATCTAAAAATCAGGCGGCTTTTACAGGGCTTTGTGATCACAAGGGCCGCGTGCTCGCCAACTTTTTAATGGGGCCTTGGGAAGATGGCTATTGGTTGTGGCTTCCTAGCGAAATGGTGGAACCAACCTTGGAGCATCTTAAAAAATATGCTTTGTTTTCAAAAGTAGAGCTCAATCCTGTTGAACAACCTTGGGAAACACGATATTACAACCTCTCTGATGTCGATCAAAACGAAACCCTGTTTCACGAAGCGTCCGAACAAGCTTTCGCAATAACACACCATCAGCACACACTGCTGATACACCTGCCTGGCAAATCGTCACGCTGGTTAGTGATGGCTGATTCAAAGGCAATGGAAGCCTTCCATTTATCGCTACCATCAAATATAAAAAAGGGCAGCATAGAAGAATGGCACTACGATAATATTCACTCAGGCATCGCTTTTATTGATCTTGCAACCCGTGGCTTATTTACGCCGCAGATGATTAATCTGCAGAAATTTGGGGGTGTGAGCTTTAGCAAAGGCTGTTTCGTCGGCCAAGAAATAATTGCCCGCACGGAGCATCTGGGCCAACTAAAACGCCATCTTTATCGTGCAGATTACCCTCACGCTAAGCGCCCTGAGATTGGCGCAACCATCACAGATCAACAATTACAGCCGTTAGGCGTTGTGGCTGAAGTGAGCCAATCCGCCGATGGTGGCTTCCTAATATTAGCCGTCATCCAAGATCGCGCACTGGCCAACAATGCTATGTCTTTGGTTATAGAAGGGTGTGAATTGAGCGCAATCACACAGGCATAAGTTAAATGACCCACCATCTGTGCAAACGCAACACGTCATCCCCGCGAACGCAACACGTCATCCCCGCGAACGTAACACGTCATCCCCGCGAAAACATCCTACCGTCATCCCCGCGAAAGCGGGGATCCAGTAATCTTACAACTGGGTTCCCCCGTTCGCAGGAATGCCCGTTCCTTTATTTTATTATATTTTGAAAATCGTGTAGTATATTAACGTTTTTGGATAAGAATGTAGGAGGTTACTCACTATGGTAATCGTTGTTTCACTTTTAATATTTTTACTTAGCATTTTATTATTAATCTTTGGCGCGATAAAAAAAGGGTCAAAAGGCAATCGTTCCGGGTGGTGGATGGCGTCATTTGTCAGCGGCATCGTATTAACATCCGTTATGGGCATCCTCATTATTCCTCTTTTTCTGTATGGCGTCTATTTAGGCGCATCCGATGTTTACTACCGCGGAAAGGCAACACATGAAATTGCGGTAGCCAAAATAACAAAGGATCCAGCAGATGCGAAACTCGCCACTAAATATATTCTAAAAGCTATTCAAGCGATGCCCGAAGGCGACTACGCAAAAAAAGATAGGCAAATCTTAGAACAAGCGAAACAACTCGATAAAAAATTAGCAAAATAACATGTACTTCTTAGTATTCAATAGGTTGATCAACCTAACGTTATAAACGTTAGGTTAGTTAACGCTGCCAACGTTAGCCACTATGGGCTTGTTCTTTATTATCGAACTCGAAGTAGCGGAAACAAAATAACATCGCGTATCGACGGAGAATTGGTTAACAACATCACCAACCGATCAATACCAATGCCTTCTCCAGCAGTGGGAGGTAAGCCGTATTCTAAAGCGGTAATATAGTCGTGATCATAAGTCATCGCTTCTTCATCACCTGCTTCACGGGCTTTTAATTGTTGCTGAAAACGCGCGGCCTGGTCTTCGGGATCATTTAATTCTGAGAAACCATTCGCAATTTCCTGCCCGCCCACATAAAACTCAAATCGATCCGTGACAAAATCATCCTGTTCATTAGCACGCGCTAATGGCGACACTTCTTTCGGGTAGGCTGTGACAAAGGTGGGTTGTTGCAATTGCCTTTCCACTAATTTTTCAAAGAGCTCAAATTGAATCGCACCCAAACCAGCTGTTGATTTAATCTCAATGCCATGCTGTTTTGCCAATTGTCGCGCTTGCTCTAAATCCTCCAATTGTTGTGATTTAATTTCAGGATGGTGATGTAGAATCGCATCTTTTAAAGTGATGCGTTCAAAAGGCTGACTTAAATCAATCTTTATATCACCATACTGTAATTTTAATCCGCCCAAAATTGTCTCTGCTAAATGGCGCAGCATGGTTTCCGTCAAGTTCATCATATCTTCAAACGTTGCATACGCCTGATAAAATTCCAACATCGTAAATTCAGGGTTATGTCGCGTGGACACCCCTTCGTTACGAAAACTACGATTAATTTCGTAGACTTTTTCAAACCCACCGATTACCAAACGCTTTAAATAAAGCTCAGGAGCAATTCGTAAAAATAATGGGATATCCAATGCATTATGATGCGTTTTAAAAGGCCTGGCTGCAGCTCCCCCTGCTTTAGCTTGCATCATGGGGGTTTCAACTTCCATATAGCCTAGTTGATCCATAAAATGACGAATCTCTGCCACGGTTTTAGACCGAATTTTAAAGATCTCTCGCGGTTTTTCGTTGACCATTAGATCGAGATAACGCTGACGAAATCGCAGCTCTTGATCATGCAAGCCATGAAATTTATCCGGCATCGGCCGAAGCGCTTTGGTCATCAATTTCAGTTCTGAGACTTTAACGGATAGCTCACCGGTTTTGGTTTTAAATAATTCGCCTTCTGCAGCAATGATATCGCCAAGATCCCAATGTTTAAATGCTGCATAAACCCCTTCTGGCAATTGGTCACGAGCAATATACAGTTGAATGCGGCCCGACATATCTTGCAGGTTAGCAAAACTCGCCTTACCCATCACACGCCGGGTCATCATCCGACCAGCAACTTTAACTGGAATGGCTTTTTCCACTAAATCATCCGGCGCTAGATCACCATATTGTTCATGCATATCACTCGCATAGGCATCAGGCTTAAAATCGTTTGGATAAGCTTGTCCTTGTTCACGCAGCGCTGCCAATTTGGTTTTACGCTGCAGGATTTGCTCATTAGTCTCTTGCTCAATTTTGTCTTTATCTTCCACTAGAATCTCACTCATTTTAGTCATTCCCCTACATCATAACCATTGCCAGATAGACTGACAATATTAGCCTCAGAATCCACTAACGTCGTCCGAAACAATCCGTCATCC
>SDBV01000337.1_pt1 | contig 66575 bp, 75 predicted proteins | sample 2277081 | NCBI WGS metagenome assembly SDBV01 (sample SAMN10402039, study PRJNA504765) | marine sediment metagenome | isolation source: marine sediment core GS10_PC15, 223 cmbsf | place: Arctic Ocean: Southern Knipovich Ridge | collected 2010
CAACATACCAGCATTAAGAAAATTTGATTTATATATGTTTCTCACTACTTAAATAAATTTAAATACATAAAATAACCCAATATAATATGAATGACCTGAAAAAAAGGCAAAAGGATATGTATCAAGGATTATTGTTTGGAACAATTCTTCTAATAATTATAATTATTTTATTTTGGACTATTCCAGAATTACAAGGATCAGATTCAAAAATAAAATTAACAATAGCAACAATCATTGCAATACCTTTTGCATGGATTCTTTTTTATAGGCAAAAAAAAATTGATGAAGGAAAAATTAAACAAGAAAAAAATGTAAAAGAAGGAGTTTACAAAGGAGTCCATATAGTTCAGGGAGTGGGTTTCAAATTTAATGCAATAAGATATCTCATAGTCATGATATTGTTCCTCGGAGGAGGAATCTGGATTTTAGTCACTGGTGGAGAATATTGGTGGGTAGGATTAATTTTAATAGGGGTAGCAATATTATTACCTATAGCAATAAAAACATTCTGGAAAGTTGGAGGACAAAAATTAAAAGGGAGAAATTACTAATATTAACATGAACTTTAACAAAATAATCGAAACAAGAAGAAGCATAAAAAGATTTGGTTCAAAAAAACCAGATTGGAGAACAATTATTGAATGTTTAGATAGCACTAGGTTTGCACCAATGGCTGGAAATCAATTTACACCAAGATTTATTTTAATAGATAAACCAGAAATTATTAAAAAATTAGCAGAAGCATCTGAACAAGATTTCTTTAAAGATGTGTATTACTTAGTTGTTGTCTGTTCTAATAAAAAATTAACAATAAATGCTTATGAAGACAGAGGTGAAAAATATGTTAAGCAACAAGTAGGAGCAGCAATACAAAATTTCTTATTAAAACTAAACCAAGAAGGCCTAGGAACTTGCTGGATTGGACATTTTTATGATGAAAAAATAAAACACTTATTAAAAATCCCGGATAAAGTAGATATTGAAGCTTTACTTCCAATTGGATATGCTTATGATAAACCAAAAGAAAAAAGAAAAATTGATCTTGATACTATATTATATTTTAATCAATACAAAAACAAAAAAATGAACCCTCCTAAAAAGATAAATGTTTAACAAAAGTACTTTCTACTTCCAAAATAACCCCAGTCAATAGAGAGATTCTTTTTACGATAAAATATAAGCTCTCCATTTTTTATATAAGCCATTATTCTTTGCTCATCCATAACAGGGATTGCACTACCTTCTACAACTAATTTCTTTTTTACTTCTGTATCAATACTAGTCCTTTCTTTTAAATTTTCTACAGAACCATTTCTAAGTTTAGTCATAAAAAAATAAAATATCCCAAGTTTATAACTATTATTATAATAAAAAATTCAAAGAAAAAAATAAAAAATAAAAAAAATAAATTAATTTGACTGTATTAGCTTAGTCTTTATTAGCCTTAAGCAGTAACCTAAGGGAAGCTTAAAAGAAACCGTAAGGTGTCTTTTATCTCCAGACTTCAATACCTAAGTCAGACATTTCTTTAGAGGCGGGCATTGCTTCTTGTTCTGTCTCTTTACCAAGCACATAAGGAGATTTAACTCCAGTCATAATTGTAATAACTCGAACTTTACCAGTAAATTCCTTACTGATTCTTGCACCAATTATAACTTGTGCGTCTGGACTTAAGTTTTCAGATACTGTTCTACCAATAATATCGAATTCTTCTAATTTCAAATCAGGTCCACAAGTAATATGAACTAATGCTCCACTAGCACCTTTGTAATCCACATCAAGTAGAGGATGAGTCAGGGCTTGTTTAACAGCTTCATTTACTTTGTCTGATTGAGAATCAGATTCACCAATACCAATAACTGAAACTCCACCATTTCTCATAATTGATGAAACATCAGCATAATCCAAGTTAATTAAACTAGGAAGAGTAATTGTTTCTACAATACCTTTAATCATAGTAGATACAAGTTCATTTGCTACAGCAAATGCTTGTTCAATTGGTAATTGTCCTGCAATGTCTACAAGTCGGTTATTATCTAAAACAATACATGTATCTGTTACATCTCTAAGCTCTTGAAGACCAAATTCAGCCTTGTCAATTCTAGCTTTTTCAGATTCAAACGGCATAGTAATAACTCCTATTACAACAGCACCAGCTTCTTTAGCTAATTGCGCAACAACAGGGGCAGCTCCAGTTCCAGTTCCTCCACCTAAACCAGCTAAAACAAACACCATATCTGCATTTCCAACAGATTTTTTCAATTCCATTAAAGCTTCTTTAGCAGCTTCCCTACCCACAGCAGGTTTTCCACCAGCACCTAAACCACGAGTAAGTTCTTTACCAATAAGAATCTTCTCATCAGCTTTTGTAACACTCAAATGTAAAGCATCTGTATTTGCAGCATAGATTGTAGCTCCATTAATTCCTTTATTAAAAAGCCAAGTAACAGCATTACACCCCATACCGCCACATCCAACAACTTTAATGTTAGCTTTTCCAGCTCTAAGTTCATCAAAATTAATGCTGTGGCTATCAGTATGTGATATTGCCTCCTTTGCAAAATCTAAAACCATCTTTCTTTATTTATTTCCTCCTTACATCTGTATATTTATAGAGATGTTTGAAAATTTCCTTCTCTTACAACTCTATAGGCCTGTACAAACCATATAAACAGGTAGAAAAACTAACTCCTTTGGATTTATAAGAATTATGGGGATAAAATGCAGTATAATGGGAAAAAACCCCCTCTCTACCAAATAAATCTTTAAATAAAATTCAAAACAATATGAATTATGGAAAAAGCCCTTGTGAATTTATTACAAGTAAAAGTATTTGAGCTTAAAAGAATAAACTATGAAAATAAAGAAGTGGAAATATTTGCAAAAGTATCAGGAAAATATATTCAGTTAGATAAAAAAAATTTAACATCTATAGGAAGATCATTTTTTCTCAATACAAAAGAAATCCTTGATGGCAAACAACCTATAGAAAATAATAAATCAGAAATTTATTCCCCACTATTGGATAATATAGAAGGTTTAGATTATTATCTTAAAAGGGCAAAGCTAAAAACTACTTGGGAAGACAAAGGAAAAACTACAGCAATTATTGGTTTTTTGCCAGGAGATTTCTTAAAAATATCTTCAGAAACAAGCATTGGAAGTGAAAATTCCACTTTAGAAAGAAATATTATTTCTTGTCAATTTTACTCAATCAATCAAGAAATCTAAATAATTTTCTTCAACTCTTTTATCTTATTCCACCCTCTTTTGAGCTTTTCATTTGATAATTCAACAATTAACTTCAAGAAATCATCATTAACAAGGATTTTCCCATCTTTCAAAACAGGAAATTCAAGTCTTTCAGTTGAATTTAACTCCAAGATTATATTTTTCCCATGAGCAAGTATTCCAGAACGCTTAAACCCAACATGTTTTGCTTTTTCTAAAAATTCACTTGCCCCATTTATATCTTTACATGCAACATGAAGTATTGGTTGCTCAAGCTTAAACTTAATTAATTCCTTTGTCTTATTTTCCTCAAGCCCAACCAATGCCTTTTTCAACCAATCAAATGAAATTAAATCATGACTAACTTTCATGAAAAGACCTTTTGCTTTTTTCTCTTGTTCAATCATCAACACAACTCTTCCAGAACATGAAGATGTTGTATAAAAATCACTAGATTTATTCACTTTCTCACAAAGAGGTTTAATTGGTTCATCCCAATCTCCAATTGAGGATTTATCTAGCTTAGAAAGAACATCTTGTTTACGTTGGAGGAAATTATCTCTTACCATAAAAATTAAATAATCAAACCCTATATTAAACTTATGGAAAAACCAATACTAGCTACAAATATAGACGGATTTTTAATAGAACATTCAGCATTCATAGAACCCCACAGAATCTGGTTTGATAGAGCTATTTTGCTAACAAAAGATGATTCATTGAGCAAATGGAAAGGACACCCAGAATACTTTAAAGGTGTTAACGAAGCAATGGAAAAAATAATGCCAAATGCTTCAAAAGAAGAAAGAACACAACAAGCACGAAAATGGTATCAAGAAGATGTTGTTCATTACATTTCAATACACCCAGAAGTTGTTAATCAAAAATTAGCAGAATCACTAAAAAAATTAAAAGAAAGATTCACGCTAGCGTTAATCACGACAAACACAGAAGAATATATTAACAAAATTCTAGAAGCTTCTAACCTTACAGAAATTTACGACATAATCCACGCCAGTAAATTGGAAGAGGAACCAAGCAAATTCCAAGTTGCACAGGAATTCAAAGAAAAATATGGAGAACCAAAATATTACATTGCATCTAGAAACAAAGAAGCATTTGAAGAATTTCCAAAAATAGGAGCAATCTGTATTTACTTTGCTCCTGATGAAGTTAATCCAGAACTAAAAGAAGTAGCATCAAAAACAATAACAGAATATTCAGAATTAGAAAACATTAATGGAACTAACAACTCAACTCCTTTATCAACCTAGCTTTAAATTCATCTAAATATTTCTTTGGGAAACTACCTGCAGCAGCCCTATCGTGCCCTCCTGCATTTGAATTTTCAAATCCTTCAATACATTTTCTTAAAACCTCTCCCAACTTAATATCTCCTGTTTGATTTCTTGCACTCATTTTGATAAGATTATCATCATCAAAAGCATTGGAAGCAAAAACTAATGTTTTATTTGGAACTTCTTGTTGAGAAATAGCAGATACAACAGCAGAAGTAATCCAATATTTTGGATTTGCATAATAAAAATATAATTCACTTTTTGGAAAATATTCTGCTTCCTTCTTGTATTTATCCTTCCAATCAGAATATTCTTTACTAATAATCTCATCAGCTTTATCTAAACTTTCAAAATCCTTATTCAAAACCATTTCATATACTTTTTCAAGATTTGGTTTATAATAAATTAAAGAATTAGCAATCTTCTTAGATATAAGGGCAGGAATAGAATCCCAAATATCTTCTTTAGTTATTGTTGGATAAATAGATTTAAGAAAATCAAAGTTTTCTTCTTCCAGAAAACAATAATCAAAAATAATAGCTCCACAAACAAGCCATTCTGCATCTTTTGTATCAAAATATTTTCCCTCCTTAGCTAAATCAAATAAACAGTGAGCAGAACAATATTTTGAAACTGTTTTAATAAGACCTGTTTTATTTTTTAGTTCCTTATTAAGGGGGTGATGATCCACAATTAAGATATCTCCTTTCTTCCTAAGATTGTTTAATTCCTCTTCAAAATTATCAACACTCCAATCAGTGAAAATCAATTTATTATAATCCAATTTTAACAAATTTTTCAAAGCATCAGAACTACAATCTAGAAATTTAGTAAACTCAACTTTCAAACCTTTTGACTCAAGTATCTTATGTAAAAAAATACCAGATGCTAAACCATCTAAATCAGTATGAGTAACAATACCAATTTTATCTTTTTCAGTTAAAGAATCAATAAAATCATGAAAATCTTTAGGTTTTCCTAACAAATATTTTTCCATTTTACTCCTTATCTAATATTTCAACTCTAATGTCTTGTTCTTCACAAATTTCTTTAAATTCTTGAGCATCATCTTTAGTTCCAATAATACTTCCATAATGCATTGGAATTGCAATTGTTGGTTTAATTAATTTAGCTGCTTCTGCTGCTTCTTCTGCATTCATTGTAAATCTCCCTCCCACAGGAAGAAGAGCAACAAATTCTTTTCCTGGTTGTTTATATCCAGTAAGTTTTTGCATTTCAGGAATTAAATCGCAATCTCCAGGATGATAAACCAAAACATTGTTCATTTTAATAAGATAACCCACCCAAGATTCATCTTTTGGATGAAAATGTTTATCAAGATTATAAGAAGGCAAAGTAGAAACTTTTATTTCTCCAATCTCAAACTCCTGATTAGGTTCAATAATCTCCATGTTTATAGGAACATTAAATCTAGTTATTTTGCTCTGACAATCAGCAGGCATTACAATCTTAGTCCCTTCTTTAACAATTTTCTGCATATCCCCCACACTACAATGGTCATAGTGGCTATGAGTAATAAAAATTAAATCTGCTTTTTCTGAATTTTCTTTGATTTGATAAGGATCAATATAAATTACCTTTGAATTTTTAATTAAAAATCCAGAATGCCCTAACCATTTAATCTCAATATTTCCTACTTTCATACATTTACCACAATAAGAAAGAGTTTTTAAGGATTTTTATTCAGAATCCTCTGGTTTACAGTTATCATCCTTGCATTCTGGACAATCTGGTTCACCACACTTACATTTTGGTTTACAACCCATTTTTTGTTTTTTCCTAATTTAGTTAGTTTCTAGTCAATTTAAATAAAAAAATAAAAATTTTTGCCTATTTATTCAGCTTTTTCTTCAGCTGGAGCTTCTGCTTCTTCAGCTGGAGTTTCTTCAGCTGGTTTTTCTTCAGCAGCTTCTTCTTCAGCCGGAGTTTCAGTAGTAGTTTTTTCTTCTTCTGTCATTTATTAAACCTCGAATTTAATTAAAACCAAAAAGGGTTTTTCTCTTTTAAAGGTATAGGTACACTCATAAATTAAGAAAAATCACCTAAATATTTATAAAAGAAATTTTTAAGGATACAACCTAGTAGGTGTTCTAGGAAAAGGAATTGCATCTTTTATAGTGTCAAAACCACAAATCCATGCAGCAAATCTCTCTACCCCCAAACCAAATCCCGCATGAGGAACACTTCCATACCTTCTACTATCTAAATACCAATCACTTGCCCCCAAATCCATATTAATTTTCTTTAATCTTTCAACAATTTTGTTTAAATCAGGTTCTCTTTGTGAACCATCAACCATTTCACCCACTCCCGGAGCCAATAAATTAAAATTTGTTCCTGTTCCTGGTCTTTTTGAATCTTCACCATGATAAAATTTAAGTAAACTTAAGGGATAATTAGTAACGAAAACAAATTGATTTCCATAATATTTAGCCAACCCTCTCTCTTCAGCAGAACCAAAATCATCTCCATGTTTTATTTTATGGCCTTTTTCCTTCAGCTTCTTAATTGCTTGATCATAAGTAATTATCTTAAACCTTCCCTTTACCTTCTTAAGCATAGAAACATCCACCTCTAAAACTTTTAACTCATTCATATTCTCTTTCAAGATCTTTTGAATTGTGTAAACAATGCATTCTTCTGCTAATTTCATATCATCTTGTAAATCCATCCAAGCACCTTCTACTTCAAAATGCCAAAATTCAGTAACATGCCAAGGTGTTTTTGATTTTTCAGCTCTAAAACTTGGTGCCATTGCATATGCTTTACCCACAGCTTGAATAAAATTCTCAGCATAAAATTGCCAAGATTGAGTTAAATAAGCTTTTTTATCAAAATACTTTACTTCAAATGTATCAGAACCCCCCTCGCTAGTTGTCCCACTCATTGAAGGTGCTTCAATCTCTGTAAATCCATTTTTATGCATATATTCATGAAGTGCAAACATTACCGTGCTTCTAATCTTCATTGCAGCAGTCATTTTTCTACTCCTTAACCATAAATGTCTCCTATCACCCAAAAGTTCTTCATTAAGGTCTTTGTTTATTGGAAAAACCTCTGCAATATGAATAATATTTATTTTACTAACAGAAATTTCAAATCCCGTGGGAGCTCTTTTATCTTCCTTAATTGTTCCCTCAATTTCAACAGAACTCTCAATAAGAATTTTATCAATATCACCCCATTGCTTTTCAAATTTCTCACGCTTCAAAACACATTGAATAATATTAGTATCATCACGTAGAACAATAAATTTCATTTTGTTGCTTCCCCTCTCACGGTAAACCCAACCACGCACTGCTACTTTACCACTTTTTTTATTAATCGCCTCATTTACAGATATAAATTTTGTCATATTTTATAATAAAAAACAGAGTTTAATAAATTATTTATTTTTATTCTTAATTTTCTGTAAAGGCACACTCACTTTCTTACCCTCTTTTATCTTTTTAGCAGAAATTGGCTTTACCCACTTTGCTTTTTTTTCCAAATGATCTGTCATTGGCTTTCTTGTTTTTGTCCTAACAACAGCAATTACTTTTGCTTTTCCAAAGAAAATATCAATATCATATTTTTTATTTTCATACTCCCTTATACAATCTTCAAATTCATCAATACTTAATTCAATAAAATTTCCTTTTTCATCTTCACCAGAAAATCCCTTCTTTATTTCTTCTTCATCAAAATCTAAATCAACCATAAACTTAACAAAAGCTTTGATAAAATTTTTATCTTTTTTTATACTATAACGGTGCCTAAATCCATTATTACCTGTTCCTGTTAATATAAAACTCATTTTTTTTTCTTAAGTTCGCTTCCTTTTTCATTAGCAGACCTCTTAGATTTCTTAAACTCCAACCCCACTTCATCAAGCTGAGATTTGAAAACTTCATCAGGAGCTCCCATAACTAAATCTCTTGCTTCTTTATTCTTAGGAAAAGCAATTACTTCTCTTAAGTTAGGTTCTCCAAGTAAAACCATTATTAATCTATCAATTCCAGGAGCAATTCCTCCATGAGGTGGAGGTCCTAGTGAAAATGCTTCCAACATATGTGAAAAATATTTTCTTTGTTTATCATCAAAACCAATAAGATCAAAAATCTTAGCCTGGATTTCAGGATCATGAATTCTTACACTCCCTCCTCCAACTTCAAACCCATTTAAAATCAAATCATGTTGATAACTCTTAACTTTATGAGCATCTTTTTTATTCAAATATTTCAAATCCTCTTCTTTAGGCATTGTAAACATATGATGCATAGGAGAGTAATTACCTTCTTTACTTAATTCCTCTTCAAATAAAGGAAAATCAATAATCCAAGCAAATGCTAATTCATTTGGATCTTTTTTATTTTTTCTTAAATCAGGTTTATCTGTTTTATATTTTTTCATAACTTCATCATAAGATAATCTTGGAAACTTTTCAAAAGTTAGTTTTTTATCCGGAAGTAATTTTTTAACCATCTTAACAAACATATCTTCAATAATATTCAAAATATCATCTTGCTTAACAAAAGACATTTCTAAATCAAGTTGATAAAATTCTCCAGGACTTCTATCTGCTCTTGGATCTTCATCCCTCATACAAGGAGCAATTTGAAAATATTTATCCACTCCTGCAACCATTAAAAGTTGCTTATATTGCTGAGGACTTTGAGGCAATGCATAAAATAATCCTTTATGAATTCTAGAAGGAACAATAAAATCTCTAGCACCTTCTGGAGAGGATTTTGTTAAAAGGGGTGTTTGAATTTCTAAAAAATCTTCTTCATTTAAATAATCCCTAATAAACTGAATCAGTTTGTGTCTCATCTCTAAATTTCTTTTGAGTTTTTCATTTAACCTAATATCTAAATATCTATATTTTAATCTTATTTCTTCTCCAGCAGTTTTAGGATCAAGAGGCAATTTCTTAGCAGGTGAAAAAATATTTAATCCAGAAACCTTCACTTCTACTTCTCCTTGTTTACCCATATCTTTATTTTCTTGTCCCTTGGGTCTTTCTTTAACTTCTCCTTCAATAGAAATGCAAGATTCCAAAGTTAATTTATCAATATCCTCTAATCCTTTAGAATTTTTAGGTAAAATACATTGAACTTTTCCATATCTATCCCGTAAAACAAGAAAAACAATTGATTTTAAATCCCTAATAGAATCAACCCATCCACAAAGCTCAACCTTCTTCCCAGATAATTTTTTATCTACTTCTGATATTTTATGACTTCTTAACATGTTAATTTCAGAGATTCCTTTATTTATTAAGTTTGTGGGTTATTTTTTCTTATTATAAAATTGAATTTTTCTTATTTTTCCTTTTTTCTCATCAATATCAATTAAAACCTGTGCATCTTTTCCAAAACCAGGATTTATTACAATTGTTTTTCCAATTTTATCTTTCCCAACTCCTTCATGAATGTGTCCTCCAACACACAACATAGGTTGATATTTTTTACAAAATTCTTTAGCGACATATGAGCCTAAATGTTTTTTGTAAGCATAAGATTTCTTATCCTTAACAGTATCTAATTTTGTTCCATAAGGGATATTATGAGTAATAAAAATTGTAGATATTTTTTTATTTCTTCTCTGATATACTTTGGACAATTTATCAAAAATTTTATAATAAATTTTATTCAATTTAATTTTCTCTTCTTTTGTTAAAGATTTTTTTGGATTTTTTAATATTTTTTCTGGACTATTACTCAAGCCATAACCCACAAAATTCAAATCAAAATCCTCAAGAGATTTATATTGACAATCATAAATATTTTTCAAACCCTTTATTAAAAAAAGATTCATTCTCTCTCCAAGAAACCTATCAAACCAAGATTTAAAATAATTATAATTACTAGCTTCTGGATTTTGTATCTTTGTTTCTCCCCAGCTATCATCCCAATTTCCAGGAACAATAAAAACAGGTTTACCAAAACTATTAAGATACTCTAAAATTTTTCTTCCTCCTTGAAGAGACCTTTTTTCCATATCTTTTACACCCTTCATCCCAACATCAGAAAGCATTAATTCTTCTGCACTTGGAGAATCTTCTCCTAGTTCTTTAAGTAATACAAACCATAATCTCCAATATTTAGCTAATTCTCTATCATCACAAACATCACCAACCTGAACAATACAATCAAAATCCTTAAAACGAATTACAGGTTTTCTTCCATGTAAGTCTCCAATTAATAATATTTTCATTTCAAAAACTTACCAATAACCCCCATAGCAACCTTCCCATCAATCTTCCCCTTGAATTCTTTCATAACAAGCCCCATGTAAGCATTAGCATTCAACCCTGGCTTCTCCTTAATAATCTTCATGATTTTTTCTTCTATCAAGCCCCTATCAACTTTTTCAATTTTAATAGCATCTTTAAACTCAACACCTTCTGCTAATTTCAAAATAATTCCTTTAACATCTCCTGGAGATATTTTCTTTTTATTTAATGCTCTAAGTATATCTCCATAATAATCACTTACAATTTCTTCTATTTCTTTAAAACTCTTTCCTAATTTTGATGCAATTTCTTTTGGATAAGTTAAAAGAATCTTTGCAACTAATTGTGTATTGTCTACTGTTCCTAATAAACTCTTAAATTCATCAACCCTATTGTGTTTGAACAATAGTTTAATATTATCTTCAGAAAGACCTTTTTTCTTTAACTCTGCTTGAATATCGCTTCTCAACTTTGGAAGGTCTTTCTTTGCATCATTAATCATCTCCCTAGAAATTTTAAGTAAAGGTAAGTCTGTTTCAGGATACATTCTATCTGAACCAGGCATTGGTCTAAGAAATTCACTTTTACCGTCGGGAAGGGCATTCCTAACTTCTGCTTTTGTTGGTTTCCCTTCATCAGAAAGTTTCTTCTGTCTTAGTGTTTCATTTTCAACTGTTTTCAAAAACATTTTCATATCCTGAACACCTTTCATTTCAATTCTATTTTCACCACGAATAGAAATATTAACATCCTGCCTTATTGTTCCAATTCCTCTACGAACTTTACAACTTCTTAAAACATCCCCCATATGTAATGCAGCTTCTTTACACATATTTGCATTTTTAATATCAGGAGCAGTTGCAATTTCAATTAAAGGAATTCCCAACCTATCTAAATTCCAATAAATTTTTCCTTTTTCAGATTTAACCTTCCGTGCTGAGTCTTCTTCAAGGCAAACAGTATCAATTCCAACCCTGCCTTCACTTGTATCTAAATAACCATCTCTTGCAATTAAAACAGTTCTCTGAAACCCTCCTGTATTACTTCCATCAATAACAGTTTTTCTCATTATCTGAGTAATTGGTTGAATCTTGCAATTTAACAACAAAGCAATTTGCAAAGCAATTTTTAATGATTCTTTATTAATTTCTTTTGGAGGTTCTTCATCTAATTCAATTAAACAAGTATTATCATGATATCCTCTATAAACAAATTCCTTATCTAAACTAGCTTGGTATTCGGCAGCAACATCTACTTTTCCTGATTCACCAGCAACAGCATGTAATTTTCTAGAAACTTCAAAATCAGGTTCATCATTTCTCAACACACTTGGACAATCACAAAACAATTTTTTTGTATCTAATTGCTGATGTATTTCTAAACCTGATTTAAATTTTAATTCTTTATAATTAACCTTATCTTCTTCCACCATGAAATTTTAAAGAAATCTTACTTTAATAAGTTTAAGGGTTATCTTAAATTAGTAATAGTTTCTAAAGAAACATTGACATCGCTTCCCCAAAAAAACTTCTCTACTTGATTATAAAGTTTATTTGGAAAATTTTCATAAATAAGAACAAGTTCAGATTTCCTATCTTTCTTTACAATATCCCTAATTTGTTTAAAAATATCCTTCCCTTCCAAATACTCTCTACGCTCTAAAAATCCCCCATCATCTAAAAAAAACTCTTCATTTCTAGGATTTGTTGACAAGTAATATATTTTCATGATTTCTCTCCCCCTTGAAACCTATTTGGAACTTTATATTTTGGTTCTCCAAAATATTTGGTTAATTCCTCTATAGAAGAGGTTTCTAAGAGCCCCTTTTTCTCTCTTCTATGAACCATTGTTAAAGAGGCTTGGTCAAAAACCACCCCAACATGGACAAAATAATCTTTTGTTCCCCAATAAACAAGATGTCCTTCCTGTGGATTTTCTGAATTGTCAAGTCCAGAAAGTATTTTCAAAAATCTTTTCCTATTAAGTGAATATCTTTGTCTATTTCCCCCACTAAATAAAAAGCGGTACCCGCACAATTAGAATCTCTTCTTTTTGTAGTTCTAGCTCTATTTTTTATAAATTCCAAATTATCTTCATTTTCCATAAAAAGTTATCCTAAAAATCAATATTTAAACCTTTCCCATTGTCATCTCTTTAAAGTTACAACTAAAATTCTCTGTTAAACTAAAAACAATAAATTTATAATTAAAATTTAACAATAAAATATAATGGCAATAAAAAAAGTGGTGAAGAAAAAAGTAAAAAAGAAAACTATTCCTAAATCTCAAAAAAAACCAATAGGAATTCTTAAATCAATTTCCCACCCCAATATTCTTCCTGCAACATACGGGGAAAAAGCATCAGACAGATTAACAAAAATAGCAGGTAGCTGGGGATTCATAATTAGTTTTTTAGTGATTTTAGTATTATGGATGGCTGCAAACGTATATGCTTGGATAAATACTTGGGACCCATACCCATTCATATTACTAAATCTTGTTTTATCCTGTGTTGCTGCAATTCAAGCCCCAATAATCTTGATGAGTCAGAATAGACAAGTTCAAAAAGACAGACAAAGGTCAGAGTATGATTATGCAGTAAATAGAAAATCAGCACGTGAAATTGACGAAGTTAGAAAACAATTGAATAGAATTGAAAATAAGATCTTTGGTCCAAAGAAAAAATAAAATAATTAAGATGAATTCTAACAAATTACTAATTGGGTTAACAGGGAGAAATGCAAAAGAAGTGATTGCAAAAATAAAAGATGCAGACAGATTAGGAATAAAAAGAGCCGCACTTTTTTTAGAAATGGTTCCAGAAAAAGAAAGAAAAAAAGTTTATGAAGCTTTATTAAAATCAAAAATAAAATCACTCCCTCTTGTACACATTAGAAATGATATGAACAAAAAAGAATTAAAATTTCTTAGAAAAAAATACAAATCAAAATGTCTCACAATTCATGAAGATAGTTTTAAACACCTTTCAAAATGGACCGGATTCCATAAAAAATTATATCTGGAAATGAATTTTGACAATAAAATCCCCTCAATAACAAAAGTTGAAAAAATAGGAGGATTTTGTGTTGACCTTTCTCATTTTAAATCTGCAAAAGAGAGAGGAGTTAAAGAGTATGATTATGTTATGAAAAAAAGAAAAAAGAAAAAGATGTTTCTAGGAAACCACCTAAATGGATATAATGAAAAAGAAAAAAAAGATATTCACACAGTAAAAAATACTAAGCAATTTGATTATTTGTTAACACTTCCAAATTTTATATTTGGAAAATATATTGCATTAGAAATGTTTAATTCAGTTCCAGAGCAAATAAAATACAAAAAATACCTTCTAAAACTTCTAAAGAATAAGTTATGATGTGAGAGCAAGGATTCGAACCTTGGTAAGCACTAAGCTACGACGTCCTAAGCGTCGCCCGTTTGACCACTCCGGCACTCCCACATTAATCTTTTCATGTGTTCTTTCCTAAAACATATGCCATAATATTTCTTTTTATACTTTTGGTATATCCAAGAATCTTTTAGCACAGGAATATTAACTTCATTAAATAAAATAATTAATCCTTCCCATAATTCTTCGCTTGCAGTAGATAATCCATAGCCCCTTCTCCTTCTTCCACCCTCTGTAGCCATTATGCCTTTTAAAAAAGAAATTTTAATTTCATCATTAGATTCTTTAATCAATCCTGGAACTTTAACTATGTGGCTTTTCTTTCCAGAAGAAATTTCAAAAACATCTTTTAATAAATTATAAATCGCTTTGCTATCTATCCTCATAACCCAAGTAGGTTTTCTCCCTTCTCTTAATTTAACATTCAATATATTAAATTCTCTATCAAATAAATTTTTACAAATATCTTTAAGATAAATAATTAAATCTTTATCTGATAATTCTATAGAAACTTGGAGTTTGTCTTTCTTTAAATGCCCATCTCCAATTATTGCTCCAACAAAAAAAGACAAACCCTCACCTAAATCAAAAGGTATCCTCGTCAATTTTGAAGGCCCATATTTAGCCTTAACATAAATTCCCTCTTTATCTTCTTTTATAACTTTCAAATCTTTCTGAGACAATAAAACACTTTTCTTATATTTCATAATAAAAACAACAAAACCAAACTAATAAATGTTTCGTTGCCTGTCCTATTACCTTTAAAAATTTCTAAAAATAAAAATTTTCTTTAAATACCTAATGTAATTACTATAAAAAGATTGTGAATCTTTTAAAATGAATTTTTTTATAGGGTTTAATGGGGATTATAATTTCAGTTTTCCTAGGGTTAATAATTTACTTAATAATTTTTATCTCTATAGATGAGATGAATAAAAGAAACAACAAGATTAAATCATTGCAACATGAAAAATCTTGGATAGATTATAAAAGAACATTACCAAAGTATGTTCCTTAAGTTCGCTTCCTTCTTCACTAGCGGACTTTGCATAAATATATTTGTTAATTATTATAAAATTATTCAGCACTAGCTTTCTTTTTCTTAGAGTCAATTTCTTTTTGCTTTATTTTTTCTTCTAAATTAAGTTTTTCAATTAATTCCTTATACCTATTTCTAATTGTAACTTCTGTAATTCCTGCAATATCAGCAACTTCTCTTTGAGTTTTCTTTTCATCATTCATTAAAGCAGCAACATAAAGTGCAGCAGCTGCAATTCCTGCAGGCCCTCTACCAGATGTTAATTCAACATCTTCTGCATCTTTCAATACTTTCAAAGCATCATTTTGAGTTTTAGGACTTAATTTTAATACAGACGAAAACCTAGAAACATAATCCTTAGGAGAAGATTGAGCAACCTTAATTCCTAACTTTCTTATAATAAATCTATATGTTCTTCCTATTTCTTTTCTTTCAACATCAGAAGCAGTAGCCATTTCATCTAATGTCCTAGGGATATTATAAGATCTACAAGCAGCATACAAACAAGCAGCAATTACAGACTCCATACTTCTACCTCTTACTAAACCTCTCTGTAACACATAATTATAGATTCTAGAAGCTTCATCCCTTACAACATTAGGTAAGTTCAAATATGATGAAATAACCCTTAATTCAGCCATAGCAAGCCTCAGATTACGTTCAATTGAAGTAGATACTCTTTCTTGCCATTTCTTTAATCTTAAGAATTTACGGGTTTGTTTTGGCTCTAATTTGTAAATATCAGAGATTTCACCCACATTTGTAGTCAAACCCTTATCAAACTTCTGCATAGAAATTGGTGCACCACCACGCCCTTTCTTCTCTCCTTTGTCAAATTTACCTGATAAATCAATACCAGTATCAACCATCTTCTCTTCAACAACTAATCCACAATCATTACAGATAACTTCACCTAAATGCGAATCATAAGTTAGATTAATACTTTCACATTCTGGACATTTACGTATATTAGCCATTTTAAAATTAGTTTGTTACTATAAGGTTTAGGGGTAACCTTTATAAATCTTTCCTATATATAAAGCTTTCGGTTTTAGTAATTTTAGAAGAGTAGTAAAAGTTAAAATTTATAAATAAAGCAAACCCTTCAAATTTATGGAATTAAGCCAACATTTTTGGGAAAATGTGAAACACCACATAAAATCAGGGCAAAGAATTGCAGAGCTATATCACGGAGAAAAATCAGATATTCTTAAAGGATTATCTAAAATTGTAGGGGAGAATGGAATAATTTATGGCATAGATGAATTAAACCCCTTTAAAAAAGATAGGAACATGAAAAAATTACAAAAAATACCCAATATCCAACTAATAAAAGCCTTAATGCCTCCAATTCCAAAACAAGCAACAAATCTGGATGCTACAATAATCAGAGAATTTATTTGGACCTACCCTCTCCCTTTTAATGGAACTGAAAGTCCCGAAATCTACAGAGCCATAGATTCTTCAATAAAACAAGGAGGACATTTAATTCTTCATCTAAATCAAACAGAACAAAAAAGTGAAAGAGATGGACACCAAACTTACCAGAAAACTATAATCAAACAACTTCCAAATTTTCAAAAAATATATGATAATGAAGATTTGTTAATCTATAGAAAAGAAAACTAATTATTACTCTTTTAACAAAACCCCGTTAACATTTCCTTCTTGAGTAGGTCTATTAGTAATTCTAACCTTACCTTTAGAAGTTTCAACAATTGTTCCTTTTGTAATAACATTTTGTCTAGCTAAGAAAGTGTTTGAAGGTGTTTCAACAACTTTTGTAATTTCTAACTTAGATGTTTTTCCATTGTCAGGAACATTAACAAATTTGGCTCTTAATAAATATGTTTTCTTATTTCCACCCATTGTTCGAGTAGATTTTCTTTTTTCTTCATCAGAGAGCTTGATAACACGTTTTTGACCTGCTAATTCGTTCTTTTTCTTCTTTCTTTGCTTAATATATTTTCCACCAGTAATTTTCTTACCTTTCTTTGTTGTCATGTTAATCTGATTTAATTTTGATTTATAAAGTTTCCTATGGGGGTTATATCCAGAGACCAAAGAAAGATTTAAAAATGAATCAATGATAAGTCAACTATGGTTAACGGAATTGAAAGACCACTTGATTTGTTGAATAGCTCTAAGGGACAAGAAGTACTTGTAACTTTGAAAGGGGATAAACAATTTGTAGGTACTTTACTTGCATTTGATATCCACATTAACTTAGTGTTAGACAACGTGAAAGAAATGGAAAACAACGAGATAAAAAGAAGCCTTGGATTGACTTTTCTAAGAGGGGACACAATTATCTTTATTTCTCCGGCTTCAACAGCCTTGAAAAAAGAATAAGCGTTTTTACCTTTAGTTTCGCACAGGTCCAGTAGGATTTTTTGTAGTTGAGACTAAGTTTATAAAATATCTTTTCTTGCATATACCATGGCATTAGACATAAAAATAACATTTCTAGGCACAGGTGCTAGTATTCCTAGTGCTAACAGAAATCCTTCTGCAATATTATTAACTTACAAAGATGAAAATATTTTAATTGATTGTGCAGAGGGAACTCAAAGACAAATGAGAAAAGCCAAATTAAATCCACTTAAAGTAAACAAAATATTAGTTACTCATTGGCACGGAGACCATATCTTGGGCATGCCCCCTTTATTTCAAACAATGGTTTTAACAGAATACAATAAAAAAATGCAAGTCTTTGGTCCAAAAAACACAAAGTTCTTCATGAAAAATTTCATAAATATTTTTGCCCCTGTATTCAAATTTAAAGCAGAAGTTCATGAGCTAGAAAAACCAGGAATCTTTTTTGAAAAAGAAGATTTTTATTTAGAATCTCAAAAAATGGATCATGGAACACCAACTAATGCTTACAACTTTGTGATTAAAGATAAATTACGTATTGATAAAAAGAAATTAAAAAAAGCAAAAATTCCAGGAGGAAAACATTTGTCAGAATTATCAAAAGGAAAAGATATAACATATGAAGGGAAAAAATACAAAGCAAAAGATTTCACTTATCTTGAAAAAGGAAAAAAGATTTCTTTTGTATTAGACACAATAGATAATAAAAGAATTATTCCATTTGTTAAAGACGCTGATTTATTAATTTGCGAATCAAGTTTCTCATCAGAACTAAAACAACTAGCAAAAGAGCATTTACATCTTACTTCAGAACAAGCAGGTTTAATTGCAAAAAAAGCAAAAGTAAAAGAATTAATTCTTACACACATCTCCCAAAGATATGAAAATAATACAAAAGAACTCTTAAAAGATGCAAAAAACAATTTTAAGAATGTAAAAATAGCTAAAGATTTTGATGAAGTTATAATATAAATCTCAAAACAAAACCTTTTAAATAACTCTTCTTCTTAAATTTTATACTAACCCTAAGCACAAACTTAAGGTAAGTATGGCCCGATAACTCAGTCTGGATAGAGTGCCAGCCTTCTAAGCTGGAAGTCGCAGGTTCGAATCCTGCTCGGGCCGTTCGCGCGGATGGCACAGCGGCTACTGCGTCTGCCTGCAGAGCAGATTTTCGTGGGTTCGAGTCCCACTCCGCGCTTTATAAAAGGAAATAATAAAATGAAAAACGTATACTTAATACACGGCTGGGGCGGAACAGGAAGTGGTGGTTGGTTTGACTGGTTAAAAAAAGAACTCCCAAAAAAGAAATTTAATGTAATTTCTTTTGACATGCCAAATACAGAGCATCCCAAAATAGAAGAGTGGGTTAATTATTTAGAAGAAAACATAAATCCAGAAGATATCAACGAGGAAACTTATTTTATTGGACATAGTATTGGATGCCAAACAATTATGAGATTTCTTGAAAAATTGCACAAACATAAAAGAATTAGGGGGTGTGTTTTTGTTGCTGGTTGGTTAGATTTAATTGATTTAGAACCAGAAGAACTTGAAATTGCTCACCCTTGGATTCATTCTGAAATACATTTTGAACGTGTGTTAGACCATTGCGATAATTTCTTATCAATCTTCTCAACAAATGATCCTTATGTGCATCTAGATGAAGCAGATAAATTCAAAAATAAACTAGATTCCAAAATTCTCATTAAGAAAAATCTTGGACACTTCAACGAAGTTCAGGAAATTCCTGAAATATTAAAATTTATAAGATAATTGTTTTTGAGTATCTAAATTAAAGATAACTCCACTATCTTTCAGTTTTTCATTAACTTTATCAGCTAATTCTAAAACTTGTTCCTTTGTTGGTTTTTCTTTCCAATCATAAGTAAAATCAACAGAACCAAAATTTGTTTTAAATCCAAGAGTTTCTACTTCCTTAGCAACTTCTGAAGGTTTTATCTTCTTTGTTCCAAAGTAAATAACAAGATATGTTTTCCATCCCATAAAAATTCAAACAATAATCTTTTTATAAACCTTTTCATGTAACTAGTTAAGATGAAAATCCATACAAAGCATTTAACAATAAATACTCAAGAAAGAATCCAATTCATAAACATAACTCACAAAATACAAGAAATAATTAAAGAATCAAATGTTAAAGAAGGCATTGTACTAATTAACCCAATGCATATAACAGCATCTGTATTCATAAACGATAGCGAATCTGGACTTATTCAAGACTTTAAAAACTGGTTAGAAAAACTTGCTCCAAAAGAGTTTAACTACAATCACCATCAAACAGGAGAAGATAACGGATTTGCTCATTTATGGAGAACAATAATGGGTCGTGAGAGTGTTGTTGCAATAACAAATGGAAAACTAGATTTTGGCCCATGGGAAGAAATATTTTACGGAGAATTTGATGGGCAAAGAGACAAAAGAATTATGGTAAAAATCATAGGGGAATAATTTATTTTTTATTTTTCAGATCCTTTGTCAAATCCAAATAACCAGAAGGAATTAATCTTCTTTCAGCTTTTTCAAATAACCCGAAATCTTTCTCTTCTTGTCAATGCTCTCGTTTAAGTTGGTTCTGAAAGCTCTAGCCCTAGCTTGTGCTAGATTAGTCCTTCCCATACTTACTTTGTGTGTAAAGTTCCTTATAAATATTACTTATCATGTGTGTATTTATTATTGTAGTTTACAAAACATTTAAATAAGCAATTGTAGTTTATAATTCAGAAAAAATAAAACAAAATTCAAAAATGGTTTACATTGTAAAACAAAAAGTCAATGGAAAAGATTATTACTATCTCAGAAAGAGTGTCCGTGAAGATGGAAAAGTAAAAAGTAAATCAGTTGCATATCTTGGCAAAACCCTAAAAGAAGCTGAAAAGAAAAAACTAGAAATTCTTAAAAACCTGAATATATCTAAAAAACACATGATCAAGCACGAAAAGATTTCAATTGAAGATTTAACAAATTTTTGCAAAGAAAAAGGTTTTGTCTATAGAAGCTCAGATATTTACGGTGGTTATTCGGGATTTTGGGATTTTGGACCATTAGGAATAGAACTTTTCAATAACATAAAAAAAGACTGGTGGAAATTCTTTGTTCAGGATAAAGAAAATATTGTTGGAATGGAGGCTTCAATTATTTCTCATCCAAGAACTTGGAAAGCATCAGGACATTTAGAAAATTTTAATGATATTTTTGTAAAATGTAAATCCTGTAAAAAGACTTCAAAACTTGATGAAAATGAATTGGGAAAAGTAAAATGTCCTGATTGTGGTGGAGAATATGAATCACAAGGAAAATTTAATTTAATGTTTGAAACAAGTGTTGGTCCAACAATGGACAAAGAAGCAGCTTTCCTCAGAGGAGAAACAGCCCAAGGAATGTTCTTAGACTTCAAACTCATAAACCAAACAACCCGTCAAAGCTTACCATTTGGAATAGCACAAATCGGAAGATGCTTTAGAAATGAGATTGCACCACGAGACTTCCTGTTCAGAAGCAGAGAATTCCACATTGGAGAGTTTGAATTCTTCATAAACCCAGAAGAAAAAACCTGTGAACTATTAGAAGAAAAGCATCTCAACACAGAATTTAAATTTCTCTCAGAAGAAACTCAAAAGAAAAAAGAAAACAATGAAGAATTAACCCAAACAACAATAAACAATCTACTAAAAAATAAAAAACTCGAAGAGTGGCATGCTTATTGGTTAGCAGAACAAATAATTTGGTTTAGAAACTTAGGGTTAGAAGAAATAAAAATTCGTGAACATACAAGCGAAGAATTAAGTCATTATAGTTCTGCAACATTTGATATTGATTATGAATATCCTTTTGGTTCTAAAGAAGTTGCAGGTAATGCAAACCGTGGACAATATGATTTAACACAACACGCAAAAGAATCAAAAGAAAAAATGGAAATATTCGACGAGAAATATAAAAACAAAGTAATTCCAAAAGTAATTGAACCAACGTTTGGTATGGAAAGAGTTTTCCTAGCAATATTAACAAAAGCCTACAGCAAAGATGAAAAGGACAACGTTATTCTCCAACTCCCATTACACCTTGCTCCAATTAAAGCTGCAATTTTCCCATTAGTAAAAAGAGATGATTTTGACAAAGTAGCTTTAGAGATAACCCAAGACCTAAAGAAAGAATTTAATGTAGTATATGATAAATCAGGAAGCATAGGAAGACGATATGCTAGAAACGATGAAATCGGAACCCCTTTTTGCATAACAATTGATGAAACATCTCTAGAAAAGAAAGACGTGACAATTCGTTTCAGAGATACCAAACAACAGAAAAGAATAAAAATATCAAAATTAAAAGAAGTATTAAGAGATTTAATCCAAAGTAATAAAACTTTTAATAAACTCTAGAATTAATTGTCTCTATATCTATCTCAGAATCAAGATTCTCTTTAACTAATTTATAATCGCTAGGAATTATTTTTGATTTATTTCTACCAACATTCATCAATTTAATCTCATCATTTGTTTTTGCAGAAACAAATATCAAAAGAAAAGAATGGATTATTTTTTTGTTCTTCTTAACATGCTCCAGCGAAACAGAATTTATTTTTTCAAGAGTTGCATCAATATTGTGTTTCTCACTCATAATTCTTTTAACGCAATACCCAATTTCTTCTCCAAGAAGAAGTCTCCCCCCAGGAAGGCTAAACAAATCTTTGTATGGTCTCTTCTTCCTTTCATAAAAAAACGCCTTCTTTTTATCTCCAACACAAATAAGAACAACAGGTAAAACACTTTTCCTGTCAGACACATAAGGAATCAAATACTCTGAAACATCTGTTAACTGGTAAAACCCATTTTCTTTTTCTAAAACTTTCTTTACAATTAGTTTCTTTAAATGATAATCCAACTTGTTTGACCTTACCTTAAGAAGCTTTTCTATTTCATTAAATTTAAGCTTATTCTCCCTCAAAAATAACTTAATTATTTTTTCTTCCATTACTCAAATTTTTTGAGGAATTATTTAAATATTATTGTGATGGATTTTTTTTATGTACAATAAAAACTTACTCCATTATGTTGTTGTTACTGGTATTATTATGAATAAGCAAGGAAAATATCTCATAACAAAAAGAGCAGAATGGGAAAAAGCATTTCCTGGAAGGTGGACTGTTCCAGGAGGAAAATTAGAAGTTTTAGATTATGCTCTTCGAAACAAAGACTCTCCTCATCACTGGTACAATACATTTGAAGATTTATTAAAAAGAGAAACAATGGAAGAAGTGGGTTTAGAAATTGAAAACATAGATTATGTAACAAGCATGGTTTATATCAGACCTGATAATGTCCCCTGCATAATTGTCAGCCTCTTCGCAGATGCAAAACCTGATCAAGAAAATATTAAACTTTGCAATGCTTTAACAGAATATGCTTGGGTTGATTTAGAAGAAGCAAAAAACTACGACTTAATTGAAGGAATTTACGATGAATTAATAATTCTAGATAAAAAACTAAAAGGAGAGAAAGTTCTCTGGGAAGGGAAAAATATCAATTAAATTTTTAAATTAACCTTAACTAGTTCTTTAATGAAAAACAAGGACTGCATATTTTGTAAAATAGCAAAAGGAGAAATACCTTGCCACAAAATTTGGGAAGATGATTTTGTTTTGGCTTTTCTTGATATAAACCCAGTTAATTATGGGCATGTTTTAATTATTCCAAAAAAGCATTACCCATGGTTTTATGATGTTCCAGATGATATATTAAGCCACCTAATGGTAAAATCGAAAAAGTTAGTTGCTGCTATTAAGGGTGCTTTGAAATCTGATTTTGTAGCTCTTGCGGTTGTAGGAGTTGATGTTCCTCATTTTCACCTTCATTTACTTCCCAGAAATTTTGATGATGGATTGGCTAATTTTTGGCCTACCAAGAAATATAAGGAAGGACAAGAAAAAGAATATGCTGAAAAGATTAAAGAAGCTTTAAACAAATAACTTCTTAAAATAAAAAATGGCTCCAGAGAGATTCTAACTCTCGACCTCTGCCTCATGAGAGCAGCGCTCTAAACAACTGAGCTACGGAGCCTTAAGAGTATTAAAAATATAGGGTTTAAAAGTTTAAAGGTTTTCTGTAGAATAATTAAATGGGGTTATTTACTCAGAAGCTAATTCTGCTTTTCTTTTTGCTTCTTGTCTCTTCATTCTTGAAATAAGACCAGCAATCCTGTTTCTAAGCTTCTTACTAGGCATTGTGTCTCCAAGAATTTTCTTATTTTTCTCAAAGTCTTCACTAAACTCAAGACCTTCTTCCCTAAGAAGAATTTCTGAAGTTCTTCTCATCATCTTTGATTTTATTTTTCCCATGTTTAATTCACATAAATTTCTTTTTTAAAGGTTTTGTATAAGAAAAAACACCAGAATTAACCAATATTTTGAATATCTGAAAGATTCTTTATAGCATCAATTAAACCAAGGGTCTTTTTAGCTGGTTCACCTAAACATAAGATACTATAACCCATATCAAAATCACTCACTTTTTTGTAAGCCTTAACAATATCTTCTTCATTTACCCGTTTTTTATTATAAGCAAAAACAATGCTTTCTTTTTCTTTCTTAAGTTCGCTTCCTGTTTCACTAGCGGACTTTGCCAAAGGCTTTGCCTTTGAGCTTTTAATCTTAACAACCAAATCATCTTTACTAAAACTAATTATATCAGAGATTTCAATTCCTTTATCCAAAAGATATTCTTTAACTTTATTGAAAAATTTATCATTTCCCTTATTAGCCACTTTCTTTTTTACAACTTTCTTTTTCACAGTCTTTTTTTTCGCAGGTTTTTTATCAAATATTTCCAACTTCTTAGGTTCTACCTTTTTATCACTTTTAACAACCAATTCATTTTCATCTGCAGTTAAATATTTCCAATATAATTTATCACTTTTCTCGAATGGAATTGCAAAATCTTTTATAGCACGCAAAGCAACTCTTATTGCTGGTTCTTGTTCAGAATCCATTAAGAATTTTTTATCTTTCAACAAAATAAAAGCATCTTTTTCACGAGATTTTAAACTTCCAGAATATCTATCTAACAAAGGTTCTTGTCCAGGAATAAAATAAAGAGGAGAAGTTCCAATCCTCATATTAGATATTTTAAGTTTTTTCTCAGAAAGTAACTCTGAAAGAAATGCAGAAGTAAACAAAATACTCATTCCAACTTGTGAAGAAATGTGCGCTGGAAAACTAGGTCCTCTACTTCTTATTATCGATATTATCTTCTCTTTTAATGCGGTTGTATCTTGAGCAGCCATTATAAAAAATAATTACTCAAAGTTATAAAGATTTATGTTTTAACCCAACCCACTTCATAATAAGTTGATTTTGATTCCTCATCCAAAATAGCTAAAAGTAATTTTTTCTTAGTGGAATGTGCAACCCTATTCTTTGCTGAAAATTCATGCCACTTGAGCCCTTTTGATTCATGTTCAACAAAAACAATCCACTTTGCATGTTCTTTTCCAGGTTTCTTTCCTTTTGGATAAACACGAAAGTCTGCTCCAAATTTAAGCGCTGTTTTAACAACATACCCCTTATCACGCAAATCCTTGAAAACAGGATACTTCAACTGAATTTTGTTATCAATTCTCTTAAACTTAACAATTAAATCATTAAAACCAACTTTTTTACCACGCTGAAAAACTTCAATCTTTGCTTTTCTAACTAAATAAAGCCCTTCACTTAAAGAATATTGAACCTTCCCATGGACAATCTCTCCAAAACTTGACTTTTTCTGCAACTGAAAGGCCTCTGCTTCATTAGTTGACAAGATTTCTCCTACTAATTGTGCTGGTATTTTCTTCATATTTTAAATAAATGAAAATACTATATAAATTCTTTTAAATCACACTCTTATTAAAAAATTATGAAAAACCTAAAAAATAAATTATGGGGAGTTGGTTGGGTGTTATTGTCAGCTACGCTTCTCTACGCTTCTTTTAAAGAATTACAAAAAATTCCAATGCCAAGTTATCTTGAAGGAAAAACAGAAACCACAATTCAAGAAGAAATAAAACAAGATTCAGTACCTCAAGTAAATAATTATCAATTTGATAATCTAATTGGCCCTGTTTGGAGAGACCCTATAAGTAATGTTTACAGTCCTGAACAATAACTTCTTAAATATCTAATTCTAAGTATAACCCATGCCAAACAAAACAATAAATTTTCAAAAAATAGAAAAAAAGTGGCAAAAAAAATGGGAACAAGAAAAAGCATTTGAAGTTAATCAAGATTCAAAAAAACCAAAATTCTACAATCTTGAAATGTTTCCTTACCCTTCTGGAGCAGGACTTCATATGGGCCACGCATTAAATTATACAATTGGGGACATTTATGCAAGATTCAAAAGAATGAACAATTTCAATGTTCTCTATCCAATGGGTTATGATGCGCTAGGATTACCTGCTGAAAACGCAGCAATAAAAAATAAAACCCATCCAGAAGAATACACAAAAAATTCAATGAAGAATTTTATCAGTCAACAAAAATCACTTGGAATAAGCTATGATTGGTCAAGAATAATAAATACCTCCTCCCCAGATTTTTATAAGTGGGACCAATGGATTTTCTTAAAAATGTTTGAGAGAAAATTAGCATATCAAAAACAAGCATCTGTGAATTGGTGTCCTTCTTGTAATACTGTATTAGCAAATGAACAGGCGCAAACAGGAAATTGTGAAAGGTGCAATTCAAAAGTTGAGATTAAAACACTGACTCAATGGTTCTTAAAAATAACAAATTATGCAGATGAACTTCTAGATAAGCTAAATGATTTAGATTGGCCTCAAAGAACAAAATTGATGCAAAAAAATTGGATAGGAAAAAGTAATGGAACAGAAATAGTTTTTAAGATAAATAAAGAATCTTGGCCAATATTTACAACTCGTCCAGATACAATTTATGGTGTTACATTCATGGTAATAAGTGCACAACATCCAAGATTAATGGAGTTAGTTACAAAAGAACAAAAAAACCAAGTAGGACAATTCCTTAGAAAAATAAAATCAGTTTCTGAAAAGGATGTTGAAGATTTAGAGAAAGAAGGTGTGTTTACAGGAAGTTATGCGATTAACCCCATAAACAAAGAAAAAATACCAGTCTATACTGGAAACTTTGTCCTAGCAGATTATGGTTCTGGAATGGTAATGGCTGTTCCTGCCCATGACCAAAGGGATTTTGAATTTGCAAAAAAATATGAAATAGAAATCAGAAAAGCAATAAAACCAAAAGATCCCAAATTAAAACCTAAAAAAGATCATGCTTATACAGATGCTGGAACTTTGATTAATTCAGATAAATTTAATGGACTAGAAAACCACAAAGCAAAACACGAAATAACAGAATTTCTGAAAAAGAAAAACCTAGGAAGAAAACTTACTCAATTTAAATTAAGAGACTGGTTAATTTCTCGTCAGCGTTATTGGGGAACTCCAATACCAATTATCTATTGTGATAAATGCGGGGCAGTTCCTGTTCCAGAGAAGGATCTTCCAGTTGTATTGCCCAAAAATGTTAAGTTTGGTAAAGGAAACCCATTAAAAACAAATGAAAAATGGATAAAAACTAAATGTCCAAAATGTAACAATCCAAATTCTAAAAGAGAAACAGATACAATGGACACTTTTGTTAATTCTTCTTGGTATTTCTTACGTTACTGCGATCCAAAAAATTCAGACGAGATATTCAATAAAAGTAAAGTAAAGTATTGGTGTCCAATAGACCAATACATTGGGGGAGCAGAACACGCTTGCATGCATTTAATTTATTTCAGATTCTACACAAAATTCCTAAGAGATATAGGGATGTTAAATTTTGATGAACCTGCAAAAAAACTATTCCACCAAGGAATGTTACATGGTTCAGACGGAAATAAAATGAGTAAATCATTAGGCAATACCGTAGACCCATCAAAAACTTCTAAGAAATATGGGGCGGATTCATTAAGACTAGCTTTAATGAGTTTTGCATCTCCTGATTCAGATACGAATTGGGATGAAAAAGTTTTAATTGGAAATTATAAATTCTTAACAAAAGCCTACAACCAATTCAAAGTAATAAAAATAATAAATAAAGCAGATGAAAAAACAGAATCTAAATTAAATAAAATAATAAAAGAAGTTACAAACCAAATTGAAAACTTCAAATACAATTTAGCAATAATTAAAGTTCGTGAACTTTTCAATTCACTTCCAAAAGAAACTTCAAAAGAGGTTCTTGAAAAATCATTACAACTACTTCACCCCTTCTGCCCACACATAACAGAAGAACTTTGGGAAAAAATAGGAAATAAAAAGTTAATTAGTTTAAGTGAATGGCCAAAACCAGAACTCAGAAAAATTAATGAAAAATTTGATAAACAAGAGCAAGCCCTGGATAAAATTGTATCAGATATAGTCAACATAACAAAAATTGTAGAAGCTCGTGGAGAAAAAAAAGACAAAGCATTCATTTATGTTCTTCCAAATGAACTTGAATTTTTTGATGAAAAAGAAATAACAAAAAGAACGAACAAACAAGTTCAAGTATTTGCAGTAAATAATCCAAATAAACACGACCCAAAGAATATTTCTAAGAAAACAAAGCCAGGTAAACCTGGAATTTATTTGGAGTAAATAAAATGAAAAAAGTAATAGTTGTTCATGGAAAAGCAGATGATGAACATGACCATCCTGAAGGGCAGTGGATTCCTTGGCTAAAAAAAGAATTATTTAAACAAAATATTAAAACAATTGCTCCAATAATGCTTCAAGCTTGGATATTAAATTATGAAAAATGGAAAGAAGAGTTTGAAAAAATAGAAATTAACAAAAAAGATATTTTAATAGGTCATAGTTGTGGTTGTGCATTTTTAGTTAGGTGGTTAGGAGAAACAAATACAAAAGTGAAAAAACTCATTTTAGTAGCTCCATGGAAAATACCAGAAGAAGAAAGTGATAAAGAATTTTATGTTTATGATATTAATGATTGTGTTAAAGATAATATTGAAGAAATAATAATCTTTACTTCAAATAATGAAGATCCAGATGGAAAAAGAAGTGCAAAGATTTTCAACGAAGCACTTGATGCAGAAGTTATTGAGTTAAAGAATCATGGCCATTACACTCTTGGAGGAATGGGCACAGAAGAATTTCCAGAACTCTTAGAAAAAATCCTTGAATAACAACCTTTTTATAATTCTTAAACTACTTTCCTATTATGGTTCAAAGAGGTGATAATAGAGGAAAAGTTCCAAAGTCAACAACAAATAAAATCCTCTCAGTAATTTTAATTTTATTAATAATAGGAATAATCATCATAGGTTTATACATTGTTTTTGAAATGAAAGATATTGTAAAACCAAAAGCAATGAAAACTTGTGGAGATGGAACTTTTTATGATACTTGTTCAATAACAAAACCTTATTTTTGTGACGAAGGAATTTTATTAGAAAGTTCAAACATTTGTGGGTGTTCAGAAGGATTTCAGAAAAAAGAAGATATATGTGTATCAAATCTTGCAACAGAACCAAGAGAAGTTTCATTTGAATACAATCTACATGGAAAAGAAGGAATAATAGATTTTATAATTTACAAAGGACTTTATGACCATCTATATACTCTTCCAAGATCAATAAGTTATGAAGAAGGTGAAATTTCTTCAAGAGCAGATTTTAAATTAAACAGCATAAATGAGGAAAACCAAAGAGATTTTTTAATTCCATTAGTAACTAAAATTCAAAATGCTGCAGATACAAAAGAAGACCAAGCAAGAATTGCAATAAGCCTAGTACAAAATATTCCTTTTGGAAATTCAGATGCTTCAATAAGGTTTGGAGGAACTTCAATAAATTATTTTAGATATCCTTACCAAGTACTTTATGAAAGAGAAGGAGTTTGTGGTGAAAAAGTAGAATTACTTGCATTCCTACTTCGTGAATTAGGATATGGTGTTTCATTCTTTTATTTCCAAGAAGAAAACCATGAAGCACTAGGAATTAAATGTCCTATAAAACAAAGTGTTGGAAATAGTGGTTATTGTTTTATTGAAACAACCGGTCCTTCAATAATAACAGAAAGTGAAATAAGTTATGTAGGTTATGGAAAATTACAAACAACACCTGAAATATTTTTATTAAGTGATGGATTTGCACTTCCAGATGGAATGGATGAATTCAAAGATGCTAAAAGAATGGACAAAATAAAAAAATCACTTGAAAAAAGAGAAGGACGTTTAGATTTTTACAAATATTTAATGAATCAAAGAATTAAAAAGAAATATGGTTTAGAAGGAAATCAAGCAAGATTATAATTTAATTATTCAACAACACACTTAATTCTTCTTACTCCGCTTGAGGAAGACTCTTCCTTTAGAATTCTAAACTTTCCTATTTCTTTTGTATTTTTAACATGAGGACCAGTACAAAGTTCTTTAGAAACCTCTCCAATAGTATAGACACTTACTTTATCCCCATATTTATCTTCAAATATTCCTGCTGCACCTTGATTTCTTGCTTCATCCAAACTCATTTCTTCTCTAACAACATTTTGATTTTCATTAATCCATTTATTAACTAAATCCTCAACAGCATAAATTTCTTCTTGTTCTAATTTTCTAGGAAAAGAAAAATCAAATCTAATTCTTTCTGGATTTATATTAGAACCTTTTTGAATTATTGAATCATCTTTAAGAACAATCTTTAAAGCAGCTAACAACAAATGAGCAGCAGTATGTAATCTAATTGTCTTATCACCCTCATCTGCTAAACCAGATTTAAACATTCCAGCAGAAGCTGTTCTAGATAAATCTTGATGGGATTTAACTTCTTTATTAAAATCCTCGCGAGAAAAAACAATTCCTTTTTTTCCACATTCCTCTTCAATCATTTCAACTGGAAATCCATAACTTTGGTATAATAAAAAAGATTTCTTAGGATCAATCTCTTTTTTACCTTTAGTAAACTTTTCAAATACATTAATCCCTTTTTCTAATGTAGAATTAAATTTTTTCTCTTCCTTATCTAATTCTGAAAGAATCATTTCCTTGCTCTTTTCCAAATAAGTATAATCATCATAAATACTAAAAACAGGTTCAGCAATTTTATTAGTAAAATTAACTAAGTCCAAATCTCTTGCATATTTTACAGCTCTTCTAATTAATCTTCTAAGAACATATCCTTGTCCTGTATTACTTGGAGTAATCCCATCCCCTAAAATAAAAACACTAGCTTTAATATGATCTGCAATTATTCTAAACACTTTCAAATTATCCTCATACTTCTTATTAGATATTTTTTCAATCTTCTTAATTATGGGTTTAAAAGAGTCCGTAAGATAATTATCATCTAGACCATTCAAAACAGCAAGTGTTCTTTCAACACCCATTCCAGTATCAATATTTTTTTGTTTTCCTTCATTATAGTTTCCTTTAGCATCTTTTTCATATTGCATAAAAACATTATTCCAAATTTCAATCCCATTTACAAACATCTCACTATCAGGACCACACGGTCCTGTTGTTCCAGCAGGCCCCCACCAATTATCTTCTTTACTTTTAAATTCAATTGCTTCGACACCTAAATCTTTCCAAACATTTGCTGATTCTTCATCTTTTACTACTTCTTTATCTCCTTCAAAACAAGTAACTAAAATCTTTTCTTTAGGAATATTAAGTTTTTTAGTTAAAAACTCAAAACTCATTTCTATTGCTTCTTTTTTCCAATAATCTCCTAAACTCCAATTTCCAAGCATTTCAAAAAAAGTGTGGTGAGTCTCATTTCCCACTTCTTCAATATCTCCAGTTCTAATACATCTCTGAACACCAACCAATCTTTTTCCCTGAGGGTGTTTTTGTCCTAAAAGAAAAGGAACCAAAGGATGCATTCCAGCTGTAGTAAAAAGCACACTTGAATCATTTTCAGGAACCAAACTAGAATTCATAATTTCTTCATGTTTTTTTCTTTCAAAAAACCTAATATATTTTTTAATTAATTTTTTTCTATCCATAGAATAACCTAATAACCAATGTTTTAAAATATTCTTATTATCTAAGTTTCATTAATTTATCTTGAATTTCCTTAAGTTGAACTTCTAAATCTTTATCATAGTAATTTTTCTTTTTTTTCGCAACTTCTCTAACCTCTTCCCTAACTTCTTCTCTAATTCCTTCTTGTTCATGTTGTAAAATTTTTGGTATCTTAATCTTAGGTAATAAAAGTTCTAGTTTATGAATACTGCCATCAAGTTCTTTTAATTTTTTTTGAATTTTTGCTTTTGTTTTAAGCTCTTCTGAACGTAATTTATGAAAAATCTTCATTATTTTAAGCATTTTAATTAAATTCATTTGGGTAGATAAAACATCTACTTTAGAAGCAACAGCCTCGCTGTGACTTAACTTTATATGAATTAAGTTTTCGTCTTTCATAGTACTCACCCTATTTTAGAAAAAATATCTCTATCAACTTTACCTATTTGTTCTTTGATAGTCTGAATTTCTTCTTCCCATTTCATTAATTCCTCATCTTCCTTAATTTTAAGGTTTTTTGCATGCATAACTAATTCTTCAATCTCTTTAACTTGTTCCCTTGTTTTTTCAAAAACCTTTAAACTCTCTTCAAATTTATCAATTCTAATAAAAACAGGCTCATTTCTAGCACTTGCACCTGATCTAACTCTTGAACTAGCATGATTCGCATATTCGTGATTAAAGGGTTTTTGTTCAGGCTCCATCATTTCAGTCATGGTTTGTGCAGGGGTCATAGAACCAATCTCTCTATGAAATTCTCTAACTTTAGGTTTAGTAACTACTTCATCAGAAGGTTTAACCACCATTGGTTTAAGGATAGGTTCATGCATCGTTTTTCCCTCTAAAGGGGGTGCTTCTGGCAAACCAGGCAAAGCAAAGTCATCTGCATCATCTTCCTCTTCTAACACCTTCTTTTTCCCAGAAACAGCATCTTTAATACTCTCTTGTGAAAATTTTTGTCCAATAGAACTATTTGGAAAACTAGGTAATTGTGGTAAAGCGTCATTATCTTGATTGTTCAATTCAGAAGAATTTTCTGGAGGGGCATCCACAGAAGGAAAATTTGGTAATTCTGGTAATTCTGGAAGTTTATAATCACTAACGCCCTTAGATTTCTTAGATTTTCTCCTCTTTTTTCTTAATCCCATCTTTTTTATATATAGATTTTAATATATATAAGAGATAATATAGGTTTAAAAACTTTATTTTTTTACAAAAAAACCTTAAATATCAAATCAAGTGAAAATTAAGTGAAAATTAACAAAGATTTAAAAAAGAAAGACATTTAGATATCATAATTCAAGGTTTCAAATGGTTAAAAAATTTCTGGAAGAAGTAATTTCAATTGTCGTGGGAAAGCAAGCAGAAGGAATTGTAGATTTATTAGATGGAAAAAAACACATTAATGAATTTATAATTGCAAAAAAACTAGATATTACAATCAATCAAACAAGAAATATCCTATATAAAATTTCTGATCATGGATTAGTTACTTCTATAAGAAAAAAGGATAAGAAAAAAGGATGGTATACTTATTTTTGGAAAATTGAAACAATAAAATGCTTAGAATTCCTAAAAGGAGATATTAGTAAAAGAATAAATCAAATAAAAAATCAAATAAGAAATAGAGAAACAAAAATTTTCTATGTTTGTGAAAGATGTAATATTGAAATGAATGAAGAAACAGCAATGTTAAATGAATTTTCTTGTCCTGAATGTGGGGATGTTTTTACAACAAGAGAAAGTGAAAAATTATTAAAAGAAATGAAGAAAAATTTAGAAAAATTTGAAACAAAACTTTCAGAAATAAATAAAGAAATAGAAATAGAACAATCTAAACTAGATAAAACAAAAGAAAGAATAATCAAAAAAGAAGAAAAAGAAAAAGCAGAAAAAAGAGCAATTAAAAGAGCAGAAGCAGCTAAAAAAAGAGCAGCAACAAAAAAGAAAACTGCAGATGCTAAGAAAAAAACCACCCCTAAGAAAAAGGTTGTGAAAAAGAAACCAGTTAAGAAGAAAGTAGTTAAGAAAAAGATTCCAAAAAAGAAAGTAGTTAAAAAGAAAAGTGTAAGTAAGAAAAAAATTACTAAAAAGAAAGTGGTTAAGAAAAAGAGATAATTTAAAATATAATCAATTTATTCTAATTAAAGATAAAATGGCAGTTTATGAAATATTGCCTCACGAGCAACCAAACTACAAAAGAAGAAAAAGAAGAAAACCTCTTAACATATTTAGTGCAAACACAATAATAATTGCTCTGAATGTTATTTTATTTATTATCTTTACTTTACTCTTAAAGTTAGGGGTAATAACTTTGGATTCTATAGCTATAAAACCTTCAAATATTTTACAAGGAAAATATCTTTGGACTTTTTTAACAAGCATGTTTATGCATGCTAATTTTTTTCATTTGTTTGTTAATATGTTTTCTATGTTTTTTATAGGATCATTAATTGAAAAAATAATAGGTAAAAGAAGATTTGTTAAATTTTATTTAGTAGCGGGAATATTTGCAGGCCTATTATTTGTTTTAGCAGCATACTATCTTGGAGGAAGCATACTAGGAGCAAGAGTCTTTGGAAGTCCAAATGTCTTTGGAGTTGGAGCTTCAGGAGCTTTGTTTGGTTTGGTGGGTCTACTTGCAATATTACTACCAAAAAAAGAAGTTCAACTTATCTCGGGACCTTTGTTAGCAATAATTATTCAAGCTATTTTAAACGCAATTCTACCTTCATCTGCATTCATGAATATCTTTGACACCCTTATAACAATCTACATATTTTTTGCAATATTCTCTATGTTTTCATTTAATAAAAATTTAAGGAAAATAGGTATACCAATAGGAATGCCTTTCTGGTTACTTCCTATAATTGCAATTATTCCTCTTATAGTAATTGGATTATTTGTAGAACTCCCAATTGGAAATGTTGCTCATTTAGGAGGCTTACTAGCTGGTTTAGGGTATGGATTTTACTTAAGAAAAAAATTTAAAAAGAAAGTTCAACTGATTAGTAAAAGATTTAGTTAAATAATCTAAAATGGCTAGTAAAAAGAGTGTGAAAAAAAACAAAAAATCTAAAGAAAAACTTAGTTTGAAGCAAGAATACAAAAAATCTTGGAAGTATCTCAAAGAAACTAAGAACTATCTATGGATAATAGCAGGAATTTTCTTAATAATGGCTCTTGTTGGGTTTTTTATTCCTGCTCCAGAATTTATCTCAGAATCAATTATGAAATTAATTAACGAAATAATAGGCAGAACAAAAGATATGACTTCTCCTGAACTAATCGCTTTCATAATTTCCAATAATGTTCAAACAAGTTTTTTAGGAATGATTTTTGGATTTGTTTTAGGAATATTTCCAATAATAACTACAATAATAAATGGGTATATCTTAGGTTTTGTTTCAGCTTTAGCCATGAACTTAGAAGGAGGGGTTCATTTACTAAGGCTAATTCCCCATGGAATATTTGAACTTCCTGCAATAATAATTTCATTAGGTTTGGGATTAAAATTAGGAGATAAGTTTATTGAAGAAAGAATTAAAGTAAAGAAAAAGATTCTGAGAATCTCAGTTATTTCATTATCAACTATTGTAAGCTTATTGTCAGTATATTTATTATATCTAAAATCTATTGCTCTTCTTGGAGTAATTTTATTTTTAGTGTTAGTATTAGTATTTATATTAATCTTTTCAAACAAAGTATTAAAATTAGAAATTATAAAGGCCATTAGAGTATTCCTACTAATTATCTTACCTTTACTTCTAATAGCAGGAATAATTGAAGGTTTATTGATTTTTTTATTAAATTAAAAAAAATAATTACCTAAGATCATTTATTCCAAGAATTACTAATAACAATCCTACTAAAATTAATATCCAAGTTATTGCTCCCTTTAGAACAGTTAATGCTGCAGATCCCCATGATGCCAAAGGCATTCCCGGAAACACTAAAGCAATTGGAACAACTACAAGGATTAAACCTAGTAAAATCTCTAACCATTTATTCATTGTATTACTAAAAGGTTTATTTTTCTTTAAAAAGATTCTTGTGATGAAAAACTACCATTTAGAAACACTTAAATATCCAAACTTCTGAGGAATTTTATGAGTTTGAACAAATTTACATTTAACCTGGCAATACCAATTATGTAAACTTAGGCAAACCTTTATTCTAAAATTTTATTTGATAAAATGAAAAAAGTTAAAGATTTTTTATGGAAACCCAATATGTCTTTGGAAGAATGCGTAGATAGTTTTGGCTCTTTAGGATATCAAGCAACAGAGCTATCAGAAGCAGTAAAAGTAATTCTTAAGATGAAAAGGGCTAATTCAAAAATATTCCTAACATTTACATCAAATATGGTTACTTCTGGTTTAAGAGGTTTTTTTGCACAATTATGCTCTATGAAAATTCCAAATATATTAGTTACAACTTCTGGAGCAATTGAAGAGGACATTATGAAATCTCTAGGAGAAGAATTTGAACTATCAAACTTTTATGCAGATGATACCTCTTTACATGAACGTGGTGAAAATAGGGTGGGAAATTTAGTAATAAGAAATGAAAGTTACATGAAATTTGAAGACAAAATGAATGAAATTCTTTCAAAAATTTATAAAAAACAAAAAAGAATATCTGTTTCAGAACTTCTTAAAGAAATTGGACTTTTACTAGATGATCCCAATTCAATCTTATTCCAAGCAGCAAAAAATAATATTCCTATTTATTGTCCAGGAATAGCAGATTCAAGTTTTGGATTTCATTTATTTATGTTTCAGCAAAAGAACAAAGATTTTATTGTGGATACAATTTGGGATATGAAAAGGATTGTTACTGATTTAAGTTTTGATGATAAAAAAGCATTAATTTCATTAGGAGGGAGCATTTCAAAGCATTATGCAATCTTTGCAGCTTTAATGTCAGGAGGTTTTGATTATGCTGTCTACCTTACAACTTCCCATGCAAGTTCTGGTTCAGTAAGTGGGGCAACAACTCAAGAAGCAAAATCATGGGGTAAATTGAAAGATGATGCAGAAGCAGCAACAGTAAACGGGGATGTTTCCATAACATTTCCTTTAATTATGTCTTCTGTTTTAGATAAATTAAAAAAAGAGAATTTAATAAAATAAAATGTCTCAAGCAAGATTCATCCTTTCAAAAAAAATACTTTCAGAACAATTAAAAAAACTCCAAGATTTAAATTTAAAAGTTTCTTATTCATACAAAACAAATAATCAAGTAGGAGATATTCTTCAAGAAAATGCGGATGTTGATTTCTCAATACATGCAAAACAGGAATTAGATAATATTAAAGATAAAAATAAAATATGGTTTTTTACTCAAGCAGAATCAGAACAAGAATTAAAAGAAATAATCCTTTCAGGAATTAATAAATTTGTAATAGATAATGAAAAAGACCTTGAAATAATTTTAAACACAATAAAACAAACAAATACTCATATAAGTTTATCACTAAGAATGAAGTTTCAAGAACATAGGATTGGAACTGGAAAATACTTTGTTTACGGGATGTCCTCAAACATAGTTAATAATTTAATTAAAGAATTAAAAAATAATCCTCTAATAGAGGATTTAGGAGTTCATATACATAGAAAATCTCAAAATACAAGTGAATGGGAAATAAAACAAGAATTACAAGACTCCCTAACAAAAGAAACTCTTGCCCATATTAATTTTCTTAACATAGGTGGAGGACTTCCAACAAAATACAGAAGCTATACCACAGAAGTAATAAATTATATTTTTGAAAAATTAAAAAATGCTCAAGAATTTCTAAAACAAAATAATATTGAAACATATATTGAACCAGGAAGATTTTTAGCAAGTCCTTGCATAAAATTAGAAACAGAAATAATACAAGTTCAAAGAAAAAATTTAATCATAAATACTTCAATATATCAATGTGCATTGGATTCAATTTTAACTGAAACAAAAATGCTGGTTGAAAATGAAATTCCAGACAATGAGGATACCCAAGAAAGTGATTTCTATTTAATAAAAGGAAACTCTCCAACAAGAGACGATATATTTAGATACAAAGTAAAACTAAAAAATCCAAAAGTAGGAGATAAGATTGTTTTCTTAAATGCAGGAGCATATAATTACACAACAGATTTTTTTGGGTATAATAAACTAAAAACAGAAATAAAAGAATAATAAAATATCTATTTTTATTGCTAAAAGCTTATATATTTCTTATATAATTTTTTTATATGGATAAAGAACAAGCTGAAAAAAACACAGAAGTTGATGAATTATTTGTTCCAGAAAGTTCTTCAAAAAAGAAAGATTTACAAGAAAAAAGTTTTATAGATGTTCTAAAAATGTTTGCTCCAGGAACTTCAATAAGAAGTGCCTTAGATGATTTATTAAATGCAGGAATGGGAGCATTAATTGTTGTAGATAATGGAAATATTGAAAGAATTGTTGAAAGAGGATTTAGAATATATGCAAGATTCACATCTCAAAGACTTGTTGAATTAGCAAAAATGGATGGAGCAATAATTTTATCAAGAAATATAAAAAAAATACTTCATGCAAATACCTTGCTCTCTCCAAGTCAAAAGATTTCAACAAAAGAAACAGGAACCAGACATAAAGCAGCAGAAAGAACATCAAAACAAACAGGTGCTATTGTTTTAGCAATTTCAGAAAGAAAAAAGAAAATAACATTATATTATGGAGAAGAAAGACACGAATTAAAAGAATCTTCAGAACTTCTAAGAAGAGCTACAGAAACAATCCAAATTCTTGAAAAACAGAGAGAAAGTCTTAATGAACACCTAAACAATCTAAATCATCTTGAACTAAATAGAATGTCAACTATTAATGATGTTTGTGGAGTTATTCAAAGGTTTGAAATAATTAAAAGAATATCAGAAACCGTAAAAAGATATCTTGTAGAATTAGGAAAAGAAGGAATCATAGTAAGTATGAGATTAAAAGAACTAACAGGCGGGTTAGAAAGAGAAGAAGATTTATTATTAAAAGATTATTTTGGAAATGACTCTCCTTATGCCAAAGAACTACTTGAAAAAATGGATTTTGACTTCTTATTAGAACCTTTAAATATTTCAAGGACTTTATTTGAAGAACTTCACGATAAAAAAATATCTCCAAAAGGAATAAGAATATTAAGTAAAACAGATATGCTTGAAAGATACATAGATTCATTAATTGCAAACTTCAAAGTATTAGATAAAATACTTTTGGCGAGTGATAGTGAATTAATGAGTATTTTTGAAAATGAAGGAATGATATCTTTTTTTAAGGAAGAATTATATAGTCTAAGAGAGAAGATTAATTTAGGAAAACAAATATAATATTATGCATAATCAATAAAAATCCTCTTCTATAAAAAGAATAAATATTATCTAACTAATAAACTTTCACCAAAAATATCTATTACCCACACACAAATATAAAAACACAAAAATACACCATAGATTTAACATGTTAACAGAAAAGCAAGTAAAAGAGATTAGAGAGCACCTAAACAAAGCACAAAACCCTTTATTTTTATTTGATAATGACCAAGATGGTTTATGCAGTTTTCTATTGCTTCAAAGATTCATTAATAGAGGAAAGGGATATCCTATAAAAGTATCTCCTGAAATGACAAAAGACTATTTCCGAAAAGTTAAAGAATTGAACGCAGATTATATTTTTATCTTAGACCAACCAGAAGTCTCACAAGAATTCTTTCAAGAAGTTCAAGAAAATAATATTCCAACTGTTTGGATAGACCACCATGACATAAAAGATATTTCTATTCCTGAATTTATTTCATATTATAATCCAATACATAATAAAGGAAACAAAGAAAAATTTTCAGAACCAACTACTTATCTCTGTTATCAGATAACCCAACAAAAAAAAGATTTGTGGTTAGGTGTTGCAGGATGTATTGCAGACCATTTTGTCCCAGAATTTTATGAAGAATTTAAAGAAAAATATCCAGAATTATCAATAGATTCAAATGATGCTTTTGGTATTTTGTATAATTCTGAAATTGGAAAAGCTTCAAGAATTCTTGGTTTTGGATTAAAAGACCGTATGTCAAATGTCATACAAATGATGAAAATGCTCTACAAATCAGAAAACCCCTATGATATTTTAAATGAATCAAAAGAAAACAAACAATTACTCTCCAGATTCTTAGAAATTGAAAAAAAATTCAATAAGTTTGTAGACAAAGCAAAAGAGCAAGTTTCAGAAAATCTTCTTTTTTTTAAATATGCAGGAGAAATAAGCATGAGTGCAGACATTTCTAATAAATTAAGTTTCTTATTTCCAAACAAAATAATAATTGTAGTTTATGCCAAAGGTCCAAGAGCAAATATTTCTGGTCGAGGAAAAAAAGTCCGTGAATTAGTTCTTGAAGCAATAAAAGACTTAGAAAACTCTACAGGAGGGGGGCATAAAGAAGCAGTTGGAGCGCAAATAAGCCTCAACCAAGTAGATAAATTCCAAGAAAACATAAAAAACCTCCTTAAATAATCCATTCACATCTCCAACCAAGCCATCTAAAAATAAAAATTATCCTAACCAAAAAGATTCTTCTTCAAGAATCTACTTATTACTCACTAACATTCAACCCCAAACAACCTTTTCCTAAACAAAAAATTCTTGTTCTCAAAAAAAGAAATATTTATAAGTTAGAGTATCTTATAAAATACATGGAGAATAGACAGCAAATTATAGGTTGGAATAACTGCTTAATGGATTGCTTAGTCTACACTTCATTTATTAAACCAAACTCAATTTAATTCGGTTTCATTTTTGGTTCTGAATTGGGTTGAGACGCTTCTTAAACTAGTTCAAATACCATAACTGAATGAAACTGGATTTCCTTGAGTTCTAAATAAAATGGAAAAAAGGGCAAAAAAAATGGAACAACAATTCGTAGAGCAAGAATTGAGTCAAATAATGGAATTGACTCTTAGACTTGAAGATGAACTATACTCAATGATAAAAACAGAATAACCAAACTAAATGGGAACAACACTATTCACCTAGTGTGCCAAATGTAAATATTCTTATGTAAAAATATCAAATAGCAAAAACATTACAAACCCCTTAATAGTAAAATTAACTCAACCAAAAGAAATATCTCTCTAGATATTTTATCCTTATTTATTAATACCTCCTCCCCTCTTGAATTCTTATAAAATACCTACAAAACCTCACAAAGAAAACAATATCAAATCCCTCACAAAAGCCAATAAAAATTAACTCAACCAAAAAGACTTTTCTTCAAAAGTCTCATTATTATTTCATTAATAACTATCTAAAAATAATCAATAACTTCTTCCAACATAAACTACTTTAGTAGCAGGTTTCTTACAGAAAATGCAATTTCCTTTTGCTTTTTCATCTTTATTCGCAAGAGTTCCTCTAACATCTGCATGAAATTCTCTTTCAATAATATTTGCACAAGCAACTCCTGGTTTATCTACACTACAAAAATTAATCCTAGCCACTTTACCTGAATCTAACGCTTCTTTAATTTCTTTTTTACTAGAACAATTCACAATTCTTCCCTTAGCAAATTTATCTGCTTTTTCAAGTAATCTTTTGTCAAACTCTTTTCCTAATTTAACAAGAGATTTAATATTTTTTAATTTCAAAGTTTCCTTATTTTTAGTGTCTCGAGTAAAAAGTACAACTTCATCCTTACCTAATTCTTTTTCTCCAAATTCAATTCTAAAAGGAACACCTTTCATTTCCCATATGTGATATTTCTCACCTGGTCTTTTATAATCACGTTCATCAATCTCAGATCTAATTCCCAACTTATTCAAATCTTTGAAAATACTATTTGCTTTTTTCAAAACCTTATCTTTATTACTTGCATTAAAAATAGGAACAATAATAACCTGCAAAGGACTTATTGCATAAGGTAATATCATTCCAGAATCATCCCCATGAGTTGCAATTACAGATGCTAAAATTCTAGAAATAGCAGGTCCATAAGCAGTTGTCCATAAATATTCTCTCTTCTCATCTTTATTTTTAAATGTTGCATTAAAAGCTTTTGAAAATTTTTGTCCCATTAAATGAGTTGAAGGTTGTTGTATTAACTTTCCATCTGGCATAAAACAATCACTCCCCACTGTATATTCTGCTCCTGCAAATTTATCCCATTCAGGTCTTTTCATTGGTAAAAACGGAACCCCATAAATTTGGTGCATAACTTTTTCAGTAGTATCAATATCTTCTTGAACTTGTGCTTCTGCTTGTTCTCTTGATTCAAATGCATCATGACATTCAATCCAAATAAACTCACGACCTCTAATAAGTGGTCGAGTAGCTTTAGTATCTAATCTAAAAACATGTCCTCTTTGGTATAATTTTAAAGGTAAATCCCTATGCCCACTAACCCAATATTTAAACATAGGAGTATACAAAGTTTCAGAAGTCGGTCTCAATGCAAGTTCTTGATTTTCACCATCTTCTTTAATATTTTTCAACCAAAATACTTCAGGTGTAAACCCTTTAACATGTTCTGATTCTTTCATTAAATTCTCTTTAGGAATAACACTAGGCATAAAAGTTGGTTTATGTCCTTTTTTCTGAAGTTCTTTTTCAAGATACTCGAACATATTTTCCATAGTAAGAGCAGCCCAAGGCCTAATTATTGTGAATCCTTTAACTCCATTTCTTATATCAACTAACTCTGCTTTGTCAATTATTTGTGTAAACCACTCAGAAAAATTCTCATTTTTTTTAACTGTAATTCCTTCAATTGATTTCTTCTTTGCCATAACTATTAGTTTGAATTAAAACTATTTAAGATTAACTCAATTAAACTTCCTAATTCAAAATATTAACTTTTAATTGTAATTGCGAAATCTTATTAATAACTCTCTTTAGCTCATTTGATTCAAGGGCAAAACCTAAACTTTCTCCTGCACTGATCTTAAAATTATTTATTCCAATAACTTCCCCTTCTGAATTAATTAAAGGTCCTCCTGAATTTCCTGGATTTAAAGCAGCATCTGTTTGAATATAAACATTCATACCATTAGGCCCTTGTCTATTAATTCCAGACACAATTCCTTGAGAAACACTAAATTGCAAACCCAAAGGATTTCCAATTGCAATTACTTCTTCTCCAATATGAACTAAATCAGAATCTTTTGTTAAATTTAATTTTTCAAAATTTCCAACAATCTTAAGTAAAGCTAAATCAGCATCAAAATCAAACCCAATCAAAGAAGTTTGAAACATTTTTTGTTGATAATCTAATGTTTCAATCTTTGTACCTCCAGATAAAACATGATAATTAGTAACAATAAAACCATCTTCAGAAATAATAAATCCTGTTCCTTGATTTACATCTGTTTTAATTGTAACGACAGAAGGGATTGCCTCTCCAATAATATTTGAAAAATCTTCAGTAACACTATCTTCTAAAATAGCTAATTCTTCACCAATAATACCCACCTTGCTATTCAACTTATTCACTTCTGAACGAGTGTCAATTAAACTATCTGTTAATTCATTTAATTTACTTTGAGTATCTAATTGAAGATTGTCAAGCCTATCAATAACATCATTATGGTTAAGTTGTTGCTTAACAATTAAACCATTAAGCAAAATCCCCATAATAACCATGAATGCTATTATAATTGTAGTAAATCCACCTAACATAATTTTATGATGTCTCCTCATTTTTTTCTTCTTTTTACCTATTTTTTTGTTTAAATTATACGAGCGCACGAGGATTCGAACCTCGATCAACAGGGCCGAAACCTGCAATTCTATCCCTTGAACTATGCGCCCAGTTAAATATTCCTAAAATAACTAATTAAAAAACCTTTTTATAGTTTAATATTTTTCTGATTTGATAAAATAACAAAAAATAAAGAAAAAAGCGGGATAAATGATTGATAAAAAAATTTTAACAGGGACTTCTATTTTAGTAGGAACTTGTATCGGGGCAGGAGTTTTAGGAATTCCATATGTTGCTGCACAAGTAGGTTTTTTTGCAGCAATGATTTATATTTTAGTAATTGGATTCATTACCTATCTAATAAACATGTATCTTGGAGAAGTTTCCTTAAGAACAAAACAAAAACACCAAATAGTAGGATATGCTGAAAAATATCTTGGTAAAAATGGAAAAAGACTAATGGAGTTTGCAACAATCTTTGGTATTTATGCTGCAATAATTGCTTACATGGTAGGTGTTGGTGAAAGTTTAAGTTTTTTAGCAGTAGGAAATACAAATTATTCAATAATTTTTGGAGTCTTCTTTGGAATCTTAATGTCTTGGCTTTTATGGAGCGGGAAAAAATCATTGAAAAAATTTGAAAAAATAGGTGTTGGAATTGTTTTGCTTCTCTTAGTTTGCATAATAATCTTTTTCGTTCCCTCTGTTCAACTAAATAACCTTCTAGGGTTTAATTCATCAAATATTTTCTTACCTTTTGGAGTTATTTTATTTGCACTCATGTCCTTCCACGCAATTCCAGAAATAAATCTTGTCCTTAAAAAAGAGAAGAAAAAATTAAAGAAAATAATTTTATTAGGAACTCTTATTTCAATTATTTTTTATGTATTATTTACATTAATCGTTGTTGGAGTTATGGGTCTAGAGACCCCTGAAGTAGCAACATTAGCATTAGGAAAAGTCTTTATTGTGCTCGGTATTTTTACAATGTTCACTTCTTATTTATCCCTAGGAAATTCATTAGAAGATGATTTCATATTTGATGAACACTATAAAAAGAGAAAATCATGGATACTTTCTTCAATGATTCCAATATTCCTATTCATAATAGTTCAAATGACTGACTTCTTTTCATTCACTAGTATACTTTCAATAGGAGGAGTAGTTTCAGGAGGATTAGCGAGCATACTAATTCTTTTAATGGTAAAAAAAGCTAGAGAGAAAAATGAAAGAAAACCAGAATACACAGTTAAAATAAACAAATTCATAATAATAATTTTAAGTATTATTTTTATTCTTGGGATGGTAACAGAATTATTTTTGAAAAATATTTAGAATCAAGAAAATTACCCCAACTAAAACTTTTTAACCTAAAAATCCCTCTCTGAAATATGAAATCAAACGCAAAACCAGGAGATTTAGTTGAAATACACTTAACAAGATTAATTTATCAAGGATACTTATTAGAAAGTTCTGATTCAGAAAAAAAGATAATTCTTCTAAAGTTAGAGAATGGTTATAACATTGGTTTTAACAAAAAAGATATTCATGAAATAAAAAAATTAAAATCAATGAAAGAAGTCAAAGAAGATTTTGAAATAAAAAAAGACCCTAAAAAACCAAACATTGCAATGATTATTACTGGAGGAACAATTGCTTCCAAATATGATTCTAAAACAGGGGGAGCAAAATATCTTACAAATGTTCAAGAATTTTTAAAATTCTATCCTGAAATATCGGAAATTGCAAATGTTGTAAAAATAGAAAACCCCTTCATGGTTTGGAGTGAAGACATGTCTCCAAAAAATTGGAGAGAAATAGCAAAAACATGTGAAAAATTACTAAATGACCCAAACATCAAAGGAGTAGTAATAACCCATGGGACTGATTTCTTGCATTATACTTCAGCAGCACTTTCATTCATGTTAAAAAATCTAAACAAGCCAGTTGTATTAACTTATTCTCAACGTTCAATAGATCGTGGAAGTTCTGATGCAAGACTAAATTTAATTTGTGCAGCAAGAATTGCAACTTCAGATATAAATCAAGTAACATTAGTGGGTCATGCTTCTGAAGATGATAATTATTGCAATGTTCTTCCTGGAACAAAAACAAGAAAAATGCACACCTCTCGTAGAGATACATTCAAACCAATAAACACTCAGCCAATTGCAAGAGTGTGGCCAGATAAAATAGAAATTATAAAAGCAGATTACTTAAATAAAAAACCAAAAAATAAATTAAAATTAGACAATAAATTTCAAGATAAAGTAGCCCTAGTAAAATTCTATCCAGGACAAACACCAGACATATTAGAATGGTATCATAAACAAGGATATAAAGGAATTGTGGTTGAAGTTGCAGGAATAGGGCAAGTTGCAACAGAATCAAAACATTCTTGGGTAAAAAAAATACAAGAATTAACAAAAAAAGGAATGACTATTTGCGCAGCTTCTCAAACAATATATGGAAGATTACACCCCTATGTTTACAGCTCTGGAAGAAAACTAGCAAATGCAGGAATGATTTACTTAGAAGATATGCTCTCTGAAACAGCCCTAGTTAAGCTAGGATGGGTTCTAGGACACTCTGATTGGGCAAAAGACCCTAAAATAATAAAAGAAAAAATGCTTGAAAATATTTCAAATGAATTTAATTCTAGGTTAGAAGAATAAGTTTTGTTGTAATTCTTCAGAAGTAACAAATCAGAAAGATTTATAAAGTATTTCTCATATGAAATTTTATGAGAACAAACAAAGAAAATTCAAAATACTTTGAAATTGGTCGGGAAATTGGTTACAACCTTGCAGAAAAAAAAGAAGATTTAACAAAAAAATTCAAAGAAATAGAAAAATCAAATAAAAGAGCAGTAAATATAGGAAAACTTGGATTAATTGGGTTAACTATTGGAGCAATGACTTTTTTAGGAAAACCAAAAGAAGAAAGGATTTCTAAAGATGAAACTCCTCAAAAAGGAGATTATGTGGAAAACACAATTCAAGGAGTAGAATATACTAATAACCAAGCAGACAAGAACCATTATAGATTAGAAGGTCAAGTTTTATTCAAGAGTTTAACAAAAGGTAAAGAAAATGCTTACTTTTTAGAAAAAAACCAAGATATAGATGAAGGAGAATTAGATTTTACAATGACTCCTCAAGATGAAGCTTTGGTTTGGGCCCCTATAGAACCAAGTTCAGAAAAACCTGTTTTAGAAGGGACAGAGTATGTTCCAAAACAAATTACTAAAAATGGAAAAGTAGTAAATGCTATTGAGATAAAAGATAAAAGATTAGCTGCTAAGTTCAAAAATGAACTAAAAAAAAGAACAAGAGAAAAATCAGAAAGTGATTTTGGATATAGTTTTGACATAAATGATCAAGATATTGAGAAAAATTTCCCTCAAAAAACAATTGGAGACAAGGATTATTTATATGTTGATGCAAGCAGGGGAAAAGTAAAATATCTTATCAAAGATGGAGAAAGTTTAGAAAAAAAAGTAATAAGTTTCCCTGAAACAACTTTACCTGAAATGTTTATTCCTTTATCAGGAGAAACAAAATACTCTATAAATTCAAAAGGAAATCCAATCATTTACAATCCTCAAGGTTTTTTCAGACCAGTTAAAGAAAGTCAAGAATCCCAAAATCCACAAGACACAATAAATACTCAAGATACCATAAACCCCCAAGATAATATAAACCATGGAAATACAAGATTAGAACAAAGCCAAACAGAAGTCTACCACATAGCTAAAGAAGGAGATACTTTCTGGAGACTAGGAATAATCCACTTTGGAAGTGGGGAAGAAGCAGATAAAATTCAAAAACTAAATCCAGATATTCATCCGGATAGCATAAAAGTAGATCAAAAAATAAGAATTAAATAAAATTTATTGAGATTTTAATCTAGGTTGCCAAACCATATAAATTGTGTGTGAATTATCACTTAAATCTACTTCTCTTTCTCCAAAAACTTTTATCTTTGTTTCTTCATCTCTATTCATCCAATCAAAAACTATTGCTTCTCCAGAACTAATATCTCCCTCGTCTACCCATCTAACAAAAATAACATTATGTCCTAACCTTTCATTATAAACAATTGATAAAATATCTCCTTTCTGAAGCATTCTTAATTTTTTAGACTCAGAAAAACCCTTATAATCACAAGCCCCCTCATTAGTTGCAAAAATGACATTTCCATTAGAATTTTCTGTTACTCCCATCTCAATTTCATGTCCATTGTAAGAATATTCTTTTCCTTCTATATCGGAATAAATACAATAATAAGATACATCCGCACTCTCATAAACATGTACAACAGAATCCCAACAATTGATTCCTCCACTCTTATCATAATCTTTCAATACAGAGCTCTGAGCAGAAGTTCCATCTAACAAATCTATGGCTATTGAAACTTTTCCTCTTGCTTCAATTATATTTAAAATTTCTGGAAGAGCAGAAGGAGGCATTGTGCACACTGCAGGCTCTTTTTCTGGAATTTCAATTAAAGTCAATTCAGATCTAGTAATCCAAGAAGAAGTGTCTACAAAAGGGGCATTTGTATATTCAGAAGATAAATAAGCCTCCCCGTAAGTTCTCCAATTATTTCCTCCATCAACAGAGTAATATAAAACATCATGCAGATCATTTACAAACTTTGTATCTTTTCCAACGTAATCAAACCTTTTATGCGTGGTTACGTCAACTTCAGGGAAGCTCTTAACTGAGCCTCCTCTGTTCCAAGTAATCCTCACTTCATCTGAATAATAATCTTTTTCAGAAATGTAAATCTTTTGGTAAAAAGTATCTGCTAAATACCATTTCCCTGAATTCCAATCATCCTCAGATTCATAATAATCCTTTGAATAATAAACATCTCTATCTTTAGAGGATTCAACAAACTTTGTATCAACTAAATCTACTTCTTGTGTTTTTAATGTAGAAGCGTCAACTTCTATTGCAACACTTGTGCCTCCAAAAAGGCCTTTGTAATAAACAATTCTAGTTATTTCCTCTTCCTCTTCTGGAGGCTCTTCTTCCTCTTCTTGTGGTTCAACAACCCAAGAAGAAAGATCTACAAAAGGAGCTTCTTGATAAGAAGAAATTAATTCTTCTTCACTAGGTCTAGCATAAATCCAATTAACCCCTCCATCAACAGAGTAATATAAACGCTCCCCAGAGATTACAAACTTTGTATCTTGTCCATCATAATTAAATCTCTTATATGTGCTAGGATACACCCTTAACGATCCATCGAGTATTGCAACTTCACTAGATAAATAATTTCTTGCATGAGAATATGCTGCTTCATGACTTTCTTCTGCATCAGTCCATTTTCCTCCAAGAGGATCTTCAGGTTTATCTGTTGAAAAATACAAATCATTTCCATCTGGAGAAGCAATAATTTTTGTATCAACTAAATCTACTTCTAAAGAAAGGATGCTATTTATATCGACAGGAACTCTTGTGGGTGCTGCTTGAAAAAACTTATCTGTATAATAACTAACCCAATGTTCCCAATCTCCCCAAGATTCATAACACCTATCTGTGAAAACACAATTTTTATCTAAAATAATTCCTACTGCATTACATTCTGCTTCATCACAAGAATTAAAAGTAGTTCCTTTGCCACAATCTCTACATTCTTCTGCAGCAAAAATAGAATCTATCTCTCTTTCATTAAAATCATCTCCATTAAAACCAGGAGGCCAAGATTCTCCTCCTTCTTCAGTACATTGTCTATTACTAGTTATAATTCTACCTAAAACATCTCTTACATCAGCTGTATAAACACAATCCCTTCCAGATGCTTCTGCAATAGCTGCGCATTTTTCCCTATCACATAAACTAATTCCTTTCTTACAATCACCACATCTTATGGAATAGTCAATTATATTATTCTGAGATTCTTCTTCTCTAATATAATCAACATGAATCCCTGCTTGTTCATCTCCATCTCCAATAGGAGTAGCAACAAGAGTAACGTCGTTTTCTCCATCTCCATCTAAATCAAAACTCCTAGGTTCTCCCGAATAAAGAGTAATTTCTTCTCTAGAAGTTCCTAAAGAAAATGTAACTGTAGAAGCCATTGGATTTTCAGAATCTACTTCTACACCTAGAATATTTATTGGATAATCAACTCTATTAAATCTAATAGCATAATCTCTCTTTATATCTAATGTATTATACCCGCTTGAAAGTGTATCTTCATATTCTTCTTCTAAGCAAATTCCTCTAGAACATCCTTTTTCACAATATTCCTTAACAATACCACTTATCTCACAACTTCCATCTGGTGATGTTTTGAATGCCAAATAAAGATTTCCTTCTCCACAAATATTTTCACATTCTTCAACATAAATTGAATCAGCATAAGTTTTTCCTCTCAAGAAATATACAATACCTTTTTGACTACTCCAGAACAATCTATCAAGAATGTCTGTTAATAATTCTACTCTTCCTTCATAATCTCTTTCTTCTAAAGCTTCAAATTCTTTTATTTTCTCTTCAAAATCACTTGGAATTAAATAATCTGCTTCTGGATCATTAAATAATGATTCTAAGAAAGACTGAGAAGTTGAATCTAAAACACCTTCTTTTAAATTTGCTGCATGAATTACATCCTCAACACTATCTGTATCTAGCCAACATCCAACATCTTTATCATTACAATATCCAATTCTAACCCATCTAGCATTTTCTGTTCCAGCTTGAATATCAGTTCCAAGTCCAGGATCCTGGGGCCTACATACCCTACTTATCCCTCTATCATAAATAGCAGGATCAATAAGTTCTTCTGCTGCTGCTTGAGGGTTGTTATTTAATAAAACACTATACAAACTACTAGTTCCAGAAATACAATCTTGTTCTGTTCTAATGTCTGTTTGACCAGCTTGTTCAGCCAAATACATATCCTTCATATAGTTATCTTTGAAAGAAGTAGAAACTTGCTTGAAACCACACTCTTCATGCCCGTTAACCAAAATACATAATTTAGTATATCCTGCAGGCCCTTGGAAATCTTTTGTTTCCGTTTTCATTACACCAATACCAATATAACCAGAATCAACAACTCTATCAAAAGAAGTATCAAAATAATAAGAACCTCCACCTCCTCCTCTAAGATAAACTTTATAATAAGCCCCTGCACTATTACCAGCATAAATTTGATAAGAAACCTTATAATGAGAAATTGGAGGGCTTGTTCTTGTCGTCATTTCAATTTCATCAAAAGATCCTCTAAATTGAACAGGAGATCTTGCTTGGGTCAAAGAATCTAAAACATCTGCCCCATTTGGAAAAATAACAGAAGAAAAGGTGTTACAAGGATCATTTAAATTTAATTCAGAAGTTGAACGTAACTTAAATGCTCTATAAGCTTCAGCAGCATAATACTGCTTGAAATAATCCAAAGAGCTTTTAGCTTTACCCAATGCACTTTGAACATTTGAATATTCTCCCCCTCCTCTATAAGTATTTTCTCCTTTTACACGATTAAGCAAATTAGTTCCCACATATTGAAGAAATGGGCGAAGTTGTCTATAGAAAAAATCACACACAAAAACACTCTGCTTAGAATCACAAATTCCTACAACTTCTCCAGAATCTAACTGTGTTTGTAAACAATCTCTATAGGCTTTTTTAACCTGAAGCCAACCATCTAACCCTGCATAAACCCCTGTAACGCAAACAGGAACATAAACTTCTCCTCCATTCCATTTGGCATTTGGATAACATAAAGCAATACTCCCAATCACTCCAGACTGAACAACATCTCTAACTGGATAATTTCCTCCTAAATCGCATCTTGAACTAGGACAAACAAAAGGGTCACAAACATTGTATAATAAAGCACAATCTTTAGGAGACATAAAGTCTTGACATTGAACAGAGCTTGTCTCAAAAACAGGTTGTCCAACTTCATAAGTTTCACCCCCAATTTTTACTTTACCTCTTACATTTTTACTTGCTCTCTGAGCATCCTCAATTGCATCTTCTGCTTTTCTTACTAAATTTATTTTCTCTTCGGGGCTAATAATATCAAAATAAGTATCTTCAAATGAATCTGCCTTATTAATAGCCCCGCAAGAATCATCTCCGCCCATATATTCTTCTAAACCATTTTCTCCAACATTACAAATATAATAAAATCTGACAACTCCTGACTCATCATAAGAAGCAATGTTTCTTCCTTCTCCTAAAACAAATTTAGTTGCAGCATACCATCCATTTTTCTCATCAAAAGGAACAACAGCAGGATAACCTTCATAACTTCCACTATCAAAATATTGTACTTTAGCATTTGTGTATCCATTTCTAAAAGAATTCTTATCAAGTTTAGTAATATAAAAATTAAATTCATTTTGTTTTTCCTTCAAAGATAACTTTTCTATAGAAGAATCAATAGAATAAGTTTTCTGTACGATTCCATCATCATCATAAACAAGAAGATATCCTTTGCCAGTTCCACGACCCATTATTGCATAGACATAATCTCCAGGAGAAATACGTTCACTTCCTTCAGAATATGAATAACTAGAATAAGAAGAACTTGAAAAAGTTTCGTGAGAAGTGATTGGAGGAAGTGAACTAGTCTCCTCATCCCCTAAATCAGTAATAGCCACATTACTAAGACCGCTTTGTGTTTTAAAATTTGATGTTATCACAGATTTTTCTCCCTGAACATTTAAATCAGCTAACAAAATATATAATCTTTTTCTAGCCACTTCCTTTGTTTTTGAATCAACACTTGGATCAGTTAAAACATCCCTATAAAATTCTATTTCTTTTAAATCATCAACAGAATAAGTGCCTTTAAGAAACTCGTCCTTTTGTAAAATATCTTTCAAAGAATCTAATTCAATAGATTCATCATTCTCTCCTGTTTTAGTAGGATCTTTATAGATTCTCCCATTTTTAATTTCCATATCTCCTAACGATGTTTCTAAAGAAATATCCTCTTTTGTAGTTTCAAATATATCAGCCAAACATCTTTTTAATAATTCTTGATCTACATAACTTTGTCTTAAAAACCCTCCATCTTTTGATGAAGCCTCTTCATTACATGTCTTAATTTGTTTTTGTTGAGTATTTAAAATCCTAGCATAATCCTCAACCTGTTTATCAATTTCAGGTGAATGAGCTAAAAAACATTGATCAAGATTATTGTATTTTTCCATAGAAACTTCTAATTGACATTGCTCATTCCATCCTCCAGAACCCTGCATAACCTCTGTTCTTGCAATAGAAGCCCCATTCATGCCTTTAATAAAATTCTTAACCTGTAAAGCAGCACCTGTTAATAAGCAAGCCCTGTTCCCCCACGTAACAGTACCTTCTAAAAAATTAACTGTTTTTTCTAAACTCTCAATTGTACCGTCTAAATTATCTATTTTTTTATTAATTTTTTCGGGACTTAATTGAATTGCTCTTTTTTCAATTGCAATCTGGTAAGGGAAAGTAGAATTTGAAAATTCATTATGTGTAACAGCATTAACAGAAACCCTAGCAACTTTTTCAAGATTAACCCTATTTAAAATAAATGTATATCCTCCTCCAACAGAAATTTCTTTTCCAAGTTTTAATGTTGGTGTGTCTGTTTTAAAAACCCTCCGATACAAAGTTTCAGAAGTTTCAGAAGTATGAATTTTAACTTTAGCAGAATCTTTATCAAGAGATATTAAAGAAATATACTCTTCTTCATATCCCTCTCTATTATCCTCATCTCTTAAAGAATTAAGATAAACTATTTTATCTTTTTCTAATTCTACATATCCGGTATTTCCATCTGGACTTCTCACAAAAACATGAGCCCCATATTCTTCAAAAGTAGGTTCAATAACTCTTTGGAAAGAAATTCTTTTAACATCCCCATTTATTAATACCTCATATTCAGTTGTACCAGAACTTGAACTAATTAAATCATTATAGCAAATATCTTCTAATTCACTCCAATAATCTGATTCTGGATATTTTTCCTCAAAATCAATACACAATTCATCGACATTTTGATTTAATCTTAATCTCTTAGAAACAATAATTAATTCGTACAAAGATTTTTCACCTAAAGTCTCTATATCTGCTTCATTTTGTTTTTCATTTGCATAAGAACCTGAAACAACTCCAAAATCATTAACAGCATTATCATACTTTTCTTCATATTCCTCATATGAATCAGTCAAAGAAGAATAAGCACTATCTTCTGAAAATCCAACAACTGAAAAATGAGAGTTTTTGAATTTAGTTTTAGAACCTACACTAACTAATCTCAAATCTTCTCCAGCAGTCACTTTTTTAAATCCAGCAACAATTACAGAACCTAATTTAGAGGTGGATTCAAAAAGCTTATCCCAAGCAACAGCCCCTGTACCTGCCTCTTTTGTTCTATGTTTAACATAAGTTGAAATATCTCTTAATTCATCGGAATTTAATTTAGACCCTTCATTCTGAGGAAAAGAAATTAAAACAACAAACAAATCTTTTGCATCATCCGAATCTGCTTTACTTCCAACATAACCAACATAAACATATTCTTTATCTCCATCATTCTCTTCAAATACTCCAATTTTTTCACCTATTTCATAATTCTTTTGTTCACCATCCACATCAAGCCTTACTCTTGGAGAAATACTTAATTCAAAAGCCTCACTACCCTTTTCATCATCTTTACACTTTATTTTAGCAAATTCATAAAGGCCTCTAGATTCAATTTCTTCAACAAAACATTTTCCATCTAAAAAATCCTGCCTCTCATTCACTTCAAAAACCTCTCCATTAACTCTTAATCTAACTCTTGTATCTGGATCTTCAATACTATTTAATTTTAATCTTAGCCCGGCCATACAAGGATTAAAGCCTGCCAAATATATAACAGGAGATTCTTTTCCAACCTTAAGATTATAATGACTGTAACTCAATTGAGAATACTCCCTACCTTCTCGTCTTGAAGGAAGAGAAGTTGGAACGGTTGAATCTGCATAAATATAAATTGTTGCCCCATTTTCTGTAATTCCGCTTGCTCTTAAATATCCATTCCCTCTCCAAAAACCATAGTTTCTAAAATCTTGTTCCCAATCAGAATCCATCATTTCAGGTAATAAAAATTCTGCATCTCCAACACCCCAAGCATTTTTAACATCATACCTTATTCTTGCATTTAAAGTTCCATTAACAAAATCTGGCATAGAAGATTCATTTGCATTCTTTTTCAAAGTAATAACCACATAACCTAAATTGCTCAATAAGGGATTATCTAAATTTCCACTAGGAACCAATCCTATGGCTGCTTGTGAAGGATGATAACCAATTGCCTTAACTCCTGGAACACGCTCGTTTCTTGTTATAACCATTGTTTTAATTGCCTCAACATCAACCAAAGGGTTTATTTGTGTAGCCATAATCTGGCAAGAAACAGAAACATCTTCTTCCTCCAATAAATCACTTCTAACAACAGCAGGTTGACAGCTATAAGGAGCTATTTGAAGTACAAAATCTGTTCCTTCTTGACACATTGATTTATCAAATGTTAAACTATTTTTCAAAAAATTAGGTTGGCCTACAAGATTAAGGTTTCCTCCTGTATAAGAAATACTTCTAACATAAGCACTTGCAAAAGAAGTTAAAACTAAAAGTAAAAAAACCAAACTTAAAATTTTACTTAAATTATTTCTCATCTAAAATTTATATCTACCCCCTTTTCTTCAAATAAAATATAATTCTCTTGTATTTGTTGAATTGACTCAGGATTAGGTAAACTTTCTACATTTAATTCAATTGAATTAGCAGACCTTAAATAACTAGAATAAATTGAATATTCTTCTTTTCCACCTGCAATTAAAGCTGTTGTAATAAGTTGTTCTGGATATTCAACATCAAAACACTCTTCTTTTGTTAATCCCAAACTTCCTAATAAAATACCTCTAGGAACTTCAACACATTGTTCTATTGTTGATTCAGGAAGTTTTAAAGAAGAATCTCCATAAACATAAACACTAACTTCATAATCTCCTTCACTTAACTCCACTTCTTTCTGCAAAGGATAAGAAACAGTCTTAGAAACATCATCTGAAATAAAATTAATTATAGCAGAACCTGAATAAGGTCTTCCTTCAACCATTAAATTTACATCAACAGGATAAAGTTTGTCTAAAAATATACCAACTTGTCCTGGATTAACAGTAGAGTGCATCAATGATGCTTGTTCATATCCTTCTGCATTTACTAAAATAAATCCATTAACACACTGAGGAAAATAATCAGTCAAAGAACCTCCAGCAGTTTCTCCAATATTGCATTTTTGATTGAAGCAATTATAAGATATTTTTGCTTCAACAGGATCTCCAGTTAAAATATCATAAACCTCTACTCTTACAGGAGTATTCAAATCTTTACATAATTCAATTTCTTCCACACCAACAGCACTTCCCAATAAAGGTTCTCTTTCATGATTTCCTTCTATAACAACTGCAAGTGGAAATTGAAAAACCTCCCCTGTGTCTGTTGAAGAAACTTGAACTAAAACAGGGTAATTCATATTATACACAAAATGATAAGTAACATAACAAAATCCTAAAATTCCAAGCCCTGGTTGGTTTCCTATTGGATTTGCAATCATTACATTTCCTTCAGTGGGATTAACTTCAAAACTTCTAGGCCAATTTCGAGAATTCATAAATTGAACATCATTTCCTGTTTCAATATCAACTGCAAAATATTCTTCCTCATCTGAAGCATAAAGAGCCATTGTATTTATCTCAATGGCTTCTTCCAAATCATTGAATACATTATCTGCAATCCAAATCTTTGGAGAACAAGTAAATTCAACCCCATCAACAGGAGCATACAAATTCAAAATATCAAGCCCATACTTTTCTAAAAAGAATTCCTGTTGTTCATGCCCATAAACTTTCAAAGCATCTTTATATAAAACCCCTAAATCAGAATCAATTGAAATTTTATGGTCTTCTACACTTATCCCATCTTCTCCATAACGAGAAACAAAACTCATATCTAAATCAAGAGTAATTTCATGGTCTTTTATAGTGATTTTAGGTTCACCTTCTCCAAAAATTAAAGAATAACCTTGTTCATAATACCATTCAAAATCACAAGCACCAATTCTTGATAAAATAAAATTCTCTAATTCTAATTGCATATTTTCAATGTTTGGAACTTGGGTTTTTTGAATTCCTCCTCCAGAGATATAATACCAATAAGGAATTTCAGTTCCAACAAAATTCAACCTAGAAGAAAAAGGAAAAGCAATGGTTCCTGCATGATATTCTGGTAACTCAATATATCCTCCTTGTGTTTCTAATACAGAAGTTCCTAATTCAATGTCTTCTTCTAAACAAGTAATAAAATTATTATAAATAGGTTCAAATTGCCTAGGAACATCTGATCCAAAATTTCCTCTAAATAAAAAAAACCAAAGAGCAATTGCTATAATAAGAATAGCAATTATTATGAAAATAGTTAATTGTCCAGACTTATTCCCTCTTTTTAAAACCATAAAAAAATAATGGGATTTATGTATATAAATATTTGTTTACACAGAAAATTTATCTATGATGCCTATTTGATTTCAAAAAATTAAAGGCCCCAAGAAAAAGAAAAATTCCTGAAATTAAAAAAATCCAATTTTCCAATTCAAGCACAATTCCAGGCAAGCTAAAAAAACCCAAAGACATATTTACTAAATATGCAGCTAAAATTAGAGAAATAATAAATAAAACTAATTTCCCACTCTTTTTCTTTCCATGATCATGACGACTCATAAACAAAACAAAGAACAAACATATTTAAATATTTCTAAAAATATTTAATCACATAAGGCCTTGTAAGCTAATGGTAGACTATATCCCTGACTTGGATAATGCCCAGGTTCGATTCCTGGCAAGGCCATTTCCTATTTCTTAGATTTCTTCCCTCCAACAACCTGACCCCAATTATCACTAACAATACTAAACTCAAAATCCTCTTTATTCAACCCACTTAATTCAATTAACTCATTAAAAAATTCCTCGGGAATTAACCTTGATTCTGTAAAATAATTTTTCAATGTAGAATAATTAACATCAACCCCCCTATTAATTAACTCTCTAAGTGAAGGGCAATTAATCTTCTCTAAAACTAATTTAATAAATTCTCTTTGCTTTCCTTTACTATTAAACTTAATTCTCATTAGATAGCTGCGGGACCACATTATAAAAAACTTTATAAAGCAATTATTCAGAGTAACTCTATGAAAATTCCAAAAAAAACAAACAGATTTTGTCCTTATTGTAAAAAAAAGACAGAACAAAAAATAAAATTAGTTAGTACTGGTGCTAAGAGAGGTACTTTAACTAGAGGAAGTATTAATAGAGCTGCTAAAAGAGGGTTAGGAATTGGAATTGGAAATAAAGGAAAATGGGGCTCAAAACCAGCAGTAACAAAATTCAAAAGAAAATCAAAAACAACTAAAAAAACAAATATCATGTACACTTGTAACGAATGTGGTAAAGCAAAATACCAAAAAAGCGGAACAAGAGCAGGTAAACAAATACAAGAATAAAATGAAAATTAGCCATAAGCACAAAATCAGCGGGAAGTTTATAAAAGAAACCGGAGGTGTCTTTTAATGGCAATAGCAAAAAGGAAAAAAAAGTTTTTTGATGTGGAAATGCCACTCATAAACAAAGAAACACAATTACTAGCTATGGATATATCTGAATTACAAGGTAAAGAAATAAAATATGATTTAACAAGAATTCTAAAGGGGAAAAGCATGTTAATGAACTTTAAAGTTCAAGTTAAAGACGATAAAGCAACAGCTTCTCCTAAGGAACTTAAAGTAATGCCGTATTACTTGAGAAGGATGGTTAGAAAAGGGACTGATTATGTTGAAGATTCATTCACAATCCAAAACAAAGATGCAGAAATATTACTTAAACCATTTATAATTACAAGAAGAAAAGTTTCAAGAGCAGTAAAAAATGCTCTAAGACAAGAAGCAAAGAAAGAATTAATAGAATATTGTAAATCGAGAACTTCAGAAGAGCTTTTTGAAGATATATTAAGAAATAGACTTCAAAAAACAATCAGTATGAAATTAAAAAAGATTTACCCATTATCCTTATGTGAAGTTAGAATTCTTAAAATAATGAAAACGCTTGAAGTTAAAGAAGAAGCAAAGAAAGAAGAAAAACCTAAAAAAGCTCCAAAAGAAGACAAAAAAGAAGATTCTAAAAAAGAATAAAACTTTTAAACTAAATAATTCTCCAAATTCTATCATGCCTGTGTAGCTCAGTGATAGAGCAATTGACTTGTAATCAATAGGTCGGGGGTTTGAATCCCTCCACAGGCTTTATTCACTTTAGTGAATAAAGAGGGCTAACAAAAATCTTTGATTTTTAGTTCAGGCTTTTTTTTCTATTACTTCAACTTAACAGCAGTTCCAAAGGCCAACATTTCTGAAGCACCTTGCATAATCATTGAAGTCATAAACCTAAATCCAATAATTGCATCCGCATTCAATGCAACAGCCTGGTTAACCATTCTATTGAAAGATTCTTCACGAGCCTGGGTAGTCATATCAGTATAAGTTTTAATTTCTCCACCAACCATGTTCTTAAATCCAGCCCCAATATCTCTTCCAATATTTCTAGCTCTAACTGTGTTTCCTTTTACAACTCCTAAAATTTCCTTTACTTCTTTTCCAGGAATTTTATCAGTTGTAAGTACAATAATTTCTTTACTCATTTTTTCTTGCCTCCTTTCATTTTAACTAAATCTTTTCTTTGTTCAATATTATCTTCTTTCTTCCATAATAAAAGAACAACCCCTACAATCAGAGAAGGAATTCCATAAATCAAAGCAACCCAAGATTCTTTATTAGAAGAAAAAACAGTAACGAGAATTAACACAATTCCCAATACAATTAAAAAAATTCCCATAATTATTGAACTCAAAGGATGTTTTGCCATAATTAATACAAGATTATTTGATTAATAAATCTTACCAAATTACCAATTAAACCATAATTTAAAATTAAATCTTCAATCTACCAATAATAACAAAATTATCTAAACCAAAGAATTTCTCCCACAAGAAATTTATTATTTATCAACTAACAATCCTTCCCAAGAAAATCTTACCTCTCAACAATTTCAACCTTTTTACCCTCAACTAAAATCTTGACAACTTCTTTAGGCAAATTTGCAATTTGCCCTTTATCAAAAGGACCCATCATCTCACCATCCATTCCAACAAATTCACCAACATTTCCTAAAAACAAAACCATTTCATTTTTTTGTTCTGGTTCTCCTTGACCAGAATTGAGTAAACTATTCAATTTTTTATCAGAGGTGTCTGTACATTTCATTAACTCTTCAAATAAATCCTTTTCAATAGCTAACATATTTTCAAAATCTTGTTTTGAAATTCCTGTTTCAGAAGCAATCAAAACCAAATTAAGAATTTTCTTTCTACGCCTAATAATAAGTTCTTTAAATAAAGTAATTGCATTTTCTAATTGCTTTTTTACTTTAAGGATATTATCTGAAAATTCTCCTTCAGCAGAAACTAATTCTTTTTTTTCTTTAAGATATTTAGAAACTTCTCCAATAAAATTCTTCTGAATAGGTTGCAATTGTTCGGAATATCTCTCTTTTCTAGCTGCTTCATAAATTTCACTATAGGATATCATAAAAATCCAAACAAACCCCTCTTTTTAACCATTATTATAATTTAAAGAATAGTTACAAATCTATTACAAATTCAAAACTCCGTCCTTTGTAAGTGCTGCAAATCTAATTCCAACAGGCAATCCAAGTAAAGCAGAAATCAGAGCCATGTGCTCTTTTCCATCACCAGACGCAATACTTAATATGACTTCTGTCCCATTAATCTTTCCTTGTAATTTTTTAGTGAATTCATCACGTAAATCTTTAATTTTCTTATCTAAATCTACTTTAATAAATTCAAATTCTTTGTGATGTGAAAATCCTTTTGCAAAGTCTCCTCCTAAAACAATAACTTTGTCCCATTCACCATGAGCCATTAAACCAGATACTTGTGCCCATGTTCCTTTTCCAGATGATAATAATGCTATGAGTTCCATTTTTAATTTTCCCCCCTCATTTTATGTCCAATTAAAGGGCTTGTTAAGGAACCCAATCTACTAGAAATCCAGTCCCAGACCCCTCCTGATTTATCATTATCCGCAGCAAGATACAATGCCTTAGCTTTTTCAATTGGTTCTATTTCATAGTCTGGACCAACAGCAAAAGATCCATCTCGCTTCCTATAAAATCCAGCTTGTTTTAAAAAATTTTGATTTCCTGTCCAATTTGTATATTTTCCTGTTTCTTTATTAATCTTAAGAATTAATCCAGACGTCCCTAATTCTCTTTTACCCCCTCCCTCCAGTTTTTTATACACATGAAAATATTGTATCTTTTCTTCTCTATCTTTTTCTCCCATTTAAACTCATACTTCTCTTTATTTTTAAGAATATCTATAATAAACAATATCCTTCAAAACAAAGATTTAAATATTATTTATATTATTTATATTATAATGGCAAAAAAAGTATTAAGTGTAACAATTGATGAAAAAATTCTGAAGATTTGGAAAGAATATGCAGAAGAAGAATGTGTTAACTCTTCAAAATTAATTGAAAAAATGTTAAAAGAGCATTTGAAGAAAAGAGGGAAAGAGGAAAAATGAAGAAATATATATTACTCTTACTAGGAATGTTTTTAATTAGTTTTGCTTCTGCTTCAATAAGTTTTATGGATGCTTATTCAACTCCTTATACTTCTTATCAATATATTTATGTTAATGCTGAATCAGGAACAATTAATTTTTCTCACATAGTGGAATATTTTGAAGACAATCCTATTGCTGAAAGAAACATTACATACCCTAGAAATTATGGAGAAGGAACTGATGCAAATCCTTATGAACTAAATGAAGGAATTACTAATGAATGGAATACCACAGATGGAATAATTACAAATGAAACAAATACAGTATTCTATGGACAAAGTGCATTAGCAGTTAATAATACATCTGGAGCATTTGATGTTGCTTGGAATAATGAAGATATGTTTGAAACAAATACTGGATATAGATGGTTTGATTTTCATTCAGCTCGTGAATTAAGATTCATGGTTTATGCAAATCAATCGGTTAATATCTCTTTGATTGTATTAGAACAAAATGATGGGAGTTATTTTTATAGTTACGAGAAGTTTAGAAATGATGTTTGGGAGATTCCAGCAAACACTTGGTCAGAAGTTAGAGTTGATTTAGTGAAAGATATTATAAATTTACAATCAAGATATTATTCACATGCATGGTCTGAAATAACAATATCTTTCGATAGTTCAGCAAATGTTGTGATTGATGGAACAAGAATGGTTTTAGAAAACCCAACACCTTATGAGAAAAGACCAAACCACTATATCTTCCCAGTTCCATTATATGTTTATGAAACAGATTTTGAGGACGATGGTTTTATATTTGAATCAACAACCCCAACATCATTAGATTTATATGGAAGATTAACTTTTGATGGGGGAGATGTAACTCTCGGAAGTAAAGAGTATGGTGGAGTTTTGATTGGTCGTTCTCCAACAAGTGCAGATAATGCAGGAAGTTATGGTTGGGATTTTAGAGTAGGTGCAGGAGATACCTATGATATAGATGGAATAACTGTTGCAGGGAGTAAAGGAGTTAAAGGTGCATCAATACATCCTTATACAACAGATGCAACGGCAACATTAACAATGGATGATATGAGATTTTATTCAATTGGGGATATTTACTATGATGCAGTTTCTGGTTCAGATTTTAATATGACAAATATTTTTGTGGGACATTCTCGTTATCCTCTATGGGGTGCAGACCATGAATATATTAATTTTGATGGTTATACTTTTAATTCTTATAATATTTGGTCAGATAAAGGAACAATTAGAGGACTAACACCAAAAGCAGACACTATAACTCAACTTACTTATCAAAGAAGTTATCAACAAGCAAGTAACACACACAACACATTAAATTTAATAAATTTTGATAAAACATTTATTAAAGATACTCAATATATGAGCTTATATATTTATGAACAAGCAGGTCGTTCAAACATAACAGTAGAAACAAGATTAATAAATGAATTGAATATTAATTTTATTGATGAAGAAGGAAATCCTATAGAAAATGTAAGCATGGTAATAAATAGTTCAGATGGGATGTTATTAGATAGTGCGTTGTCGGGTTCAGATGGGAATTATAATGAGGATATTTTGGAGATTTCTATTAAACTGCATGAAAATCATACAAATGGAATTTCTAATGATAGAGTTTATTATTATCCAACAACAGGAGCAACAACACCAACACCAGCAACAGCTAATTTTTCTGTTACAGATAATAACCCCATGACAATATCAATTAGTAAAGAAGGATATATTTCAAAAGAATTTATCTATAATTTAACTAATAAAGAAGACTGGACAATTTCCCTAAAAAAACCACAAGCATCTCTTGTTCTAGACAAAATAGTAAATCTAAAAAACATAACTTCTGATGAAATTAATTATAATATTACATTAAAATTAACAAACAAAGGAGAAGGAAATGCAAATCAAGCAACAATAATTGATTCTGACTCAAGTTTATCTCCTTATTCAATTGGAGCATTAAATTCAAATTCTTCGATAACAAGATTTTATATAAAAACATACTCAAGAAATTCAACTACATATAATGTTCAACTTTCAACAGCAAATGCGACTGTAAACCAAACATCAAATTACCAAAAATCTCCACAAATTCAACAATAACAAATTTAATCATTCCTCAAACAACGAGTGGAGAACAACTAACATTAATTAAAAATGCTTACTATAATTCAGAAAATTCAACTCAAGTTAATTACACTCTTTCAATAATGGTTGTAAATTCGGGAGGTGTTGATTTAAGTTCAATTAGTGTAATAGATAGTGACTTAAATTTAAATACAAATATTGATTTAAACAGAACACAAAATTATTCTTATTCTAATTTTGTAATAATTGATAAAGCAGCATCAAACACAAACAAATTATTTGTTAAAACAAGCGCTGTAGTAAATGCTGTAAATTATCAATCAAATCAAATACAAGTGCGTATTCCTGGTTATGGAGGACCAGCAGATGCAATTGTTTATGCCCCTTCATCTGTTCAGACAACAACTGATTTTGATACAACAATTACAGTAAGAAATATGAATTCTGATATAGGTCAAGATTTCACAATAGATTATTGGATAACGAATGAAGCAGAAACAACAAATTATACCTCTGGACAACAAACAATTTATGTTTCAGCTTCAGGAGAAACAAACCTTACAGTAGAATTACAAAGTCCTAGCCAAACAGGAGATTATAAGTTCAAGGCACTAGTTTCCTGGGTAAAAGGAACAGCTTCAGCATATGATTCATTCCAGGTGATTTCTACAACACAAGAAGATTCATCAGGAGGAGGGGGTTCAATAATAACAACTAAAGCTATAGATGAAATAGTATGTAACTCCCCTTATATAAGATATTCAACAGGATGTTGTCTAGATCAAAATAATGATAGTATTTGCGACAAAGAGGATATTTTAGAATTTCCAGAAGAAAACAAAACCGGGGGCACAATAGAAGAAACACCTAAGAAAGATTTAAAATTTTCTGAAAAAATTAAAAATTTCACAAATAAAGTTGGAAAGTTTTTCTCTTTAGTTGGAGAAAATATCTCAAAAAATAAAAAATATTTATTCATAGGACTAGGAATTTTAATAATCATTATTGCAGCAATTTTTCTAATAAAAAAATTACCAAAAAGAAAACCAAAAGATACAACAAGTCTAAAATCAACTAAAGGAATAATTGTCTATGGGGCAGACGGATATAAAATAGGAAAAATAAAAGAAGTGTATCTTGAAAAGAAGAAACCTAAAATCTATGGCTGGTTAATTAAAGTAGATAAAGAAATATATAAAAAAATTAAGAAGAAAAACATTTTAGTCAGACACAAACATATTGAATCAATAAAGCATATAATGATAATTAGCAAAAAAGTTTCTGAACATTTAGAAGAACTAGATTCAAAATAAATATAATATCTACAATAAACAACAATCAAAACCTTTATATATACAAAATCTCTAAAAAAAATAAGTCGTTTGAACCATATCGCTTTGGAATAACATCTATGTCCAAAACGCATAATTTGGGAGACTAACAAGGAAAAAATTCAATGGAATTTAATGAACAATTAAAAAAAGCTCTTGAAGAGTTAAGAAAATCAAAAGAAAGAAAATTTGATCAAACAGTAGACTTAATTGTAAATTTACAGAAAATAGATTTAAAGAAAACAACAATAAATATCATTGCTAATGTTCCAAATAAAGTCAAAGATAAAAAAATTGCAGGTTTCTTAGAAATTGACAATAAAAATGTAGACACTATAACCCCAAATGACTTCAAAAAATATTCAGATAAAAAACTTCTTAAAAATATTGTAAAAAAATATGATTTTTTTATTGCTCAAGCAAGTGTAATGCCAAAAGTTGCTTCAACATTTGGTAGGATTCTAGGACCAGCAGGAAAAATGCCTTCTCCACAACTAGGAATTATTATGGATGCTACTGATAAAGCAATTGATGAATTAAAACAAAAAATTAACAATAGTATAAAAATTAAAGTTAGAGAAGCTAGTGTTAAACTTCCTGTTGGAAAGCAAAGTATGAAAGATGAAGAAATTATTGAAAATATTCTTTCTATACACACTGCACTAATGAAAGAACTACCAAGAGATAAAGAAAACATCAAAAATATTGAATTAAAATTCACAATGACTAAACCAGTTAAAATTAAGATAAGATAAAATGGCAAAACCAAAAGCACAAATTTCAGACATAAAAAAGCAAACAGTAAAAGAATTAACAGATTTAATTAAAAATAAAAAAACAATCTTGGTTGCTTCAATAAAAAATATTCCAGGAGGACAATTTCAAGAAATTGTTAAAAAACTTAGAGGAAAGGCAGTTGTTAAAGTTCCAAAGAAAAATTTAATCTTTAGAGCATTAGATAGTGCTAGTGAACCAGAAGTAGAAAAATTAAAAAGAAAAGTTGATAATTCATTTGCAATTTTATTCTCCGATTTAGATACTTTTGAATTAGCAGGAGTATTATTAAAAAATCAAAGTCCCGCGAAAGCAAAAGTAGGTCAAATTGCACCAATGGACATTGAAGTTCCAGAAGGCCCAACTGAATTAGTTCCTGGTCCTGCAATATCAGAATTAGGAGCATTAGGAATTCAAATTCAAATTGAAAACGGAAAAATTACAATAAAAGAACCAAAAATTATTGCTGAAGAAGGTAAAAAAATATCTCAAGGTGCAGCAAACTTAATGACAAAATTAGATATTAAACCTTTCAAAATTGGTTTCTTACCAATTTGCGCATTTGACACTAAAGATAAAAAATTCTATTCAGAAATAAAGATAGACAGAGAAGGAACTTTATCAGAACTTAAGTATGCAGCTGGAAAAGCATTACCATTTGCAGTTTCAATAGGTTACATTACAGAAGACACTATAAAAGTTATGATAAGTAAAGCAAGTGCTCAAGCTAATAAGATAAATAGGATTATGACTGGTGAACCCGAACCAGTTGCAGAAGCTCCTGCTGAAAAAACTCAAGCTCCAAAAGAAGAAAAAAAGGAGGAACCAAAAGCACCAGCTGGTGAAGGACTTGCAAGTCTTTTCGGTTGATGCTAAAAACTCCAAACTTCTTGGGAGAGGAAACAAAATAAATGGAAAACATATACGCAACACTTTTACTGCATAAAGCAGGAAAAGAAGTTAACGAAGCAAACGTGAAAAGTGTTGTTGCAGCTGCTGGTATTGAAGTTGATGAATCAAAAATCAAATCTTTAATAGCTAGTTTAGATGGTGTTGATATAGACAAAGAGCTAGAAAACGCTACAATGGTTGCTGCTGCTCCAGCAAGTGCTAGTGCACCTGAAAAGAAAGCAGAAGCAAAACCAAAAGAAGAAAAGAAAGAAGCTGCAGCAGAAGGATTGTCTGCTCTATTCGGATAATTTTAATTATTGAATATTCAAATATCAGACAATCCCAAACTTTTCTAGTTCTAACTAAATATCTAGTTTAAACTAAAATTATTTTCCAGCATAATAATTCTTTTAAAGAAA
>SDBV01000338.1_pt1 | contig 66496 bp, 64 predicted proteins | sample 2277081 | NCBI WGS metagenome assembly SDBV01 (sample SAMN10402039, study PRJNA504765) | marine sediment metagenome | isolation source: marine sediment core GS10_PC15, 223 cmbsf | place: Arctic Ocean: Southern Knipovich Ridge | collected 2010
TCGCCGCCGAGACACGCAATCGCGCGATCGCCGAGGTCAAAGTCGCCGTCGCGATGACCGACGACCAACGCACACGCATGCGTGAGACGCTGGAGCGAGTGACCGGCAAGAAGATCGATCTGAGAGTGAGTGTCGACCCGTCGATCCTCGGCGGAGTCTGGGCGAAGGTGGGCGACAACGTAATCGACGGGTCATTTCGTGCGCGTCTCGACAGAGCCCGCACCGACCTTCGTCACAAGCAGTGATTCGAGAGAGGACCCGCAATGACTGATGCGATTTCGATTAGCGCCGATGAGATCACATCGGTGCTGAAAAGCTACATCGACGATTACAAAATGCACGTCGACGTCGACGAGGTCGGCAGGGTCATGGACGTCGGCGACGGTATCGCTCATGTCAAGGGTCTGCCGTCGGCGATGGCGAACGAGATCGTCGAGTTCGAGAACGGCGTTGTTGGGCTAGCGTTCGACCTCGAAGAGTTCTCGATCGGTGTCATCGTGCTCGGCGCAGTCGATGACATCGACGAGGGAATGGACGTACGGTCGACCGGCCGAATCCTGTCGGTACCCGTCGGTGATGCCCTGCTCGGCCGCGTGGTCGACGCCCTTGGGCGACCCGAAGACGATAAGGGGCCGATAAACACGACTGCGACCCGCCTGCTCGAGACCCAGGCGGCGTCGGTCGTCGAACGCCAACCCGTTCACGAGCCGCTTCAGACAGGAATCAAGGCGATCGACGCAATGACTCCGATCGGACGTGGCCAGCGCCAGCTCATAATCGGTGACCGCCAAACAGGCAAGACCGCCGTCTGTATCGACGCGATCATCAACCAAAAGGGCAAGGGCGTGAAGTGCATTTACGTCGCGATCGCCCAGAAGGATTCGACGGTCGCAGCGGTCGTCGAGCAGCTTCGCGAACACGGGGCGCTCGAATACACAGTGATCGTGAACGCTCCCGCAGCGACCCCCGCGGCATTCCAGTATCTTGCACCGTATTCGGGCGCCGCGATCGCGCAACATTGGATGTACAAAGGCGAGCACGCACTCGTCGTTTACGACGATCTCTCAAAGCAAGCTGTCGCATATCGCCAGGTCTCGCTCCTGCTGCGGCGCCCGCCCGGCCGCGAGGCATTTCCGGGTGACATCTTCTACCTGCATTCTCGTCTGCTCGAACGCGCCGGCAAGCTGAGCGAGGAACTCGGCGCAGGCAGCGCTACCGCGCTGCCGATCGTCGAGACACAGGCAAACGACGTTTCGGCGTTCATTCCGACGAACGTGATCTCGATCACGGACGGACAGATTTTCTTGGAGAGCGACCTGTTCAACTCCGGTCAGCGCCCCGCTATCAATGTGGGCGTCTCGGTCTCACGTGTGGGTGGCGCCGCGCAGGTCACAGCCATGAAGAAGGTCGCCGGCACGCTGCGACTCACCCTCGCCCAATATCGTGAACTCGCCGCGTTCGCCGAGTTCGGTTCAGATCTCGACTCGACCAGCCGCCGTCAACTCGACCGTGGTTCGGCCATGATGGAGCTGCTCAAACAGAAGCAGTTCTCGCCGATGGAGGTAACCGACCAAGTCGTGTCGCTGTGGGCGGGTACGACCGGGCACATGGACGACATCGATCTCGCCGATGTCGCCGCGTTCGAGCGGGAATGGATCGAATACGCGCACTCGAAGAACCCGCTGTTGGCCGGCCAAATCATGGACGGTTGGAGTGACGAGATCAAGACCGAACTCGCAAGTTTGATGGACGCGTTCAAGCCGGCGTTTGTGCAGCGACGCCGCGATCTCGCTGATGACATCACAGCGCCGTCCGAAGAGACGTCGGACGAGAGCATGGAAGACGTGGCAGCGGATCTCAAAGGGGCTGAGGCGTCGGTGGCCGCGCACAAGCCGCACATCGAGCACGGATATCAAGGCGACGACTGAGGCGAAACGCAGGCAGTCGTGCGACGAAAGAGTGTCTAGCACACGAGGTAGTCGATAGATGGGCGCAGGCGAACAACGTCTGATCAAACGCAGGATCAAGTCGGTCCAGTCGACGAAGAAGATCACGCGCGCGATGGAGCTGATCGCAGCGAGCCGCATCATCAAAGCGCAGCAAAGTCTCGAAGCGGCTCGTCCATATGCAGAGCAGATGAGAGCCGTGATCGCGAATCTAGCGAAGGCGATCAGAGGCGAGATCAGTCATCCACTTCTCGAGCGTCGCGACCACCCGAGTCGTAGCGTCGCGCTCGTGATAACGAGTGACAGGGGGTTGGCCGGGGCGTTCAACGCCAACGTCCTCAAACTCGCGCTCCAGACGCTCGAGAAAATGCCCGGCGATGAGAAGTCGGTTGTCGTCGTCGGGCGCAAAGCTGAGGGCTTCTTCCGATACGAGGGCGTGCCGGTCGATCGTTCGTGGACCGGGATCAGCGACCGTCCGAGCTATGACGACGCACTCGACATCGCCGAATACGTCATTGCCCGTTTTCTCGACGCCGACTTCGACGACATCGTCATTGTTTCGACGCAGTTCGAGTCGATGTTCAGACAGGCGCCTGTGGCGCGTGATCTGCTGCCGATCGACCAGGCGGCGCTGAGCGGCCACATCGCTCGGGGGCACAAGGATCACATGCCCGGCGCCGGCGAGGTGATCGGAGCGCTCGTCGACGACGACAAACCGCAGGGCGAGTACGGAACGGGACAGCAACGGGCGCTTCCAGACACGATATTCGAGCCCGATCCGGCGACGCTCTTGGGCGAGATCCTGCCCAAGGGAGTTGCGTCGCAGATATTCAACGCTCTTCTCGAGTCGGCCGCGTCTGAGCATGCGTCGCGCCGGCGGGCGATGAAGGCAGCGACCGACAACGCAAATGATCTGATGACAGAACTACAACTCAAGGCCAACAAGGCCAGGCAGGCCGCGATCACGACCGAGATCATCGAGATCGTCGGCGGCGCGCAAGCACTGGAAAACCGTTGACAAGGAGCGATATGGGCGAGAACACACTGACTGAGAACGCATTGACCGAGAACGCATTGACCGAGAACGCATTGACAGATGGACGGGTGGTTGGCATTCACGGGCCGATCGTCGACGTCGAGTTCCCCCCGGAAGCGCTGCCCGACATCAACTTCGCACTCGAGGTCGAGCGCGAGACGGGCGGCGGTGAGACCGAGACGATCGTTTGTGAGGTCGCTCAGCAGATTGGGGAGAGCCGTGTCAGGGCGATCGCAATGCGTCCGACCGACGGACTGCGCCGCGGCGCCGATGTGAAGAACACGGGCAGCCCGATCACGGTGCCGGTCGGTGAAAAGACCCTCGGCCACATTTTCAATGTAATTGGTGACTCGCTCGACGCACCCGGCGGCGATTTTGGCGATGTCCGTTGGCCGATCCATCGCGAACCTCCGAAATTCGCGACACTCGAACCGCGCACGATCATGTTCGAAACTGGAATCAAGGTGATCGACCTGCTCGAGCCCTATGTTGCCGGCGGCAAGATCGGCATGTTCGGTGGCGCGGGAGTCGGCAAGACGGTCATCATCCAGGAGATGATCCATCGCGTGGCGACCGAACACGGTGGCGTGTCTGTGTTCGCGGGCGTGGGCGAGCGGACCCGCGAGGGCACCGACTTGTTTCTGGAGATGAAAGAGTCGGGCGTCATCGACAAGACCACGCTCGTCTTTGGTCAGATGGACGAACCGCCCGGCGTGCGTCTGAGGGTCGGGCTGTCGGCGCTCACGGTTGCGGAGTACTTTCGCGATGAGCTCAAACAGGATGTGCTGTTGTTCATCGACAACATCTTCCGATTCACGCAGGCGGGATCGGAGGTGTCGACGCTGCTCGGGCGGATGCCGGCGGCGGTGGGTTATCAGCCGACTCTCGCAAACGAGATGGGCCAGCTCCAGGAGCGCATCACGTCTACGCAAGGCCGCTCGATCACCTCGCTTCAGGCGGTCTACGTTCCTGCCGACGACTTGACCGACCCGGCCCCGGCGACGACGTTCTCGCATCTCGACGCGACAACCGTGTTGTCGAGGAAGATCTCCGAACTCGGCATTTATCCTGCGGTCGACCCGCTCGAGTCGACGAGTCGGATTCTCGACCCTAACGTGGTCGGCGATGAGCACTACCGCGTCGCTCGCAAGGTTCAGGAGATGTTGCAGCGATACAACGATCTTCAAGACATCATCGCGATTCTCGGTGTCGATGAGCTCTCCGAAGAGGACAAGCTCGTCGTTAGTCGTGCTCGAAGAGTGCAGAAATTCCTTTCGCAGCCGTTCTTTGTCGCTGAGACGTTCACCGGCATCCCCGGCGTCTCAGTACCCGTGAACGAAACGGTCGAGAGCTTTGCCGCCGTGGTGGACGGCCACGTCGACGACCTTCCGGAGCAAGCGTTCTATATGACCGGGAATCTCGACGCCGTCCGTAAGAATGCGGCCGAGTTGGCAGCCGAGGACGCCGCCTGATGAGAATCGAGATCGTCTCGCCCGAAGTGATGCTCTATTCCGGCGACGGCGACATGGTCATAGCGCGCTCGACACAGGGCGAGTTTGGTGTTCTCAAGGATCATGAGCCGGTCCTCGCCCACCTCGCCTACGGCGAGCTGCGGGTTTATCACGGTGCTCAGGTACGCGAGAGGTTTGCGATATACGGCGGTTTTCTCGCGATGCGCGAGAACGTCGTGAGGGTCCTCTCCGACGATGCGGAATACGCCGCCGACATCGATTTCGACGCGGCGCGAGACGAACTCGAAGCCGTTGCCATCGAGCTCGAGGACGACCCCGACAACGAGCCTCTTCGGCGGCGCTACGACAGGGCTCGCGTGCAGGTTTCTGTGACAGAAGAGGCCGGAGTCGCGGGGGCCTGACCATCGCGAATGGTGTCGTTTGGCTGAGCCTGAGTTCGATCACACTTCGAACAAGGCGGCGCTTGCCGCCGAAGGCGAAGACCTCACCGATATCTAGCCGCACGCGAAGAGTTCGTGCCTACTACAGTCGCAACCGGTGAAACGCTGGGCTCGGCACTCGGCGCGGCGACAGTGAGGGTACGCGTGAGACGAGTCATCATCGGATTGGTCGCGGTTGCGGCGCTTGTTTCGAACCTTCCCGCGGTCGGCGCCCAGGTCACCGACGCCGACGTCGATCGGGCGCGAGATCAGCTGATCAGCGCCCAGGCGGCAGCCGACGGCGCCGCCGCGAGGCTTGGCGCAGCACGCAGGGACGAACTCGACGCCGGCAATCGTGTGGCCGCGGTCGGTAGAGAGGTCGCTGAACTCAGAGCCAGGGCAGACGAACTCACCGTGCTCTTGAAGGCGAAGGCAGTTCGCGCTTACAAGAACAACGGGGACATCTCGTCGCTCACATACGTGGCTGGGATTGTCGATCTCGACGAGCAGAACCGCCGCCAGGTCTATGTGCAGACGATCATCGAGCGGGACAACCGAAACCTCGCCGAGATGGGTTCGGTCAAAGAAGATCTCAGCGCCCGCGAGACAGAACTCGCTGCCGAGCAGCAGAGGCTCGAGTCGGCTCGAGCAGTCGCCGAGGCCGACAAGAGCGACGTCGACGCAGCACTGACGACGATCGCGAGCGAAAAGAGTCGGTTGGAGACACAAAAGGCGTCAGAAGACGCAGCCCGGGCGGCCGCGGCAGCGAGGGCGCTCGAAGAGGCTCGGCGGCAAGCCGCCGCGTCGGCTGCGGCAGCCGCGAGCCGGGCTCGCGAGGAGGCCGAAGCCGCCGCAAGCCGCAAGGAAGCAGCGCCCGCCCCAGCCAGGGAACCGGCCCCCGCTCCGGCTCCGGCAGACAAAGGAACGAACCCGGATGCCGGACACGACCATCCCGCCCCCGGCGGAGGAGGCGCCTCGTACGGCGGGTCGGCCTGCCCGGTTCGCGGCGGTTTCACGATAACGAGTTTCTGGGGCGACGGTCGCAATCACAAGGGTCTCGACATGGCGGCGCCGGGCGGGACGCCGACCGTGGCGATTACGAGTGGCACGATCGCGCGCGCCGGCTACGGCGGTGGTTACGGCTACATGATCTATCTGGCAGGCGATGACGGGAACACGTATCTCTATGCGCATCACCGCAGCCTCGCCGTGAGTACCGGCCAAAGGGTGTCGGCCGGACAAGTCGTCGGATACGTCGGGTCGACCGGCCAGTCGACGGGCAACCACCTCCACTTCGAGGTCCGTCCCGGCGGCGGCGGGCCAGTCGACGCCTACCCGACGGTGGTGGGCGTGTGTTAGTCGGCCCTGGCTTCTGAGGGATCAGCAGGTTCCGTTCGACGTTTCTCGACGCCGGCGATCACAGACAGGGCAGATGCCACTCCCCATCCATAGCTGAATCCGGTTGCTGCTTCTCGGACGGTTGCAATCTCGGTATAGACCTCGCTTGCCGACACTGCCAATGCGAGAGCCGCCATCGCGAGTTTCGGGACGGGTGTGATCTCGGCGGTGATCCGCGACGACGCGGCGGCCGTCGCTGAGCCCGACGACCATGCGCAACACGGAAGAACGCGATTCAGCGCCTTCGTCACACCGTAGACAGTGCCGACGACGCTTGCGGCGTATGCCATTCGTCTCGGTTCGCGCGTGATCGCAGCATCGACTCCGGCCATAGCGAGCACCGCGACATTGACGCGATCGTCGCCCCCATGGCTGACGACGCGGGCAACGCCGGCGAGCCACGGCGCTTTCGCGCCCAGAGCCGCTCGACAGTGCTCTCGTGCCGAGGCGACAGCCGCTCGCTTGGTTTCGTAGGCGATCGCGACGGCGTCTGCCGTCCGAAGGACTCGAATTGTTTGATCGACGCGGTCGAGGGCTTCTCCGAGTGCTGTCATGACTTTGTAAAATAGCGTCTGTGCCGAGGGGTGGATTCCAACAGCGCTTTGCCGACTCGGCGGGCCGCTGTTCGAAGTCCTGTCGTACGATCGCCTGTTGTACGATCGAGCGATGTCCCACCGTATCGACCCTGCACACGTAGACGACGGCGGCAACGGCGACCGTATGCAGGAACTGATCGCGCGGTGGCGGCGACGGTTCGACGATGCTCCTGCACGCGACGTCGAGACGTCGACGTATTCGGGAGAGCCGCAGAAGGCGCTCTACACGGCCGCCGATCGCGCCGGCGTGGACGAAGCTCGCAGCCTCGGCGTGCCGGGTGAGTATCCCTACACCCGCGGCACGTACCCAAGCATGTATCGCACGAAACTCTGGACGACACGCCTTTTCGCCGGATTCGGAACGGCATCTGAGACGAACGAGAGATACCACACTTTGCTCGCGGCTGGACAAGACGGCTTGTCGGTCGCCATCGACCTGCCGACGTTGATGGGGGTCGACTCCGACGACCCGCAGGCCCTCGGCGAAGTCGGCCGTTGCGGCGTCGCAATCGACACGATCGAAGACATGCGCACGCTTTTCGAAGGCATCCCGCTCGGCGAGATCACGACGTCGATGACGATCAACTCGCCTGCTGCGATTCTGTTGGCCATGTATGTCGCGGTCGCCGAAGAACAAGGATCCGACCGCAGCATCCTCGGCGGCACGGTTCAGAACGACATGCTCAAGGAGTATCACGCGCAGAAGGAGTACTTTTACGCGCCGCGTGAGTCGATGCGCATCGTTGCCGACATGATGGAATTCACGACGAATGAAATGCCGCGCTGGCATCCGATCTCTGTATCCGGATATCACATTCGCGAAGCGGGCTCGACCGCGGCGCAAGAACTCGCTTTTGCCCTTGCCGACGGATTTGCCTACGTCGAACTCGGCATCGAGCGCGGGCTTGAAGTCGACGACTTCGCCCCGCGGCTCAGTTTTTTCTTCAACGCCCACATCGACTTCTTCGAGGAGATCGCGAAGTACCGCGCAGCGAGGCGAATCTGGGCTCGCTGGATGAAGCAGCGATACGGCGCCCGAGACGAGCGCTCGATGCTGTGCCGGTTCCACACACAGACAGCCGGCGTTTCGCTCACCGCCCAACAAGCAGAGAACAATATCGTCCGGACGGCGATCGAGGCGCTTGCCGGAGTTCTCGGCGGAACGCAGTCGCTTCACACGAACTCACTCGACGAGGTCGTCTCGTTGCCGACCGAACGGGCTGCGAAGATAGCGCTTCGTACCCAACAGATCATCGCCCATGAGACCGGCGTCGCGAACGTGATCGACCCGCTTGGCGGCAGTTACTATGTCGAGTCGCTCACCGATCAGATCGAATCGCGGGCCGAGGACTATTTCGCCAAGATCGACTCGATGGGCGATGGCTCGATTCTCGAAGGCATGTACCGCGGTATCGACAACGGGTTCTTTCAGCTCGAGATTGCCGATGCCGCATACCGTCTCCAGCTCGAGTACGAGAATAGGCGTCGTTTCCAGGTCGGCGTGAACATCTACACCGAAGAAAACGAAGAACCGACCGATCTGTTGGAGATCGGCCCCGAGGTCGAGATGCGGCAAAAAAGACAACTTGCCGAGGTGCGTGCGTCGCGTTCTGCGATGGCCGTCGACGTGTCGCTCGATCGGATACGGGGGGCAGCAGCCACGTCCGAAAATCTCATGCCGGTCCTCATCGACGCCGTCAAAGCCAGCGCGAGCGTTGGCGAAATCATGAACGCGATGGCCGACGTGTTCGGCCGCTACCGCGAGCGGCCGGTTCTCTAGTCGCGTGCGGCCGGAGCGCGGGTGGGAAGGACGGCTAGTGACACCCGTTAGATTCGCTCACAGATCGAGAGTCACCGCGGATACCAGGGCGATTCACGCTCCCGTGGGTAGTTGACCGGGGGTGACGATTCACGCCCAGACCATCAACGCCTCGTGTCCGGTTCTTGTCCATCAGGCCACGGTTTCGCCATCCGACTTCTTCCCCACACCGCCTCGCGACGATGCAGTCGCCATCGGCTTGTGGTCATCGACATCTACTCCACGAAGGGCCTTCACCTCCAAGCTCGTATACATGTCCGGCGCACAAGCGCTCACTGCGCTGCGCTCCGGTCCGCTGCATTTTCAGGCGCGGGCAGCGAAGGTTCTTCGGCGCCGCTCAATCAGGTAGCATGTTGCCGTCGCGTTATCTTGTTGCCGTCGCGTTATGGGGATTATGGCTACACACCACCGTCGAATTCGTGAGACGCATTTGACCGAGCCCCGCGATCGTGCACGCATCAATTCGGTCTCAGTTGCGGCACGTAGCGGCGGCACTCGGGATCGGCGCGATCTGGGCAGCCGCGTTCATCCCGCCGAGCTGATCGTCCTGCAGCGCCGAGCGGGGAATCTGGCCGTGTCCGAAATGTTGCAGAGTCAGGGGAGGCATGCGCGTTCGACCCGCGAAACGACAGTACAACGCTGCGATGACCTCGTGGAGGGCGGGCCTAACTATAAGGTCTGGATCAAAATGATTAACCCTGACAGTTTCGACAAGAACTGCGTTGCGTGTGCAGTGAACACGGAGGTGGCATTGGGGGGGGGGTTACGTGGAGAGCGCGCCGGAGCAAAAGGAGAACTTGATGGACATCGGCGACATACTCCAGCGTAAGCGGGGCCGGGGAGATGCTCTCTGGGGCCATCAGGTCGGGGGAGGAACAACGGGTACCTTGAGCGAAATGCTCAGCGAGCGCGGGTCACGTGCGATTGTCACGGGCAGGTGGCTAAACGGGAAAGAGCATGCGCTCAATGTCATCAATGTGCGCGGCGAGCTTCGTTATCTCGATGGCCAGAAGGGTCGCACGTTGCGTTGGTATGAGCGGTTGGCGTTCACGTCACAATTCGTATGGGTCACGCATGGGCGCCAGCCACGCTAGCCTGAGTTTCCTGGATAACGGTTTTGAGGCTCTGAACAGGGGTTCCAAAGAAATTTGAAAAAGGGCTTCTTGACCATGGTGACGGACGACGCCGCTCACTTGATCGAAGAAATTGCAGGTCGTGACATGCGACGGCGCCGAATGGATCCATCGGGTCCTCGCAGAGCGTGTACCCGACGCTCTCGTATGTCTCGATACTTTTCATGTGATTGACTGGGCGACCGACGCCCTCGACGAGGTCCGACACGGCGAATGGAACCAGCTACGCGGAGCAAACAACACCGACAAAGCCAAGACTGTCAAAGGCATGCGTTGGCTGCTGTTACGTAACTGGGAAAACCTTCGCGGCGCCCAACGGGCTGTGATCAGTTTCATCTCGATGATCATGCTCGACCGAGCCGGGATCGCTCCCAACCTGCCTTGGAAACAAGCATCATGACCCACGGCAACGGCAGTTGTCCCGAATTTACTTCGGCTGGAACGTACCTGTGGCGGCGCCACGTCGCGCCCCGCCCCGGGTTACCCCGGCAGCGCCCCGAACGACCGAGCGCAGCGAAGTCTTTCAAGACGAAATGGCACCTGGTTTGAAGATCATGAGGGCCAGGATCACGACGAAGATCAGATTGTTGATCCCGTTGAGAATTCCGGTTCGGGTCGCGAGTTCGTCGATCTGGGCTATCGCAGAGTCGCTCGCCGTTTCGACGCTTTGTCGGAAGACCAGATTCAGTTTGTGGCTTGTCGGGCGCAGTCCGATCTCGCCGATCAAGACCGCGACGATGAACAGACCCGTGGAGATCGAGAGCCAAGTCTGGGTGAACATGTCGGCGTCTTCGGCGACGAGCACGATCAACACGCCGAAGACGAACATCGCATAGACGAAGCCGATAGCGATGTTCTGCGTTTTCTTCGCGGATTCGAATATCGCGAGTCCGCCCTCGCCTTTCATGCGTGTCGCGGTCGAGAAATTGATGCCGCTCAGGGCCATCGTGCCGAAACCGATGATGGCGCACAGGATGTGAAAGAACAGAAAGATATTGTACAAGGCGCTCCCGCGGTTTCCGCCGGTTTTGAACCGATACAGGCACCGATACTACGTGGCGACGTGCCGATTCGGCGAAGAGAGCGAGGTTGGGGGGAGTGAGGTGTCGATGTCGTCGCACCATTCGATCACGTTGATGATCCTGGCCAGCTTGGCGAGTTCGACGAGATTCGTTTCTTCGACGAGCCCGCCCCGGAAGCCGCAGATGACGATGCCGAGCGTTTTGATCGCGTAGTCGTCGAGCGCTCTGAGGGTGAGCGTCGTGTGATTGATCGTCCCGAGTCCGGGGCGGGTCGCGACGACTACGGGCCACCCAAGCCGTCGTGCAAGGTCGAGCATTGTTGCATCGTCGGTCAGCGGGGCGGCGATACCGCCGGCCGACTCGCAAATCCGATGCGTGGCCTGCACAGAGAGCGTTCTGTCACAGAGGTCTGGGAGCTCGAGTGGACGATTCTCGCGGCGCGCGCACACCGCTGGGGCGAGTGGATCACGGTAGCGCTCCAACACCACCGATCGGGCGCCGCTCACCAATGCCGCCCACGCGGCATCGTCGTCTGGCGGATAACCGGTCTGCACCGGTTTGATGATGGCTACGTCGGGGGCAAGACCCTTCGCGATGCTTGCCGTAACGACAGTCTTGCCACATGATGTGTCGGTACCGGCGACGAAGACGTCCACGTTCTCGTCAGCGGTCGAACGCCGCAATGACGCGTTCGATTTCGGCTGCGGTGTGTGATGCGGTCGGGCAGAGGCGGATGCGTGCCGTCCCGGTTGGGACGGTCGGCGGTCGGATCGCTGGCGCGAAAATGCCCTCCGACCGCAGGTGCATTGCGGCCTCGACCGCAGCGGCGGTCGCCCCGATCACAACCGAAACGATCGCGGCCTCAGGGTGCGCGACGTTGTAGCCCAGCTCGGAGATGTCCGCGGCAAGGTGCTTGGCGTGACGGCAGGCCGTCGTTGCGCGTTCACGTTCGGCGACGGCGATGTCGAGGGCGCAGATCGTCGCAGCGACCGTCGGGATTGGAGGGGCGGTGTCGTATACGTAGGTCCTGGCCCGATTGCGAAGGAACTCACAGAGGTCGTGCGAGCCGGCGACGAATCCGCCGGCGGCGCCCAGCGCCTTCGAAAATGTCCCCATCGACACGTCGACCAACTCATCGACACCGGCTTGGGCTATTGTGCCGGCGCCGTCGGGGCCGACCACGCCCGTGCCGTGCGCGTCGTCGACCATGAGCCATGCCCCGTGCGCGCTACACGTTTCGGTGAGCGCTCGTAGCGGCGCTCGGTCTCCATCCATCGAGAAGATGCCGTCGGTCACGACCAGAACGTTCGAGTCGCGGCGCTTGGACGCTTCGGTGACGAGCTTGTTGCATGCATCGACGTCGGCATGTGGGTACACGTCGATACGTCCGCCCGACAAGCGGCAACCGTCGATGATCGACGCGTGGTTGAGCGCGTCCGAGACGATCGTGTCGTTGCGGCCTACCAGAGCGCTGATCGTGCCGACATTGGCGAGATAGCCCGAGCTGAACACAACAGCGTCCTCACAGCCCTTCCACGCGGCAACTTTGCGTTCTAGCTCGGCGTGCAATCGCGTCGAGCCGGAGATGAGGCGGGACGCCCCGCCCCCGTAGCCCCATTGCTGCGAAGCCTGAGCGGCGGCCCGACAAAGACGGCGATCGTTCCGCAAGCCGAGATAGTCATTCGAACACATGACGATTAGGTCGTCGGGCCCGACTCGCATGGTCGACGCCGCCAACTCGTCTGCAACGGTCTGACGCCGCCGCAGCCCAATCTTGTCGAGTCGGTCGAGTTCACCACGACACATCTTGTCGAGACTCATTCGAATCGGGCGCTTGTAGTCGCCATTCATCTACAGTGTCCCGATCGCGAATTCGGTACTGTCGGCGAGCAGGTCGATCTCGGCGCCGGTGATCGACAGCGGCGGCATCCAAACGACAACGTCGCCAAGCGGCCTTACGATGACGCCGACGTCGCGCATCGCCGCGCAGACGACGGCCGCGGGCAGGTCGTGGTCGCCGAATTCCTGAACGAGTTCGATTCCGATCATTGTTCCCTTTTGCCGAACGTCCGCCACAGCTTCGAGCGAGGCGATCTTGTCGAGTCGACTTATGAGCTGGACGATCTTCGGTTGGAGCGACTCGATCGTTCGTTCTTGGTCGAACACTTCGAGATTGGCCCGGCACGCCGCCGCGGCGAGCGGATTGCCGCTGTAGGTGTGGCCATGAAAGAGCTGACGGCCTTCGTCGGGCCCTCCGAGAAACGACTCGTATACCGACTCGGTGGTGAGAGTTGCCGACATCGGCAGATAGCCGCCGGTGATCCCCTTGCCGAGCACCATGATGTCGGGAGTGATCCCTTCGCGACCGCTTGCGAACATCGACCCGGTCCGTCCGAAGCCGGTCGCTACTTCATCACAGATCAACAGAACGTCGTGTCGGTCACAGAGTTCGCGCACGTCCCGCACGTAGCCGTCGGGGAAGGTGATCACGCCCGCTGCCCCTTGGACGAGTGGCTCGATGATGACCGCACAGATTTCGTCGGCGTGTTCGTCGAGAATACGCGACATGTCGCCGAGCAGGTCGGGGTGCCTTCCGTTGGCGTCTGCGACGTTCGACGGCGCTCTGAAACATTCGAACAGGAGCGGCCCGAATGCGGAGTGAAAGATGTCGATCCCGCCGACCGACACAGCGCCGAGGGTGTCGCCGTGGTACGCCTGATCGAGTGCGAGAAACTTCGACTTGTCGGGGCGTCCGCGATGCACGCACGACTGAAAGGCCATTTTCAGCGCGACCTCGACGGCGGCGGCGCCGTTTTCGGAATAGAACACGCGGGTGAGTCCGTCGGGAACGACATCGATCAGCGCCTCGGTCGCTCCGATCACGGCGGTGTTGGTCAAGCCGAGCAGCGTCGTGTGAGCGATCTTGTCGAGTTGATCACGCACGGCCGCATCGATGTGGGGGTGCCTGTGGCCGTGGATGTTGCACCAAAGAGACGACACGCCGTCGAGGTAGCGTCGTCCGTCGGTGTCGATCAGATAGTTTCCGTCGCCGCGTTCGACAACGAGCGGGGCGGTCGCCGCCCATGATTTCATCTGCGTGAATGGATGCCAGATGTGATCGCGGTCGACCAGCCTGAGGTTTTCGAGTGATCTGGATCGAGAATCCGCGTTCGTCGCCATGCAAGACATATAGCAATGAGGCGCTAACGACCGGAAACCCGAAATGCTGTGACCGACGACCGAAGGGCGCAGTAGACGTGCCGCTCAATCTGCAGAAAAGACGCGGCGATGTCGACATGAGTTCTCGAAAGTGGCCCAGGCGCCACACGATACGTGTCCAATCGCGTAAAGCGGGGTGTCCATCTGAGTACAGTCATTGGTTTCAGCCGTGCCGACTAATGGCCGGTCGTCCAAAACTCTTTGACCCGGTCGACCGCTTCGGCCTTGGTAAGCCGCATTGCGTCTGTTTCGGGCAGTCCAATCTCGTGCATCAGTGTCCACAACACCCTTGCCGGAATTGGGTCGGCGTCGGTGTGGACGGTAGTTGCTTCGCCGCGGTCGGGGCGGATGCCGTTTTTGACGCATGCCCAGAATTCTCGGTTCGTCACTTTGAGTTGCGTTGACAGAATGTGTGACCACAGCTGCTTGCCATAGGTCTTTTTGCTGTCCGCAGGATGCGAAATTCGTGTCCGCAATACCGTGCCGTCGGATAGGGCCAAGGTGAACGTAGCGTGGTGTTCGACTGGACGGCCCGTCGCACTCAGTGCGGGTTCCCACCCTTCGGTTTGACAAAATTTGAGATGGTCCCTGCGGGTGGGCGCGGGAAAACCGCTACTCACGCTGCAGTGCCTGTTATCCAACCACGAAGTTCGGTGTCGGTACTCAGTTCGATGAAGTGCACGAGCGGCAAGAATCGTTGGTGGTTTGGGGTGAGGTGGAGCTGTTCATTCCACTGATCCGCGTAGACCCGTAGATCGTCGATCAGCTCGTCGACGGCCTCGTTGAGTGTGTCGCCGTCAACGCCGACGGGGACGCCCTCGAGCCATAGCGACCAGCCGCCGTTCTCGGCGACTGCGACGGCGGTGGGTAGCTGGTGGCGTAGGAGGTCTTTGTAGCTTTGCGTTTCGACGATCACCGACGAGGTTCCATTGCGCGGGGCGACACCGACTGCGCGGTGTTGCGCGGATCGGTCGAGTAGCGCGCGAAAATTCTTGCGTGCTTCGCTATATGTCAGAAATATTGCTGCCATTGCCGTGCGCTTCTGAAGGGTGCCTCAATTACTACTCTACGCTCAGTCTACCTGTACCACAAGTACAAGTTGTACGACCGGGCCCAGAGAGTGTTTGTCGAAGCTGAGCAGCCGCCGGCCGCTACGACGGGTTCGTTTGGACGACACCGACGATGATCGGCCCCCATAGCGTCAGGAACACGTTCGCGACCGCGTAACAGATGGTGAACGACGTGGTCGGAGTCGAGTTCCCGGTTCTTACGAGGAGGGCGGCAAGTCCCGGATTAGCGCTGCGACCGCCGACCATGGTTCCGAGCCCCTCGATCGGGTTCTTGATTTTCAGGACCCAGTACGAGAACGGAAACACGAGGAGCATTGGAATCAGTGTGACCCCGACGCCGAGCAGCAACATCTTGACGCCGTTTTGTTCGATGCTGGTCAACGCTTGCGGGCCGGCGGTCAGCCCCACAGCGGCGACGAACATGGCCAGCCCAAAATTTCGCAAGAAGTTCGATGCGCCTATCGGCAGTGCCGCGAAGCGAGGGTGAGCGCTGCGCAACCAGCCGAACACCAAGCCCGATACGAGAGCTCCACCGCCGGTTCCCAGGGTAAGTGGTACGTCGCCGATCTTCACCGCGAGGTGTCCTATCGCGACGCCGAGGGCAAGCCCGAGGCCAAAGAACGCGAAGTCGGTCAACTGGGCGGCCGAAATCTTCCGGCCGATCTTGGGCTCGACGCGATTGAGGTCTGCCGGGCGCCCTAGGAGCGTGATCTCGTCGCCCCGATGCACCGTTGTGTTCGGCAATGCCGGCACTTTGTGGCCCATGCGGTGGATGTCGGTGACGAAGGCGCCTCGGCTTGGTGTCATGTCGATGTCGTGGCCGATCTCGCCGATCGTCATCCCGTCGAGGCGCTTTTTCAACACGATGATGTCACGGTGCTCTTCAACGAGACTTGCGCCGTCGGGTGGGTCGACCTCGGGCACCGTGTCCGGCATAGTAATGTCGAGCACCGATACAAGACCAGTGACGGCCATGACGTCGTCGACCTCGAGCTTCGTGCTCCGCGAAAACGGGTATGATTCGCCGGCGCGCCAGACGAGTTCGATAGCGGCTTCGGCTTCGACGTCATCGAACTCGGCAACTGTTTTGCCCGCCCAGTGGTTGCCTTCGGTGATTTCGTAGAATCTCGTGTCGATCGGCGCTACGGCTTCGAACTCGCCGGGTTCGAGGGCGGCGTGTCCTCCGGCGAGCTTCTTGGCGAGCTTTTTCGCTTCGTCTCGGAGGTTCCATCCCATGATCATCGGCCAGAACCAAGTGGCCATGATGATCGGGCCGAGGCTGCCGAAGATGTAGGTGACCGCATAGCCGACGGCAACATTGGTTTGCATCGTCTCCTTGGCCTCTGCCGACACGCCGTCGAGTTCGTTGATCGACTCGCCGGCGGTGCCGATGATCGCCGACTGCGTCAGGCCGCCGGCTGCGAGACCCGCCGCCGTGCCGCGGTCGAGGTTGAACGCGAAAGCCGACGCTAGGACGACGACCAGACCCACGAAGCACATCAGGAACGCCGACGCCAACATGTTCAGTGACTTGAGGTTCAATGACCGGAAGAACTGCGGGCCGCCTTGAAAGCCCACCGCGTAGATGAAGAGAGCGAAGAAGACGTTCTGTAGGATCGGATTGAGCTGGATATCGAACTGGCCGATCAAGACACCGATGATCAGCGTTCCCGCGATGCCGCCGAGCACGAAGTTCCCGACCTTGAATTTTCCGATCAGGTACCCGAGTGAGACGCACGCGAAGACGGCGAACAACGGCGCCGACTGGAGGAAGTCCTCGAGGGCGTCCAGCACCTAAGTCTCCTGTCCGCCCTGAGCGGATTGCCAACGGTCGTGATACTCCGCCAATAGATCTGAGATCCCATGGCCAATCGCGGAGTAGGCGTCATCTGCCAGGTTGGCGAGCGACACCCGAACCGACATCTTGGGAGCGTCGAAGCCCCCGCCGTCCATCAAGATGACGCCTTTCTCGCCGGCGAGCCGCCACACGAAGTCGATTGGTTCGTGTGCGTTCACGAGCCAATGCCTAAAGACCGGCCCATACCGCTCCTCGGCCAGATTCGGCACGTCGATCGTGGCGTAGTAATTCGTATTCATTGGATCGCCGGGATGGTCGACGCCGAGCGCCGAGTACAGGAGACCAATCCGCGTTGCCACGATACCCCGTGCCGCCTCGTTGTAGCCGCGCTCGGTGTCTGTGAGCGACGCCAACGCGAAAAGCGCCATCATCACTTGTTGCGGTGTGGACAGACCGGCGGTGTGATGCAGAGCCACCTCCCTGCTGTCGGCCACCATGCGGTCGATCAGCTTGGCGCCCGGCGCATCGGTGAAGACCCGCTGGTATCGCTCGACGAGTTTGTCGCGGTCGGACTCGTTGAGTGCACGCGGCCCGTTGCCCTGGAGTGCATGGTCGAGAATGTTGTCCTGATGCAGACCGATCACGCCGAGCCGCCAGCCCGTCGCACCGAAATACTTCGAGAACGAGTAGACCAGAATCGTGTTGTGAGGCGCGACGGCGGCCAACGATCGGAAATCGTCGACGAACGTTCCGTACACGTCATCGGTGAGCAGGATGAGGTCGTTCCTGCGTTCTTTGACGAGGTTGCCGATTGCCTCGAGGGTCTCTGGATGCATGGTCTCCGACGACGGGTTGGCAGGGTTTACGACGAAGAATGAGCGCACGTCGGGATCGGCCAGTTTTTCGATCTCGGACGCCGGGTACCTCCACCCGGCCTCCTCTCGTTGTTCCACTTCGAGTTCGACGAACTCGAAGTCGTTGAGTAGGGGGATCTCGAGATATGGCGTGAAGATCGGCGTCCCCAGAGCGATCTTGTCGCCCTTGTGGAGCAGCTTGTTTTCCATCAGCGAGTTGAAGACATACGTTATCGCTGCGGTGCCGCCTTCGGTGGCAAAGAGGTCGAAGTTGCCCGTCGGCCATCTGCCGCCGGCCATCTCCGCAGCTAAGTAGGTGTCCACGATTCGTTCGCAGTTGGCGAGCATGCGGTCGGGCACCGGGTAGTGGTCGCCGAGGATGGCGTCGGCGAACTCGATGAGCAGCGCCTCGGCGTCGAGACCGAGTTCTGCGGTCGCATACTCCAACGCCGACGACAGCAGATCACGCCCCGCGTCCGACTCCGCGCCATTGGCCAGGAAAGTCTCGAAGCGAGAGACGATCCCGTCTGCACGTGGGGCGCCTCCGAACTCGTCTTGAATGAGTTCGCGCTCGGACTCGGCCAGTGCAAACCGTCCGAATTCGAAGAAAGCGTGGCGGGGCGCGAGGGCGACCCAGTTCGGGTTGCCGCGACCGGCATTGAGCATGAGGCGCTCGCTGTCGGATTTGGCCATCTCGATGAGCTTGTTCTTGAGTTCGAACGGGCTCAAGCTCTCGTATTGCTTCTCGACCGCTCGATCGCTCTGGTCGCTCATGTGTGCCGTTCTTGCAGGTAGGTATCGGATCGAGCGGTGAATAGGCTAGCTCGAGAAGTCGAGGCGAGATTCCGGCCGACGTATGTGATCTGGGCTGTGCGGGCCGTTTTTCTCGATGTCTCGGCACGTCGCCAAACGTGGGGATAACCTCGATGTGATGGCTGTCGCGACGGTCGTGCGGCTCGAAGGGGCGTGAAGATGACGGTGGCGTTCGAAATAGACGGCGGAAAACCGCTCCATGGCCTCGTGAAAGTCGGCGGGGCGAAGAACTCTGCGTTGAAGCTGCTCCCGGCTGCTTTGTTAGCCCCGGGTCGCCATGTCATCTCGAACGTTCCCGACGTCTCCGACATCGCAACCATGGTCGAGGTCCTCCGGTCGATGGGTGTGGACACGAAAACCGAGGGCAGCGTTTTCACGCTCGACGTTCCTGATGAAATCGACCCCGTCGCTCCGTACGATCTGACATCGCGTATGCGAGCCTCGATCCAGATTCTCGGGCCACTCCTCGCCAGATGCGGTCGCGCCCAGGTCGCGATGCCGGGCGGCTGCAATCTCGGTAGCCGCAAGCTCGACATGCACCTCCAAGCCCTCGAAGAGATGGGCGTCGAATTCTCGACGAGTCACGGCGATCTCGTGGCCGAGGCGCCAAAACTCAAAGGCGGACGGATCGTGCTCGAATTCCCGAGCGTCGGTGCGACCGAGAACGTGTTACTCACCGCGATGGGCACCGACGCCGAAATCGAACTCGACAACGCCGCACGCGAGCCCGAACTCGCCGACCTTTGCGAGATGCTCGTCGCGATGGGCGCCGAGATCGAAGGCGTTGGTACGCCCACGATCAGGATGCGCGGCACGACCACTCCAAAACCGGTCCGCCAAACGGTCGTCGGCGACCGCATCGAAGCCGGGACGTACCTCGTTGCCGGTGCGATCACCGACGGCCAAGTCACCGTCGAGGGCGTCGACCCGCTCAACCTCGAACTCTTCCTGCAAAAACTCGCCCAGATCGGTGTCGAAATCGATATTGGGACGAATTGGGTCACGGCCAGCCGGTCGGATTCGGGCCTGCGCGCCGCCGACGTGATCACACTGCCGTTTCCGGGTTTCCCGACCGACCTTCAGCCCCAGACAGCAGCGTTGCTCACATTCGCACAAGGTACGAGCGTGATCACCGAGAACATCTTTGACGGTCGCTACCAATACGTCAACGAACTCGAGCGCATGGGCGCAGACATCCGCACCGACGGACGCCACGCGATCGTGACCGGGCCGACAGCGCTACAGGGCGCCCCGGTCGCCGCGCCCGACATCCGTGCCGGCGCAGCGCTCGTCTGCGCGGCCCTCGCGGCGCCCGGGCATTCGAGCATCGCGAACGTCGAGTTGATCGACCGTGGATACGAACACCTCGTCGCAAAGGTGCAGGGTCTGGGCGGGGCGATCGAACGGCGGATGTAGGTATGCGTCGCTCACCGGTCTCGATCGTCGTGATCGCAGTCTCGATATTGGTGTTGCTCCCGACACAGTTCGTTCGTGCTCAGGGCGCCGACGAGCCGACGTCGGGCGCCGACGTCGGTGCCGACCCGTTGATTGTTCAGCCGCCGGTGCGAGTCGAGCCAATCGACAATGCGATCCTCACATTCGACGGCGTCGAGTACCCCGGAGCGCTCGAGCTATCGAATTCCGCCGATGGCAGGATCCGCGTGGTCGACGTCGTCGAATTCGATACGTATTTGAGTTTGTTACGGCTCGGGGTCGACGGCGCGCCTTCAGCGGCGCTCGAAGCCGTGGCAGTCTCGGCCCGTACGCTCGCATTGCGCGAGATCGCAGATCGGGGCGGCTCTGCCACACTCGGCGGGTTCGACGTATGTAGTGGGCCGGGATGTCAACCGTTCGAGGGGCTGGTCGATGGGTCTGCCGAGGGGCTGGTCGGAGACCTCGACGCCGTCGCACGCGGCTGGGCAGAGGCCGTGGCCTCAACGAGTCACGACGCACTCCTGTCTGGCGGACGCCCCCTGCTCGCTATGTACCACGGGTCGAGCGTCGGTGGCACGCGCGCTTTCGACGAGGTCTTCTCGGGGACTTCGCCCGCCTATCTTCGAGCAGTCGACACGCGGTTCGAGTCCGAGGGCCGTGTCTACGAATGGTCGCGAAGTTTCGACAGGCCCAAACTCGACCGCATACTGCGTGGCGCCGGGATGGTCGGCGGCGCCGTGACGGGTATCACAGTGTCTCCGTCTGACGGATCCCGGCCCGACGAAGTGTCGATCGAGTCGGCAAACGCGATCGAGACTCGTGCGATCGGGGAGTTCACCGACGCGTTCAATGCGTCTGCGGCGCGGCTGTTTCCCAATGAGTTCGTCAGTGCGGATGCGCTCGAATCGGCCGATTTCACGGTGACCGAGGCCGGCGACTCGGTCGCCTTCGCCGGGACGGGGCGCGGTCACAAGGTGGGCCTCTCGTTAGACAGCGCAGCGGGTCTCGCAGAATCTGGATTCGATCGGGATGAGATTCTCGGCCGCTTCTATTCAGGCATTACTCCGGAAACGAATGTCGCGACACCTTCCGCGATCCGCGTCTTGGTCGCCGAAGGCGCAGAGCGCGTCCAGGTCGGATCGTCGGGAGCGTTTCGGGTCGTGTCGGCGACGGGGCGGACGGTCCTCGACGAGGCGCTGCTCACTTGGACTGTGACGGCGAACGCCGATCAGACACTCGGGTTTTTCGGCCCTGAGGGCGCCGGGACGCCGCTTGCTCTGACCGGATTCTCTGTGCCGCTCCAATCCGACGCCGGTCGAGCCACCGGCGTCGAGTTCGTATTGTCGCGACCCGCCAGGGTCACACTGAAGATCACCGACGCCTCGGGCGCCGAGTATGACGCGCCCAGCTCGGCCGTGCTCGGCGCGGGGCCGCAGCGTCTCGAGGTCACGATCGACGAGCCCGGCGCGTACGACATCTTGGTCGAAGCGGTCGACGGAGATGACCGTGTTTCGACCGAGGCACAAGCGATCGAGGTTCTCACGGTCGGCGCCGGACCTACTGTGCTCGGCGCCGTCGGCCTGCTTGTGTTGCTTTCGGCGTTGATCATCGGGGCGATCGTGTTCAAGTCCACTCGGCGCCGCAAGGGGACGACCGGGTAGGGGATGAGAGCGCGTCCCAAGTCACTTTGAATTCGGCCGCGCGGGCGAAATACTCAGTGCATGAATTAGGTTGTAATTGTCACGAGAAATCTGTGAATTATCCGACGAGGTTGTAGAATTTCTATCGATGACGAATGACACCCGAGTGCGACCCGATAGCGAAACCGACGACGCAGTCGCAGCCATGCCCGCAGATCTCGACCGTGACGGGATCGAAGCCACGATCGACTTGATTCGCCCCGCACTCCAGATGGACGGCGGTGACGTCGAACTCATCGAAATCACATCCGACGGTGTGGTCGAATTACAGCTCCACGGCGCGTGCGTTGGATGCCCGGCAGCGATCATGACGCTCAAAGCCGGAATCGAACGAATCCTCAAAGACCGCCATCCGAGCGTGTCCGAGGTCATCGCGATCGACTGAGTTAGCGAGAAACGAACGAGGCGGGTTTTTTGTGGCGGGGTAGGCTCGACCATTCCATGGCACTTCCATCTGATCCGATCGAACTCCTTGCGGCGGCACGCGCCGGCGACCGCGGCGCGCTTGGTCGCCTTCTCTCGAAAATCGAAGGCCCCGACGCCCCAGACGTGGTTCGGTTGATCTATCCCGATACCGGCAACGCCTACGTAGTTGGATTCACGGGAGCGCCCGGCGCCGGCAAATCCACGCTGGTCGACGCAACGATCGAGCATTTGCGCAGTCTCGGCATCGACGTCGGTGTGCTTGCGATCGATCCATCGTCTCCGTTTTCGGGTGGGGCGATTCTCGGTGACCGTGTGAGGATGTCTCGCCACGCCCTCGACGACGGCGTGTTCATACGCTCGATGGCGTCGCGCGGGGCGCTCGGCGGGCTCGCCGGCGCCGCGCCGAACGCGGTCCGGGTGTTTGACGCAGCGAACCGGCCGATCGTGCTCGTTGAGACCGTCGGCGTCGGCCAAGTCGAAATCGACATCGTCGAAACGGCCGATACGGTCGTTGTCGTCGTCAACCCCGGCTGGGGCGACGCCGTGCAGGCGGCGAAGGCCGGTCTGTTGGAGATCGCCGACATATTCGTCGTTAACAAAGCCGACAGAGCAGGCGCCGATCTAGCTGTTCGCGATCTCCAACAAATGCTCGACCTCGCCCCGGCGGCCGATTGGCGTCCGCCCGTGATGTGCACTACGGCATCAGACGGACGAGGGGTCGATGACCTCTGGGCGGCGATCGAAGATCATCGCAGCTATCTCGACGGGCACGACCGGCGTGCGCTTCGGCGACGGGCGCACCTGGTCGAAGAATTGCGCGGCATCGTCGTCGATCGGATCGGCTCGATCGTGCGAGGCGAATGCAGCGGAGAGGCGTTCGAGCGCCTCGTCGACAGTGTCGAGGCTCGCATGATCGACCCGATTTCCGCAGCAGACGAGATCATCGAACGTGCAGGGATCAACTTCGAGGACGCCGCCGTAGTCGGCAGAAGGAACACAGCGTGAGCTACGTATCGACAGATGTAGAAAGCGACGGTGTTGGGGTGATTCGTCTCGATCACCCCCCTGTCAACGCGTTGTGCTCGGCGATGTTCGACGAAATTCGCGATGCCGTGCGCTCGCTTGGTCACGATGGCGTGGGAGCGATCGTCGTCTGGGGCGGTGAGTCGGTCTTCGCCGCCGGCGCCGACGTGAGCGAATTCATACCGACAAACTCCGAGACGGCGTCTGAGCGCGCAGGCCACATTCGTGCCGCTCTCGACGGTCTCGCCGCGTTCGATGGTCCAACCATTGCAGCGATCACCGGTTTTGCGCTTGGTGGCGGGCTCGAAACTGCTCTCGCCTGTGACTTTCGCATAGCGTCCAACCACGCACGCCTCGGTTTTCCGGAAATTCTGCTCGGGATCATGCCCGGCGGTGGCGGAACACAACGCGCGACCAGGCTGATCGGCGTGCAAAAAGCCAAAGAACTCATCTTCACGGGACGCCACATTCGAGCGTCCGAAGCGCTCGACATCGGATTGATCGACCGGATCGTCGACTCCGATGCCGTTTACGGCGACGCGATCGAGTGGGCTCGCCAGATGGCAAGCGGTCCTCGACGCGCTATTGCGTTCGCCAAACGCGCGATCGACGGGGCGACTCGTCTCGACCTCGCCGCGGGATTCGACCTCGAGCGGGACTGTTTCGTCGCGGTGTTCGACAGCGAAGATGCAACGATCGGAATCCGGTCGTTCCTCGACAATGGACCGGGCAAGGCCGAATTCACGGGGCGATGATTCGCGCAAAAGGGGGCGCTATGAAGGCTATGACCGATGTCGATGTGACCGATGTCGATCTGACCGGCGCCGACCTCCGCTTGCTCGACCCGAAGGTGGCGAACGTCCTGTATCACGATCGCGCCGCGCAGGACTACGACGACAAGTGGTCGATCCAATATGACGAGCGCACGCTCGACTACGCCGAAGCCCGCATCCGAGCGGTGATCGAAGAGCGCCGGGTCTTCGACTGTGTGCTCGAGGTCGGCTCGGGCACCGGATTCTTCCTTTTGCACCTTTGGAAGGGCGGTTGGGTCCGCGACGGGGCGGCGACAGACATATCGCCCGGCATTCTCGACGTATGCCGGCGCAATGCAAAAGAGATGGGTTTCGACGTCGACGCGCGCGTCGCCGACGCCGAATCGCTTCCCTTCGCCGACGACGAGTTCGATCTCGTCTGCGGACATGCGTTCTTGCATCACATTCCCGATCCCAGCCGGTGCCTTCGCGAGATGGTTCGTGTCACCAAGCCGGGCGGGACTGTGCTGATCGCGGGCGAGCCGACCAAAGGCGGTCATGAGATCGCCGAAACCGTGAAGATGATCACCGGTGGAGCGATTCGTCAGTTTCGCCGCACCCCATTCGGGCGGCAATGGCGACCGAAAGACAAGTCAGACGCCGAACGTGAGGTCGCTGCGCTCGAGTCGGTCGTGGATCTGTGGGAGTTCGAGCCCGAACGAGTCGCGGGAATGTTCGAAGGCGCCGGATTGACGAACGTCCGGTACGTCACCGAGGAGTTTTTGTCGTCGATGTTCGGTTGGATGAGTCGGACGCTCGAGGGGAACGCCCCGGATGGATTGCTCGGCACCCGCTGGGCATGGTTCGCGTACCGCAACTACCTACGCTTATCGCGACTCGACGAGGGGATCATGCATTGGATCGTGCCAGCCCGTTGGTACTACAACATTGTGATCGCCGGTGAGAAGCCTCAAACCGCCACATGAGTGGTCCGATTCCATGCTTCGCTTCGGCGAGTTCGCCGTCCGCAACGCGAAATGGATGAGTCGCAACAATGCATGGACGTCGAATCACGCGATCTTGCTGGCACGGTTCGCGACGCTGCGGATCGCCCAGCCCTGGATCGAAACCGACGGCATGCTCTTCTTCGGACGCGACACCGATATCGTCGCTCGTCGGGGGATGGGACACTTGCGCTTTGGTCGCTTCGTCTGGATCGGCAACGGCTGCGCGCTGCGGTGCCACGAGGGGCATCTCTCGATCGGCGACAAGACCGTGTTCGGATCGAACATCGTCGTGAACTGCCAGCTCGACATCGAGATCGGACGAGAATGCCTCTTCGCCGATTGGATCTACATCGCGGACTTCGACCACATCTTCGATGAACCGCATGAACCGATCCGCTCACAAGGCATTGAAACTTCGCCGATCAAGATCGGTGATGGCGTCTGGGTCGGGGAGAAGTCGACCATCCTACGTGGCGTGACGATCGGCGATGGGGCAGTCGTCGGGGCGCACGCTCTGGTGAACCGCGATGTTCCGCCCGGCGCGGTTGTTGGCGGTACTCCGGCACGGATCCTCAAGATGCGGCCGGGCTGGGAAGATGGGCCAATCCGCCTCGACTACGGCCGCAAGGGTTTCTGATCGCGCCCGGCGAACGGGGCGGTGGAGGCCGCCCGGCGAAGCTGTTGGTCAGAACAGACGTGACGCGCAGGACCATCGCGACCATTGCCCACACCGGGTTGAGGAGGCCGGTGACAGCGATCGGGGCGGCAGGTCAACGGTTCGCCGTGAAGTCACTCGGTTCGCTTCGGATGCCCGATCGAAGCGAGGGTCATCCATAATGACTTCTTGTCGTCTTCGATCGCGTACCAGATCCGAGCGGCCCCGGTAGCTTCGTACTGCCATTGTTCGAGCGATGTGCGGTTGTCCTTTTTCCAGGTTGCGAGATCTCCATGGAGGCGTGCTTGTCGAGAGGTATGCCGCCTCGGATCTGACGCGATCGCGACATACGCGTTGTGGGCAGCATTGCGCGCCGAGGCGCAGAACTGCTCCCAGTCGGCCTCCACCTGTGAGTTGGCGAACCAGAGTTGCCAGTCGCCCTTGCGAGATGGTTGGGGGACTCGCTTGCGCTTCGCTCTCGCCATTCAGCGCGGCGCCGGTACTGGTTTCGCGGCGTCGGGTTCGAATGGAGCGTTCTGCAGTCGTTCAGCGAGTTCGGGATCCGCCCAGATCTCGGCGGTCGCCTTCCATTCACGCTGCAAGACGATCAACGGCTCGATGCTGCCGAGGTCCGCAGCGCCGGCGAGTGTGGCGGTCAGCTCGGTCAGGTACGTATCCAGGTCGTCGGGCGGCAAGAACGCTGCCCAAGGCGAAATATCGAGAACCGCTTCCTTGGCGAAGTCCCGACTGAGATTTCGAAGAATGCGAGAGATCAACGTCAGTGCCTCGGATGCCTCCTCGTAGCGCGACTCGGGAACGAGGTACATCCCCGGAGCGTCGCGTCGGTGGAGATGCACAGCGCCATGCCGCTCAGCGGCATCGGCGACACTGGCGCTGTCGCGGCTCAAATCTGACCAGTTGCGTTCGGCGGTGTGCACTCGGACTCCACATAGGATACCCATAACACCGTATTCTGAATACATTCAGAAGTCAAGGGAGTCATTCGTTTTCGCTGCCTTTGGCCAGGAGCGCACCACCCCTCGAGCGCACCACCCCTCGTCACCAGCGAAGCTTCGGCTGGCTAGGACGCTGGTGTGATTAGCCGGCGCCGACAGCAGCATCATCGTTGCCTATCCAGCGCCCACGTTCGACGGGTCGATCGCATGTCGATACGCACGCGAGGCGTCCCAGACGAGGCGCAGTGGTTCGCGCCGCTCGAGGCGAGTACGCAGCGCAATTTCTTCGTCGATCGTCTGTCGATAGATCTCTGCCGTGCGTGCTGCGATAACGCGCCATTCATAATTTCTGGCGGTGTCGGCGCCGCCCTCGACGAGGTCTGCCACCAAAGCGGGATCTTCGAGCAGGCGATTGACCGATCGTGCGAGAGCAGTGGCGTCTTCTGGTTCGAACGAGAGTCCGTTCACTTCGTCGTCGACGAGTTCAACGAGGCCTCCCGTCGCCCCGACGACTGCCGGGACGCCGGCGGCCATCGCTTCGAGCGCAACGATCCCGAATGGTTCGTAGATGCTCGGGACGACAACGACATTTGCTTCGGCATAGAGTTTTGGCATCTCGTCGTCGTCGACGAAACCGCGGAAATCGAAATAGTCGGCCAAGCCCGCATCGGACGCGATTCGTCGCAGGTCTGATTCGTAGGTTCCCGTCCCGGCAACCACGAAGCGAGCGCCAGGGTGCTCGTCGACGACGTTGGGTGCTGCCTCGATGAGAGTTTGCATGCCTTTTTCGTATTCGAGGCGCCCGGCGAAAAGGATGGTCGGGACGTTCGACTCGACCCGTCGGTCAGTTTGTTCGAAGCGGAGAGCGACGCCGTTCGGCACGACGTCGAGTTTGTCGGTCGGAAGCTCGAAGATTTGCTCGACCTGGTCACGCATGTAGGGCGAGCAGGTGATCACGCGTCTCGAAATGTATGTCAGCCACCATTCGGCCTGATGGATGTAGCGGCTCACCTCGCTTCCGAGCCAACCTTGGTGGCGACCGAACTCTGTCGCGTGCATCGTCGAAACGAGGGGAGTTCGATGGACGTCGGTGAGTGTGGTGGCGGCGAAGGCGACGAGCCAGTCGTGCGCATGAATCACGTCGAAACGGAACTTGTTGCAGAGTTCGAGACCTTGCTCGATCATGCCGTGGTTCGTTTGCAGCGCCGACGAAATCAGGGCGCCGTCATCGATTTGGGGCGGGTAGTCGGCCGCGTGGTGCACTTCGACTCGGCCGTGACGCGACCATGGCCGATAGTCGGGCCGGCCGCGGGTCAACACGTGGACCTCATGGCCTTGCGCTGCGATCGCCTCGGTCAGCCGGTCGACATGGCGGCCGAGACCGCCGACGATTCGCGGCGGGAACTCCCAAGAAATGACGAGGATTCGCATTGTTCGGCGAGTCTAAATGGCTGCGCGGGTGGCGGCCGAGTCGGATTGGGCGATAGCCTCGACGAGGTTCGTGGGATTGCCCGATCGGATCGACTGTCGGGCGCCGGTGATTGTCGAATGCGCTTGGAGGTCGTGATGGGTTGTCGCCATCCACTGTTGGTATTGATCGTTCTCATTGCTCTTGTTGGCGCCGCTTGTAGCCCAAATGGGTCTGTCGGCGATGCGGCGTCTCCGACTTCGGCGCCCGAAGCCGAAATCGCCGCAGACGACGAGGGTTATACGGTCATAGCCCCGCTCGGGTCGACGACGACGTACCTGATAGATGGAACAGGAGCGGTCGTGCATTCGTGGACGTCGGACACCACACCGGGTGACGCCGTCTATCTCGTCGACGGCGGAAACCTGCTACGAACCGGCTCGCTGTCGAGCGAGGTGTTCGACGCCGGCGGAGGCGGCGGCGGTTTGGTCGAACTCCGAGACTGGGACAGCAACGTTGTGTGGTCATTCGAATTCAACACCGACACCTACAGGGCGCATAACGACGTCGAGTTGCTGCCCTCAGGCAATGTATTGATGATCCTTTGGGAACTCAAAACTGTCGACGAGGCGAGGGCCGCCGGTATCGACGCCCGTGACGATCTTTGGGCCGACATGATCTGGGAGCTCGATCCGGCCACCGGCGAGATCGTTTGGGAATGGCGTGTCTGGGACCATCTCAGTGGCGACGCGAGTGATCTGGGTCGCCTCGATGTGGCCGCCGCCGGAGTGCCGCGCGTTTCAGACTGGAACCACGTCAACTCGGTTGCCTACAACGGCGATCTCGACCAGATCGTCTTGAGTTCGCGCAATCAGAACGAAATCTGGATCATCGATCACGATACGACGACCGACGAGGCCGCAGGCGAGTCCGGTGACTTCTTGTGGCGGTGGGGTAACCCCGGGATTTACGGCGGGGCGGGCGGGGCGGTACTCAGCGGCCAACACGATGCCCAATGGATCGCCGACGGCCTCGCCGGCGCCGGAAACCTCCTGATTTTCAACAACGGCAAATCGGCGTCGTCCGTCGTCGAGATCACCCCGCCTCTGCGAGACGACACAACATACGCACCGCCCGACGACGACCCGTCCGCACAGATCCAGTGGTCGTACGAAGGCGATCCGCCCGAGAGTTTCTACGCCGTGAACATTTCCGGTGCGCAGCGACTACCCGGCGGGAACACGTTGATCGACAACGGTCCGGCCGGACACGTTTTCGAGGTGACCGCCGAAGGCAAAACCGTCTGGAACTACGTCGTAGCCGGCAAAGGCCTACTGTTTCGAGCCCCGCGGTATTTCGCTTCCGGCGATGCGCTGATGGGTCGCGATCTCGTCCCCGCAGGGCCGGTACCCGAACAGGCCGGGCCCGGCGGCGGCAGAAACTCACAACCGTGACACGGCGCCCGTCACATTGCGCCCCGCAACGCTTCGGCGCAGCTCTCGGGTGATCTCGGCATGATGCGGACGTCGGTTGCCAGTTCGAACCCGGCCGGGGTCGAGGTGCGGGGCGACAAGCGCACGTGCCACCAGGTGGTCGACGAACCCGAATGCGGAGGGTCGCGTAGAACGACGATCAAGGCGGGGTCGCCGCCAACCCGAACGATCCGCTCGGCGCATCGCTTGAGGATCCGTCCGAGCGTGACATCGATTTCCGAGTCGGCAAAGTTGCCGGACTCTGAGTCGCGCTCGGGTAGCGAGATCCATGTTTCGAACGGTGTTTGCGACCAGTACGGCGCCCACGCAATCAGATCGCCTTCGGCGTCCACGAAACGTTCGCCGCCGGTCTCGGCAGCGACGACGTCGGCGAGTAGCTCCGTTCCGTTGGCGGCCGCATATTCGTCCTGGCGGATCAGTTCCACTTCGAGTCTTGGCGGGACGATGTCGGTTGCAAACATCTGACCGTGCGGGTGTGCGAGTGAGGCGCCCGCCTCGCGGCCTTGATTGATGATCGTCGTCGTCGCCGCCCAACCCGCCGAGCGGTGGTCGTCGAGGCGTGACTTCCACATGGCCAACATCTGGACGGCCGATCGGTCCGTTAGCCGATTCAGGTTCGCCGAATGGTCGGTCGTGTGGATGACCACCTCGTGCCGTCCGTTCGCACGGCGATGTTTCGTTAGCGAGTCACCCTCATAGTCGGCATTGCCTCCGGTTTGGGACAGCGCCGGATACTTGTTCGGGACGACCCGAACGGTCCAACCGGCCGTATCCGGCCCCGTGTTAGCGTCGCGAAACGCAGCGACCTCGGGTGGTGTCTGAGCTTCGTTGCCGGCGCAGAACGGACAGTTCGGATCGCGTTCGGCGGAGTACTCGACGACAGGCTGCGGCGGGCCCTTAGCGTCCCGCGGGCGGCTGTCGCGCGACGTCGCGACGATCACCGGATCGCCAAACGGATTCAGTCGGTACTCGGTCGCGGTGTGGGTCATGGACGCCACGCAGCAACGACGTCACCGGCGGTCATCTCGGTTGCGACGTCATGGTCGGCTTCGAGATCGGTGAGCCACTCGATTCTGTTGTGTGATCCGGCCAGAGTCGTTTCGAGCGCGTCGAAGCAGTGGTGCGCGGCTGCTGCGTGTGTGTCGAATCGCTCGTGGGCGTAGTCGATGTACTTGCCATGGCCGATTTTGAACGGCCAGTCGCTGCACTGGGCGAGCATCAGTTCGCGCGCCCCCTGGACGAGGAGGCGGTCGGCGATCTCGCCCGGACGTTGCGTCGCAGCGTATGCGCCGATCGCCTTGTCGAGGCGGCGGTCGAGTTCTTCGAGTTCGTTCCACATCGACCGTGTCTCGTCGTTGTCCCAGATCGAGAAATCCTTGCGCAAGCCCCAGCTTCCGGCCGGCGGCGATAGACGACCCGATGTCGATTTCGACCGCAGATATGAGGCCATAGTGCACGGGCGGATCACGTCGTCGACGACAAGCGCGTCGAACAGCTCGTCGAGCCACGCCGGGCCTTCAGACCACCAGTGCCCGAACAGTTCCGTGTCATAGCAAGCGACGACGACGTCATCGTCGCACATGACCGAGTTGCGTAACAGGCGGTGGAAGTCGGTTACGTCAGAATCGATCTGCGCGTCGGCGAGGGTCGGGTCGTAGAACGCCTTGTCGTCCATTTGTGTCGAGCGCGATGTGACCCGCCAGAGCTTGTGTCCGGTCTCCCACTCCCATTTGTGGAATTCCCGATATGCGCCTGCGCCCGGATATCCGCCCGTCGGTGACCATACGCGGTACGCCACTTCGAGATCGCGGGCGAGCGTTGCGACGGTCGAACTGCCGAGAGTCCAGCCCCTGTGCAACGCCGAGGAGTCTTCGCTCGCTTGGAGGATCGACGGTCCGTCGAGCATGACGTGATCGATGCCGCTGGCTTCGATCACGTTTTCGAGGCCCGGTCGGTATGCGCATTCGGGCAGCCATGCCCCGGTCGGCCGAATACCGATTTGTCGCTCTGTCTCGTCGAGTCCGAGTTCGAGTTGGGCACGGACGGTTTGGTCGTTGTGTAATGGAAGATACGGATGGGTGAGCGGGCCGCCGAGGACCTCGATCGTGCCGGAGTGAGCGAGCGCCCGAAACGACGGGACGAGTTGGCGATCCCGAGCTTCGAACGAGTCGAGCACTGTTTGGTAGTGCCGCCACAAAAAAGATGCGACGTCGCGGCGTTTGTCGGTGTCGGACCACTGGGGGGCGTTTGCCGCAAGCACCTCGCAACGCAGCATTGCGTGGCCGATCCAGCGATGAAAGCGGTCCAGGAGGCCGGGGTCGGCCATCTGGTGGAGTAATACGGGCGTGAGCCCGACCGTGACGAGGTCGTGACGCCCGCGCGAAGCCTGGCGATCGAGCACGTCGAGAACAGGCAAGTATGAGTCGCCCCACGCCTGGAACAGCCAGTCTTCGCCGACCGGCCACCTACCCGCGCACTTGAGGTAAGGCATGTGTGTGTGTAATACGAGGACGAAGCTCGCCGGTTTCAAGGTCTGCATATCGCCACCAGATCGAGGCATTGCGCGGTCTCGGCTACTACTTCGAAATCGGTCGATTCGACGGTCGCAACGACGGCACTTGCCCAGTTCGGGGGCGGCTCGTCGGCGAACGCAGAGTCGATCAATGCGTCGGCGAGCCCGGGATGTCGCCCCGGATGTCGATCGACCAAGCCGAGCATTTGGACGTATCCGAACTCGCGTTTCAGAAGCGATGCGAGTTCTTCGGCATCGAATTCGATTGTGTGGAATGGGTTCTTAGGCCGTCCGGGCGGGGTGAAGGTGAGGCGGTTCGGCGTAGCGCAGACCAAGACTCCGTCGTTGTCGAGAATTGAGCGTATCTCACACACATACGCTGCTGGATCGGCGAGATGTTCGATCACCTGGAGACTGACGATGCCATCGAACGACCGGGGGGCAAAGGCGGTTACGGTCGCATCAGACTTGACGAAATCGATGCCATCGTACGTCATCCGGCCATGTCGGAGAGCGTCTTCGAAACAGTCGATCGCAGTGCATTGAAAGAGGCCCAGCGGGTTGGGCGTCCGCCGTTTCAAAAGCGCCGCCCCGTAACCCTCACCGCAACCCGAGTCGAGAATGCGTTGTGCGCCGGCACTGACGATGATCCGAGCGGCGAATTCGTAGCCGGCGACGTGGCGCTTGAACCAGTAGTTTTCGGCGGTGATTCCCGGAAGTGTGCGTTCACCGGTGAGGTGCAGGCTCGGCTCGTCCGCAGGTGAGCCTGCATTTGAGACCTTCGCGATAGGGGAAGCCATGACCGGCGAGACTACCGTTCCCGTGCGATCCGTCTGGGTGAAAAATCGTGTCTCTTTGGAAATTGTTGGGAAGAGACCCGCCGCGTGTGTTCAACTGAGTCCCGACATGCACGGTGTGCATGGGGCAGAAGAAGCCGGCTGGAATTTGGCTTGAGCGAGAAATCGCTAGGCGACCACCTGAAGAGAAGTCCCGGCGCTACGGTGCGGGGACTTCTCGCGTCTGGCTCGAATCTAATTCGGCGCCAGCCATTTGGGGCGGTGCCGGGGCGTCCACGAGCCGTCCGGGTTGTGACCGATATGACGTCCACAAGGCGAGGCCTTCGAGAAAATACTCGGGGTCGCGATCGTCGATCGTGCCCATCACTTTGGGCCGCAGATAAGTAGCGAGTTCGTAGGCAAGGAACTCTCGTGATTGTTTGTCGAGCGAGTGGCGCCGCGCGAGGAAGCGCCGCACGAGCAGTTCGTCATCGTCGGTAACCGCAGCGATGTCCCATCGTTCGTAAGCGCCGTAATAGCGCGGGGCGATTGGGAGCATGGCTATGCCGGGTTCGGGTCGTGGTCTGGCGACGACGATTGTCGCGCCGACGAGATCGCCGAGGCGTTTGCGTTTCTTGTTGAGCAACAAGGTCGTGAATCCGACGAGATAGAACGCCGGCAGGAAATCGACGATCCTCAACAAGTTGCGAATTACGACGGCAGATACCGTGAGCGGCAAGCCTCCGTCGCGCACGACGTGGATCTTGAACGCGGCCTTGCCGATTGTCTTGCCCTTCCAGATGAGTTCGAGAATCAAGTGGTAGAGAAAGAACACGACGAAAAAGGTGATGATCATCACTATGAGCAGAAGAGCTTCGCCCGCGGTGGAACCGGCAGTCGGGGCGGCCGCGACGCTCACGACCATCAGTACTATGAAGATGATGCCTAACTGGATGATCATGTCGAGCACCGCGGCGCTGAAGCGTGAGCCGATGCCCGACAAAGTGAGCGTGATATCGATGTCTTCGGGCGTTGCGACGATGAGCTGTTCTTCGTTTCGCATGACGAAATTGTAGTGGGGGCATCGTGACGCCAAACTCGTCGTCAGCGACGGCGAAGCTGCACTCGTACCGCAGTGTCGAGGCGTTCATCGTCGACAGATCCGCCGATTGGGCAGAGTTGGGCGGCATGCTCGACGCGGTGAAGAACAAGCGCGTATCGGCGCTCGGCGGACCTTGGATTGCGCGCTTCGCCGACCTGTATCGCTCGGCAAGCGCCGATCTTGCCGTCGCACAGCTTCGGTTTCCGCGGAACCCGATCGTCATCGAGCTGAATACGCTCGCAGCGCAGGCACACAATGCTCTCTATGCGGCGCCGACACGTTTCTGGACGCGTTTCGCTACGTTCTTCGCCGCGGGGTTTCCGCGGGTGATCCGTTCGAATGCGCGATTCGTTTGGGCGGGGACCGGCGTTTTCGTTGCAGCGATGTTCCTCGGCTGGCTTTGGTTCGCGCTCGATCCAAATGCGGCACTCGATTCGTTCGGGTTGACCGGCGGCCAATTCAACGAAGCCGAAGTTCCGCTCACGACGCCGAGCGAAAGTCTTGTCAGTTTCGTCGAGATTGGGCTGAACAACATTCGAGTCGCGTTTCTCGCATTCGCGTTCGGTGTGCTCGGTTGCGTTGGGACATTGTTCCTGCTTGTGTTCAACGGCCTCATGCTCGGTGTTTTCGGCGCGCAGGCTTTTGAAATCGGCCAGGGCGCGGATTTCATGGCGCTCGTCACCCCTCACGGCGTCGTCGAGTTGACGATTATCGTTCTTGCCGGCGCCGCCGGGATGCGCATCGGCTGGGCTGTGATCTCGCCGGGCCGCCGCCGCCGCGGGTTGGCGGTTGCGGCCGCCGGACGCGATGCGGTGCGCATTCTCGTCGGGACAATGCCTCTTTTCGTCCTTGCCGCGCTCGTCGAGGGATTCATCACTACCGCCGGTTGGTCCGTCTTCGTCAACGTCGTGTTCGGGTGGGGATTCGGCCTGATCGTGTGGGGCTATCTCGCCTTCGCGGGGCGTCGACAGCCAAGTTGACCGCGGGCGCCGGCATTGGACGGAGCAGTTCCATCTCGTGAGCAGTTGCCGATCCACTCTACTAGACTGGATTTTGACTGTATTCTGTCCGTTGAACGGGAGACGCGATGAAGGTTCGAGCGAGCGACGCCGTTCCCATCAACGAATTCAAGGCACGGGCGAGCAAGTACACCGAGGAGTTTGCACGGGGACGCGACCCGATCGTGGTGACCCACAACGGGCGCGCCGCCTTCGTCGCCTTGTCCCCATCGGCGTTCGATGCTTTGTGTGAGCGGATCGACTTCATGCGAGCCGTAGCCAGTGGCCTCGCCGACGCCGCGACCGGCGAGGTCATCGACGACGACGATCTCGACGCATTCCTCGATGACGATTCCGCGACAGCCGAACGGCACTCTGCAGCGGGATGAGGCTTGTTTGGTCAAAGCGTGCAGCCCGTGAACTGCGTGCAATCCAGATCTATGTCGCACGTGACAATCCCAAAGCTGCCGGGGAATTGACCGAAGAGATCCGCGGGGCGGCGACCCGAGTGGCGCGGTGGCCTCAGCTCGGACAGGTAGTGGCAGAATTCGGAGATGAGCGAGTTCGACAGACTCGGGTGAGACGGCGGTATCGGGTCGTCTACCTCAAAGGCGACGATACCGTTCAACTCGGGTCTCCCGGTTTCGCAGAACGGCGCAGCGTTCTCGGAAGTGGTCGAATCGTTCGTCGATTCTTACCCGGTCCTGGTCGACGAGATCGCATTCGTAGGGCACAGCATGGGTGGACTCGTCATCCAAGAGGCTTTATACCGGGCGACGGTCGGTCGCAACACCTGGGTCTCGGAGGCGCGCAAGGCCGCGCTTCTCGGCGTTCCGTATTGCGGTTCGCCGTGGGCGCAGGCCGGTCATGTGTTGAATCGAGTTCTCAACGCTACGCCCATCCATCCGATCCAAGCGCTGGGCTGGCTCGGTGACCAGCGCAGCCCCGGCCTCAAAGATCTCCGCCTCGGTCTGAGCGGTCTTGAGTCGGCCGATTTCGCGCTGGACCTCGACTACTACATTGGGGCCGCCACGATCGGCGAAACCCCCCAGCTCGGCCACCGACTTCTCGGTGACGTGTTGGTCGGCGTTGACAGCGCTCATGGCCGTACGGTCGTCGGGCAGTCGATTTTGCCATTTCGGCCACGCGAGTCACACGTGTTCACCGGTACGTCGCATCTCGGTCTGATGCGGAGCGAGGCCGTTGCCGAAAAGCTCGTTGAATGGTTCTCGCCTGCCCCACCTCGAGACTCGAATGGTGGTTCCAAACTCGGACAGTCAGAGGCGTGCTCTGGACTTGATTCTCAAGTATTGGTCGATCAAGCCAAGTGAGAATCGGTCTGCTGGGGCCTCGACGACGCTGACACCCTGTTTTTTGAGCCTCGTCTTGACGGCGCGGCGTTGACGCTGCACGTCCCACGTCACGGCTTGTCGAAACGCCTCAGCTTTGTCGCTTGGCACATCTGTCGCTGCGTGTTCGATGTCTGGGTCGAGCACAGAAGCCGCGACGACTACGTGTTTGCGCGTGAGAGTCGGGGTCGCAGCCAGGAGCGGGGCGGATGCGCTCGTTTCCAACAGATCGGTAAATAAGAAGACCATTGCGCGCTTCATGCTTGCCGTGACTGCGAACGCGAGATCGTAGTCGCTTTCGACACGTCGTGGTTCGAGTTCGCTCATCGCTACGAGCAGTGTCTCGCGACGTGAGCGCGCAGGCTTGATCTGGGTTCTGATCTTGTCGTCGAACGCAAGTAACCCAACACGGTCGCCGAGACTCGAACAGACGTACGCCATCGCCGTCGCCGCGTCGAGCGCGACGTCGAGGCGGCTCACATCGCCGATCGGCGCCGCCATGAGGCGTCCCGTGTCGACGACCAACAAGACGAGCTGATTGCTCTCGACACGGTATTGGCGTGAGATCGGCGTACCGTGGCGGGCGGTCGCGTGCCAGTCGATTTGGCGGACGTCGTCGTCGGGGCGGTATTCGCGCAGCGATTCGAAGTCTGTTCCGATGCCGAGCACGCGTGACGACCGTGAGCCGGTCTCCTCTCGCCGCCGCAGGCGCACGTTCAGCTCCCACTGCTTCGCGTTGCGCAGGTTCGGACAGACCGTGACCCGATCTGGCGGGCAGACGTGATAACGCCGGATCAACAGCCGGCTCCGCGTCGGTACACGTAGCTCTAGCGGCGCCATCTCGTGGATGCCGCGGCGCAGACCGCGGATTTCGAACGAGACGTGCGCGGTCTTGCCGGGGCCTATGTCGAGCGTGGCGGTGTCGGAAACGACCTCGACATTTGCCGGATAGGGGAGCCTGAGCCGGCCGTGGATCCGGCGTCTGCTCAGGTTCGAGACGTCGATGACGACGGTTTCAAAGATGCGGATCGACAGCATCTTTGGACGGTGTCGCGATCCGACGATCTCGCGTGACGGCGCCATGACGCTCGCGTCGACCACGAGCAAACCGACGAGAGCCGCGTCGAACGCGAGGAGTATCCAGCCCGACCTCGGCAGGACTGCGACGAATGTGAGCACCAGTTCGATCACGCCGATCAAGACGACGACGATTGCGAGCCGCCACGTCGGCAACCATCGCGGCCTTGGGGGTGGTGGCAAATCAGTCGTGGCAGCATCGGGTGGCCGTGGTCGTTCGATCGGAGCGCGCCGCGCGGGCGAAAAAGTTGTCTGCGTGGCGCCGATTCGGGGATCGCCCGCGTTGGCGATATCGAGGGTCATCGCGGGACGGGCACCGACGCGAGCACGCTGCGAACGACATCGTCGGGGCGGTAGCCCTCGAGCTCGGACTCGGCGCCGAGGATGATTCGGTGGCGCAACAGCGGAGGAGCGAGCCTCGACACATCGTCGGGTATCACGTAGTCGCGGTCTGCGAGGGCAGCGGCGGCCTTCGACGCATGTAACAAGGCGGCGGCGGCACGCGGGCTCGCACCGAGATCCGCAGTCGGCGCGATGCGTGTTTGGCGGACGATCTTGAGGATGTAGTCGGCGATCTCATTGCTCATTGCGACCGATTTCACGGTGTTTGCGGCGTCGCGCAGTTCGTCGAGTGTTACGACTTGTTTGATACCCGACGCGTCGAGATCGCTCGGGTCGAGACCCTGATGGTGCAGCCAAAGCATGCGCCGTTCGGCGTCTTCGTCTGGATATCCGATTTCGATCTTGAACAAGAAACGGTCGAGTTGCGCTTCGGGAAGCGGGTACGTGCCCTCGTACTCGATGGGGTTCTGTGTCGCCGCAACGAGAAATGGCCAGGACACGCGGTGTGTTGTCCCGTCGACGGTAACCGAGCGTTCCTCCATCACTTCGAGCAGCGCCGACTGTGTCTTCGGCGGCGTGCGATTCACCTCGTCTGCGAGCAGCAGGTTCGTGAAGATTGGCCCGGGCCTGAACTCGAGGTCGCCGCCGCGCAGCACGTCGGTGCCGGTCAAGTCCGACGGCATCATATCGGGCGTGAATTGCACGCGCCGAAACGGTAGGCCGAGCGCACGGGCCATCGTCCGCACGAGAAGCGTTTTAGCCGTGCCCGGCACTCCTTCGATCAGGACGTGGCCGCCGACGAGAATCGCGATGAGAAGATGGTCCACGCTTTCCTGCGCGCCGACGACGACGCGGGCGACTTCTTGCGACAGACTGTCACGCAGTTGCATGGATGGCTCCTGTGTCGAGACGCCGCCGTATCTCGGCGGCGATCTGGGCGACTTCGGTGAACGATAGGGTGCTGTCGAGTGAGGCCTCGAGCACGCTCGCTGCGTGGTCGGACGGCACGCCTACCTCGGGGGCGCGTGCGATCAAATCGGAATCGCTCGCCTCGTAGCTCGCACGAAGACGGTGACGTAACAGATCGCGTATTTCGAAGCGCAGTAGCTCGAGCGCCTCGCCGGTTGCATCGGCCTCTTCATATGCATTCGCAAGCGCGTTCACGTACTCGATGCGGCGCCGTGGCGGTGTGATCGGCTCGGGCAGCGGCGGACCGAAGCCGAACGCGAGCGAAATCGCCCAGACGACGCCGGCGACGATGACCTGGAGTAGGAACCACTGGACGGGGCCGGGCAGGAATCCGAACACGCCGGGGCGCTTGTGGGGCAGGTGGTGGAATTGATCGAAGAATATCGGCTGGTCTTTCGGCCCGGCGATCGCGACGGCGAACGCCGCATTGTCGGCGACCACGATCTCCTCGTTGAGAACCGGCAGTGACTCTGCGACGGCGATGACGGTGTTCGTTGAACCTGGCGGGCTGTACCTGACGGCGAACGCGCGCGACGGATCGGCGTCTAGGCCGTACAACACAAGTGCTTCGGACATCTCGAAGAAGCTCGAGGCCGCCGGCCCGACCTGACTGATGCCGGCCGTTTCCGGGGCCGGGGCGACCGGGCGGATCGCCATTTCCGTGTCGACCATGTCGACCCGGGGACACCCCGGCAACGCCCCGCAGGAAGCCTGAATCAGGCCCAGTGCCCCGCCCGTCGGCTCGACCACGACGAGGCGACGCCCCGACCCTGTGGCGAGCCAGTGTTCAATGGCGTCGAGTTCGTCGCCCGACACGTCGTTCGGGGCGACTGTGATCAGAGTGCCGGTTTCGGGCAGGTGGTCGTCGGCGTCGTCGAACGCGCTGCGGCGCTCGTCGACCTCGTAGCCGAGTTCGCCGAGCACGGCGTACCAGGCGCTCGCACCGGAGTCGTCTTCGTTCGTGACCGACCCGGGCGCCGTCGACTCGTCGTCGCCGACCTCGGACCCACCGATGAATTGCATCGCGACAGCGAACGCGATGATCGCGACGACGAGGATGCCGATCGTCAATGGCAAGAGGCGACGAGCGGAACTCATCGGGGCGCCTGTTCGAGGCGTGAATGCAAGTCCGACCACCGTGTCGCCGCACGTTCGTAGCTCTGCGCGTCGGCGCTGCGGCCGCCGAAGATGACAGACTCGGTCTCGCGGCTCAGCTCTACGAGCGAATCGGCGGCGGATCGGTCGAATCCGGCGAGTTCGAGTGCGAGCAATCCGTTCGTCTTTGCCGGGTCGAACCTGATTCGTCCGGCGGCGTCGAGGTCGATCACGCCGGCGAGATGCAGGCAGCGCAACGCCTCGGCATAATCGCCCGCGTCCGCTGCACGGAGCGCCGCGTCGGCCCAGTCGGTTGGCCCTCCATCGGGGTGTTGCCGGGGTGTCCCCGGGCCCGGGCCCGACATTTCGCTGGTGCTCACCTCAGGCGTCGAGTCGTCTGAGCCGTCGTCGTGGCGACGCCGCCGCGGCGCCCGGACGAGCCGGACGATTGCGTAGACGACGCCGCCCACGATCAGAGCGACAACGACCCAGGCGACGACGTTGAGGATGAGGCTCACGCCCCGTCCGAGCGGTTGCAGCGGGGACCGTCCCGGTTCGTCTTCCGAAGGCTCCTCGTCGGGCAGAGCGTCGACGGCGAGCCGACGTGCATGTCCGGGGTCGACCGCTTCGCTGCCTTGGAACTCGAGCGCGGTGAGCGCGATGAGTTGTTGTCGAGCCTGTGCTCGTGTGAGCGGCTGGTCGTTTCCGCTTTGTGTGTCCCACCTCGCAACGTATCCGTTTGCGAGCCGTACGGCATCGATGTCACCGAGCGCCGAGCGTGATCCGTCGGCGATCTCGACGAGAATCGCCTCGAGTTCGTCCGAGTCGACCGTACGCGCATCGGCCGGCGGGGCGAGCGCAACTACGCCGCATCCGATCGCGGCAATAGCGGCGCTGTTCACGATCACGCGCCGTAGCGACGTCATCGTTTTCGCCCGATCAGGTCGCGGTCGCGGCGCCCCGCTGCCAAGAGCAACTCGATGTCGAGGCCTTCGATGCGTACGCGACCCTCGAGGTATGTCATCGCCGGGATTATGCCGGTGAGTGGGGCGGCAAGTGTGAACAACAAGAAGTCGGCGATGAAAGACACCGCGACATGCGGCAGCGACTCTTCGACGAAGGGCAATGCATCGAGCAGCGCAGTGCCGCCGAGTGATACGGCAAAGAACATGATCGTGATCAGGAGCGCGATCATCAGATAGGTGAGCATCGCGCGCAGCCACGCTACGGCGGCGCCCATCAGTTTGAAACTGCGACCGAGTGACGCCCCGACGCCGAGGTCTTGCGAGACAGACGCGGTGGGTCCGAGACTCGTGAACAGAGCGAACAGCGCCGATACCGGGATCAGCACCACCAGCGCCACGATCCACATCGCGGTCGAGTCCTCTGAGACTCCGAGCGTCAAGAAGACGACGATCGCGGCGATTGTGAGCCATGGAATCATGAATACGAACGTGATCCCGACCAGTCGGACGATTCGCGTATTTTGGTTCAATCGGTCGGCCGCGTCGTCAGACGCCCACCAGAGCCGCAGCGCCGTCCTCGCGGTCGTTGCCGACACGACGCCGGTCGCCGCAAGCATCGTGATCCAACCTGCGGCTTGGTTGATAGCGTTCGACATGTCGCCGCCCGCTTCGACGTTGAAGGCCAGTGCGGCGGCCGCGACCGCGAAGCGAAGTATCGCTGCGCAGGCCATCGGGACGGCAGCAAGGGTGAGAAATGTTCCGGGCGATTCGAGGTAGACGGTGAACGTCGCATCGAGGATCTCGATCGGCCCGAGCGGACGAAGGCGGGCGAGTTCCGCGGGTTGGGGCCCCTGTGCCGAGCTGTCGCGAATTCGAGAAAGGGCCTCTGTCATTCCCATATCATGGCGCAACGATGACCTATTTAGATCACGCGGCCTCGACCGCCCTGCGCCCCGAGGCCCGCGAAGCGATGCAAGAAGTCTGGGAGATCGGCCCGGCGAATCCGCACGGGGCGCATACGGCCGCGCGAGCGGCACGGGCGCGACTCGACGACGCGCGGGAGCGGATCGCCGCGCTGCTCGGCGCGAGCCCGCACGGCGTCGTGTTCACGTCCGGTGGCACAGAGTCGAACAACTGGATCGTTTCGGCCGTGGCGAGTCGGGGCGCCGTCGTGTACTCCGGTGTCGAACATCCGTCGATGGTCGAGCCGAGTCGGCGGGTCGGGGCGTCGTCGATCCCGGTCGATACCGACGGCGTCGTCGATCTCGATGCCCTTGCTGCGCTGCTCGAAGATGCTGAGACGCCGGTGTCGCTCGTGTCGGTGATGGCCGCGAACAACGAGACGGGCGTGATCGAGCCGCTCGGCGCTATCGCCGAGGTCGTCGATGAATACGCGCCCGATGCGGTTTTGCACTCTGACGCCGTTCAGGCGTTCGGCAAGGTGCCGTTCGCTGTCGGACGTGGCGGACTGGACGCAGTGACGATCTCCGCACACAAGATCGGCGGGCCGATCGGAACGGGCGCCCTCGTGATTGACGCCGATATAGAACTCGAACCGCTGCTCTGCGGCGGCGGGCAAGAGGGCGGATACCGTTCCGGGACACCCGACGCGGCCGGCGCCGCCGCATTCGCCGCCGCAGCCGACGCGACCTTTGCGACCAACTGGGAAGAAATCCGCATACTGAGAGACGAATTCGAGGCACGATTGCTAGCCGAGGTCGATGGAGTCACTGTGTACGGCGCCGGCGTCGACCGCCTACCGACTCATTCGCTGATCGGAATCGACGGCGTGTCCAACGACATGTTGCTGATTGCCTGTGATCGTGCCGATTTGTTCGTGTCGCCGGGGTCGGCATGTGCGAGCGGGGCGGCCAAAGCGAGCGGGACGCTCGAGGCGATGGGCGCATCGCCCGACGGGGTACTCCGGGTCAGCCTTGGGTGGACGACAACCGCCGATGACATCGACTATGCGCTCGACGTGATCCCAGCGGTCATCTCGAAGTTGCGTGGCTCGAACGGGCGATCGCGAAGACTGAGTCGGTGATCGTCGCCCAGTCGGTGATCGTTGCTATGTCGGGCGGCGTCGATTCGTCGGTCGCGGCCGCGATGCTCGTTGACGCGGGACATGACGTGATCGGTATCACGATGAAAATGCACGACACCGCGACGCGGGGCGCTAAGGCTGGATGTTGCACGGTAGACGACGCCAACGACGCTCGCGCCGTCGCCGCTCAACTCGGCATCGCCCACTACGTGATCGACCTGTCCGCGACGTTCGGCGAGCACGTGATCGATCCGTTCGTTTCGGCATACGCTGCGGGGCGAACGCCGAATCCATGCGTCGAATGTAACCGCCACATCAAGTTCACCGAGCTGGTAGAGCGAGCCGACAAGCTCGGCATCGACCGGATCGCTACGGGACATCATGCTCGGATCGACTCGGCGGGGCGCCTGCGTCGTGGCCGGGACGAAGCCAAAGACCAGAGCTACGTCCTCGCTAGCGTTCCGGTGTCGATTAGGCGGCGGATCGACCTACCGATCGGGGCGCTCACGAAGGCCGAGGTTCGCAGCAGAGCCGACGCACTCGGACTACGAACGGCGAACAAGGCCGAGTCGATGGACGTCTGTTTTCTCGCTGCGGCCGGAAAGTCGGATTTCCTTCGCGAGCGAATCGAACTCACGTCCGGTCCGGTCGTCGACAGGTCGGGCGCACGGCTCGGCACGCACGAGGGCGCCCCGCTCTACACGATCGGCCAACGCCGCGGCCTAGCGATTTCGACGGGTCGGCGCGTCTACGTCGAAGATATCGACATCCGCACGAACACGGTGCAGGTGTCGACTACCGCCCCCGTCGCCAAGGGCTTCTCGGCCGTAGCAGCGCAATGGTCGGCTGAGGCGATGCCCGATCGGGTCGGTGTGCAGATGAGCGCCCACGGCGCCGAGGCACGAGCCGACCTCATCGTGAATGAAGATACGGTCGAGGTCTCCTTCCACGAGGCCCAACCGATGCCCGCGCCCGGGCAGCTCGCCGCGTTCTATTGCGACGATGTCGTAATCGGCGGGGCGACCATCGACGCGGTCGTCGGGGCGTGAAACCGGATTCACCGTTCTGGCCTGTGGCGAGGCTCGGCTCTTTCGTAACGCAGCGGCCCGGTCAGTAACTACTGGGCGGATGGCAAACCGTCTCAACCCGTCAAAATGGCGGATCCGGGATAGCAGATCGAGCACTACTCACAAGCTACGGCGACTGCCAGCGCCGCGCAGATCTCGCGCATGCGTTCGTCGCCTACCCGGCCGATCCGCTCGACGAGCAAGCCGATACTGACGCTTTCGAGTGAGTCGAGATTCACCGCCGACCGCCTCGGAATTGGGTCTTCGCCCGGTTCGAGAATCACCTCGCTTGCAAGTCCCCGAATCGTGGTTGTGCAAGGGCCGATGATCGCTCGCCGGAGTCTGTCGATTGCGGCATCTCGCGAGATGACGACCACGGGACGGCGACCGACCTCGGGCGGCTCGCACCACCAGACCTCGCCTCTGCGGGGCTGGGCGATCACGAAACTGCCGCAGCTTCGCGGAACGCGGCGAGGCTGCCCCATTCGTCAGGTTCGTCGAGGGGACGTTGTTCGTATGCAGCGTACGATTGGTCGATCTCCGCGGCGCGATGCTGCGTTACCAACGCCTTGAGGGCAGCATCGAACATGGACGCGTTGTTTTTCCATGGAAGCAAGCCGAGCGCTTCGCTGAGCAGTCGGTCGTCGACGGTGGTACTGATTCGCTCTCGCGTCATGCTACTATCATACCACGATTATGCCACGAACAGCCTGGGGACGCTCGTAAAGACCTTTTCAGTGTCATTTAGGTGTCAGGTCTCAAGACCGATAGCGTATGAAGCTGGCAAGACCCGCAACGAGGAGGACCTGTGAGCGATTTGGTGACGATCGACCGCGAAGGGCCGGTGCTCGTCATCGGCGTGAACCGCCCCGACAAACGCAACGCGTGGAACGTCGAGATCATTCGGTCGGTCGCAGCGGCCTACACCGAACTTGCCGAAGACGAAGAACTCCGCGTGGGCGTGGTGTTCGGGCACGGCGACCACTTCACTGCAGGCCTCGATCTTGCGTCGGTGGCACCGTTGATCGCCGAGGATCGTATGCAAGACCTCATGCCGCCGGAGCTGTGTGACCCGTGGGATTTTTTTGGTGAGCCGTGCCCGAAACCGATTGTTGTCGCCGTACACGGCCGTTGTTACACGCTCGGGATCGAGCTGATCCTCGCCTCGCAGGTTGCCGTCGCCGCCGATGACACGATCTTTGGACAACTCGAAGTCGCTCGAGGGATCATCCCTTTCGGCGGCGCGACCTATCGGCTTCCGCTCCGACTCGGCGCCACAGGGCAGCGGTACCTGCTCTCCGCCGAGGAGTTCGACGCCGCCACTGCCGAACGCTGCGGCCTCGTGAGCGAGGTCGTGCCGCTGGGTCGCCAGCTCGAGCGCGCCGTCGAGATTGCCGAGACGCTCGCCGCCAACGCTCCACTTGCCGTACAAGCCGCGCTCGCAGGCGTGCGGGCCGCCGAACGTGCAGCGCGCGACTTGGCTGCCGCTCATGCGCACGAGACCGTTGCGTCACTTGTCAAGACCGCAGATGCCGCCGAAGCCATGATGGCCATGTTCGAGAAGCGTTTGCCCAAGTTCCAGGGTCGCTAATATCTCATCAGATGATGTAGCAGTCGAGGAGTTGAACCGATGTCGGAACAGGTCTCGGAAACAGAGGTCTTCGAAGCAACGCCAGAAGTCGTTTTTGGGGCGTTCACCGCGTGGGGAGGGCATCCTGCCTCAGAGATGAAGGACGCAGAGATCCTCGACGGCGCACAGCACGAAGCGGCCACAGTCCGCTACCAGATGTCGGCGTTCGGTGCGTCGATCAAGTACACGGTTCGCTATCAAACGACACCGAACACTCTCGTGACCTTCGACCTGGTCGAGTCGCCGATGCTCAAGGCGATGCACGGTGAGTTCACGCTCGAACCCATATCTGACGGGATGGCGACGAAGTGCAACTTCTTGGTCTCGATCGAACCGTCGTTCCCCGTGCCGCGTATGCTCAAGAGGCGTGCGGCGAAGACCATCGTGAACAACATGCTGCTATCGCTCCATCACTACGTACACGACACTGATTAGCCGACTGTCGATGACCGTTTTCCGTCTCAGGCGCCCCCGGTGGCGGCCTCGATGCCTTCGGAGACCCTGTCGTTCCTGGGAAGTCTCGAGCCGAACCAGACCGCGAGGGCGCTGAAGAACGCGGCGGCAAGCAACCGGGCGGCCGTCTGGGTTCCGCCCGCCACTCCCTAGTAGACCTTCGGGATGTCTTCCAGCAAGAGGCTGACGAGGATCGAGTACGCGGCGCCCCACGCGAACCCTTCGATGAACAGTGCCGATGCGAGCCACCAGCCTTCGCCGTTCACGGTGATGAACGGGATCAGAGCGAGTATCGCGATCGGCTGGATGATCAGCGTGATCAGGATCGTCGCGCGGCGCGACCAGCGGTGGAGACGTGCGATGACCGGGCCGCCGAAAGCCATGCCGATGCCGAGCGTCATGAGCGTGAAGCCCGAGCCGAGTGGGTCGTAGTCGAGGACGTACTGCGCGTACAGCGGGACCATCAACAACAAGGAGAACACGCCGGCCGTCATAACGGCGGCGGCGAGCGATCCCCAGGTGAAACTCGGGTACTCGAACAGCTCGAGGTCGAGGACGGCGCCGCGGCCTGCGTCCGACCGACACATTGATGAAGAACGCCCAGCGCCACGTTAGAAAAGTCGAGAAGTATCCGCCGACGAGTGGCCCGATCGCCATCGCCGAGCCGATCATCGCGGTCCAAATCGCGAACGCGAATACACGGCGTTTGCCCGACGGGAACTCGTGGTTGAGTAGCGACATCGACGACGGCACTATGACGGCGAGCACGAGGCCTTGGATCACGCGTCCGGCAAGGAGAATTCCGAAGTTCGGTGCGATGCCCGTGATGAAGCTGCCGACCGCGAACAGCGCCGACCCACCGAGGAAAGCCTTGCGAGCGCCGACTAGTGCATCCCCGCGTTAGTTAATGTGATGTAGTTTAATGGGTGGATGAAACTTGCACCTGTAGAGATATGTGATCAGGATCGTGTCGAGTTGGAACGGAGGGTGCGGTCGCGTACCGAGCTGTCGCGAGTGAGCCAGCGGGCAAGACTGGTGTTGTTGGCCGGTGATGGCGAGTCGAACCGTCACGTCGGCGATGTCATCGGTATGCATTACAACCAGGTCGCGGTGTGGCGCCGACGCTATGGCGAACGCGGTCTAGCCGGTCTCGACGATGATGCTCGGTCTGGACGGCCGCTGATCTATGACCATGACGATGTGTTGACGATGGTGCACATGGTCACGACGACACCGCCCGATGGACGGACCCGCTGGACGTGTGAACTCGTCGCCGACCGTATGGCCGAAGAGGCCGACGTCGCGATCTCTGCGTCACAGGTCTGGCGAATTTTCGATGCGCTCGATCTCAAGCCGTGGCAGACGAGATCGTGGATGACATCACACGATCCAGCATTTTGGGAAAAAGCCGCCGATGTGTGCGGGTTGTATCTGAATCCGCCCGAGAACGCGCTCGTATGGTCTGTCGACGAAAAGACCGGCATCCAGGCGAAATCTCGGATCAACCCGACATCGCCGGCCACTCCCGACAAACCACGGAGGCAAGAGTTCGAGTATCGCCGTAACGGCACGGCCGTTCTCTTCGCCGGACTCGACGTACACAACGGCGATGTCGCCGGTTGGGTGACCGATTCGTCACGTTCAGACAACTTCGTCGAGTTCTTGAACGACCTCGTCGATCAAACGCCCGACGGACTGCAGCTCCACGTGATCGCCGACAACCTCTGCGCCCACGGCGCCGCGAAGGTCGAAACGTTTCTCGACGAACACCGCCACGTGTTCATACACAACACACCAACACATGCCTCATGGCTCAACCAAGTCGAACTGTTCTTTTCGATCATGCAACGACGCCTCATCCGCTACGGCGAGTTCGATTCCGTCGACGACCTCACCCACAAAATCATCGAGTTCATCGACAGCTACAACAACACCGCAAAACCATTCAGATGGACATACGACGGCCGCCCACTCCAAATCGCATGATCACAACAACTTACGCGCGGTAGCACTAGGTCGGACACCTTGCCCATCAAGGCCATCATCGACGAAGCAACGACGAGGAAAATCGTCACGACGAGGCTTGCGTCGTCGGCGGTCACGTCGTTGTCGGAATCAGCGCGAGGCGAGCGCCTCGATCAGCTTGGGTACGACCTTGTGGAGGTCGCCAACGATACCCAGGTCGGCGATGGCGTGGATCGGGGCATCAGGGTCTTTATTGACGGCGATGATGTTCTTCGATCCCTTCATCCCGACCATGTGTTGCATCGCGCCGGAGATGCCGAGCGCTATGTAGATGGCCGGCTTGACGGTCTTGCCGGTCTGGCCGACCTGTTTGTTGAACGGCACCCAACCGGCATCGACGATCGCGCGCGACGCGCCCGTCGCGGCGCCGAGCTGAGCGGCGAGGTCGTCGACGAGTTCGAATCCGTCGGCCGAACCGAGGCCGCGCCCGCCCGCCACCACGATGTCGGCGTCTTCGAGCTTTGGGCCTTCGGTCGCTTCGACGTGGCGGTCGAGGATCTTCGTCTCGCCGGGCGCCCCGGCGTTTGGCAGTGCAACCGTCACGACCTCGGGGGCGCCGCCGTCGGCCGATTCGATCGGAAACGACTTTGGCCGGATCAGCACGATCTTCACGCCGTCGTTGTCGAACGTCGTGTAGACGTTCTTCGTTGCTCCAAAGATCGACGTCTCGACCGTGAGGCCTCCGTTTGGGCTCAGATCCACTGCATTTGTAATGACCGGGACGTCGAGTTTCACGGACAGGCGCGCCGATACGTCACGCGCGTCGTAGCCGGTCGAGAACAGAATTGCATCGGGCGCTTCGGCCGCTACGAGTTCGGCGATCGCTGTTGCGGCGACTGCGCCCGGCAGTGCGTCACCTGGGTCGAGGACATAGACCTTGGTCGCTCCGTGCGCTCCGATCGTGTCGAGGGCGTCGGCATCGGCGCCGACGTAGACTGCTTCGACTGTCGTCGCGATCGACTTTGCCTTGCCGAGAGTCTCGAGCACGGTGGACTCGACTTCGCCGCCGAGCGATTCTGCGTATACCCAAACCTTGTTCAGTGTCATTGCGGTTGGACCTTTCTCGAGTTGGCGGTTGGTCGGCAGCGCCCTAGATGACTTTCTTTTCTTCGAGGAAGCGCACGATCGCTTCGAACGCGTCGCCTTCGTCTTCGATCGTTTCACCTGCGGCGCGCGCCGGGGCGTCTTCGACGCTCACGACATGTTGGCCGAATCCGTCGGCGATGTCGACGCCGAGATCGTCGGCGGTGACGATGTCGATCGTTTTCTTCTTGGCGGCCATGATGCCTTTGAACGACGGGTAGCGTGGCTCGACGATGCCGGCGGTGACGCTCACAACGGCCGGCATTGGCGCTTCGACTACGTCGTAGCCCTCTTCGGTTTGCCGGTGGATCTTCACGGTGCTGTCTTCGACGTCGATCATCGTCGCGAATGTCAGCGACGGGACGTCGAGTAGTTCGGCAATCTGGGCCGGGACCGTTCCCGTGTATCCGTCAGTCGACTCGGTCGCCGCGATCACGAGCGAGTAGTTGCCAGAGCGTTCGACTGCCTTGGCGAGGATTTTCGCCGTGGTCAACGCGTCGGCGCCGGACAGGGCCGGGTCGCTCACGAGGATCGCCTTGTCCGCGCCCATCGCGAGGGCGGTGCGCAGCCCGGACTGCGCCTCGTCGGGAACCATCGAGATGAGTGTCACTTCGCCTTCGCCTGCATCGTCGCGGAGCTGAAGCGCGATCTCGACACCAAAGCTGTCGGATTCGTCGAGTATTAGTTTGCCGTCACGCTTGAGCGTGAAGTCGTCTTCGAGTTCCTGCGGACCTGCTGGGTCTGGGATCTGTTTGACGCAGACGACGATGTTCATATGCCCTCCGTCGCTCATTCGTCTTCGGTGCGGGGTTACACCGAGACACAAAAGCATAAGAAGGCATTGATTCTGATCGCAAACCGGTAGTTGACGTCTGCCTTTGACACCCTCTTGTCAGGCGTCGCGCTCGACCTGTGACAAGTCGAGGTCGACCATGGCCGTGTGGTCCGCACCAAATTCCACCAGGGCGTCGTCGACGTCGATTGCATTGCCGTCGACCGGCAGGCCAATTTCGCGGGCCGTTTGTATGCAGAGGTCGATCGAAGTCACGGGCCAGGCGATGCCTGTTACCGTTGCCGGGATCTTCGGACGAGTTTGGGCGAGGGCTGCGGGCAGAGCGCGAGCGCGCGGGGTGTCTTGGGCCGCGTCGAATACGGTCTGGATCCAGCGCCCGCTGTAGCCGCCCCGCACGTCCAAAAGACCGTCGGCTGCGAGGTCACCGGGCGCCGCCGACATGTCGAGCACGCGGGGAAGCGGGATCGACATCGCGTCTTCGAGAGTGAACGGGTCGTGGACGACGAGCGCTCGCGGGGCGAATACGAGCCAGCGGCGACCGAGTAGTTCGAGCTGGCGGATCACCAATCCCGCAGGTGGGGCCGTTACGAGGGCGATCGCTACGAACAACCACCGCCCCAGACCGCCGACCGCGAGTGCTGTGACGATCGAAGCAATCGTCACAGCCGGCAATACGGTGGCAATGGCTATTCCGCCGACTGCTTCTCGCGGCCAGCGGAACGCGAAACGGCGTTCGCCCGGATACGACGCCCCGTCGACGAAACGGTCCCCGACTTGGGGCGACATCGCAGTCGCGAAGGCGAGGCCCGCAACGATTCCGGGAAGCACCCGCATGGAAAGGCTGGGCGTCGTAATGACACCGACGACGATGCCGGTCGCTATCAGGTACGCACTACCGAGGCGCGTTACGACCAACCCCCACGGCCTCGGCACCAGATAGGCAGCGATTCCCGTCGCATACAGCGCCCAGAACATCGCTACCACGCCGATCCGCAAGCCAAGCTCGTTGCCGACGAGCGCGTCGCCGAGCGCCGTGGTGAATGCTGCGCCGAGCCCGACCCACGCGATCAGGCCGATGAGCCAGACAGCCGAAGATTTTGGGAAGTCGGTTTTGCACGCCATCGGAGTGATTTTACGGTCCGTAACCGTCCACGTCGAAGAACATCTGTCTAGGCCACCGTTCGGACCGGTCTGCGATCGAAGCGACGTTCAGCGCCATCTGCCTTCGCTGGCGACGGACTCTCTACGGCTCAAGGATCTCCGCTTCAAAATTCCCGTCGGTATCGAACACGGCGACCACGGTGGACGAAGTTCCGTCAGCATCCGTGATGGTGCACGTCACCTCACCGACGTCACCCTCGAAGCGAAACGTCGCGGGACACTCGAGAGTCGAAGCGGCAAGCCCCGGCAAATCAGGATTCTGAGAGACGAGAGCAGGCAGGATCGCGTCGGCCGCGGTTGTACCAGAGCCGACGGTCAATGTCTTCGCGGTTCCTTCCCATCGGCCATCGGCGTCGGTCAGTCTGATGCCGAATTCGTAAACGGCGCCGTCGGGGTAGGTTCCGGTGCAAATGAACGTCTTGCCGGCTTCTGCGCTGATGCCTGAGGGGCAGTCGACAGTCGCACCGCCGCCGTCTTGTTCACGTATCTGCTTCTCGAGAGCGGACTTGTCGATGCCACTGGTGCTGCCGACGGTTATCGAGCACGCCGCGACCAACAATCCGACGACGGTCGCGGCGGCGGTGAGTCGCGCGACACGACCAATTCCCATGGCTTCCCTCAATTTTCGATCAGCTGAGTGACAGTATATTGCCCGCTTACCCATCGGGGCGTCCTTCGGGGTGTTGCCGGTGCGTCCCCGACGAATTGGCACAGGTCTCATCTACGCTTGCCGACGTGCAAGACGAGATGGTGAACGAAAAACTCGCTCGGTTACGTGATGACGTCCGCTATCACCGCTATCGGTATTACGTGCTCGACGACCCGCAGGTCTCGGACGCGGAATACGACGAGTTCGAACGCGAATTGCGTCGGGTCGAACAAGAGCATCCCGACCTGGTCACGTCCGACTCGCCTACGCAGTGGGTCGGTACTGAGATGTTTGAAACCGATTTCGCGAAGGTGCGTCACCTGACGCCGATGGCGAGTCTCGACAACGCGATGGATGTCGACGAACTCGAGACCTGGGCTGTGCGGGTCGGCCGTTTGCTTGGCGGCGAGCCGGTCGAATTTTTCAGCGAGCCCAAGATCGACGGCCTGTCGATATCGATCACGTACGAGAATGGACGCCTAGCCGTCGCTGCGACCCGTGGCAACGGCGTCGAGGGCGAAGACGTCACGAACAATGTGCGAACGATCGCCGAGATCCCGCAGCGCCTCGACGAGGGTATCGGCTACCCTGACCGGTTCGAGGTGCGGGGCGAGGTCTACATGCCGATCAGCGCATTCGAGGCGCTCAACGTTCGTCAAGCTGTCGAGCGAGACCATCTCTACGCGAATCCGAGAAACGCCGCCGCCGGCAGCCTGCGCCAAAAAGATCCGCGGGTGACGGCCGGGCGTAACCTGCGCGCCTGGATCTATGAGATCGGTCGGTACGACGGCGCAGACCTCACCTCTCATGTCGACACTATGAATTGGCTCGAAACGGCTGGATTTCCCGTGAACCCGGAGCGTTCGGTTCTGAGAGCGGTCGACGAGGTCGCTGCATATTGCGAGCGTCTCGAGGCGGAGCGAGGTGCGCTCGACTACGAATACGACGGTGTTGTCGTCAAGGTGAACAGCCACGCGCAGCGCGATGAACTCGGTTCGACGGCGCGGGCGCCCCGCTGGGCAATCGCCTGGAAATTCCCTCCCGAAGAACGTACGACGAAGCTCCTCGACATTGCGGTGAGCATCGGCCGCACCGGACGTGTCACACCGTTCGCGGTGCTCGAGCCGGTTCGCCTCTCGGGCGCGATGGTGTCGCGGGCGACACTGCACAATGCCGACGAGGTCGAGCGCAAGGGTGTGATGATCGGCGACACTGTGCTCGTGCGCCGCGCGGGCGAAGTCATCCCCGAGGTGATCAAGCCGATCCTCGACAAGCGCCCCGACGACGCACGACCATTCGTCATGGCTGACAAATGCCCGGTCTGCGGCGCTCCGATCGAACGAGAACCGGGTGAGGTCAACCACTACTGCACAGGTAATTGGACGTGTCGGGAGCAGATCTGGGGGCGCATATGCCATTTCGCGTCCCGTGGGGCGCTCGACATCGACCACCTCGGCGAAAAAACTGTGGAGATCCTGCTCGACGCTGGATCGATTGCCGATGCCGGCGACCTCTACTCGCTCACCGCCGACGACCTGGCCGGCCTCGACGGGTTCGCCGAGATCGGAGTCCGCAATCTGCTTGCGTCGATCGAGAAGTCGAAGTCGGCGCCGCTGTTTAGGGTTCTCGTTGGGCTTGGCATCAGGCATCTCGGTGAGGCGAACGCTCGGTCGCTCGTCGACCATCTTCCCAGTATCGACGCGATCCTTGGCGTCGACGCTGGAACGATTGCCGAGATCGAAGGATTCGGAACAGTCAAGGGCGAGTCGATCGTTCGTGAGATCCACGATCCGAAGATCGTCGAGATCATCGACAAGCTGCGTGCGGCCGGTTTCTCGTTGGAGAGCTACGTCGACGACACGGCGACGGCATTGCGTGGTCACACTTTTGTGTTGACCGGGACGTTCGAGTCGATGAGTCGCGACGCGGCGACCGCCGAGCTGCGATCGCGTGGGGCGAGGGTGGCGGGCTCGGTCTCGCGCAAGACCGCCGTCGTATTCGTTGGTGCAAATCCCGGTTCAAAAGCAGCGAAGGCGCAGGATCTCGGCGTGAGGATCGGTGACGAGGCTCTGCTCGTAGACGTTCTCTCAAATGGCGCAGACGCCCTCGGCTGAAGTGAGTAATTTGGAGCGTCTATGCATATTCGTGAACTGATCCGCGCCGGCGGGCTCTCGATCAGCTTCGAGTTCTTCCCCCCGAAGACCGACGAGGCCGAAGATGCACTGCTCGACTTGATCAAGACCGATCTTGCAGCGCTTGGGCCCACGTTCGTGTCGTGTACGTATGGCGCCGCAGGTTCGAGCCGGGAGCGAACGATCCGTGTTGTCGGGCGAATCGCGCGCGAGACACGCATCACATCGATGGCGCATCTCACGATCGTCGGTCACACACCCGACGAGCTGGTCGCGGTGCTCGACGAAATCTCGTCGGCAGGCATCTCCAACGTCCTCGCACTCGGTGGCGACCCGCCTCGCGGCGTCGAAGATTTTGCTCAACCCGCCAACGCGCTTCCGCACGCGATCGACCTCGTCCGCCTCATCCACGACACGTTTCCGGGCCGATTCGGCGTCGGCGTGGCGGGTTTTCCCGAAACGCACCCCGCGGCGCCTGATTTCGAGACGGACGTTCGTCACCTCGTCGAAAAAGTCTCAGCAGGCGCCGATTTCGTCCTGACGCAGTTCTTCTTCGAGCCGCACCACTACTGGCGCCTCGTCGAGGCGGCCGCGGCGTTCGGGCTACCCGAAGACGTCCCGATCATTCCCGGTATCATGCCGGTGACGAACCTCGGCCAGATCAAACGCTTCGCCGAGCTGAGCGGGGCGGCGTTTCCCGAATGGCTGTCCGACCGTTTGCGCGCCGCGGGCGAAAGCTCCGACGACGTCCGCAAGGTCGGGATCGAAGTCGCCACCGAGTTGTGTGAGAACCTGTTGAAATCCGGTGTTCCGGGCCTGCACTTCTATACGCTGAACAAATCGCCTGCGACGAGGCAGATTTTCGAGAACCTCGCGCTGTAGAACACCCCGCCCTACGGAGACCGTGCTGATGAAAAAGATCTCGCGCCGCCGCTTGATTCAAGGAGCAGCGATCAGTTTGGTTCCGGCCGGCCTTGGCGGAGCGTGGTTGATCGACAGCCGCCGGACGGATGATCCGCTCGTCGCAGAGTCGCTGCGTTCTGCCGCGCTCGAATCGACGTCGATGCCCCAACAGTGGGTGATCGACGAGAATCAACTGCCCGGTACAAAGGATTGGCTCATACCCGATGAAGCCGTCGGGTCGACGGTCGGTTTCGCCGACATGACGAGTGCACAAGTCGGCGACACGGTCACACTCTTCGTTTCGACCGAGACCGACTCGTTCCGCGTCGAGGCGTATCGCATGGGTTACTACCAGAATCTCAACGGTCGTCTCGTCTGGAGTTCGCAAGAGCGGCCCGGGGTCGTCCAGGCTGAACCGAAGATCGACCGTGCGACGAACACCGTCGTCGCCCCGTGGGATCCGTCGATCCGCATCGACATCGACGAGAACTGGCCGGTTGGTTCGTATTTGATCAAGCTCGTCGGCAGCAACGGCGAACAACATTACGTCCCGCTCACGGTGCGCGACGACGCGAACAACGCAGCGATCGCGATCGTCAATGCGAACTCGACGTGGCAGGCATACAACTATTGGGGCGGCCACAGCCTGTACCCGCCGAACGGGACGAGTCGCAAACATCGCCCCCGCGCCGACGTCGTTTCGTTCGATCGCCCCTATGACGGCAACGGCAGCAAAGACTTCCTCGGGATCGAGCTGCCACTCATCGCGCTCGCCGAGGCGAACGGGCTCGACGTCACCTACTTGACCGACATCGACCTACACCAGCGCCCCGAACTCGTAGCAAACAACGAGGCAATCATCAGCCTCGGCCACGACGAGTACTACTCGACACCGATGCGCCGCGCGCTCGAAACGAGTCGCGACTCGGGCATCAATATCGCGTTTCTCGGCGCCAACGCCGTATACCGCCATGTCCGGTTCGAGCCGTCCGACATCGGTGACGACCGCCTCATGGTCAACTATCGCTCGACGTCAGACCCGATCATGAAGACCGACCCGACGATGGCTACGGTGCAATGGCGCAGCGCACCGCTCAACCGGCCCGAAAAGGACCTGATCGGAATCCAGTATGAGGCCGCCGGCATCCGTGACGACATGGTCATTGTCGATCCCGACGCGTGGATGTTCGAGGGCACGGGCTTGTCCGTCGGCGACCGTTTGACGACCGCTGTCGGCGGCGAATACGACCGCTACTTTGCCGGGCCGGGCACGCCCGACAACCTCCAGATCCTCGCACATTCGCCGATCAAAGAAACAGGCGTGCCCGCCGACATGGCCTACTACACATCCGAGAGCGGCGCCGGCGTATTCGCGACCGGGTCGGTTGCGTGGATCGACACGTTCGACGGCAGATGGCTCGAAGGCCCGGGCGATCGGTCGGCCGAACAAGCGAAACGGATTACGGTGAACGTATTACGGGCGTTTGCCGACGGACCGGCGGGACTCGTTCATCCGGCAGAGCCGAACGTATCCGAGATCTACTGACGGTCATACACGAGGTCACCGAATGGCCACGAAGGGCCCGCCGCAGAATAAGTGGCGCGTTGTCGGCGAGGACTGGGCGTTCCTCGCAAGGCGACGACGACGACGTGAACCCGGGGACACCCCGGCAGCGCCCCGAAGGATGGAGGAGCAACGCAGCGAGGGGCGTTCAGAACCGTTGAGAACGGCCAAGTTATTTTGCGGCGGGCCCTAACGCAGGGCATGAGGGTCTTCGGCCGGCCGCGGATTCTGCGGTGCCTCCGTCATTCGTCGAGTGCGCGCCGGTAGCTCTCCACCGTGAGCTTCGCTGCGCGGGACCACGTGAAGTGTTCGACCCGTTTGCGCCCCGCGGCTCTGAGCCTGTCGGCCGTTGCCGTGTCGCACAAGACGTTGCGAAGCGCCCCGGCTATGGCGTCAACGCTGCGAGGGTCGCACAGTTCGGCGGCTTCGCCGGCGACTTCGGCGGTAGCGGAAACGTCTGAGGTGATGACGGGCGCCCCGGCCGCCATCGCTTCGAGGACGGGCATGCCGAATCCCTCGGCGAGCGACGGATAGCAGAACACTGCGGCGCCTCGCAGGAGTGCTGCGCGGTCGGCATCAGGCACGAATCCGAGGACTCGTACTCCTCGGCGTATCCGCGCGGGCAGTGACGACAGTGCGTTTTCGAACTGCTCGCCATGCCAACCGCGCTTGCCAGCGAGCACGAGATCGACACCGGCAAGCCCCTCTGCGTTTAGGCGACGGTACGCCTCGATCAGCCGCGGCAAGTTCTTGCGCGGCTCTATCGTCCCGACGAAAACGATGTAACGCTTCGAGATCGAGTATTTGCCCAACGTCTCAGACACGTTGCCGGCGGTTGGCTTTGAGAACTCGTCGACGTCCACACCGTGCGGCACCACGTCGATCCGTCGTTCGGGTATGGCCAATTCGGCTGTGAGCGCCTGGCGAGTCGTTTCCGACACGGCGACGATTCGGGCGGCCCGGCGCCCCGACAGTCTCATGGCACGGCGAAAGAACTCGACCTTGACGCGCTCGTGGAGTTCGGGCGCGGTGACGAAGGTCCCGTCGTGAAACACGACCACACATGGGCGACGCGCGAGATAGGCCATGGTGTAGTGCGGTGAATGGATGACATCGATCCGCTCTTTTCGAGCGAGGCCGACGAGACCCGTCTGTTCCCAGGCGATACGCGACAGTCTCGCGCCCAAGTCGACGTCGACGACGCGCAAGGTGGGCGACAGGCGCCGGTAGCGCTCTGCTTCGGTCGATCTGACGGCAACCACAACGTCGACCGTGTCGATTTCGGCTAGGCGGGGCAGCAGAGACATCACGTAGTGCCCGACACCGGTCAGCTGGGTCGGGATCGCCGTTGCGTCAAAGAGAATCCGCATCGCGCGACAGTACCCTTTGGCGAATGAACGGCGTGTTTCGCTGGATCGGATTCGTATTCGGGCCCTTAACCCGGTCCGGCCGCCAATCCGACTCAGCCCCTACCCGGTTGCCCAAAGCTGGGAAGAGTTTCCGACCTGACTCGACGCCGGCTGCCCGAGACGGGTATGCTTGACGGCATTGGATGTAACTACTATGCGGAACCGAAGGCAGATCGTGACAGGTCGTAGACGAAGAAACGTTCCGTTTGCGGTCGGCGCTGTTGCCGCGGTCATCTTGGCATCGTGCGCCTCGACGAGCGTCGGTGGGTGCACCGACAACGCCAAGCAGGCCGCCGACGCCATCACGTCGCGTTCGTTACCAAGGTCGAAGGTTTACAGGTACAAGGCGACAGCGACATCGCTCCCGGGCAAGCTCTCGACGAAAGCAACGACCTCGATTCGGCGTCGCCTTCGCCAGAGCGCACACCTTCGACCGATATCGACGCGGGCGCCCATCCATTAGCGACGCCTACCCGTCAGTCGCCCGCCGCAGCGCCAAGTCCAGCTCCGGCTCCGACTCCGATCGGCCTCACAGATGACCTGTCGACCACATCGGCGCAGTTTCTCGTCGATGCCGGCGCCTTTGTCGAAAAGGGCGAAATAGCTTGCGGTGGGCAGGACGCATTTCACTCGGAACTCACGAAAGCACTCACCGGCGGCGACTCAGGCGCCGATGCGCCATCCCCGTCGCCGACGTTCGACTCTTCCGGCAACGATGACGAGTCATCCCCGACGCCGTCAGGATAGGTTGGCGCCGCGGCCTCCAAGCTCTAGGGGACCGATGGCATCGGGGTCTGAGCCGTCCTACGACTTACCGGATACCCTGCCTTCGGAGGAACATCATGCGCTTTGGACTCGACATCGCCCAGCACCAGCTCACATGGGCCGAGATTCGTGATCGGGCGTTGTTAGCGGAGGGGTCTGGGTTCGAGGGGGCATGGGTTTTCGACCACTTCCAACCGTTGTACGGGGATCCGTCCGGCCCCTGTCTCGAAGCCTGGACGCTGCTCGCCGCTCTTGCTGCCGAGACTGAGCGGATCCGGCTCGGGACGCTCGTGACAGGTGTCACGTACAGACATCCGTCGGTGCTGGCTGCGCAGATCCTCACCGTCGATCACGTGTCGAATGGGCGCCTGGATGTCGGAATCGGCGCGGCATGGTTCGAGGATGAGCACGTTAGGCTCGGGATCCCGTTTCCTTCAGTGGGCGAGCGAATCGACCGGCTCATCGAAGCGCTCGACGTGATCGACGCTCTTCTCACACGCCGCGACGTGACCTTCGGCGGTGACTTCTATCAGCTCGAGCACGCAACGCTCGGGCCGCGACCCGTCCAACGGCCTCGCCCGCCATTTTGGATCGGCGCCGGTGGCCCGGCCCGGATGCTGCCGCTAGTCGGTCGAGAAGCCGACGTCTGGCACTCGTTCGGCGATGCCGACCAGATTCGTGACAAAGGCCGAATTGTCGACAGCGCAGCCGTAGATGCCGGACGTGACCCGGGCGACGTGATGTGGTCGTCGTCGCTCTCGATAGAGGATGACTGGGATACCGTCCGTGCTCAGGTCGAGTCCTACGCTTGCGTGGGTGTCGAGTATTTGGTGGTCGGGTGGCCGTCTGGCGGCACCGACCGCGTTGGCGCATTCGTCGGAGAGGCCATGGACTCGTAGCGGCGGTCGTCCCGCAAAATTGTGACCAAACGCGACTCGGCCCGAAAATGTGGGCCAAGTCAAATGACGAGGAATCACATTTTCGGGCCTGACCCGCCTGGTGGGAACAGCGGGCTTGCTCCGTTGGGGACGGAGATGGGTTTCGCCGCTCGGCTGGCGCCGAATCCTTTTCTCTAGAGTCTCACGCTGCGGCGAGCGTCTTGAGTTCGGTACGGCGCAGCTTGCGGAGCGCTGCCATCTCGATCCGAGTTACTTCACTTGCGCTGCGTCCGATATTCTCGCCGATCTCGCGGCGTGTCATCGGCGCCTGTCCTGAAAGGCCGAAACGTAAACAGACGACTCGGGCTTCGGTCAACGGGAGACGGTAGACGGCGCCGGCTATCGTTCCGAGCACGATCGGGTCGGTCGCATCTTCGAACGTCGGGTCACCGGTCTCAGTTGCGAGGAAGTCGCCGAGTTCGGAGCCCTGACGGTCACCGACCGGCTTGTTGAGCGAGATCATGCTCGATGGGATCGCAAGAGAGATCGAGACTTCGCGCCGTGACAGCCCCGTCATCTCGGCGATCTGGTCGTGTGTCGCTTCACAACCGGTGTGCCCTTCGACCTCATTTGCAGCACGTAATACCTTTGTTACCCGATCGCCAACATGCACGGGAAGGCGGATCGTCCGCGCTCCGTTCGCCATGCCGCGACTCATCGCTTGACGAATCCACCACGTGGCGTAGGTCGAGAACTTGTAACCCTTGCGCCATTCGAACTTGTCGACAGCATGGATTAGGCCGAGGTTGCCTTCTTGAATCAAATCGAGTAGCTCGTGATTGCCGCCGATCTTCTTGGCAATACTTACGACGAGGCGAAGATTCGAGTTCACGAAACGCGACTTGGCGCCATCGGCCGCATCGATTGCGGCTTCGAGTTCGGAGCGCTCCCGGCGTGTCAGGGCGGGTGAGTCGATCCGCTCCAGGGCGTGACGTCCTGCTTCGATTGTCCGAGCGAGTTCGATCTCATCTTCTTTGCTCAGCAGCATGTGCTGGGAGATGTCGCGAAGGTACGCGCCCACCAGGTCTGCTGTTGGAACAGCGTGCTCACTCATCGCTTCGCCCTCTCCGTAAGTCATAGATTTAGTCATAGATTTGTCGTCCGTGGGTCGTGCACACATCGTCGGCGCCTCGGATCCTCTCAGTTATGTCAACGTTTGGGTCGGTATTGCGATTCCCGGGATAGGGCGTATTGCACGGGTTTTTCCTTAAATCTCGATGAGAAATCGTCTATTTCGCGTTGAGTCGGACGCGATCATCAGTGTTCGTTGAGTTTTCTCAGGACGAATTCAGACTTGGAGGCGCCGTGAGTCGTAGGCCGGCTCTTCGCGTGCGCCGAGTCAGATCGAGTCGAACGTCCACTCATATGATGCGCGTTGGGTCGAGTCGATTCGCGAGAACACGGTCGCCGACACTCGGTGTGAGCCGGGCGCGAACTCGCCGATCATCTTGTCGGCGCCCGGTCGGAAATAGCATTCGCCCAACTCGGACGTTCCCTCGAGTTGCTCAGCGGGAATCCGGATGCCGTCGATGCGCAGCTCGCAGTTCCAGGTAGGCAACGTCCGAAGGCCGACGCGGTCTTGGTGAAGCATGGACTCTCCCGGCCCCGGCGTGATAGATCTGATCTGGTCGGGCAGGGCGTCGGTGCCGTGTTGAGCATTCCCGACGACGACGACGAGCACCGCAATGCCGATCAGCACGGCGGCCAGTCCGGCGACAACGATCGCTGTGAAAGCGCGCGTCGACATGCCGTTTGATCGTTCCGGACGAGTTCGAGTCGTGGTCACGGTCGGATGCTATGGGTCCGCCCCGGTCGAAACGCAGCGGATTCGAGCCGATTCGGATTTTGTCGAGTCGGACGCACCGTCGATAAGCTTGCCGTCCGAGGTCTGAATCGACTCGACGAACGCCTGGTACTTGGCGAGACTCGCCGGGCTCGTTTGCCAGACTCGTTTGAGAAAAGAGAAAGGGAAGAGCCAGTGGGAGTTCTCGACGGACGCATAGCCATCATCACCGGCGCCGGACGTGGACTCGGCCGTGAACACGCTCTGTTGTTTGCGAGCGAGGGCGCGAAGATCGTTGTGAACGACCTGGGCGGCGACATCGGCGGCGGGGGTGGCGCCGACGCCTCGCCCGCTCAAGAAACCGTGCAGATGATCGAAGAGATCGGCGCCGAAGCGGTCGTCAACGGTGACGATGTCTCCGACTGGGAAGGTGCTCAGCGGATGGTCAACCAGTGCATCGAGACGTTCGGCGGGCTCGACGTGTTGGTCAACAACGCCGGCATTCTTCGTGACCGCGTCGTCGTCAATATGACCGATTCCGAGTGGGACTCAGTCATCAAAGTCCACTTGCGTGGCCATTTTGCTCCTACGAAGCACGCTGCGATCTACTGGCGCGCCGAGTCGAAGGCGGGGTGCCCGCGTCAGGCGTCTCTCATCAACACCGCGTCGGAATCTGGACTGTTCGGCAACCCCGGTCAGGCGAACTACGCCGCCGCAAAATCGGGCATAGCGACCTTTACCCAGGTCTGCGCCAAGGAGCTGATTCGCTACGGGGTGCGTTCGAACGCGATCGCCCCGCGGGCTCGTACCCGTCTCACCGAGCAGACCCCAGGTCTCGGCGACATCGTCAGACAAGAGGTTCCAGAGGGCCAGTTCGATGTCTGGGACGCGGCGAACGTGTCGCCTTTCGTGGCGTACCTGGCGACCGTCGACTGCCCGATCAACGGCGAGGTCTTCTTCGTCTGGTCAGACGAGGTCAAGCGAGTGATCCCATGGACGCTCGACGACGAGCACACGATCACGGCCGGTGGAGAGCGGTTTACCGTCAGCTCGATTGCCGAGAAGGCCTCGCTGCTTCAGCCATAGTTTTTTGTGGGCTTGGGGTGGGTGTTGGCCAGGCTCGAGCCCCTCTCCGTGTTCCCGCTCCACGGGTCTCGAGCCTGGCCAACACCTACCTGTGTCACCACCACGACGTCTGAGCACCTCGGCCCGCGGAGGGTTCGGGTAGTCTCTGTCGAGATGGCGCGACTGGGATCACTTTTTCCTCGGCGAGGACAGTACGGATTCGACGCGCCGCTCGTACCCGCTCTCTTCGGTGTCGGAACCGTAGTGCTCGCCGTGTTCGCAGCGTTGTCGTCGAGCCTCGTCTGGCGGATCGTCCTGGCAATCATTGCGGCCGAGCTGCTCATGACGGGTTTGAGCTTTGTTCACACGACTCGACGTGGGAAGTTCCGCGTGTGGGCCGAAGTGCTCGAGTCGTTGAAACTGAATCGACCTGGTCATGGCCAGGCCCAGCCGGTTGGGCTCCACAATGACCAAATCGACCGTGTTATGCGGCGGGAGCCCTGACGGGGACACCAGTTCATGAAAGGCCGTAGGCCTTTCGCCCGCGAGAATCAAAATCGCGTCTATTTAGGTCTCACACCGTGACAGGAATGTCGGGGTTGAGGATCAGCGTCGGACGCGGCGGGCTTTGTAGACCATCACGTCGAGAACGTCCGACACATCGCGGCTGACAGCGCGACGGGGGGCGGTCGTCGGGCTTGGGCGTTCGACGCGTTGGGGGCCGTCGTCGTACGGGGAGACGTCGCTTGGCGCCGGCGCAACGTACTGGCGCCCCGCAAACTCCGAGGACTTTGCGACGACACGCATCGGGAACTTGGCACTTGTCCGTCCGGCGTTGCCTTCGGCGGTGACGGTTACCGGCCAGGTGCTCTCGGTCGCCGAGTCGGCGATTGTGCACGACCACATGACCTCGCCGTTGTCGTCGACGAGTTGGGGAGCGACAGCGAGTCTGTCCGCGCGGGTCGCAATTCCAGTCCAGGAGATCCAGCACCGGATTGCCCCGCGGACCCGAAGATGGATTGTTGCGACCGATCCGGGCCCGACGACGGTCGTACATCGGATCACGTCGATAATTGGGCGCGGAACGGCTATCGAGATCGGTTCGGGGCGCGCCGCCGAAGCGACCAAACCCCATACCCAGAGTGCCGAGACTGCTAACGCGGCGACCGCGAGCGCGATCCCGACCGATGTGATGAGTACGCCCACGTGGGTCGAGTCTATTACCGTGTGCGGAGGTCTTTGACCATCCCCTGGGGCGGCTCCGACGGCGCCGGTTCTCGCTGGGCATTGAGGACGAGATGGATTCGATTGCACATTGGGCGGGGCGCAAGGGCGCCGATACGGCACTGGTGTGCGGCTCGGAGTCTGTTTCGTGGCATGAGTACCGTGAGATGCGGAACCGTTTCGCCCACGGTCTGGCACAACTAGAACTCGATGTCGGAGCACGTGTGGTGACCTACCACGAGAACTCCGTCGAAGGATTCGTCGTGGCGGCGGCTTGTGAGGCGCTGGGTCTCACGATCGTTCCGGTCAACCACAGGCTTTCGCCGGCCGAAGTCGAGTTCATCATTGCCGACTCCGATGCAGAGGTCGTCGTCTTTGGCGCCGAGTTCGATTCTGTCGTGAATGCTGTGCGCCCTGTCGCTCCGAGCGTCAGGAACTGGATCAGCATCGGCTATTCGCGTTACGCCACAGTGGAATTTGCGTCGATGTGCGCCGAATCGTCGAGCGTCGACGTCGACCGGCCCGGCGCCTCAGGGGGGACGATTCTCTACACGTCGGGTACGACCGGGCGCCCGAAAGGTGCATTCCGCAGGGCCGGACGGGCGCCGGCAGCGCTTCGATCGTTCGTGGCCGCCGTTGTCGACTCGTTCTGTATCCGAAACGACGACGCGCACCTTGCCGTCGCCCCGTTGTACCACTCGGCGCCCCGCGCATTCGCGGGTATCGCAGGGTCGCTCGGCAAGACGATCGTCATGCACGCCAGATTCGATCCGAGTCGTGCGCTCGTCGACATCGAGCAATACGGTGTCGGTGACACGTTCATGGCGCCGATTCTCGTGAAGCGGCTACTCGATGCCGATTCGGCACTTTGGGAATCGACCGAGCTGGGTTCGCTTCATAGCCTGGTCGTTGCCGGCGCCCCGTGTCCGATGTCGGTCAAGCGTCGGATCCACGACCGGCTCGGCGACGCCCTCTACGAGTTCTACGGGGCGACCGAGTTCAGCGTATGTACGTTGCTCGAACCAAGCGAGCAGTTCCGTCGCGCCGGATCGTGCGGTCGACCGTTTCCCGGTGTCGAACTGGCCGTGTTCGACGAGGATGGCCGCGCAGTACCGGACGGCGACGTCGGCGAGCTGTTCGTGCGGCGTAACGAGATGACGATTTCTGGTTATCACAACCGTCCCGGTGCTCTCGACGACGTGTCACGAGGCGATTGGGTCTCGGTGGGCGACATCGCTTACTTCGACGACGACGGATTCGTCTACCTGTGCGATCGCAAGCAGGACGTGATCATTTCCGGGGGCGTGAACATCTACCCAGCAGAAGTCGAGTCCGCATTGCACGGCCACTATGCCGTCGAAGACGTCGCTGTGTTTGGAGTTCCCGACGACGAGTGGGGCGAGTCGGTCCATGCAGTGATATCGCTGAGGCAGGGCGATCGGCTGAACGCGGCTCAACTACGCGAGTGGTCCACGCCTCACCTCGCGTCGTTCAAGTTTCCTCGAACGATCGAGTTCGGTTCAGTTCCACGTGATCGACTTGGCAAGCTGATGCGCAGAGAACTACGACAGCGGCACTGGGCGGGGCGAGATACCCAGGTCCGTTGACCCAGATTCTGCGGGCGAATGATCGTTGGGGCGCCGCTCGGGGCTGGCCAGCCCTCAGCTTCCTGCGCTGAGCATCGCCGTTATCGCTGCCTTCGTCGTGTCCGCATTTCCCGTGATCGACATGGCGACGAGTTCGATGCCCGGTACCGGCTCTGCAACGGCGAAAGATCCTTGTTGTTGGTCGCCAAGACCGAACAACGTCACCTCGACGCCGTAGATGGTTTCGGTCGTCGACTCGATTCCGGACTCTGTGAGCTGGGCCAACGAGTTGTCGCCTTGGCCGCCGGTGGACTTGGCGGCAATCATGATCGGATCGGGCAGGAACTCGGCGATCGAGGCTTGGTCTCCGTTCTGAATTGCGCCGAGGTCTCCGGCGCCGCCGATCGTGCCGGTCGCAAATTCGGATCCTGTCTGTTTGAACTGGTCGATGAGCGGCTTGAGGACCTCCGCGTCTCGTTCGACCTGTTTGCCGTCGACTTCGGACGGGATGTAAGCGTTCACGTCGGTCGAGAAGCTTCGGCCGCACGCAGTCGCGACGAGGGCGAGAGCGAAGACGATTCCGCCCAGTTGGAAGAAGCGGACCGTTGTCGATCGTGCGCCGTTGTGTCGGGTCATCAATCCGCCTTACGTAGAAGTTCGCATCGCGACGTCCGGTTGTCGCGGTTAGAGCACGCGTTTGTGCGACGATGATGGCTTCGCACGCCTCCGGATGTCCACTACTGCGGCTGTCTCCGACATTCGACACGACCCGAACGCAGTCTTATGTAGCAGAGCGTTACATAAGACGAAGATAACGGTGGAGAAGCAGAACCAGGAGGGTCGGAGGACCGACACGCGCCGAGAAGGACAGGTTGACCAGGGAAAACGTCCGTGGACGCGACATACCCCGAACCGACCTACAACGCCTTTCGGCACTGCCTGCCTGTTCGGGGCACTATCCCACTATAGAACACTTCAGAATGCGGTGTGCAATATTCGCGGGAAAAATTGTTTCCAAGAAGAGCACGGGTAGATTGTCGCGATGATCGCATGGGCAACCGAGTCGTTCAACCTGGATCTCCCGGGTTCGGGCGACAGCGTCGGCGAGTCGCTCGCCGAAGGCGCCGCGCAACAGACAACGACCGGATACCGGATCCGCCAGCCCACACGCGTCGTGGTCCCGTGGGTGCTTTCCCGGGTCGTGGTGATCGTCACGGCACTGATCTCATTTGCCGCCCACTCGAAGGACGGCAGCTTGATCGACGCGTTCAGCGCGTACGACGTCGGCTGGTACTCGGGAATCGCCGACGCGGGCTACTCGTTCGTCGGCGGCAGTCCCGGACAGACTGCGTTTCCGTTCTTTCCGCTCATGCCGGCCACGTTTCGCGGTTTCGACTTCATCGGTCTGTCGCATCCGATCACGGGCCTGATCATCGGGATGCTCGCCTTCGGCATCGCCCTGTGGGGCCTGTACATCATTGCGCGGCGCCATTGCGGCGAAGCCGCCGCGCAAGCCTCCGTCTGGCTTCTCGCGTTCTTTCCCGGCACCGCCGTGTTCACGATCGGGTATCCCGCGTCGATCGTGCTC